>Ga0066793_10000913_pt1 | contig 12616 bp, 14 predicted proteins | sample PersoiDNA2013189_FD_83876 | JGI IMG/M metagenome (GOLD analysis project Ga0066793, IMG submission 83876) | Permafrost soil microbial communities from the Arctic, to analyse light accelerated degradation of dissolved organic matter (DOM) -... | ecosystem: Environmental > Terrestrial > Soil >...
CATTCCCGGCACCGGACGGCTCTTGGGGGTCACCAAAGGACACCAGCCTGGTCGATTTCGTATTCGCGAGGACGACGCGGGAGTCTGTCGGACACCGGAGGACACGGCATTGACACGGTTCGGGACCGTGAGGCCCCGGGTTCAAATCCCGGGCCCCCGACCAATTTCTGATCTCAGATTCGGCATCGCGGCTAGACCTATGGTGATAATCGTGCTGTATTACTGCAGCAGTTCTGTAGCACTTTAGAAGACGGCGATCACGGCTGCGGCCTAGCGCGTTGCCGGCAAGAACATTCGGTCAACCATTGGATCAGCGTCGTGGCGGTCGCTGCCGGGATTGCGCACAAGCACCACTGTTTCCTGTATCGGCGCGTACTTGGTGCGGATCGACGCAAAGTCGCCGTGAGAGAGGTCGATGAGCCGGGACGGCTCCTCACCAAGGTGCTGATGGACCAAGGCCGTGGCCGTGAGATGGGGATAGGGGAGCATTGCATTGCGAACAGTTGCGCGGATCTCGTCCAACGGCAGTTGCCAGACGAGGCGCGATGGTTCGAGCAGTAAGAGCCCCGGTTGGTCTTGTGGTAGCTGGCCCTTCGATGCCTTGCGTCCGAGCGTTGCTGCGAGTCGAACCAGGGGGTCGTGCGCAAACGCGACCGAGAAGGTCATCTCGCCACCATGTGCCGCGACAAAGGCCTCAGCATCTGGATGCGCAGCGGGAGTGGCCCACAGGTGCAGGAGGTCGTCGACGTCTAATTCGCCCGGCAACTGACTGGTGCAGCATCTGGCATAGAAAGCTGTCGTCAGCGTGCCGAGTTCTTCGAGTTCCGCCTCACTGACGGGGCGGGTCAGGGAGCCTCCGACCTGCAGTCCCATATCGAGTAGCTGTAGCGCCGGATGCAGTCTGGCGCTGGTACGACGAGCGTCGGTTGAGGATTGCGGGAATGCCTGAATGGAGGTGCATTCTGCATATAGGTGTGGTGAGTCTCGTTCGTTTCCTCGGATCAGCAAGTCGGCTCTTTTCGCTCCGCGCGCTGTCGGCTCGAAGGAGACGCGGAGTCCACTATTGATCGCGCGAACTCCCGCCTCCAACTCGAGGATGGCGGGGTCGGCCTCGAGCGGCGTCTGCAGACGTCGCCGTACTCGCTGCCATCCGGGGACGGTCGCGCCGGCCTCGATGTCGTCTGCGAGGACAACGAGCATCTTGGCGGTCCAGGCAGCTTGGTTGCCCAAGAACGACGCGATGCGGGCGTCTGACCAAATGAACCGCCGTGGCCACTCTTCCCCCAAGTGATGTCGAACGGCATGGAGCGCCCGCACGGCGCGGCTCCGCAGCTCGTCATCGAGTTCGTCCCGCTCCTCACGGATGCTGGTCTCGATCGCGTCCCACTTCGCGTGGGTTGCGGCGTACTCCTCAATTTCGACGCGCCTGCGCGCGAGTTCCACGTCATCAATCGGATCGATGCCTAGGAACTCCATCCTCTCCTCGTGTTCGGCAGCGTTCGCGCTGCGGTAAGTATCCGCTGCGGTCTAAGCTTGGTCGCCTCTCAGCCCGTACCAGCCGCACTCGCGGCACCGGCCGGGAGCTAACTGAACTTCTCGTAGTTCACCGCGGACGGGGTCATAGTGCCATTCGCGCGATCCCCGGACTGGTCCGGCGAAGCCGGTGATCAACTTGAGCACTTCAGTAACTGCAGCACTCGCGAGCAGGCCGTTGAAAGAGACGACCTGCGGCCTTCCCTCGTTGAGGCCGTAGCGGCCCTGCCGCGCAGCATCTTGCTCCTCGCGGATAAGCGCGTTGGAGACGTGTCCAGCGCAGCGCAGGCATTGGCTACCTGGCATCGCCAAACTCAGATGCCCGTCTACCTGGAATGGCTCCGGTGTGATTGTTGTGCCGACATCGATGAGAGGTATGGCATAGCGGAGAGCAAATCGATTCAACTCATTGCGAGGCTGAACGCCATCAACGCATGCCACCAGCACGTCAACGTCGCGGAGATCGGTGAGCAACTTCGTTGTCGGAAATGAGTCGGGAATGGCGACGACTTCAGTCTCGGGCGAAATGCGGCGAATCATCGCCCTGGATGTCTTTACCTTCTTTTGTCCGATCATCGCTGGCGAAGTTCCGTGCGTGCGACTCAGATTGACGTCCTTGAGGATGTCGGCATCGACGATAACGAGTCTGCCCGTGCCGGCGTGAGCGAGCTGTTCGGCCACCTGTGATCCAGCCCCTCCGACCCCAACGATGCCAACAGCGGAACGCCTCAGTTTGGCAATCCCAACCTCACCCAATGCTGCGGCCTGGCGCTGATCTCGGGATGGAAGGGCCTGTGCGGGCGAGACAGTGTTTGTCCAGGCCCTGATTGGATTGGTCATCAGCTTGAATCGGTCGAGAGCGCGCCGCTCCTCACCCCACTGAATCCAGCCAGCCGCGTGTGTTGCGTTCACGACAACGTACGCATGCGGGACGTCAGGTAGCAGCATGGCGAAGTGGGGGAGGATCTCCTCGACGGTGGTCGAGTCCGTCCTTGAAAGGCTGGGTGCGTGGTCAGCACCGCCGTGGGCATGCAAGAGCAGGATCCCTCTGCCCGAACGTCGGGCCTCAACGTATAAATCCGATGTCAAGGCTCCTGTCCAGTGAAGGCCATGCCAATCGCGGTGGACTTCATCATCTCGAGCAAGTCGACAGTCCCGCGCCAACATTAGCCAGCCACCCAATCTCGACGGATTGCACATACCAATCAGCAATTCCTCACGGTGGCTGGCCAGAACCTGATCGACGGCCCCAGCGAGCTCGTGCGCTCCACGGACCTCAGGCATCACCGATCCCATTGCGACAGCACCGCCAGAGCGAGGGCTTCAGATGTGTCGGAGGTTGGATCCCATTGGCAGTTGAATGACCAGGTACCGAAGACATCAGTCCCCATCACCGAGGTCGCCCAGTTGTTCGGAACGCCGCCGGACCGGGTTCGCAGATCGCCGTCGACGAAATGCTGGGGTCTGCCCTGCAGCTCGTTTGGCAGCAGGAAGGCCACTCGCGAGCGTCGGCCCGTGCCCTTCACGGGTTGAGCTGCGAGCACAGCGAGGATTTGACCGCCGGGCTGTGCCCTGCGCTCGACGGCCCCGAGTTTTTCAAGTCCGGATATGAACTCATCGACTGTCACGAATCAGACCCTCCCGGATGGGCCAGGAACTTCTGCCCGGAATGGATCTCCACTACCTTGTCGTCACCGATGCGGACGGTGCCGTCTTCCGTCTCCAGATCGAGGACGAAAGTGAGCTTGATCTTGACGCCTGCGGCGATCGCGTCCTCCTTGATCTGCAGCCCTGTCCTGTCCTCAAAGTTCTCGCGGAACTTGACCCGGTTGACCTCAATTTCGAAATGACCCACCTCGGTCTTTGTCTCTTCCAACATGTACTCTCTAATGCCTCCGTTTAGGAATTTCGGATGGGCTTAATGACCCTCCACTACGTATTCGATGGCTCGTAACAACCGCAGCGCCCACGTGCGGGCCACCGCCGACCGTCTTCTCCGGGAGGCAGGGCTCGTGGCTCCGCCGGTGCCGATCGAGAAGCTCGTGGCCGATCAGGGGCTGGCGATCACCGAAGGAAGGATTCCGAAGGGCTGGGGTTACCTCGACACTGGGGCGTGGGCGGTGCGCCTTAGCTCAGCACTCTTTCTGGAAACGCCCCAGAACCTCAACCGCCGGCGCTTCACCCTCGCTCATGAGCTGGGTCACTGTGTCCTCGAACATGGGGACCAGTCCTGTTGGAACTTGGCAGCTCTGCCGGAAGCAATGGAGTTGGAGGAGCTGGACGACCTCCCGGATTTCGAGCAGGAGGCCCACCATTTCGCCCGAGAGATCCTCCTCCCACGTACGTGGTTCCAGCGAGATTGGAGAGCCGATCCAAACGCCCCTCGCTGGGAGCGGATTTATGGCGTCAGTCGAGAGACCCTATTCATCGTTGTGGGGGAACGTCGTTTGCTGATGGCCCCTCGTAAGCGGCGATGAACTCGCGGCGCCACACATCGAACTCCTCCTTGAACTGTGCCTCCGACTCGCCAGCGAGCGTGTCCAATTGCTTCGATCGATCTTCGTCACGCGCGTCGAGGCGTCCGTAAGGGGTGTGGCGTGCGCCAAGAGCCGACACGCTTGCCCAGCGCAGTAACGTGCTCAGATCAATTGCCAGCTCTCTACAGAATATTGCAGACGTCTTCGCTGGTAGCCGCCATACCGGCATTCTTCCTGCCTCGAACTGCCGATACGCCGGAACGGCTACGCCAGCTTCGCGCGCTGCGGCGGCCTCGTCCAAAGACGCATCTAGCCGCGCACCCTGAACCCACGCACCAATGCTGGGTGCGCCGGTCGATTCGCGGAGCGCGCTGTCGATGCGTTGACGGACGGCTGCATTAAACCGGGCGATGTCGGCCGATGTTCTCTCCGGGAGAGACACGCTCGACTCGGCAAACTCAATCGCCCCGAGCGATGGCGGTTCACCAGACAACTCATAGGCCTCGCTCAGGCGCGCGCCGAGCTGGTCTAGCTCGTCAAGCTCGTCAAGTTCGACCTCCTCGATCATCATGTCATCAAGCTCCTTTTCATTTCGCATGTCATCCAGGCTGCGATCGAGTGGATTGGTCACCTTCTCACGAATCCTTCGCTCGGGGTGAATCCTCGGGTGGCTTAGCGTCGCGCATCTTCTTTAGGTACTTCAAGCCGCGTTGTCTATACACCTTGGCCGTGTCCTTGGCTAGACCCAGTTTTGCCTCAATCTCTGGGTACGTGAGCTTGTCGAGATAGAAAAGCTGCACTACCTTCATATGCATCTGGTTCCTTGCGAGGCTCATGTACAGCTGCGTATCTGCCCACAAACGAGCCCGTTCCTTGACCTCGTCAGGGCTAAGGGTTCTCGCCTTTGTGTAGGCCTGTTGTTGGAAACGCCACATCGACGCGGCCGTCTCATTGCCCTCGTCGAGAACCTCATCCTGGGACTGCGCTGCCCAGCGGCGGCGCATGAAGTTGACCTCGATGCCGGCCAGCCAGCGCACGATGCGCTCGCCCCGTCGGAACGAAGCTATCGTTCTGAACCCCACAGCTAGGGTCTCTTGCGCCAGATCCTCAGCGTCCTCGCGCGAAAAGCCCTTCTTCATCGCGAACTTGAGGAGGGTTACCTGGAACCGGTTGAAGAACGCTTCCTGGGCAGCGATGTCGCCGTGTTGGACCGCATCCGCTAGGTGGTCGTCGTTGGTGTAATCGATCATTCATTCAATCCTCGTCCACGGGTTTCACGCCTGATCCCTCACGTGCAAGCTGTTGAAGCACTAGCAATTCCTCTCGAAGGTGGACCGCTGAGCTGCCCTGCAAGCCGCGAACCCGGTGCAGGAGGTCTGCAGTCAGGTCGGCGAGCGAATCGGCGTCGATGACCTCCTCGAATTCGGCCGAGTACTCGGCTAGGTCCAGGTCTTCCAAAGCGCCAGCGATCGCAGCCAAATCGAACTGGCACGTACAACGCTGACCCTGCCGTGCCTTTTCGCAATACGCCAAGGCACGATGAGGGTTTACTGGATCGCATGGGGGCGGGTCCGCCACCATCGTCCAAGGTCCTGACCAGAACTTCCGCGGTTTGGGCATCGTCTACCGGGTATTCAGTAGTCCGTAACAACCGGCGCCGGAACGCCTGACGATCCGCTCATGCCGTCTCACCGAATTCACCGTTATCGTACATTTGTTCCCGCTGGGTTCGTTCGTGTCGTTGGGATAGCTCCCAGTGATGGAGGGCGGCACGCCTGACACACGAACGACGACCAAGGGCTTAATCCTTCTAGCGAACGGGCGTTCGTGTTACAAGCCAAATTTAGATCGAACTAGGCGGTTTAACCGTCAGATCCAGTGGTAAACTTCTGACACAAACATGGCCACAAGAATTCTTCAGTGGGCGAAAAAGCTGCCTGAACGCACCCCGTTCACAGCCAAGGAGCTGTTGCACCTTGGTCATAGGGCGGCCGTCGATCAAGCGCTGTCGCGGCTCGTTAGATGCGGGAAGCTCCAGCGTGCAGTTCGGGGGCTCTACGTTCTGCCCGTTGCCGGAACCTTCGGCGCTAGACAGCCTTCGCCTGCAAAGGTTGTCGCGAAGATCGCCGAAGAAAGGGGCGAGCCGCTGGTTCTGCATGGCGCATCTGCGGCGAACATGCTTGGTCTCAGCACCCAGCAGCCTGGTCGGCCGATATATCTGACACCAGGGAGAAGTCGGCAATTTGAGGTCGCCAACCAGGTGATCGAGTTCCGGCATGCACCGCGATGGCAGCTTATGTTTCCAAACCGTCCAGCGGGAAACGTCCTCCGTGCACTAGCTTGGCTCGGCCCGGAGAAGACCATAGAAGCGGTGGGAGAGGTCCGCCAGAGAGTTTCACGAAATGAGAGGGAGGCGCTTCTCTCTGTCCGGCACCAAATGCCGACGTGGCTTGCGGAAGGTATCAGCGCGCTTGCGACCAATGCCACGTAAATTCTTCGACTTGCGTTTCGAGGATCGACGCGAGGCTTTGGAACTCGCCGGATCAAGATCGGGACGCCCCGTCGCCCTCTTGGAGAAAGACGCTTGGGTGGTCTGGACACTTGAACACCTATTCAATCGTCCAGACGCACACTTCTTGGTCTTTAAGGGCGGTACCTCTCTATCGAAGGCGCACCACGCGATAGCGAGGTTCTCGGAGGATATAGACGTCACGTACGACATTCGTGCGCTACTGGGCGAAGGCGTGGAATCAGGCATGCCGCCCAGTCGGAGCCAGGCAGATAAATGGACCGATGCCGTTCGCGACAAGCTTCCGATCTGGATTGGTTCGAGTGTGATACCCCGACTCGAAGCAGCCCTCAAGACGGCGCGACTAAACGACGTATCGGTCGAGTACGACAAGGAGAGTGTTTCCCTGGGTTATCGGCCAGTTGCGGAGATTGCGTATGTCAAACCTGTTGTCAAAATCGAGTTTGGGGCTCGATCGACTGGCGAACCTGCGGTGCATCTACAGGTTGTTTGTGACGCTGAGGACCATCTGACCGCGGAAGGCATCGCGTTTCCGCGAACCACTGCCAGGGTAATGGCCGCGGAACGAACGTTCTGGGAGAAGGCCACTGCAATGCACGTCTTCTGCATACTGGGCAAGTTCCGAGGAGGAGATCGTTTTGCACGCCATTGGTACGACGTCGCCAAGCTAGACGAAGCTGGATACGTTGACAAGGCAATCGCCGAACCCAGCGTCGGCGAGTATGTTGCGATGCATAAGACCTACTTTTTCCGTGAACCTGGGGTCGATTACCACGCTGCTGTTAGTGGTTCTCTCCAGATTGTTCCCAAGAGCGATGCCGCGATGCTCCTCGAGCGTGATTACAAGCTAATGGTCGAATCGGGAATGTTCACTGCTGTTGAACCCGAACCATTCGATAGTGTCATCCGACGCTGTGCCACCGTCGAGGCAAAGACGAACAAAGCAAGAACTCTTGTCGCGCCCGGCTGACAAGCAGTGGATTCGCCGCGAAAGAGCCCGGATTATGTGTGCTTTCGAGAATTCGCACGAGCCTGATGGATTCTAGTTCGCAAATAGAGCGCCGCACACTCACGCACCATGAGTGACTGCTGAGGGGGTCGGGCTACGCTCCAGCCCGCTCGTGCAATCGTCGCTTGCTCGTCCTCCCGGGGAACAGAGAGAGGTGATACCAGCGGGCCAGGCCGGCCACGGAGAAACAACTCCGAGGCTAAAACGACTGCGGCTATAGTAGAACAAATGTTCGTTGAGTTGTCCCCAGCTTTGTTCTCCTTGCAATGCACAGCCCTTTTGCTGGAGGATGCCCCATATCGATGCCCGACAGCGCGACGCCAAGGATCTGACTCAGCCGAGGTGATGCTCCGTGCCTAAGTGGGGTCTTGATCCGCAAGGACTTCGGCCGTGGGGGCTGGATCCCCAGGTCCTGCGTCCCTCGAAGTCGATCACGGATCCCATCCACAAGGTCATCTACATCAACGAGCTAGAGCGGAGCATCGTAGATTCGCCACCGTTTCAGCGCCTGCGCCGCCTCAAACAGCTTGGGACGGCGCATCTCGTTTATCCGGGAGCGACCCATACGCGATTTGCGCACTCTCTAGGCGCCCTCCGAGTTGCTCAAGATCTGTTGGACAACGTCATTGATAACCCCGTGAGCCAGAAGGCTGGCGACGATCTGTTCACTCAGTGGAGGGCTGACTTGGACCCGTCCCGATATCACGAGAGGTTGCTTGAAGTTCAGGTGCTTGCTCGACTCGGAGCTTTGTTGCACGATCTATGCCACGTCCCATTTGGCCACACAATCGAAGACGATTTTCGGCTTTTGCCTTCTCATGACCGTAACACTGCCCGGTTTAAGTACTACTGGTCCCAGCTAGGCCCTGAAGCAGTCGCAGCCATAGGCGACGGACCACTTAGGCGGGAGCTTGAGAAGCTCATCGTCTCGAAGGTGGATTCGGCCGACGACGAGAACGGCTTAGATTCGGCATATCCGTTCGTTCATGACTTGGTAGGCAACACGATATGCGCAGACCTTATCGACTACCTGAACCGAGACTTCTACTACACGGGTCTGCCGGCAGCCTTGGGGACTCGCTTCATGAGCTACTTCTTTGTGACCCGGAGCGACCACCCGCATTTTCCCTCGAGGATGGCACTTCGGCTGGCCAAGAGCGAGCGCGGCGACAATCGAGCTGACGTTATCAGTGAGGTACTCAAGTACCTGCGCCACCGATATGAACTTAGCGAACGCGTCATTGACCATCACGCACGCCTAGCGGCAGACGCCATGGTAGGTACGGCCTTCGCAAGGTGGATAAATGCATCTGACGAGAAGACGGTTGAGGCTGAGCTTCGAGTGCATGGGGAGGAGTCGATCGTTGATCGCATGGTAGTGGACTCTGACCCGGGAGTAGTGAGCCTGTCTCGCGGAATCCGCGACAGAAAACTGTTCAAGCCGGTAATTCTGAGCAGTCCAGATACCCTCGCCCTGGCCGAGAAACTCTATGCAACGTGGGGACCGGCGACAAGCAAGGCCAAAGGCGCAAAGAAGCGGCCCACCCTTCGGGAATTAGGACGCGACGCGGCTCGCCACGCTGGCCTTAGCAACGAATGGGATGTCATCGTTGTGATTCCCAAACCGAGCATGCGGCTGAAGGTTGCCGAAGTCTTGGTTAAATCTCATGTGGCCATCACAAAGTTGGTTGACATTTTGCCAACCGAGCGCAAACAGGAGATTGAAGAGAGTCACAAGAAGCTCTGGGCTATCCGAGCCTTTGTTACTCAAGACGCCAGCGAGATCCAACGTCTGTTTGTAGGACTATTCGTTGCCAAGCAGCTTGGGATCGTCTGGAGCGGTGCCGGATCAGAGCCAATAGATGAGAGACGAGCTGCCATCCGCTACTTCGTAGTCTCTAATCAACGTGAAGGAGACGAGCAGCAACTTCTCCAAATGAGCGCCAAGCAGAAGAAAGGCGAGTTGACACTTCCTCAATGGAACGCGTGGTGTGAAGGCGCATTGAAAGAAGCGCAGATGCGGAACTAGTGGCGGTAGAGCTTCCGGTAAGCGACGTACTCGTCAACGGAAAACCCAATCTCGCCGCGATCGTCAGCATTGCCCAGCGAGTCCGCGTCCACATAGGCAACTCCCCGAATCAGCCACTGGACCTTGACCGCCTTAGCTCGCAGTGGGAATGCGCGGTGGTTCCATCGTTCGGCCTATCGCCCAATCTTCCCTCATTCTCGCTCGGTCTTCTTGTCCCACTGTCTGACAGCGCGTCCAGGTTTCGCGTCGTTTACAACCCCGACCTTCCCTGGCGAACTCGAAGATTCACCATCGCCCACGAACTAGTGCACACCCTCTTCTATAGCCGCGTCGGCGTTCCAACTCGCGTACTGAGGAGCGGATCTAGCGAAGAGGAGATTTTCTGCGATCGCCTGGCAGAAGAACTCTTGCTCCCCAGCTCGACCACTAAGAGTTTGTCTTGCCTGGCTGATGTCCGCAACTTGGCTGACGAGTACGAAGTTTCTTATGATTTGGCCGCGAAGAGATATTTCTGGTCCGTGCACCGGCTGTGGGATCTATTGGCATCGCTCTATTGGGACAGGGGCCGGCATGCGGGCCGGCGCGCCGGTACGTTCCGGATACAGTGGCACCTCACTCAACAGCTCTCTGGCGTTCGTAATGGGATGTCGGTTTACTCCCCGCAACTTCACAGGGCGCTTGGTTCCGCTTCGCAGGTCGTCTCGTCCGAACCCCTGAAGATAAACGGTCGGTCCCTTGGCGGCAGTCATAGTGCGCTCGGTCTCAACGACGGGTCCATCTTGATTGGGTTGAGCCAAGGCAGCTATTGAGCAAGGCATCGCGAGCGCGCGAGACACGAGACTCAACCTCAACCGGTACAGCGCGAATTGAATGCCGCTTAGGAGGTTACATGCATGGCTAAGGCGCAATCCAATCAACCGATTCGGAAAGCCATTGAGAAGACCAGTGGAAAGAAGCTTCCCAAGAGCGTGCATCTTGACCACTAGTCCCTAAAGCCGATGGCGGTAATGCTCATCCGGCGAATCTGCAACTTATCCATGAGAAGCTCCATAACTTGAAGACAGGAGCTGAGAACGCATTACGATCCGCCAAGAAACGAAGGCGGAGATAGCGAGCGAAACTGGGAGAACAAATGGCGCCGGCTGGCGATCGGTCCAAATCACCGTGAGCTAGCTGATTCGCTCAAGTCATCGGCGCGAATGTCCAATCGGTTCGCTGGCGATCCCATAATTTCGCCCATGGCCGCGGCTCCTACACCAAGAACGGACATCTATGGCGTCGCCGACCGCCTCTGGGAGACGGCAGACGAACTTCGGGCTAACTCTCACCTCAAGGCGGCGGAGTACGCCATTCCGGTTCTGGGGCTGATCTTCCTCAAGTTCGCCGACAGCCGCTTCACCCAGATGGAGGCAGCACTCGCTGGCAAAAGCACCGGTCGCCGGCAGATCGGCAAGGCCGATTACCAGGCCAAAGGGGTCCTGTACCTCCCCGAGCGGTCCCGCTTCGCAAGACTGCTCCAACTAAAGGAGGGCGACAACCTCGGTAAGGCCATCAACGACGCGATGGCCGCAATCGAAGAAGAGAACCCATCCCTGAAGGGGATCCTCCCTCGAACCTATCAGTCGCTGACCAACGACACGCTGGTCAGTCTGCTGCGCTCGGTGAATGCCATCCTGGGCGACATCGAGGGTGACGCCTTCGGCAAGGTCTACGAATACTTCTTGGGCAAGTTCGCCGTTTCGGAAGGTGCAAAGGGCGGCGAATACTTCACGCCGACCTCGATCGTTCGCCTGATTGTCGAGATCATCGAACCGTTCCGCGGCAAGATCCTGGATCCTGCCTGTGGCTCGGGAGGGATGTTCGTACAGAGTGCGCGGTTCGTGGAACAGCGCCGAAACGGCACGGGCGGGCGCTTGTCCATTTATGGCCAGGAGCGCGTCGATGAGACCGTGCGCCTCTGTAAGATGAACCTCGCAGTCCACGGCCTTGAGGGCCAAATTAGCCAGTCAAACACCTATTACGAGGATCCCTTCAAATCGGTCGGGCGGTTCGACTACGTGATGGCCAATCCCCCATTCAATGTCAACAGGATCGACAAGGCTAAGCTCGAAGCCGATCATCGATTTCCATTCGGATTACCGAAGTCTGACAACGGCAACTACATATGGATCCAAACGTTCTACTCGGCTCTCAATTTCAAAGGGCGGGCCGGATTCGTCATGGCCAACTCTGCAGCTGACGCGCCAGGCTCCGAATTGGAGGTCCGCAAGAAGCTAATCGCTGAGAAGGCCGTCGACATCATCGTCGCGGTCGGCCCGAACTTCTTCTATACCGTGACCTTGCCGGTGACGCTGTGGTTTCTTGACCGCGGCAAGGGAGTTACGGTTCGCGGGACCTCGGTGTTGTTCATCGATGCCCGTAAGACATTCCACCAGATTGATCGCGCACACCGGGACTGGTTGCCGGAGCAGATCGAGTTCTTGGCGAACATCGCGCGGCTCTACCGCGGCGAGAGGGCTGAGACCGCTGATGGATCGACGCAATTGATGTCGCGTAGCTTTCCCGCCGGAACCTACGTCGATGTGCCGGGCCTGTGCGCGGTCGCGACCCTAGAGCAGATCAAGAAGCAAGGCTGGAGCCTCAACCCCGGGCGGTATGTCGGTGTCGCGGCTGCCGAAGACGACGGTGTCGACTTCCGCGTCCGCCTCGAGGAGCTGAACGAAGAACTGGAGAGGCTCCACACAGAGGCTGCTGTCTTACAGGAAACGATTGCGACGAACATCGCAAACCTGCTGACTTGAGAGAGGAATCAGAACGTGTTGACGACCGCGCACTGGAGGTGACGCGTGAGGAAACACGCACCGGAGGCCGCCCGGCCACGCAGGGGGTTATTCCGGGGCAATACTCGTTGAGCGTCGGTAAACCGTATAAACCTGCGCCGCCCGGGTGGTCGTGGACCCCGCTTACTGAAGTAGCCCGCCTAGAAACCGGGCATACACCGAGCCGGAGGCACCCGGAGTACTGGGATGGAGATATCC
>Ga0066793_10000916_pt1 | contig 12601 bp, 12 predicted proteins | sample PersoiDNA2013189_FD_83876 | JGI IMG/M metagenome (GOLD analysis project Ga0066793, IMG submission 83876) | Permafrost soil microbial communities from the Arctic, to analyse light accelerated degradation of dissolved organic matter (DOM) -... | ecosystem: Environmental > Terrestrial > Soil >...
CTCGCCGAGCGCGTGGGCAGGCTCGGCTCCGTGCGCACGAAATCGAGCACCGTGGACATGGTCACGGACGTGGACATCGCAGCGGGCGTGGCGGTGGTCGAGTCCATCCTGGCGACGGACCCCACGGCCAGGGTGATCGTCGAGGAGCCGGAGGTGTACGGCCCGACGGGCGCCGCGACCGGCGCGCTCGACGACCCGGAGGTCTGGGTCATCGACCCGCTGGACGGCACCACGTCCTACATCCACGGCTACCCGTGCTACTCGGTGTCCGTCGCGTGCCTGCGTGACGGGCGGCCCGTCGCCGGCGCCGTGTACAACGCCTCGCGCGGCGAGATGACCTCCGCTGCGGAGGGCTCCGGGGCTACCCTGGACGGCGTGCCGATACGGGTGGGCTCGGTCGCGACGGTTCCCGAGGCGCTCCTGATCACCGGCTTCCCCTACGACCGCACGGTCACCCTTGACCGCCAGCTCGCGATCTTCAACCGCATGATCCGCATCGTGCACGGCATCCGCCGCGACGGCTCCGCCGCCATCGACCTGTCCCTGGTGGCCTCGGGCCGTGCCGACGGCTTCTGGGAGCTCGCGCTCCAGCCCTGGGACATAGCCGCGGGCGTCGTGATACTCCGAGAGGCCGGCGCCGCCGTCACGGACCTCTCAGGCGCTGACTGGACCTACTCCACGACCGACGTCGTGGCAGCCAACCCCCGCCTGCACGCCGAGCTCCTGAAGCTGATAGCCGAGGCCATCAGCAACGGCGGCGCGTAGCGCCGAAGGGTCTTCGGGGTCGAAGCGGACGGCCGGGTCCTCCAAGGGCTGCGCAACGTAGCCGCGCGCGGTCGGGGTGCTGAAGGCCGACTCCGACAAGTCCGAGTCGCACCTGTCGCGGAGCTCCAGAGGCTGGAGGCCGCAAGCACCCCGACCGCGCGCGGCGGTCAGTCGATTCCCTTCGCCGCCTAGATCTCCGGCGCACTCTCCAGGATCGTCTTCACGATCGACGGATCGGCCAGCGTCGAGATATCACCGAACGCGTCCATGTTCCGCTCGCCCGCCGCGATCTTGCGCAGGATCCGGCGCATGATCTTGCCGGAGCGTGTCTTCGGCAGCTCGGGGACGATGTGGATGTGGTCGGGCTTGGCGATCGGCCCGATCTGCTCGCGAACGTGCCCTGAGAGGATCTTCTCGAGGTTGGCCGACGCGGTCTGCCCCGTCTTGAGGATCACATAGGCGTAGATGCCCTCGCCCTTGATCTCGTGCGGGAACCCCACGACCGCGGCCTCGGCGACCGACGGATGGCTCACCAGGGCCGATTCGACCTCGGCGGTGCCCATCCTGTGCCCGGAGACGTTGATGACGTCGTCCACGCGGCCGAGGAGCCAGTAGTACCCGTCGGCGTCCACGCGGGCGCCGTCGCCCGTGAAGTACTTGCCGGGGAACTGGGTGAAGTAGACCTCCTTGACGCGCTTGTTCTCTGGGTCGCCCCACGTGCCGCGAAGCATGCCCGGCCACGGCTTGCTGATGCACAGACGGCCACCCTCGCCGACCGGGGTGGGGCTGCCGTCCTCGTTGACGATCTCGGGGACGATGCCGAAGAACGGGCGGGTCGCGGAACCGGGCTTCATCGGCGTCCAGCCGGGCTGGTTGGTGATCATGTGCCCGCCGGTCTCGGTCTGCCAGTAGGTGTCGACGACAGGCACTCGCTCGCCGCCGACGACCTTGTAGTACCACATCCAGGCCTCAGGGTTGATCGGCTCGCCGACCGTGCCCAGGACGCGGAGGGTGGACAGGTCGAACTTCCGGGGCCAGTCGTCGCCCGACTTCATCATGGCGCGGATGGCTGTCGGTGCCGTGTAGAGCTGGTTGACGCCGTGCTTCTCGACGATCTCCCAGAAGCGGCCCGGGTGCGGGTAGTTGGGAACACCCTCGAACATCAGCGAGGTGGCTCCTACGCACAGGGGTCCGTAGACGACGTAGCTGTGCCCCGTGATCCAGCCGATGTCCGCCGTGCAGAAGAAGACGTCCTCGTCGTGGTAGTCGAAGTCGTACTTGAAGGTGACGGCGGCGTAGAGCAGGTAGCCGGCCGTGGTGTGCAGCACGCCTTTCGGCTTGCCGGTCGATCCCGAGGTGTAGAGGATGAACAGCGGGTCCTCCGAGTCCATCCACTCGATGTCGCAGTGGTGCGCGATGCCCGCGGCGCGGACCTCCTCGTGGTACCAGTGGTCGCGGCCCGGCTCCATGTCGACGCGCGTCTGAGCGCGGCTGACGACGATGACGGACTCGATGGTGGGACACTCGTAGAGCGCCGAGTCGGCTTCCGCCTTCAGCGGGACGACGCGCCCGCCGCGCAGACCCTCGTCGGCCGTGATCAGCATCTTGCAGCCGGAATCCTGGATGCGGTCGCGCAGCGCGGAGGCTGAGAAGCCGCCGAAGACGACCGAGTGGATCGCGCCGATGCGGGCGCATGCCAGCATCGTTATGGCGAGCTCAGGGATCATCGGCAGATAGATGGCGACGCGGTCGCCCTTACGGATGCCGTGCTTCTTGAGAACGTTGGCGAAGCGGCAGACCTTGTAGTACAGCGACTGGTACGTGTACATCTTGGTGCGGCCCTCATCGGACTCCCAGATCAGCGCGGCCTTGTTGCGGCGCCACGTGCCCAGGTGCCGGTCCACACAGTTGTAGGCGACGTTGGTCTTGCCGCCGGAGAACCACGCGACGCGTGGGGTATCGAACTCGTAGTCGAGCACGGAGTCCCACTTCTTGTGCCAGTAGAGATGCTCTTCGGCCATCTCTGCCCAGAAGCCCTCCGGATCCTCGACGGAACGCTTGTACATCGCCTCGTACTCGTCCTGCTTCTTGATGTACGCCCGCTCGCGGACCCACTCGGGCGGGTCGACGACTCGCAGCTCCTGCATCATCGACTCGATTGACGTGGCGTCAGCCATTGCTCGCCTCCCTCGATCATCGTGCCCTCGCCTCGCCGGGATCTTCCGGCGCGGATGGGACTCCTGCGGTCCCGAAGCCGGCCATCGCGCCTTTCCCACCACGTGATCGGCGGGGGCATGAGGGCCGGTGACTGATACTAGCCGGATACACGGCCGTGCCGTAAGGTGCGGCAGGGGCGAGCGGCGTATCCGGTCGGTGTGCGGCACGCCTTCGCGTTCGGCCCGGCATGGATGCCGTTCGCGGGATACCCATGTAACATACGTTGCAAGCCCTCGGCCTGTGAGGTATCGTGGCCGCGTTGACAGTTTCAGTTTCCCTTCCCTAAGTCCGCGGCCGGGGAATCCGGCGCGGAAGACAGCGTCTCAGCGCGATGACCGGCATCATCTGCAGCGAGACGCCTACGACCGGTCGTTTATGCGGCCCGTCGAACGAGACTCAGGGGTAATAAGGGAAGGAATAAGGCAACCCCGGCCCGAAGGCCGGGGTTGTCCAATTATCTGGGACGATTCTTGGCGGCGCGAGCGTCGCGGACCTATCGATCCCTCAGGGGCAGCAGCGGACGGAGCGTCGCGTCGCCGGTCACCCGCGCCTGGCACGCGAGACGGATGATGCCGGTGCGTCGACCCAGCCGCTGCGTCTCCAGCACACTCGGCGCCGCCAGCTCGCCGACGAGCACCCGCACCGCGCAGGTGCCGCAGATCCCCCGCCCCCCGCACTCGTCCTGGATGTGCACGCCGGCGTCGTCGGCCGCCTGCAGGACCGTGGCGCCGCATGCGGCGTCCACCGACACTCCGGGAGGGTCGAACGTGATGCGTGCTTCCCCGCGACCTCCGGTCACCGTCACTCCGACGGCAGCACGGTCACGCCCCACCCGTTGCCGCAGTGTGTGGCGATGACGGGTCCGGTCTCCACGAGGAGCATGCCGGTGACGTCGTACAGCGTCTCGATGCGGTCCTTGAGCCACTCGGCGCAGTCCGGCTGCTCGAAATGTGCCACGGCGAACTCCCCGCGCCTGCGTCCCGCCATCTTCGTCGCCACCCAGTCGATCGTTTGCTGAAGGGCGGCCTGCGTGCCGCGCGTTCGCGCCACGGGTTCGAACGCGCCGTCTTCGCCGACCGTGAGCGTGACCTTGAGGTTGAGCAGCCCGCCGAAGAACGCCGACACCCGGCCGATCCGCCCGCCTCGCGCGAGGTTGTCGAGGCTGTCGAGGCCCACGATCATGTCGACGCGCTCCCGAGCGGACTCCACCGCCCGGACGACCGCCTGGAGCGGCGAGCCGGCGTCGGCAGCGCGCGCGCCCGCCAGCACCTGCAGTCCCTGACCTCCGCACAGGTTCAGCGAGTCGATCAGATGTATCTGCCCGCCGATCTGCCGGGCCGCCTCACGCGCCGACTCGATGGTCCCCGAGAGCTTGGACGAGATGTGGACCGAGACGACCTCCAAGGCGGACTCGAGTGCCCGGTGGTACGCGTCCATGAACGCCCCGACCGGCGGCTGCGACGTCTTGGGAAGCTCGGGAGCCGCCTTCATGAGCCGGTAGAACTCGGCGGAGGTGATCTCGCCGTCCCGGTATGTGCGGCCGCTTATCGTGAAGCTGAGCGGCACGACCGTGATGCCCATCCGCTCCACGAGTTCGGGCGGCAGGTCGCAACAGCTGTCGGTGACGATCGCAACGGGCTTCATGGTCTCCTCCGGTCGCCGGTCCGCCAGCGTTCCGATCACTCGCTGAAGTGCACCATGCCGTGCGAGAAGGCGGCGCCCCCCATGACATGGACGTGCAGATGCTGCAAGGTCTGCGACGCGTCGCGACCATTGTTGATGATGACCCGGTAGCCCGTCTTGTCGACGCCCTTGATCGCGGCCACCTTGGGGACCGCCGCGAACAGCGCGCTCGACACCTCCGCGGGCACGTCGTCGCCCATGTCGGCGAAGTGCGTCCTGGGGATGATCAGGGTGTGGACCGGGGCCTGAGGCGTGATGTCGTCGAACGCGACGACCAGGTCGTCGCTGTATACGACCCGGGCTTCCATCTCGCCTCTGGCGATCATGCAGAAGATGCAGTCGTCCACGTGTGTCTCCCTTGCTCCATCGTGGCGCCGCGCCGGCGGCGCGCTAGAGGGACGCGTCCACGTCGGACGGCGTTCCCGTGTCCTCGACCGCGGGCATCTCTCCCATGAGGGTCGTCACGCGCTGCTCGGCGTCCACGAGCTTGGCCTGGCAGGCGCGCAGGAGGGCGACCCCGCGCTCGTAGCGCGCGAGACTCTCCTCGAGATCCAACTGGCCTTCCTCGAGTGCCGAGACGATGGACTCGAGCTCGCTCAGCGCCTCTGAGAAGCGGAGGTCGGCGGTGGGGGCGTTCGGTGCGTCGCTCATCGTCTACTCACGACTCCACATCGACGGACTCGACAGTGCAGGCGGCGGTCCCGTCGTACACGCGGACCCGCACGTGCTCGCCCAGGACCATCTCTCTCGCCGAACGGACCACCGTGCGGCCGTCCTCCGCATAGCATACGGCGTATCCACGGCCGAGGATACCGAGCGGCGAGAGGTCTTCGAGCCGCGCTGCGAGAGAGGACATCGCGCCTCTCGAGCGCTCCATCATCAGCGGCCCGCTGCGCTTCAGGCCAGCCACGGCGAGGTCCAACCGCGCACTTGGGAGTGCCGCGAGGCGGGGGGCGATACGCGCAAGCGCGACCGACACCGCTCCGAGGCGGGCGCGGTCGGCAGCAAGCAGGGCCGGCAGCGCGCGGGCCAGAGCGTCGGCGGCGAGGTCGAGACGCTGCGACGGCTGCGCGAGCAGCGTGCGCGGGTCCGTGAGCACCCGGCTGCGTGCGAGCAGGGCCAGCCGGTGCGCGGTGCCCTGGCGGGCGTGCAGCAGCGCGCTGCCGAGCATGCGGCCCAGCGCGGCGAGCCGCGCGCCGACCTCGTCCGAGGCGGGAGCCGCGCTCTCGGCGGCCGCCGTCGGAGTGGACGCACGCAGGTCCGCGACCATGTCAGCGATGGTGGTGTCCGGCTCGTGTCCGATGCCTGTGACGACGGGGACAGGGCATCCGGCTATCGCCCGAGCGACGCGCTCGTCGTTGAACGGCATCAGATCCTCGTAGGACCCGCCGCCGCGTGCGACGATCACGACGTCTACACCCGGCGCCGAGCCGACGGCGGCAAGCGCCGCGACGATGTTGTCGGCCGCTTCGATCCCCTCGACCGCGACTCCCGCGAGCAGCACCTCCGCCACGGGGTAGCGGCGCCTCAGCGTGCGCAGGACGTCGTGGACGGCCTTGCCGCGCGGAGACGTCACGAGCCCGATCCGCTGTGGGAACGGCGGGAGCGCGCGCTTGCGCTCGGGCCGCATCAGCCCCTCGCTCTCGAGTCTCCGCGCGAGCGCGGCGACCTGCAGCCGCAGGACACCCTCGCCGGCCGCGGACAGCCCGCGGACCTGGAACTGCATCCGGCCCTTCGGAGCGTAGACGGTCAGCGTCCCGGTGACCTCGACCTGCATCCCGACCCGCAGCGGCACGCCAGACGCCTCGAACGCGTCCCGCCAGATCAGGCACGACATCACGGACGGGCCGTCGCACAGCGTGAAGTAGACGGCCTTGTAGCCGGCCTTGTCAGTCGCCTCGCTGACCTCGCCGATGACGCGGAGGGTCAGACCCTCGAGGGTGCGCTTCGCGAGGCCCATGGCCTCACTGACGGTCAGTGCGCGGTCTTCGGGCAACGCCTCGGGTCAGCTCCCGGTCTCGGCCAGCGCCCGGGTATGTCCGGAGCGCGGCGCCGCGGAACGCGGCGCTATAGGCATTCTAGCAGCCGCACCCATCGCCTTTCCGCTCCGGATCCAGCGCGTCGTGGTCGGCCACCGCCTGCAGGAACGCCGCGCCGAAGCGCGCCAGCTTGACCTCGCCGATGCCGGACAGCGCCAGCATCGCGGTCTCGTCCGCTGGGTGCCCGACCGCCATCGCGGCGAGAGTGGAATCCGGGAACACGACGTAGGCGGGAACCGCCAGCTCCCTCGCGAGCGCCAGGCGCACGTCGCGAAGGCGGTCGAACAGCGCGGCATCCCCGCCCGCCAGCTCCTCCCGGGGGGGCCGGCGAGCCGTTGAGACCACGCCCTCGGGGCGGCCGGACGACCCCCGGGCGACGCCAGCGCCGAAGACGCGCCCAGGATGCTCCCGCGACTCCCCCTGCCGGATCAGGCGCGGCGCGGATACGTCGCCGCAGACGTCGCAGGAACCGCCGCAGTCTCCTATCGCCTCGTCGAACCACGCCGCCAGGGACCGGTGGCGGCACTCCCCGCCGGCGGCCAGCCGGTACATCGACCGCGCCCGCTCCGCCACCTCGCGCCGGTACACCGGGTCCTCTATCGCGTCGATCATGGCGTCGCGCCGCTTGACGTCGGCCCACGAGTAGAAGAGCACGCAGTCCGAAGAGCCGCCATCGCGCCCGGCACGGCCGATCTCCTGCGCGTACGCCTCAACGGACCCGGGCAGGTCCTGGTGGATGACGAACCGCACGTCCGCCTTGTCGATGCCCATGCCGAATGCGACGGTGGCCACGATGACACGAGCCTCGCCGCGGACGAACGCCTCCTGGACCTCGATGCGCTCGGCGTCCTCCATGCCCGCGTGGTAGGCCCGCGCCGCGACACCCTGACGCTGGAGCCACGTGGCCAGCGACCCGGAGGAGCGGCGCGTCAGGCAGTACACGACGCCGCATTCGCCTTCGTGCGCCCGTACCACCGCGAGGATCTCGCCGCGCGTGTCGCCGATGCCGTCCTTCTTGCGCACGGCGATGCGCAGGTTGGGACGGAAGAACGAACCGCGGTAGCTGAACGGGTCGCTCATCCCGAGCTGCCGCACGATGTCCTCGGAGACGCGAGTGGTGGCGGTCGCCGTGACCGCCATGACAGGCACGCCGCCGAGGCGTTGTTTCAGCCCCGACAGCTGGCGGTACGCCGGGCGGAAGTCATGCCCCCACGCCGAGATGCAGTGCGCCTCGTCGATAGCGACCATCGACACACGCGAGCGTATGGCCGCGTCGGACAGCAGACGCTGCAACCCCTCGGGCGCGACGTACAGAAGCTCGTAGTCTCCAGCGGCCACTCCCGCGACGCGTCGGGCACGCTCCGCGTCGTCGAGTGTGGAGTTGATGAGAGTGGCCCGTAGCCCGCGGGAGGTCGCCTGGTCCACCTGGTCCTTCATGAGCGAGATCAGCGGCGAGACGACCAACGCCATCCCGCCGAGGACGCGCGCCGGCAGCTGGAACGTCACGGACTTGCCCGCCCCTGTGGGCATCACGGCCAGGCAGTCGCGCCCCGCGAGCACGGCTTCGATGACCTCTCCCTGTCCGGGCCGGAAGGAGTCGTGACCGAAGACGTCGCGAAGGACGTCGAGGGCCGCTGGCGCGTTCGGGTTCATCGGCTGCTCCGGTGGATCTCGGCGGAATGGCGACGAGAGGATGGCGCGGGGTCGCCGCCCGCGTCCGCGAGCGGCGACCCATCTTCGCACGGGGCTCTGACTACGAGCCGACCGCGTCCTGACCCGCGGGCGACAGGATGCCGCGCGGCGCCGGGAGCCGGTCAGTCCCTTCGCCCGAGGCTGAGGTAGTACAGCAGGTACAGCACCGACACGAGCGCGGCTGCGACGTACGTCAGAGCAGCGGCGGTCAGTACGGAACGCGCGCCCGCGACCTGCTCGGAGGGAAGGACGCCCTCCAGCGACGCCACCGCCCGACGGGACGCGTCGAACTCAACGGGCAGCGTCACGATCTGGAACATCACCGCGATGGCGAAGAACGCGGCGCCGAAGGTGATGAGCAGCGGGAAGTTCAGGAAGATGCCAGCGATGATCAGCGGCCACGCCATGTTCGAGCCTAGGCTGGCCACCGGGACGAGCGCGGAGCGGAAGCCCGCCGGCGCGTACGAAAGCGCATGCTGGACCGCGTGGCCCGCCTCGTGGGACGCGACGCCCGCCGCCGCCACAGAGCGTCCCTGGAAGACGTCTTGGGACAGGCTGAGCACTCGCGTCCGCGGGTCGTAGTTGTCGGTGAGCTTGCCGGCGACCTGCCGGATCCCCACCGCCTGCAGCCCGTTCGAGTCCAGCATGCGGCGCGCTACCTCGGCGCCAGACAGCCCGTTGGCCACCGGTACCTTCGAGTAGCGTGCATAGGTGGAGCGGATGTAGAGCTGGGCGCCGCCACCGAGAAGCAGCGTGACGACAAGGATCCCCCAGTAGTTGAGCACGAAGTTCATCGAGTACCTCCGGGTCCGTGGGACGCCCGCAAAGTCACGCCCACCGTGGGCTTCGCGTTCGAGACGTTCAGAGCGAGTCGCGTGCCGCCTCGACGACCACTTTCCCGTCCGCGACGCGCAATGCGAGCCGTCCGTCGATCAGCGCCACGAGCTCCTCGCCGATCAGAGCCCGGCGCCAACCGCCGAGCAGCGGGTTGTCCTCGCGGTCTCCCCCGGCGAGCCGCTCGAGGTCGCCGCGCGACGCCAGCAGCGGCACCGCCACACCGCTCTCGGCGGCCCGCACGCGCACGAGCGCCGACATGAGCTCGACGATCCCCTCGATGTCGATGATGTTGCGCGGCCTCTTCGGGATCTTCGGCAGCTCTTCGTCGGTGAGTGCGACGCCGCAGCCTACGGCCGCCAGCAGGCCGGACCCGCCGTCCCCGAGCGCGCGCGGGCTCATGCCGCGGATGTCGGCCAGCGCGGCGGCGTCCGCCGGCTGCCGGCGCGCGACCTCCAGCAGCGTCTCGTCCGACACGATCCAGCGCTTGGGCAGGTCGCGCCGCTGCGCCTCCCGCTCTCGCCAGGCGGCCACCTGCTGCAGGACGCCCAACTGCCTCCGTGACAGCGACGAGGCTCGCTTGATCCGCCGGAACTGCTGCTCGGGCACGACTTCGTAGGTCGCCGGATCGCTCATGCGCTCGAAGTCGCGCTCCACCCACTCCAGGCGACCGTCGTGCTCCAGCCGATCGCGCAACGTCTCGTACATCCCGGGCAGATAGGTGACGTCGGCCAGCGCGTACTGGATCTGCGCGGGCGTGAGTGGCCGCCGCGCCCAGTCGGTGAACGTGTCGGACTTGTCGATGTCCACGCCGTGCAGCTCCTTGACGAGGCGCGCGTAGCCGACCTGCGACGGGAAGCCCGCCAGCGTCGCCGCGATCTGGGTGTCGAAGACCGGGGAGATCGGCACGTTCGCGAGGCGGTAGAAGATCTCCATGTCCTGAGAGCCGGCGTGCACGACCTTCAGGACGGACGTGTCCGCCAGAAGTGCGAGCAGCGGCGAAAGGTCCTTCATGGCCAGCGGGTCGATGATCACGGACTCGTCCCCGGCACACGCCTGTATCAGACAGAGCTTGGCATAGTAGGTCTTCTCACGCATGAACTCGGTGTCGAGCGCCACGAGGCGCGAGGCGCGTGCCCGCTCGCAGAATGCGGCGAGCTCCGCCATGTCCTTCATGTACAAGCTGGGGTCCTTCCGAAAGCCGATGTTCAACATCCAAGTATGGTGTCCGGCTGCGGTAACATCAAATCGGGCGAAGATGCCCGCGACGCGCACTCGGCGCGCCGCCTCGTCGGTCGAGCCGGGAGACGACAAGCGTGCGGATACTGATCCTCAACAACCTGAGAGCCGGACAGGGAGACGCAGGCCTGTACGAGTACCTCCGCCACCTGTCGCTCGCCGGCGCGGAGGTCACGCTGCGCGCCTTGCGCCATACCGGCTCGCTGGACTACGCGCTCCGCGACGCCGAGGAGTTCGACCGCGTGGTCGCCGCGGGCGGCGACGGCACGGTCTCGTCGATCGCGTACGCCTTGCGGGACTCCGGCATCCCGATCGTCGCCTATCCCGCGGGGACGGCGAACATCCTGGCGCTCAACCTCATGCTGCCGCTCGACCCCAAGGGTCTCGCTGACACAACGCTGACCGGCCGGACCTTGCGCGTCGACCTCGGGGAGCTGACGTGCGAGGCGTCCATGAAGGACGTGACAGTCGAGCGCAGGCGCTTCGCCCGCCCCCGTGCAAGACAGCGGATAGGCTTCTCGGTGATGGCGGGAGCGGGGTTCGACGCGTCGCTCGTCGAGGGCGCGCGCGAGCTCAAGAGCGTCATCGGCGCCGGCGCCTACCTCGTCAGCGCGATGGCGAACATGGAGCCGACCTTCGCGGAGATCCATTTGGACCTCGATGGCCGCAAGGTCGTGACCGAGGGCAGTGCCGTGATCCTCGTCAACTTCGCCCGGATGCAGTTCGACCTCACGATCGCGCACGACTCTGACGCGACCGACGGGCTGTTCGAGGTCGTCGTCATCAAAGCGAAGCACGTCACCGAGCTCATCCCGGCCGTGCTTGCGGCTTGGCTCGACCATATCGTGGACTTCCCCGACCGGTCGCAGGCCATCGAGTCGTATCGCGCGAAGAAGATCGATGTGGTCACGTCTCCGCCATTGCCGCTGCAGACCGACGGTGACCTCCTCGAGGGCTCCACCCCGTTCTCGGGCCGCGTCCTGCCGATGGCGGCCACGTTCGTGGTGCCGGCCGGTGGCGACGCACAGACGCATCGGGACGACATCTAGGTCTGGGACGCGCGAATGTGCGTGAGCTACACTCTGGCAAGGGGGTGGGATGGGGCCCCCGCGCCGAGGTCGAGGAGACTGCCGCTTTGGACGCGAGGTTCTACGTCTACGGGTACGTGCTTCTGTCGGTCGTCTATGGGGCCGGCTGTGTCGTGTTCATCAACGCCGTCACCCGCGCTGCTTCCGTCGCCAAGCGCCTCGTGCCGCTGGGCGCTCCGGACGACGGACCCACCGAACCCGTCGTCACCGACGTGGACGCGACAACGTCGGCGGTGCGCGCGTTGCTCGACATCGAGTCGATCGCGTTCGCCTTCGCCGTCCTACCGGTCGCGTACATGGCGCTGACGGTGCTGCTCGGCAACCTTCTCGTGCGCAACGCCTCGACCGCGGGGCTGATGAACCCTCTGTGGATCGCGCTGACCTGCGTCACGGTCGTCGTGGAGCTCGTGATGATCGTCCGGATCATCGCCGCGACCGGCCACCTCGACGACGCCGACGAGGGCGTCATGCTCACGCCCGGGTTCGTCAGCCGCCAGCGCAAGCGACTCTCCTACTACCGCGCGTTCATCCTGGCCGTCACACTGTTCAACGTGCTGAACTCCGGCTACCTCATCGCGACCATCGGCGCGGTCGTCCGCGCCCCGTACATCCTCTAGTCGGGTATCCCAGGTGACAGAGCCGGTCGTCGGCATCCTGACCGATGCTGCGAAGTCCTACAGCCGCCCTCGCTTCGCCGAAGAGGCGTCCGCGCTCGGGCTCACAGTGCGTTTCCTTGATCCGAGCCATTTCGACCTGCTCGTGGACGCGAAGCAGCTCAAGACGTTCTACCGCAACCGCCCTCTGACGCCGCCGGACGCCTTCATGGCCCGCACGGGCAGCGAGAGCGGCCAGTTCGCCCAGGCGATCATCAAGCAGATGGAGTCGACCTCCGGCGTCGCCGTCATCAACTCGCTCGGCTCGATCCACGTCCCTTGTTCGGCGGGCCCCGCCTCTGGACCGCTCGCGGTCGGGAACGGGTAAGCGCCTCGCGAGATACTCCCCTTCGTCCACTCGGTTCGCAGGCCGGCGACGCGCGCTGGATGC
>Ga0066793_10000919_pt1 | contig 12590 bp, 15 predicted proteins | sample PersoiDNA2013189_FD_83876 | JGI IMG/M metagenome (GOLD analysis project Ga0066793, IMG submission 83876) | Permafrost soil microbial communities from the Arctic, to analyse light accelerated degradation of dissolved organic matter (DOM) -... | ecosystem: Environmental > Terrestrial > Soil >...
CGACGTCTTCGGGCTGGCGCTGCTCGTTCCGCCGATCCGGTCAGGGGTGCGCCGCGTCCTACGCCGACGGTGGTCCAAGCGCTTCGTCGTACGGGGGTACGAACTCGAGGCCTGAGTCAGTACGGGCCGTCACAGCACGAGTCCCGCCAGCCGCAGACCGGACAGCGGTAATGCGCGTGTTCCTCGCGCATCGCTGCGCCGCACTGCCAGCACATCGTCGAGAGGTCCTGCGGTGCGGACCCTCGACATTCGGGATTGGCGGGGTCGGTCCCGGTCCCGGTCGCGATCTCACCGTAGCGACCAGCGCCTCACCCGACGGTGATCTCAGATCCGAAGGAGCTCCGGCGCGACCGGACAGTTGACATGGGCGCCGAGCCGGGCCGGCACGTCGAGACCCCACGGCCCCGCAGTCTGCGCCGCCACCGTCACGTCGATGGCCTCCACGCTGGAGTCCTCGCCCACCTGCTGACGGAGGACATCGAACAACCGAGCCGGCAAGAGCCGACCAACCGGCACCACGAGCCACAACGCGACGCCGTCGAGGGAACGGTGCAGATCGCCAACACCACGCGGCACGATCGCGGTCGTCGGTCCCGCGGCGAGGACCTCGACGAGCAGGTGACTCGGCGACGCGGCCATCGCCTCGACTTCGTCGACGACCCGCACCCGACGATCCGCAGCTCGAGGCGGCCGGTAGTCGGTGCGCACCACGACGATGTCCAGATCGGGCCGCTCGGCGAGGGCCTCACCCGTCACATCGGGCCAGCCGAGGACCGCGATCGGCTCGTCGTGAGGGAACGGGAGCAACGACGAGAGCCGCGTCGCCGTGCGGTCACGTTCGAGGGCCCGCACCGCGTCGCGAGCGCCGCCGCTCGGGTCAGTCGCGGTGAGGACCTGCGTGCACAACCACCACAGCGGACCGCTGCTGGGACGATGGGCGAGGAGTCGTCGACACACCGTGACCAGCTGCGTGGGATCAGCCGCGAAGTCCGCGAGACAGTCCGCGGCCTCCACGACGAGGCCGGTGTCGTCCCCCGCATAACGGGCGAGGGCGCGGAGTCGCTCGAACGGGAGCACCGGCTCTAGCGCCCGGCTTGGCCTGCGGGCTCCTTCGGAAGACCGAGCACCCGCTCGCCGACGATGTTGCGCATCACCTCGTCGGTGCCTCCCGCGACCCGCATTCCCGGTATCCCGAGCACGAACTCCGACCAGGCGAAGGTGCCCCACTCGCCGCTGTCGGCGATGAGACGCGGTCCGAGGAGCTCCCCGAGGGTCTGCGCGACCCGCTGCATGTTCTGGGTGAGCGCAAGCTTCGCGATCGACATCTCCGGTCCTGGGAGCTGACCGGCCCGGATCTTGGCCATCGCCCGCAGGTTCGTGTACCGGGCCACCGTCATCCGGACGTAGATGTCGGCCAGCCGTTGGCGCACGATCGGGTCATCGGCCAGGTCGTAATGGAACGCCAGCTCGCGCAACCGAGTCAGGCTGAGACTGAACCCGGCCGCCCCTCCACCCCCGATCGATGCGCGCTCGTTCATCAACGTGGTGAGCGCGACCGTCCAACCCTCGTCGACGTCACCGAGGCGGTGGGTGTCGAGGACCCGGACATCGGAGAAGAACACCTCGTTGAACGAAGCCCCGCCGGTCATCTGCCGCAAGGGACGAACCTCGACGCCCGGCGCCTTCATATCGACGAGGAACATCGTTAGACCCTTGTGTTTCGGCTTGTCCGTGGACGTGCGGGTAATGATCTCCCCGATGTCGCTGTAATGCGCCCCCGAGGTCCACACCTTCTGACCGTTGAGGATCCACTCGTCGCCATCGCGCTCAGCGCGCGTCTGGATACCCGCGAGATCGGAGCCGGCGACGGGTTCGGAGAACAACTGGCAGGCGATGATGTCGGCCCGGTACAGCGGCGCCAGATAGCGGCTCTTCACCTCCGGGATGCCATGGGCGAGGATGGTCGGGGCCACCATGCCGAGCCCGATTCCGAAGATGGTCTGGGACTGGGTCGCGTACCCGGCAGCGACCTCCCGGTACGCCCGCTCGTACGCGGCGGGGAGTGCCCGCCCGCCGTACTCCTCGGGACCGGTGATCCAGCCGAATCCGGCGTCGTACTCCGCCGCCTTCCACGTCTTCGCGGCTCGGATCTCCTCGGCTTCTTGCTCCGGGCTCTTCTCCTCGAGGATCCCCACCCGATCGGAGCCCTTGCCCCACTCGAACTTCTCCTCGACCCGTGGTTCCGCGTGCGCGTCGAGGAACGCCTTCGCTTCCGCCCGGAACTCGGCTTCCGAGATCACCGTGTCGCCCTCCTGGGGAACAGCGCCCCACTGATCGTTAGCGAGGCTAGCGGCGCCGTTCCGCGCCTCCGCTCTCCGCAGGGTAGGTCGTGGCGTCCCGCACCGTTTGAAAGACGTCGTCGAGGGACCGCAACGCTTCACCGGCGGCGCGCAGCCGCCCGACCCGGCCTCGGACCTTGAGCCCGTGACCCACCGCAGCCTCTTGCGCGTTGAGCGTCCCCTGTTGCAGGCGGCGGGCGGTCTCGGCGTCGGTCACGAGCACCAGGTCCGGAGCCGCCGCCGGCCCGATGTGCACCCGGGCTCCGCTCGACGCAAACGACACGTGGTACACGACCTCGTCACTGCCGCGCTGAACACGCTGCTCCACGACGAGGGGCTCGGGCGAGCCCAGCCGACCCAGTGACGCCGCGTCTCGCGCCGCGCGGTCGAGCTCAGCGATCCACGATTCGGAGAGGAACTCGGCCACGCCTCGAGGAGCGTACCGACCCGGGACCGAACCAACACCGCTTGACCGCCCACGCCTCGGAACATGCGCGGCGACGGCGCCTACGATCTTGTGATGGCCTCGACGGCACCTGCCCGCCGTCACATCTCGGTGCCGCCGAGCCTCGCCGAGGTCGGCGCTCGCGCCGAAGCGAGGATCGTCGCCCTGCTCGACGGCGAGGTTCAACGCTGGTCAACGGTCGACCCGGCCCTCGCCGGCCCGATCGGCGCGTTGCGCGACCTGGTGCTCGCCGGCGGCAAGCGCCTCCGACCGGCGTTCTGTCACTGGGCCTACGTCGGCGCAGGTGGCTCCCCCGATGCCCCCCTCGTCGTCGATGCCGGCGCCGCCCTCGAGCTGCTCCACACCTTCGCCCTGGTCCACGACGACGTCATGGACGGATCCGACCTGCGACGGGGTATGCCGGCGATCCACCGAAGCTTCATCAACCGCCACGATGCGGCCGCGTGGCGCGGTGACGCCCGCCGCTTCGGTGAGGGCGCAGCGATCCTGGTCGGCGACTTCGCGTTCGTCTACGCTGACATGCTGTTCGCGGATGCGGCTGCACCAGCCCGTCGAATCTTCGACGAGCTCCGCGTCGAGCTCTGCGTCGGCCAGTACCTTGATCTGGTCGGGACGGCCAGCGCCAGCAGCGACCCCGCGCAAGCGGAACGCATCGAGCGGTACAAATCCGGCAAGTACACCGTCGAACGGCCCCTGCACCTGGGAGCGGCGCTCGCCGGTCGGCTCGAGGAGCTGCAGGAGCCACTGAGCGCGGTGGGACTTCCCCTCGGTGAGGCGTTTCAGCTCCGCGACGACCTCCTGGGTGTGTTCGGCGACACCGCGACCACGGGCAAGCCCGTCGGCGACGATCTCCGGGAGGGGAAGCTGACACCGTTGGTCGCGGTCGCCGCGGCACGCGCCGACGTTCCGGGCGCCGCGCTTCTCCAACGGCTGGGCCACGCCGACCTGTCCGACGGTGAGGTCGCCGCCCTCCAGGCGTTCCTGGTCGACTGTGGTGCTCGAGACGCCATCGAGCGAGCGATCGAGGGCCTCGTCGACCGGTCGCTCGCCGCGCTCGACGCGGCGCCGCTCACCCCGGAAGCCCGCGGCGCACTCCAGGAGCTCGGCACGTACGTCGCCTGGCGCGACCGGTAACGAGACCCATGCGGGTCGCGGTCGTGGGGGCGGGCCTCGGCGGGCTCGCCGCGACGTGTCATCTCGCCGGGCGAGGCCACGAGGTGGTCGTCTTCGAGCGAGAGCCGGTCCCGGGTGGCGTCGCCGGGATGCTCGAAGGCAACGGCTACCGGGTCGACACCGGCCCCGCGGTCCTCACCATGCTCGGCATCCTCGAAGCCACCTTCAACGCCGCCGGCGCGACCCTCGACGACCACCTGACCGTCCAGCCACTCGATCCGATGTACCGCGCCTGCTTCGCGGACGGCTCCGAGCTTCGGGTCCGAGCGGGCGTGGACGCGATGGAGACCGAGATCGAGCAGCTCGCCGGACCCAAAGACGCGGACGGGTTTCGCCGGTTCACCAGGTGGCTACGCGACCTCTACGACGCCGAATTTGGGCCGTTCATCAACCGCAACTTCGACTCGCCGCTCGACCTCGCCGCCCGACCCCTCGAGCTGGCCCGCCTCGTCCGCCTCGGCGCGTTGAGCCGCCTCGCCCCGAAGGTCGCCAGCTTCTTCGACGACGAGCGCCTGCAACGAGTGTTCTCCTTTCAGGCCCTCTATGCAGGCTTGTCGCCCTTCGACGCCCTCGCGGTCTTCAGCATCATCACGTACATGGACACCATCGAGGGGGTCTCGTTTCCCTCCGGTGGCATGCACGAGGTCGCCCGGGGTCTCGCCGCTGCCGCGGAGAAGGCCGGCGCGACCTTCGCCTACTCGCGCCCGGTGGAACGCATCGACCGTGGTCCGGACGGTGTTGTCACCGGAGTCCGGCTCGACACCGGCGAGCATGTCCCCGCGGACGCGGTGATCTGCAACGCCGACGTCGCATCGACCTACCGGACCCTGCTCGGGATCCCCGCGCCTCGGCTCGTGTCGCGCGGCCGGTACTCACCGTCATGCGCCCTCTGGCTCGCCGGGGTCCGGGGACCGGCCCCGTCCGGAGCGGCGCACCACAACCTCCACTTCGGGCGTCCGTGGCGTGAGGCCTTCGACACGCTGCTGCGCGAGGGCCGGCGCATGCCGGACCCGTCGATCCTCGTCACGACGGCAACGGTCACCGACCCGACCTTGGCTCCCGATGGCGGGACGACGCTGTACGTCCTCGAACCGGTGCCGAACCTCGACGGCCCCATCGACTGGGACGCCGACGGGCCAGGCGCTCGGGCCGACCTGATCGCACGGGTCGGGAATCTCGGCTACCCGGTCGACGACATCGAGCTCGAACAGTTCCTCGACCCGGCCGGGTGGGCGGCGCGGGGCCTCGAGCGGGGAACGCCGTTCGCGCTGGCCCACCGGTTCTTCCAAAGCGGTCCCTTTCGGACCTCCAACGTCGACCGCCGCGTCCCGGGACTCGTCCTCGTCGGGATGGGTACGGTGCCAGGCGTGGGAGTTCCCATGGTGCTGCTCTCGGGTCGGCTGGCCGCGGACCGGATCGAGGGGTTGGGCCGGTCGTGACCACCCTCGACGAGTCCTACGCGCGCTGTCGCCAGCTCAACAGGGCGTACGGCACGACGTACTACGCGGCGACGCTGCTGATGCCTCGCGTGAAACGGCATCACGTGCACGCCCTCTACGGGTTCTGCCGCTACGCGGACGACATTGTCGACGACCTCGGGCCGGCGCCGGTCGAGGAGCGTGAACACGCGCTCACCGAGTTCGGAGAGCGGCTCTTCACCGACCTCGAACGCGGCGATTCCGACGACACGGTCTTGAAGGCGGTCGTGCACACCGTCAACGCGTTCGATCTCAATCCGGATTGCTTCCGGCGGTTCCTCCGCTCCATGACGATGGATCTCACCGTCGAGACCTACGAGTCCTTCGATGACCTGCTCGACTACATGGACGGATCGGCCGCGGTGATCGGGGAGATGATGCTCCCCATCCTGGAGCCGACCTCGGCTGCGGCGCTCCGCCACGCCCGTGATCTCGGGCTGGCCTTCCAGCTGACGAACTTCCTGCGCGACGTCGACGAGGACCTGGATCGAGGCCGCGTCTACATCCCCCAGGAGGATCTGCGACGCTTCGATGCCGACCCCTGGCTGCGGCGCGTCACGCCCGAGTGGCGCGCGCTCATGGCGTTCGAGATCCGCCGCACACGCGAGTACTACGAGTCGGCCGACCTCGGGGTCCCGCTGCTTCCCTCATCCTCGGCGCGCTGCATCCGAGCGGCGCGTCGTCTCTACTCCGAGATCTTGGATCGGATCGAACGGGCCGGGGGCGACGTGTTCACCAAGCGCGCTCGGGTCCCGACGGCCCGCAAGGCCCTGGTCGTCGGGAGCAGCCTTCTCAAGCTCGGTGGTGGTGACTGACGCTGCGTCGGGTGTCGTCGACACCGCGCGCCTCGGCCCGGTGGCGTAACGCGCGCGGCACGACCGGTGCGAGGAACCCGTACGGCGCCTGCCCGAAGAGGTGGTGGATGTTGTGGGCTGCTCGCAACCGGTGTCCGACGCGATCCGGCACCGGGAGCCACGCCAGGCGTCGGTGGATGACGAGATCGTGAACCACGAGGTACGAGGCGCCATACGCCGTCACGCCGATGCCGACCGGGACGAGCACTGATCCGGCGCCCACCCACACGCCCACGGACAGCACCGCGATGGTGACGACCGAGAACACCACGGGAAACAAGTCGTTCGCCTCGAGGGGATGGCGAGGTGGCAGGTGGTGGCTGCGATGCCAGCCCATCGCGAACCCGTGGAACACCACCCGATGCGCCAGCGTGGTCACCGGCTCCATGACGATCAGCGCCGCCAGCGCGATGGCCGCCCCGGTCACGACCGGACCGCCTCGCGCCGCGCCGCCGCGTCCCACAGCAGCATCGCCAGGGTCAGCAGCACGAACCCGAACAGGTAGTCCTCGACCGGGATGTCCCACGGAAGCCGCCAACCCGTCGTCGCAGCCCGGTCGTAGACGACGATCGGGGCCGACAGCTTCGTCAACCAGCCGTTCACCGCGATCATGAATCCGTAACAGATCGCCAACGCGATCCAGTAGGCCCGGGTGCGCAGCAGCCCGGTCCGCAGGACGACGACCTCGAGCGCCACGACCGCGACGACGCCGCTCAGCGCCAACGCGGTGTACTCAGGCACGAGGGGAGCCCCTCAGGAGTCGTCGGACCACTTCGAGCGTCAACAGCCCACAGATCGGGATGGCGAGGAAGAAGACGAGCTCCTCGACCGGAACATCGGCCGGCAAGGACCACCCGACGAGGTAATGCTCATTGAATCCCCAATGATGCCGGGCGATGGCCAGCATGTCCCACGCCAAGAAGACGACGACGGTCGGGACGAGCGCCATCAGCAGACGACGCGGCCGACGCCACACGCGAGCACCGAGGACGAACTCGAGCGGCAGAGTGACGAGCAGGCACGCCGCCATCAACCCCAGGTACTGAAATTCGTCCATGTACCGCAGATTGTGCCCGCCGACGCGCGACGACCGCGGGCAGGGGATCGCGCGGGTGCTCCGGTAGGCTCACTCGCGATGGCGTCGGCGACACCCGCGATCGAGGTCGCCGAGCTCGAGAAACGGTACGGCGACGTACGCGCCGTCGACGGACTCTCATTCAGCATCGGTGCCGGCGAAGTGTTCGGGCTCCTCGGGCCGAACGGCGCCGGGAAGACCACCACGGTTGAGATCCTCGAGGGATACCGCCGGCCCGACCACGGTCAGGTCCGCGTGCTCGGGCTCGACCCGATCCGAGACGGACGGGCGTTGCGGCCCCGCATCGGTGTCATGCTCCAAGAAGGTGGCCTCTATCCGGGGGTCCGACCACTCGAAGTGCTGCGGCTGTTCGCCGCCTACTACGACCATCCCGCGGACCCGGACGAACTGCTGGAGAGCGTCGGGCTCACCGACGCCCAGGGGACACTCGTGCGGCGCCTCTCCGGCGGTCAACAGCAGCGGCTCTCCCTCGCCCTCGCGCTTATCGGCCGTCCGTCGCTCGTGTTCCTCGACGAGCCCACTGCCGGGATGGACCCGCACGCCCGCGCCACGACCTGGGAGCTCATCCGCTCGCTGCGAGACGACGGCGTCACCGTGGTGCTGACGACCCACGCCATGGACGAAGCCGAACAGCTGTGCGACCGGGTCGGGATCATCGACGGTGGGCGCCTCGTCACCTGTGGCAGCCCCGCCGAACTGACCCTCAACGCGGCCGGTGACGAGATGCGCTTCTCGGCCCCGCCCGGTCTCGACCGCTCGTCGCTGGCCACCGCGCTCGGCGTCGACGCCCACCTCCTCGTCGAGGAACGCCCCGGGGAGTACGTCCTCGCGGCCGAGGCGACCCCGACGGTGATCGCCGAGCTCGCGATCTGGCTGCGCGACCGCGACCTGCGCCTCGCCGAACTGCGGGCCGGGCGGCGCACCCTCGAGGAGGTGTTCCTCCTGCTGACCCGCGGCGGTCAACGATGAAGCGATCCGTGCGGGCGATCCTCGCTCAATCGCGGGTCGAGCTGGCGTTGACCCTTCGCCGGGGGGAGAGCCTCGTGGTGTCGCTGGCGATCCCGGTGGGGATCCTGGTCTTCTTCGCCAAGGTCGACGTCGTGCCGACCAGCCTGCGCGACCCGGTGCAGTTCCTCGTCCCCGGTGTGCTGGCGCTCGCGGTCATGTCGAGCGCCATGGTGAGCCTCGGCATCGCCACCGGCTACGAACGACGGTACGGGGTCCTGAAGCGTCTCGGGTCGACGCCGTTGTCGCGGGCGGGCCTCCTCACGGCCAAAACCATCAACGTGGTCGCGCTCGAGGTCGTCCAGGCCGTTGTGCTGCTGGGGGTGGGCGCCGCGCTCGGCTGGCATGCCGAGGGCAGTGTCGCCGCCGCGGTCGGTCTCTTGCTCCTCGGGACGGTCGCGTTCGCAGGCATCGGCCTGTTCTTCGCCGGTCTGCTCCGCGCCGAGGCGAACCTCGCGGTTGCGAACGCGCTGTTCCTGTTGTTGTTGTTTGTCGGCGGGATGGCCTACCCACTCGCCAAGTTGCCGAGCGCGCTGGCGACGGTGGCGCGAGGGCTACCCGCGGCCGCGCTGTCCGACACCGTCCGCCAAGCCTTGTCGACCAGCTCGGTCTCGCTGGGTGCGCTCGCGGTGCTGGTGGGCTGGGCGATCGGCGCCCCCTTGCTCGCGGCCCGGACCTTCCGCTGGGAGGAATGACCGGTCAGCCGAGGATTCCTCGCAAGTCGCCTTCGAGTTCACGCTGCGAGGTCAACCCGAACAGTCGGCTGGCGATCGTCCCGTCGGAACGGATGAAGAAGGTCTGCGGAAGGGCTCGCACGCCATAGGCGTCGCCGACCGCGTTGTCGGTGTCGAAGGCCAACGTCCAGCTGGCGTGCTCGTGCTTGGCGAAGCTGCGGGCGTCGGATTCGATGTCTTGGGACGCGATTCCGACGATCGTGAGCCCTTGAGCACGATGTCGCTGTTGGGCCGCGGCGAGGAGCGGGAACTCGTGGCGACACTGGTCGCACCACGACGCCCAGAAGTTGACGAGCACGGGATGCCCGATGAGCTGCACGAGCGACACCAGATGTCCGTCGAGGGTCCGCAGCGTGAAGCCGGGCGCGGGCGTGCCACCGACGGGAGCACCGGGTGTCGTGACCGCCGGCGGTGCGGTGGAGGTGGCGCCGCTCGCGGCGCTGGAGCGAACCCGCGACGAGCCTGACGTCACCGCCCAGATGGTGAACCCGACCACAGCGACGACGACGACCGCCGCGGCTGCCACCAACGGGCCGCGACCAGCGCGGCGCGGCTCAGCGGGCCCGGACGAGGGTGTCGAGGGCAACGGCCGCGAAGAGGAGCGCGAGATAGGTGTTCGAGAGGCTGAAGAATGCGATCGCGCGCTCCGCCGATGGGGCGTTGCGGAGCCGGAACGCCTGGGCGATGAGGACCACCCCGAGCAACGCCGCCGCCACCCAGTAGACGACGCCCATCGTCGTGACGAGCGGCAGCGTCAGCGTGAGCGCCGAGACGATCACGGCGTAGGCGAGGATCTGGGTCGCGGCGACCTTCGGACCTCGCACGACGGGCAGCATCGGGAACCCCGCCGCGGCGTAGTCCTCGCGGTAGCGGAGCGCGAGGGCCCAGAAATGGGCGGGTGTCCAGCAGAACACCACCCCAAACAGGACCAAGGCCGGTAGGGCGAGGCTTCCCGTCACGGCGGCCCAACCGACGAGGACCGGGACGGCTCCCGCGGCACCGCCGATGACGATGTTCTGCACCGTCCGGGGCTTGAGCCAGATCGTGTACACGAACACGTAGAACAGCGTCGCCGCGATGGCCAGACCGGCGGCGAGCAGGTTGGCGGACGCCCAGAGGATCCCGAACGCCGCGACTTCGAGCACCAAGCCGAAGACCAGCGCCCGGCCCGGGTCGATCGCTCCCGTCGGGAGGGGCCGATGGCGGGTGCGCCGCATGAGCTGGTCGCGATCACGCTCGATCCAGCAGTTGATGGTGTTCGCCCCGCCGGCTGCTAGTGCACCGCCGATCAGGACAGCCGCGACCAACGCCAAGGACGGGACGCCCCGGGCCGCGAGCACCATCGGCGGCACCGTGGTCACCAGCAGGAGTTCGATGACGCGCGGCTTGGTCAACGCCACGTAGATCGCGGCCACCCGGCGGGTTCGTTTCGTCCACGCCTCCGCGACGGCGACGGGACCACTCGGGGCGACGAAGTCGGACACGCTGCTCCAGGTAGGGGGCTCGCGGCATGGTATCCGAGGCCCCGCGCGGCTCACGAAGCCGCCGGCGGTAGCCTCACCGGACCATGGATGCCGATTCCGAGCGGACCGACGTCAAGGCGTCGATCCGCATGACCGCGGACCGGCTGCTGGCCTCCCCCTCCGACGAGGCCGCCGAACGCAAGTCGCGCTCGGGGATCGTGATCCCGGCGACCGCGAATGTCGACCGTCGCCTGGTGTGGGCCGAGGTCATCGCGGTCGGCCCGACCGTCCGCAACGTCGAGGAAGGCGACCGGGTGTTGTTCGCGCCGGACGCCGGTTACGACGTCGAGATCCGCGGCGACGAATACTTGATTCTGCGCGAACGGGACGTCCACGCGGTCGCGTCGACTGGTCGCGAGGGCCAGTCGGGCCTGTACCTGTAGGCGCCCGGCGCCCTAACGTCGCCGGGCGCGGAGCTTGACCTCCGCGGGATGCACCACCGGGGTCGGGCGAGCCCGCCGCCGACTGTCGAGGTACTCGACGACCTGACGGTGAAGCTTCGGTCCGAGGATCTTGCGCAGTTCGACCCCGAGACTGCGGTACACGGGCTCGCTACCGGTGAACGCCTCGGGTGCCTCGGTGCACCACCAGGCGAAGTCGTCGCCACCCTCGCCCCACCCGTCGCGGGCGAACTCGGTCAGCGTCGAGATCACCGTCCCGTCTTCTTGCTCCTCATCGACCCGACGCAGCGGCAACTGCCAGCACACCTCAGGCTTCACGTCGCTGTGATGGATGCCGTGACGCATCGCGTGGAGATGCAATGCGCAACCGGCACCACCAGGAAAATCGGGTCGGTTCAAGAAGATGCACGCGTCGTCGACGAGTCGTGTGCGCCACTCTTGACGGCCGTCCTCGTCCTTGCCCGTCTTGGCGTAGATGCCTTTCTGGCGACCCTTATCGCGGAACTGCCACTCGTCGTCGGTGAGCTCCTTCGCGGCCCGGACGATGTGATCGCGGTCTTTGCGATCGGAGAAATGGGCACCATACGAGCAGCACCCCTGGATCAGCTCCGGGGCGCGTTCGGTCAGCACCCCCTGACAACCGCGCCCAAAGATGCACTGCCAGGACGAGAGCAGGAACGTGGCATCGACCTGCCAGCGACGACCTTCTTCGTCTGGGTCATCGAAGCTGACCCACTCCCGATTCGGACCTCGCATCCGTCCTCCTGGTGTGCGAAGGCCTGAGCGTACCGACACCGTCGGTAGGCTTCGCGCATCGACGACGGTGCGCTCCTCGCTGACCTTCGGGTCGCTCTCGGCGCGAAGCGGGTCCGGGCCGAACCGCTCGAGCTCGCCCTCTACGGACGTGACGCGGGCGTCGCCACTGGCGAGGCCGCCGCGGTCTGCTTCCCGGAGACCGCCGAACAGGTCGCGGCCGCGGTTGCCGTCACGGCTCGCCATGACCGACCCTTCGTCGCCCGGGGCAGCGGGACCGGGCTCGCGGGCGGGGCCACCCCGGTCGGCTGCCCGGTTGTCATCGTGACCACCCACCTGAACCGGATCCTCGACGTCGACGCCACCGCTCGAGTCGCCTGGGTGGAGCCCGGCGTCTTGAACCTCGACCTGAGCCGTGCCGTGGCCTCCCTGGGTGTCCACTACGCCCCTGACCCGTCGTCGCAGGCGGCGTGCACGATCGGCGGCAATCTGGCCACGAACGCCGGCGGACCGCACTGTCTGGCCTACGGCGTCACCGCGGCCCACATCGTGGCCGTCGACGTCGTCCTCGCCGATGGCTCGACGGCCCATCTCGGCGGTATCGAGCCCGACCAGCCGGGCTACGACCTGCGGGGCTGCTTCGTCGGCAGCGAAGGGACCATGGGGATCGCGACGCGCGTCGCGGTCCGGTTGACACCCAACCCGCCGACGGTCCGCACCCTGCTGCTCGATTTCGTCACCGTGGAGGACGCCGCGGCGACCGTCAGC
>Ga0066793_10000920_pt1 | contig 12577 bp, 8 predicted proteins | sample PersoiDNA2013189_FD_83876 | JGI IMG/M metagenome (GOLD analysis project Ga0066793, IMG submission 83876) | Permafrost soil microbial communities from the Arctic, to analyse light accelerated degradation of dissolved organic matter (DOM) -... | ecosystem: Environmental > Terrestrial > Soil >...
GAGTACGGCATGCCGCCCGCGGCCGGGGAGGGCGTCGGCATCGATCGGCTGGTCATGCTGCTGACCGACAGCCACTCGATCCGCGACGTGATCCTGTTTCCGCTGATGAGAGCACGGAAGGACTCCTGAACTTCCCCTTCGAGCTCCACGTCGCGCTCCGGTACCTGCTCGCCAGGCGCAAGCAGGCGTTCATCTCGCTGATCTCGCTGATCTCGACGATGGGCGTCATGGTGGGCGTGATGGCGCTGGTCATCGCGTTGCCGCTGATGACCGGCCTGCAGGCCGAGTTGCGGGACCGGATCCTCGGCTCCACCGCGCACATCTTCGTCTGGAAGGGCGACGGCATCCGCGACTATCACGCCGAGGTGAAACGGCTCCGCGAGTTCCCTCACGTCCTCGGCGCGGCGCCGGCCATCCTCGGCAAGGCGCTGATCACCACGTCTCAGGGGCAGTCGTTCATTACCATCAAGGGGATCGATCCCGCGCTCGAGAAGAGCGTGACCGACATCGGGCGGTCGATGCGGCAGGGCCGCATGGCGTCGCTCAACGTGGGCGGAGACGGGCCGCCAGGCATCCTCCTGGGCGCCGACCTGGCGCGAACGCTCAAAGTGCGCGTCGGCGACCGCGTCCAGGTGCTCACGCCCGAAGGCACGCTCTCGCCGATGGGCATGCTGCCCCGCGCGCGCTCGCTGGAGGTCGCCGGCATCTTCTCGCTCGGCCTGTTCGAATTCGATTCCGCCTACGGCTTCGTCACGATGCCCGTCGCCGAGCGGCTGACCGGCCGCGACACACCCGAGTTGATCGAGCTGCGGGTGGACGACATCTACCGCGCGCACGACGTGGCCGGCGCGATCATGGAACAGTCGGCCGGGCAGTACCTCACCGAGGACTGGACGCAGCTGAACCGCTCCCTCTTCAGCGCCCTCTGGCTCGAGAAGATGGCGATCTCGATCACCATCGGTCTCATCGTCATGGTGGCCGCCCTGAACATTGTCGCGTCGCTGATCCTGCTGGTGATGGAGAAGCACCGTGACATCGCCATCTTGAAGACGATGGGGGCGTCGGGGCGGAGCATCATGCTGGTGTTCATGCTGCAGGGGCTGATTATCGGGTTCATCGGCACGGGGATCGGGGCGACTGCAGGCTGGGTCGTGTCGTCGGTGCTCGATCGCTACAAGTTGATCCGGATCCCGATGGACGTCTACCAGGTGTCGTACGTGCCGTTCGTGGTCCTGCCGTTCGATTTCATCCTGGTGGTCGTGTCGGCGATCCTGGTTTGCTTCGTGGCGACCCTGTATCCCTCGCGCCAGGCCTCGAAGCTCGACCCGGCGGAGGCGCTGAGATACGGATAGCCGGCAGCCGGCAGCTGGCCGCTGCCCGCTGTCCGCTGATTCCTGGGTTCTGATATGTCCTTCGTCACCGTCACCGGCCTCGAGAAGTCGTACCGCAGCGGGACGCAGACGATTCACGTGCTGCGGGGGCTGGAGGTGTCGGTCGAGCGCGGAGAGATGGTGGCGATTGTCGGCGCGTCCGGGGTGGGGAAGAGCACGCTGCTGCACGTCCTCGGTGGACTGGATCCGTTCGAGGCAGGCTCGATCTGCATTGGCGACGCCGACCTGTCCCGGATGACGGATGCCGAGCGCGTCGCGTACCGCAACCGGCATATCGGCTTCGTGTTCCAGTTCCACCACCTGCTCCCGGAATTCGATGCGGTTGAGAACACCGAGATGCCGTTGCGGATTGCGCGGATGCCGCTCGACCAGGCACGGCCGGCTGCCGAGGCGCTCCTGCGGCGCGTCGGCCTCGGCGACCGCTTCGGCCATCGTCCCGGCACGCTGTCTGGAGGGGAACAGCAGCGGGTGGCCATCGCCCGCGCGCTCGTCGTCCGGCCCGCGCTACTGCTCGCGGACGAGCCGACCGGCGACCTGGACGAGCACACCGCCGACACGCTCCACGACCTGCTGCGCGAGATGCACCGCGAGCAGGGCCTGACCTCGATTATCGCCACGCACAATACCCGGCTGGCCGCGGTGTGCGACCGCGCGCTCCGCCTCGAAGGCGGACGGCTCGTGTAGCAGCGGACAGCCGACAGTGCACAGCCGACAGTGCACAGCCGACGGCTGCCAGCTGCCAGCTGGCGCTGATCGCTGCCCGCGCTCGCAGCACCGCTCCTACTTGCTGAGGTACAGGGACTTAGCGCACACGCGGTTGGAGCACTCTGGCCTTTGCCTTATAATGCGAACAGGGTTCGCTTGACCACAATCCGCAACAGGTGCCGCGGGTAGCCCAGATGTTCGAACGGTATACGGAAAGGGCGAGGCGGGTCCTTTTCTTCTCCCGGTACGAAGCCAGTCAGCTTGGCAGCGTCTCGATTGAAACCGAGCACTTGCTGTTGGGACTGATCCGGGAGGGGAAGGGGCTGACGATCCGCATTTTCGGTCGGTCGCACCTGTCGCTCGAGAACATCCGCAAGGAGATCGAGGGGCGGACTGTGTTCCGCGAGAAGGTGTCCACGTCGGTCGAGATCCCGTTCAGCGCCGAGACCAAGCGGGTGCTGGGGTTTGCCGCCGAGGAGGCCGACCGGCTGCTTCACAACTACATCGGGACCGAGCACCTGCTGCTTGGCATCCTGCGCGAGGAGCGCTCGGTCGCCGCGTCGATCCTGATGGAACACGGCATGCGGCTGAATACGGTCCGGGAGGACGCGGTTCAGTTGCTCAACGAGAAGACCACGCTGACCCGGGCGAAAGAGACGCCGCTGCTTGCGGAGTTCAGCCGCGACCTCACCGAGGCCGCGATCAAGAACCAGCTGGATCCCCTCGTGGGCCGCAAGTACGAGGTCGAGCGGGTGCAGCAGGTGCTGTGCCGCCGCACCAAGAACAACGCCGTCCTCATCGGCGAACCGGGCGTCGGGAAGACGGCCATCGTCGAGGGACTCGCGCAGCGGATCGTCTTCGGCGACGTGCCGCACTTCCTCGCCGACAAGCGGCTGCTGGCGCTCGACCTCTCGCTGATCGTCGCCGGGACGAAGTACCGCGGCCAGTTCGAGGAACGCCTCAAGGCGATCATGAAGGAACTGACCGACAACCCTGACGTCATCGTGTTCATCGACGAGTTGCACACGCTGGTGGGCGCGGGGGCGGCCGAAGGCTCGCTCGACGCCGCCAGCATCCTCAAGCCGGCGCTCTCGCGCGGCGAGATTCGCTGCATCGGCGCGACGACGCCTGCCGAGTACCGGAAGTACATCGAGAAGGACCGGTCGCTCGAACGGCGGTTCCAGGCGGTCAAGGTGGATGCCCCGTCGGAGACCGAGACGATCGAGGTCCTCCTCGGGATCAAGGATCGCTACGAGCAGTTCCACCACGTCGAGTACACGCGCGAGGCGATCGAGGCGGCCGCCTACCAGTCCAGCCGCTACATCACCGACCGGTTTCTGCCCGACAAGGCCATCGACCTCATCGACGAGGCGGGGGCGCGCGCCAAGCTGCGCGACGCGGGCTGCAGTGGGGAACTCGGCGAGATCAACCGGAGTATCCGCGTCGCCGTGGAGCAGATGGAGAGCGCGGTCTCGCAGCGGGACTTCGAGCGCGCGCAGTTCTACCGCGACCAGGAAGTGTCGGCCCGCGAGAGCCTCCAGTCCGTCCGCGAGCGCTTCGACGTCACGTCGAACGCCCGGCGAATCGTGGTGGGCAAGCAGGAGATCGACGAGGTCGTCTCCCGGTGGACCGGCGTCCCGCTCAGCTCGATCAACCAGGACGAGGGCGACAAGCTCCTTCGCATGGAGGAGCAGCTTCACAGGCGCGTCATCAGCCAGGAGAAGGCGATCTCGGCGTTGTCGCGGGCGATCCGGCGCTCCCGCGCGGGCCTGAAGAACCCGAACCGGCCCGTCGGGAGCTTCGTCTTCCTCGGCCCGACCGGCGTCGGGAAGACGGAGCTGGCGCGCGGGCTCGCGAGCGTCCTGTTCGGCAGCGACAACGCGCTCATCCGCTTCGACATGTCCGAGTACATGGAGAAGCACTCGGTGTCGAAGCTGATTGGCTCGCCTCCCGGCTACGTCGGCCACGACGAGGGCGGTCAGCTCACCGAGAAAGTGAAGCGCAACCCCTACTCGGTGGTGCTGTTCGACGAGATCGAGAAGGCGCACCCAGACGTTTTCAACATCCTGCTGCAGGTCTTCGAGGATGGTCACCTGACCGACGGCCTGGGGAACCGCATCGACTTCAAGAATGCGATCATCATCATGACGTCGAACATCGGGGCCCGCCACATCCAGAAGAAGGGCGGCCTCGGGTTCCAATCGCCCGAGGTCGCGGAGGCGAACCGCAGCCTGTCAGACCTGGTCCTTGCCGAGGTGCGGCGCACCTTCAACCCCGAGTTCATCAACCGGATCGACGAGATCATCGTGTTCGACCCGCTGTCCGACGACGACCTGCGGCAGGTCATGGGGCTGCTCGTCGACCAGCTCAACGAGCACCTGGTGGACCGGCGGCTGAAGATCTCCCTGACGCAGGAGGTCGTGGACTGGATCATCAACGTGACGTGCAAGGATCGGTCGTACGGCGCTCGCCCCTTGCGCCGTGCCATCCAGAAGTACGTTGAGGATCCGCTCTCCGAGGAGATCATCCGGGGTAAGCTCCACGGGGGCCATGTGGAGGCCTATCTGGAGGACGGGGCGCTTGCGTATCGGCCCGTCGGAGATGCCCCGACAGGCCACGGGCTGGCCTGAAACGTCTAATACCCTGTAAACTATGGTGATCAAGGAAGTGCCGGCTCGCCCCTGAAGGAGGGGTGCCAGCGCGCCGGGGAATGCCGGCCAGCTCTTCTCGAAGACGATTTCATGCGCAAGTTCCGTGTTCACTTCGTGTTGTGGGCGCTGCTCCTGGTGGGCGCCGTCGCGCGCGCTGGCGCGGCGCCGGCTCTCCAGGCCGGGGCCTCCATGCTCCGACAGGCGCCGTCGCCGTCAGCGGCCAGCCGCCTGCTCGCATCGGCGCAGGCCGCGCAGGCGCCGCCCCGGCAGAAGCCCGCGCCTTCGCAGCCCGCGGCTCAGAAGCCCGCGCCTCCGCAGCCCGCGGTTCAGCAGCCCGCGGTTCAGCAGCCCGCGACTCTGCAGCCGCCCGCCGTTAAGCCGCTGCCCGAAGGCCGGGTGATGTGGTGCGGCCAGGAGATCGGCCCGCCGAGCCAGCTGCCTCCCGCCGGTTCCGGCCCCGTCATCTACCTGATCGGCGTGTGTTTCCCGGAGCAGGGTGGCGTCTCGGTGATCGAGCCCGAGACCTATCTCTACTACATTCACGCGAAGGCCAGCCGCCCGTCCGCGGGCGTGTGGACCTCGTGGGATGACGTGTCGACCGTCGACGCGCTGAAGCAGGACTTCAAGCAGCTCTGGGGCACGAACTTCCTCGACAACCTGTCGATCGACGTGATCGACTATCCGTTTGCCAACGGCGTGACCGGGAAGCTGATTGCCTACAACATCGAGGAACGGCAGCGCGTCAAGATCGTGGACTACCAGGGGGCGAAGCACCTCGAGCAGACCAAGATCGACGACAAGCTGAAGGAAGAGAACGCACAGATTCGCCTCGACTCGTTCATCGACCCCGGCATGGTGCGGAAGGTCAAGAAGCTCGTGCTCGACATGCTGGCCGAGAAGGGCTATCAGTTCGCGACCGTCACCCCCGAGATCAAGTCTGTGCCGGGCGGACCCAAGCTGGTGAACCTGACGTTCCAGGTGGACGAGGGGCCGCAGGTCAAGATCCGCGACGTCGAGTTCACCGGCAACAAGGCGGTTGGCAACTTCGCGCTGAAGCGCCAGATGAAGAACAACAAGGGACGGTCGTTCTTGTCTTTCATCACGGGCGGCGCCAGCTACCAGGAAGGCAAGTACGAAGAGGACGCCGACAAGGTCATCGCCTACTACCGCGACCACGGGTACATCGGCGCCCGCGTGCTCGAGCCCCAGTTGAAGTACATCGAGGATTCGAACGACAAGAAGGTGCGGTGGGTGCAGCTGCGGATCCCCATCACCGAGGGTGAGCGCTACCGGATCGCGGACCTGGCGTTCGAGGGCAACAAGATCGTCAAGTCGGAGGCGCTGCGTCCCCTCTTCAAGGTGAAGGCCGGGGACTGGTACAGCGACAAGGCGATCAAGAAGGGGTACGAGAAGGCGCGCGAGCTCTACGGCGCCGGTGGGTACTACCAGTTCAACCTCGTGCCGATGACCAAGCCGCACGACGAGGACGGCGCGCCGCCCGCGGGAACGCCTGCCGAAGGGGCGGAGGCGGCCGACCGGGCGAAGGCCGCGGCCGAAGGCGCGAAGACCGATCCGCCCGCAAAGGCCGGCGAACAGGCCAAGGCGGGCGAGCAGGCGAAGGCCGGCGAACAGGCGAAGGCCGGCGAGCAGGCGAAGGCCGGCGAACCCGCGAAGGCGGGCGAACAGGCCAAGGCCGGCGAACAGGCCAAGGTCGGCGAACCCGTGAAGGCGGGGCAGCAGCCGGCCGGGGCTGCGCAGAACGCGCCCGCCCGGCGCGCGGTGCGCGGCGGCCCGCCCCGGGTGGACGTGGTCCTCCAGGTGGACGAGGGGAAGCAGTACTTCGTCAACCGCATCGTCTTCACGGGGAACACCACCACGCGCGACAGCGTGGTGCGGCGCGAAATTCGGCTGTTCGAGGAGGGCGTCTTCAACACCGAGGCGCTGAAGTACTCGATCAAGCGGATCAACCAGTTGGCGTACTTCAAGCCGCTCGAGGGTGGCAAGGACGTGGACGTCAAAGAGACGCCGGGCACCGAGAACAAGATGGACGTCACGCTGAAGTTCGAGGAGCAGAACCGGAACCAGCTCCAGTTCGGGGCCGGCGTCTCGCAGTACGAAGGGTTCTTCGGGACGGTGGGGTTCCAGACCGCGAACTTCCTGGGCCGCGGCGAGACGTTCAGCATCAACCTGCAGGCCGGCTCGCGCGCCCAGAACTACCAAATCGCCTTCACCGAGCCCTACCTGTTCGACCGCGCGATCACTGGCGGCATCGACGTGTTCAAACGCCGCCTCGAGTACATTGGGCAGTTCACGCAGGATTCGACCGGCGGCAACGTCATCTTCGGCTTCCCGCTGAAGGACTTCACGCGGATGTTCCTCAACTACAGCTTTGAGCACACCAAGGTGGTGGACCTCAACCCGCTGTACCAGGATCCGCAGTTGATCGCGAGCAACCCGTACCTGGCCGACTCGCTCCTGCTCGGGTCGGGCGGTGCGCGCACGATCAGCAAGATCGTGCCGAGCGTCGTGTACAACACCGTGGACAGCCCGATTTTCCCGACCACCGGTAAACGCTATACTGTCTCGGTTGACTTGGCTGGCATCGGGGGCGACACAAACTTCTGGAAGCCGAACGCGGAGGCCGTCGCCTACTTCCAGCACACCAAGCGGGCGTCGTTCGGGTTCCGGGCGCAGGCCGAGTACATCTCGTCGTTCTCGGGAAGCAAGCAACTGCCGATCACCGAGAAACTGTTCGCGGGTGGCGAGTACAGCATTCGGGGCTTCGACATCCGGACGGTCGGGCCGCGGGCGATGACGACCGTTCCGCCCACCTACAACGGCCTGACGTTCTTGCCCGCGCTGATGCCGGGCGAGGTGCCGCTCGAGTCGGCCAAGGTGGACTCCGGCCTCGTGATCGGCGGCAACAAGCTGCTGCTGTTCAACGCGGAGTACCTGATATCGATTGCCGGCCCGGTGCGCCTCGTCCTGTTCTTCGACGCGGGCCAGGTGCGCGGCGAGGGTGAGAAGTTCGCGTTGCGGGATTTCAAGACGTCCACGGGCGCAGAAGTGCGGTTCTTCATGCCGGTGCTGAACGTCCCGTTCCGGCTGATCTTCGCTTACAATCCGCATCGCAGCGGCATCTTGGACAACAGCCTGCAGCCGCAGAGCGCGTTTGCCTTCAAGTTCGCTGTGGGGTCGACCTTCTAGGACAGGGTAAGACACGTACGACGCAAGACGACTGTAAACCGAGCACGAGAGAGAAAGGGACTGCACTGATGAGACGCTTCACCGTTGCCGTGGTACTCAGCCTGGCGCTGGGATCCGTTCCGACGTTTGCACTGGCCCAGGCCAAGCCGACGCCGCCGCCCGCGCCCGCCACCCAGAAGCCGACCCCGCCGCCTGCGCCCGCGACCCAGAAGCCGGCCACCCTGGTTCCGCAGGCCCCGTCGCAGCCGCCGCGGCCGTTCCCCGAGGGGGCGAAGATCGGGTACATGAACATCCCGCGCATCGCCGCCGAATCAGCCGAGGGGAAGGCGTCAACCACCAGGGTGAACGCCCTGCGCGAGAAGAAGCTGGCCGAGCTGAACGGCAAGAACAAGCAGCTCGAGACGGCGCAGCAGAAGCTGAGCAGCGGCGGGCTGCTCAGCGAAGAGGCGCGCGCCACCACGACGAAGGAAGTCGAGAGGCTCACGGTCGAGATCCAGCGGTTGCAGCAGGACGCCGAGGCGGAGATGACGGAACTCCAGCAGCAGCTGCAACTGGAATTCCAGCGCAAGCTATCGCCCGTCATCCAGCAGGTGGCGGTGGAGAAAGGGCTGCTGATCCTCCTGAGCCAGACCGACGCCGGGATGGTGTGGGCCGATCCGGGCCTCGATCTGACGTCCGACATCATCAAGCGCTTCGACGCGGCGGCGGCGGGCGCGAAGCCGCCGACGCCGCCGGTGATCCGTCACTAACGGCCGCCCGCGCGGGTCACACTGGCGGGTGGCAGGCCGCATGGGCCGAGCGCGGCGTGAATGAGAAGTGGGGAATGGAGAATGCAGAGGGGACACTTCTGCATTTTCCATTTTCATTCTTTTTCATTCCGGCCCGTCCGACGGTTGTGTCCGAACGATCCGCCCCGTAGTCCAGCTCCCTCGAACCCTGACGACGACTGTGGACGCCAATACCATTCCGCTCCTGCTCGACCGGTTCTGCTACCGGTATCCCTCGTTCCTCGTCGATACCGTCACCGAGCACGTGCCGAATGAGCGCGTCGTGGCGGTCAAGAACGTCACGGTGAACGAGGAGTTCTTCCAGGGCCATTTTCCGGGCGCGCCGCTCATGCCAGGGGTGCTGATGATCGAGACGCTGGCGCAGGTCTCGGCCTTGCTGCTGCTGCACCGGGACCAGGGGCGTCCGACGGCCCGCGTCTTCCTGCGCGGGGTCAACGACGCGAAGTTCCGCCGGCAGGTGGTGCCGGGCGACCGCGTGCGCCTCGAGGTATCGCGGCGGACCGGCCGCGGGCGGATCGCGCGGTTGCACGGCGTGGCGTACGTCCGAGACCAGGTCGTGGCAGAGGCCGAGTTGCTGATGGCTATCGAGCCCGACCGCGTCTTCATCGACCCGTCGGCGGTCGTGAGCCCCGGGGCGACGATCGGCGAGGGGTCGACGGTGGCGCAAAACGTGTTCATCGGGCCCAACGTGAAGATTGGCAAGGGGTGCAGCATCGGCGCGTCGACGGTGATCGACGGGTGGACGGAGGTCGGCAACGACAACGAGATCTCGCCGTTCGTGTCGATCGGCCTGCCGCCGCAGCACCTGAAGTACGCGGGGCAGCCGACCCGGGTGGTGATCGGCGACGCCAATATCATCCGCGAGTTCGTCACGATTCACCGCGGCACCGTCGAGGGTGGCGGGCTGACGCGGGTGGGCAACCGCAACCTCCTGATGGCCTACGCGCACATCGCGCACGACTGTGCCGTCGAGAGCGACACGATCCTGGGCAACGGGGCGACCCTCGGCGGCCACGTGCACGTCGAGGACTTCGCCAACATCAGCGCCTTCTCCGGAGTGCACCAGTTCTGCCGCGTCGGTCGCCACGCGTTCATCGGCGGCTACTCGGTGGTCACCAAGGACGCGATGCCGTACGCGAAGACGGTCGGCAACCGCGCCCGCATCTACGGCCTCAACACGATCGGCCTCGTCCGCCGCGGGTTCTCCTCCGAGGCGGTCGGCAAGCTGAAACGCGCGTACCGCTACCTGCTCGTGTCGAAACTGAATACCACCCGGGCGGTGAGCCGGATCCAGGCCGACGAGTCGCTGGTGTGCCCGGAGGTCGAGTACCTGATCGCCTTCATCCGCGGGTCGCACCGCGGGGTCCTGCTGCGCCGGCCGGCCCGACGCGCGGACGAATCCGTGATGGACGAGTAGCGCAGCGCGTGTCGCGAGGATGAACGAGCCCCGATGCGTATCGGCCTGATCGCCGGCAACGGCACCTTTCCCTTCCTGGTGCTCGACGCGGCCCGCCGCCTCGGGCACGACGTGACGATTGTCGCTGTCCAGGAAGAGGCGTCCCCCGACCTGAACGCCGCGGCCGCCCGCGAGCCTCGGGCCGACATCGTCTGGCTGTCGCTCGGCCAGTTGAGCAAGTGCATCGAGACGCTGCGGGCGGCGGGCGCGACGCACGCGGTGATGGCCGGCCAGGTCAAGCACGTCAAGATCTTCTCGAGCATCCTCCCCGACCGCCTGCTGCTCTCGGCGCTGCTCCGGCTGCGGTCGAAGAACACCGACGCCCTGATCTCGGCCGTCGCCGACGTGATGCGCGAGCACGGGGTCGAGTTGCTCGATTCAACCGCCTTCCTGACGCCGCTGCTGGCCCGGTCGGGCCGGATCGCATCGCGGCTGCTGACCGGGCCGGAGGAGTCAGACCTGGCGTTCGGCTACACCATGGCCGACGCCATCGCTGGGCTCGACATCGGTCAGACGGTGGTCGTGAAGGACGCGGCGGTGGTGGCGGTCGAAGCGATGGAAGGCACCGACGCGGTGATCGCGCGCGCCGGGCGGCTGGCCGGCCCGGGCACGCGGGTCGTGAAGGTGGCCAAGCCGACACAAGACATGAGGTTCGACGTTCCGGTCGTCGGCGTGCCGACGGTCCAGGCGATGCGGGATGCCGGCGCCACCGTGCTGTCGGTCGACGCCGGTAAGACGCTCGTCTTCGACCTGCAGGAACTCATCAGGGCTGCCGACGCGGCGGGCATCGCGGTCGTGGGGCGGGGTCGCCCGACGACCGCCTGAGCGGAATCGATTCCTATGACCAACGTTACGCCACTTCGGGTTGCGGCCATCGGTGTTGGCCACCTGGGACGCCACCACGCGCGCATCCTCTCCAGCCTGCCGGGCGCAATGCTCGTGGGCGTTGTGGACATCAAGGCGGACCGCGCGGCGGAAATCGCGGCGGCCTTCCACACGCGGCCGTTCACCGACTACCACGACCTGCTCGGCCAGGTGGACGCGGTGTCGATCGCCGTGCCGACGCAGGCTCACTTCGAGGTAGCCGCGGCGTTCGTCGAACAGGGGATTCCCGTCCTCGTGGAGAAGCCGCTGGCGCGTTCGGTGGAAGAGGCGGACGGCCTGATCGCGATGGCGGCGAAGAGCGGGGCGGTGCTCGCCGTCGGGCACACCGAGCGGTTCAATCCAGCCGTCGCCGTCGCGTCGCGCCACTTGCAGGACCCGCGGTTCATCGAGGTTCACCGGCTCGGCACGTTCCCGGAACGCAGCCTCGACATCGATGTCGTGTTCGACCTGATGATCCACGACCTCGACATCGTCCTCTCGATCGTGCCGGCGGCGGTGGCGTCGATCGAGGCGGTCGGCGTGCCGGTGCTGACAGGCCGGGTGGACATCGCCAACGCGCGGCTGCGATTCGAGAACGGGTGCATTGCCAATATCACCGCGAGCCGCATCAGCCGCGACCGCGTCAGGAAGATCCGGTTCTTTCAGCCGGACGCGTATCTCTCGATCGACTACGCGGCGCAGGAAGTGGAGATGTACCGGCTCGTGCGCGGCGCCGACGTTCGACCCGGTATCGAGGGCGGCAAGCTCGAGGTGCCGCGCGAGGAACCGCTCGTGCGCGAACTGTCCGATTTCCTGGGCGCGGTCCGCGAGCATCGACCGCCGCTGGTGCCGGGCCAGGACGGACGCCGAGCGCTGGAACTCGCGCAGCGGATCACGGACCGCATGGCGGCGGGCGTATAGTCAGGTCGGCGGGCAAGAACCATGGCGATCGACAAACGACCGGCCCGCGTTGCCGCGATGTTCGACGCGATCGCCGCGCGCTACGATTTTCTCAACCACCTGCTGAGCGCGGGATTCGACCGGCACTGGCGGTCTCGCGCCATTTTGTCGCTGCAGTTGACCGGCCGCGAGGCGATCGTGGATGTCTGCACCGGCACGGCGGATGTGGCGATGGCGGCGGTGAGCGCCTCGCCCGGCGCGGCGCACGTGCTCGGCGTGGACTTTTCCGGCGAGATGCTGCGCCTGGGGGCGGCGAAGATCCGCAGGCTCGGGAAGACGAACCGCATCTCTCTGGCCCGCGGTGATGCCACCCGGCTGCCGGCGGCCACCGCCTCGATGGAGGCGGCAACCGTCGCGTTCGGGATCCGGAACGTCGAGAAGCCCGAGCGGGGGCTGGCCGAAATGTACCGGGTGCTTCGGCCAGGCGGGCGCCTGGCGATCCTCGAGTTCAGTATTCCCACAGCCGCGCTGATTCGCGCGGTCTACCTTCCGTACTTCCGCTACGTGCTCCCGCGTATCGGCCGCCTGGTATCCGGGCACGGCCCAGCCTATGCC
>Ga0066793_10000921_pt1 | contig 12572 bp, 9 predicted proteins | sample PersoiDNA2013189_FD_83876 | JGI IMG/M metagenome (GOLD analysis project Ga0066793, IMG submission 83876) | Permafrost soil microbial communities from the Arctic, to analyse light accelerated degradation of dissolved organic matter (DOM) -... | ecosystem: Environmental > Terrestrial > Soil >...
AAGCTCGATGCCCCGGTAGAGATGGCCAACCGTAGCAAACTCCTCTGGCTCGGGAACAAGTTCCTGGCTGGTGATGACAACGTGCGGTTCCTCTTCGACGCTCCTGCCTTCTAGAATAGCGGCGTCCTCGCGCTCCAATCCTTCTGGCCGCTCAAGGTAGAGAAAGTGGAGCAGGGCGTCCCGGCCAAAGGGCAGCAGTGCCACCTTCACACCTGACGGAAAATACTTTGACTGCTGAGGGAAGTTAGGGCGGTTAAAATGCGCGCCGGAACCTATAGCAGAGAGCATGTTGCTTGCCAGGGCCAGGTGTAGCATCTCCTGGGCCGCCACGGAGGAGATGACGCGGTCCCAGCGTTTGATAGCTTCCAACTGCTCCGCCGTGATGCCTTCGCTAACATCGCGCTTCAGACTGAAAACGGCGAACAGATATTCGCACATCAGCATATGCTCCAACTGCGAAGCTTCCCCAAGGAGGAAGAGTAGTTCTTCTCTATTCTCAATAACCAGCGGATTCTCATTTGCCATCACAGTGCTCTTTTCCGAGAATACTTCATTCCCATATGTTTTTCACAGCCAGAGCTGTTTTTCTAGACCGTCATTCTTTTGTACAAGCCGCTTTGAGTATACACTACACTATCCCTTTTCTGTCTACTGGAAAAAAGAGTAGGTTATCCCTGTCAGAATCGACAGTTGCCGCCACAATGCGGCTATCTAGTTGTATTGCAATTACATCATGTTTTCCGAATGAGTAGACATATCCAGTTATGATCGCGCTTGCCTGGTAGCTGATTACTCTTTTCGGCTGTAGTATATCTGGACAGAATGCCGAAGTTCAGGGAAAGGCAGAGCTCGCACATCTCATCCTCCCGAAAATAAGAATAGAAGCGCCGCAACCCCTGCGAGAGATCATCCTGAACAAATTCTTCACCGCTACCTTCCTTCACGAGAATACAACAAACAGCATTCGTGCGAAGAATCCTCTTGAACTCAGCAAGTGCTCTGGGCACCTCAGAATGTTTCAGGTGCAGAAGACTGGCACAGCACCAGATGCCATCAATTGTATTGTCATCCAGCGGTATCTTTCGTAAGTCCGCCTGTATAAAAACGCCGTTCTGTACAGATGCCTGGGCTATCTGCAGCATCTTTTCTGAGAGATCAACTCCGACCACCTTAAAGCCCCTCTCGACAAATGCCTGGCAATCTCTTCCACCACCACACCCTGCATCTAGAACGAAGCCACCAGGAACTATCCATTGACAAAAATCGTTAAATTCACGCTGAGGCTGACGATCGTGAGTAAGATGAACATACTTTGATGCTATGTTGTTATACGTCTCAATCGTCAATGTTAAATAATCTTCCACGCAATCCCCTATCCAACCAGCTCCATTGCTATATAACAATTCGCCGATTTCGTTAACCGTATACTGTAACTGCTTCCTTACAAAGCTCTAAACTATGATAAACAATCGTCCAGGAAAGCACTACTTTTATCCTACTACCTACTAAACACGTTCACAATATGTTATATTATTTAAAAAACAATTGACGCTTGTTAATGATTACACTTGACTAAAGTATATAAGTATGAAACGCTCTAATGCATTACAACACAAGGAGAAACTTTTTGAAACAATTCATAAATATATTCATAATTTCTGATAAGCTATATGGCTATAATACGAGCTTAAATATATTTATCGAAAGGAACAAGTAGAGTGCATTCTGACGAGCAAAAACGGCTGGCAATTATTCAAAGTATCTTCAAAGCACAGTTTAGCGAAAAGACGCCAATGCGGCTCGTGAGCAGCACTGACGATGCAGACGATTGCGCAGTTTACGATCTTCCAGGAAACCTTTCGCTTGTTGTGGGCATGGACTTTGTAAGAGGAACAAAGTTCACGCTCTTCCAGGAGGGTTATCTGGATTACTTTGATGTTGGCTACTATCTGGTTGTAGCCAACCTGAGCGATATTGCAGCAATGGGAGCAACGCCTACAGGTTTGACTACAGTAATTCGCTATCCAGCTACGCTAGAGGATGCGGACTTTATTCAGATAGTGGAGGGTATTAAGGAAGCAGCTTCTGTGTATAAAACGCCGATCGTAGGTGGAGATATCGGTGGTTACGACGAAATGGTTCTCGCTGCAACCGCTTTTGGCATCGCGGAGCAAGGCAAGTACTTCCGTCGTCGCGGAACTGTTGAGGGAGATATTTTGTGCGTCACAGGCACTCTGGGATTACCGGCCACTGCGCTTGTCTATTTTACCGACGCAAAAAAGGAGGGTTTCGCTCTATCGCAAGAAGAAGAAAAACTGCTCATCAATTCCTGGCAGCGTCCAGTCGCCCGTATTGCAGAGGGAAGTATCCTTGCAAAACTCGGGGTAGTACATGCATGTCAGGATGTATCGGATGGTGCAAAAGCGACAATTGAGCAACTTGGTCAAGCTAGCACTATTGCATTCAAAATTTATGAGAATTCTCTTCCTATTCATTCTATCACAGCAAAGGTGGCGGCCTTTCTCCAGGTTGATCCTGTTGCACTGGCATGTAGCGCCTCTGTAGATTTTCATCTTATGTTTACAATTTCCCCAAATGAGCTAGAAGCAACGCAAACAGCGCTGCGAGATGAAGGCTATGAACTTCATGCTATTGGGCAGGCAATTACTAATGCTGAAACTTCATGTCTTGTGCGGATGGATGGAAGTGAATCAACTGTTCCGGGAACAGCCTGGAAACAACAAAGTGGAAACGTGGCACAAATTATTTTAGGTAAATAGCAAGGGAGCGGTATTGTGGAAGGTTGTTTTTTTTGCAATCCAGATAAGGATCGCGTGCTCTATACGTCCGAGCATTTTTATGTTCTGCTTGGTCTGGGACCCATTGTCGAGGGATATGCGATTCTTGTTGCAAGGCAGCATGTTCGCAGCATGTTTGATTTGCCCAAGGAGCTAAGGGATGCTTACGCGGCAGAAAAGAGGCGGTTGAAAGATCTCATTGCGCGTGTCTATGGTCCCTCCATTGTCACAGAACATGGCCGGGTGCTTGCCTGTACCGTGGAGGATGAGGAGGCGCACGATCTTCTCTGCTATCACGCGCATCAGCTTTTCTTCCCCGTCAATATCGATCTCAGTCAGCTTGTAAATGAAGGACCATTTGAGAAAATAGAGTTCCCAGGAAAATCTCTTTTCGACATTGACTCCTCGCAGCTACAAGACGATGAAGAATACCTGCTATTTGAGAACAGTGAAGATGAGGTATTTATTCACAAGGTGAGAGGGAAATGTCCAAGGCAGTATATGCGTTACCTCGTCGCCCGCTCACAAGGTCAGCCTGAACTTGCGAGTTGGCAGCGGTATCCAGACGTGCTTCGGATCAAAGAGGCTAAAAGGAAATATACGGATGCTCTCCTTAGTTCTCCTGCATCTCCAGTGCTGCAAGAAAGAAAACATAGGCAATTGCAAACGGTGAAAAGATAGCCTCTTTTCTTATGAACGAGATTGCTTCAGAGTGCTAGAGGAGCATCACTGAGTTGCATTCCTCTGGCACTTTGGACATAAAGCTTTAAAATACGCGAGAGAAGATATTCAGCGCGTAGATAAAACTTCCTCTTCGATAGAGCCTAACCTTCTGAGTGTGGTTTTCTGATAGGTCGTCAGCCCCTTTACCCCAGTAATGTTCATTCCCTCGTAGGGTCCCTCAATTTGCAATGTCTTTAGGCACTCGCCGTTATGTATATTCCATAGTTTTATTGTTCCATCGTAGCTTCCGCTGGCAAGTTGCTCTCCATCTCTATTTAAAGCAACTGAGTACACCAGGCCAGTATGTCCTTGCAAAGTTCTGAGTAGTTGGCCGTTCGCTACCTCCCATACGCGGATCGTAGTATCTTCGCTACCACTGATCAATAAGGACCCATCCGCGTTAAATATTACAGACTTCACCCGATTGCTATGCCCCCGTAAGATATGCAAACAGCGACCAGAGGATATTTCCCATATACGAATGGTATTATCCTCACTGCCGCTTGCCAGTAGGGTTCCATCTGAGCTAAAAGCTACCGACCGCACCTGGTCGCTATGTCCATTTAAAGTGTTTAAGCAACGTTTATTGCTCACATCCCAGAGACGAACTGAGGTATCCTCGCTCCCGCTGGCGAGCAGTGTGCCATCCAAACTAAAAGCTACCGAGCGCACGCGGTTTTTATGTCCTTCCAAAACACCGATGCATTGATAACCACGAACATTCCAGAGGCGAATGGTATTATCTTCGCTGCCACTGGCTAGCAAATTTCCCTGTTGATTAAAGACGACCGAATTTATCTGATCAGTGTGCCCGTGTAAGACCTTCAAACATTGGCCGGAACCCACATCCCACAGGCGTATCGTGTGATCCTGGCTTCCGCTTGCCAGCAGGGTTCCGTCTGCGTTGAACGCCACTGAATATACCAGGCCATGATGATCCTTCAAAATCTTGCTAACTTTACCAGTATCTACCCGCCACAATTGAATAGAATTATCATGGCATCCGCTGGCCAATCCAGATCCGTCAGGACTAAAAGCAACGGAAGATATCCAGTTGCTGTATCCCTGGAGCGTCTTTAGGCCGCGTCCACTCCTGGTCTCCCAAACCCGGATTGTCTGATCGTCGCTCCCGCTGATAAATCTGTTTCCATCAGCATAGAAGGCCAGGGATCTTACTGCATTCGCATGTTCCGTTAAGATTCTAAGGCATTCTCCGCTTTCCACATCCCAGAGCCGGATCGTCCAGTCTTCACCACCGCTCGCGAGCAGATCGCCAGTGGGATTGAAAGCAAGCGCCCTTATCAGGCGATTATGCCCTTTAAGCACCTTGTAACACTCTCCACTCTTCACATCCCAGAAACGGATCGTCTGGTCATCACCGCCGCTCACCAATAAGTGACCATCAGGGCTAAGAGCAACCGTTCTCACCCGATGCTCATGCCCCGTGAGGACTTTGATACACTCTCCACTTTCCATATCCCATACGCGCATCGTCTGGTCATCACTGCCACTGACCAATAAGTGGCTATGTGGACTAAGAGCTATCGTTCTCACTCGATCCTCGTGTCCTGTGAGGACTTTGATACACTCTCCGATCTTTGTATCCCATACGCGGATCGTCTTATCATCACTACTACTGATTAGCAAGCGACCATCAGGGCTAAAGACAACCATCCTTACCCGATGGGTATGTTCGGATAGGACACGCGAACACTGGCCACTTGCAACATCCCACAGGCGTATTGTCTGATCATCGCCACCGCTAGCCAGTAGTTTACCATCCGGGCTGAAGGCCACCGTCCGTACCCAGTTACTATGGCCCTCGCAAATATGCAACACCGTTCCAGTATCCGCGTGCCATAAACGAACGGTTCCATGAGCAGTTCCTGCGGCCAGATAGTGGTTATTGGAACTCAGCGCCAGCGCGAGAATACTTCCAAAGGTATCGCTAAAGATGGATTGCAAGAAACTGGCATAGGCGAGATTTACTTGCGGAAGAGATACTCCTTGCAGGTACGCCTGTCTGATACTGAGATGAGAGAAATCGGCTTCGCGAAGATCGGCGTTAATATGGATGAGAAAGTTAAGCAGGTTTCCAGCAGCATATCCAGTTGTCTGTTGCTGCAATTCACGGAGGTCGATAACGATGCTTTTGATGTGCTCCTCACGGCCCTCTCTGTTTAGTGCTTTGAGCAATCTACTGCTGATAGGTTCAAGAATAAGGCGTTTCTGGGTGCTTCTAACATATTCTACTGCCTGTGCTTTTATCAAGGCATAGCGATCAAGCAGGTCAATTGTTCGAATGCTGATCTCCTCATAAATTTGCCCGACCAACCTATCAGTCATGTACTCCAGAATAACCGGCTGCAAGGCGAATCTGGCACCTTCCTTCTTTTCGATAAGAAAACGCCGTTGCAGGGATGCTATAGCCTCAAAAAGGTTGCTCTTAGAGATCGGTCGCACGAAATCCTCTTCCAGGTCCCCGACCGATACCGCTTCACGCTCAATAGCGAGCCAATAGAGAAGCTCTTGTTCGATCTCGGATAACTGAGCGAAGTGTTGACTGAGAAGATCATGGACATCTCCAGGTATGAGTGCGTCTTCTTTGATAAAGGAGGTTATGCTCCCATCAAAGAACTCCTGAATGAATTTCGATACAAGTCCTAGCGCTAGAGGATTGCCTCTATAGAAATCTACCAGCCTTTCATATTCACCTGCTGAGCCGGATATTCCTTTTTCCTTCAGGATTTTTTGCGCGTCCCCTGTTTCCAGACCTGCAAGCAGCAGCGACCTGACCGGCATTGTTCTCGCCTCAAGCAGCGCAATTTCTTTCGGCTTTTCCCGGCTGGTCAATAAGAGACAGCTCTGGTGCCTGACCGCGCCAATTCGTTGCAGCAAGATTGTATAGTTCGTGAATCTTTCCCAATCCTCATCACCCTCTTCCCCGCGCTCCAATACGGCCTCAAGGTTATCCAGCACGATAAGGCAACGATGCTCTTGCAGGATTTTAATGAGTAGAAGCACCTGTTCATTAAAATCCTCTGGTACTTCCGTGTGCTCCCGATCAGATAAAAATCGCAAGCACCCTTTCAATATCTCTTCCACATCTGGAGCATTTTGCAGAGAGCGCCAGAAAATATACTCAAATTCTCCTTTTACATGAATAGCTGCTGATACGGCTAATGTAGATTTTCCAATTCCTCCAAGACCTAGCAGCGCAACAATCTGATTTCTATCAGCAATGATCCATTGCTTTAACACGTCCAGTTCATGTTCCCGACCATAAAAAGCAACTACGATCGGTGCTTCTCCCCAATCTTCTTTTGTCTCTTTGCTGCTGTCCTTTTGCTGAGTATGCGCTTCATCTATGCTAACACGTTGAGTTGGCCCATTTTGCTGCTCGCTTGTTTCTGGCACATCTATAAGTTCGTCAGGTTGCAGGAGTAACGCCTCTTCATATTGTTTAATCAGCGTTGGAGGAGGGAGTATTCTACCAGTTTCAACGGTTGATAAGTAGCCCTTGGTATAACCTAGAGATTTAGCCAGTTCTGTAAGGGAAATACCTTTTTTTTGCCTTTTGATCCTCATTCTTGCTCCCTGAGACTTCTCAGCATCCTCAAGGGAAACAGCTTTATCTCGGCGACCTCGACCCATATGAGTTAACCTCCTGAGTAATCGCACCATAAGACGTAATTATTATATAACATAATAACCAGAAACAATCTGGTTTTTGTGTGCTATACATTGTAAGGTGAACACCCAAGATTCCTGGTACGTGAAATACCAGGCAAGGCAGATGGTTGTGCTATTATTGTTTTATAAACAAATGAACTGCGGGATAGAACATTTCAGGTTTGTTTGAAAGCACCTTTAAGCAAAGAAGCGCTGATGTGTAGCGAAGAAAGTTGCTCTTTGGGCAGCGGTTGTTGCTAATCCAGTATTTCGTCTCAGTCCTTACATATTTTTGCTCGGGTTTTTAGTACACTCTTGAGGAGGAGATGAATGAAAAAAACATATCGGCAAACGGAGCGTCACGACCCTCAAAAATTGATTGGGCGTGGAAATTTCGTAGATGTTTACAACGGTGAATACGGACCTGAGAAGCGTAACGTCTTTATAAAACAATTGCATAGCGGGTTAAGCCAGGATGATCGTAGTGTGTTCCTTGAAGAGGGACGTACTGCAATGCAACTGGATCACCCTCATCTTTTGAAAGTGAAAGCGCTAGTTTCACAACACCGTCCTCCTTACCTCGTCCTGGACTACGATAGAGCGTATAGCCTGTTCCGTCAGCGCCATCCAGCGGGTGAAGTGCTGCCACCCACCTTGATCGGTCGCTACACCCGGCAAATTGCCGCTGCGCTCGCATATATGCATCACGCAGGTCTTACCCATCAGCATCTCAGGCCGGAGAATCTGGTGGTAAGCGAGAACGATGATATATTGCTCGCCGATCTAAGCATTATGGCATTCACCCAACAGTCAGATGCTCAGGAAATTCACCCTCCTGTCAATGCGACCCTGTACATGGCACCCGAGCGTTTCTTAGGTATATCAAAGCCAGCAAGCGACCAGCATTCTCTGGCTGTCATGACTTACGAATGGTTCACTGGTAGCCCCCTTCCCGGTGAGATCATTCTACAGTGCCTCACGACCTCGCCGTCCTCGCAACTACGTCATGCTGAACAGATACCATCCACGGCTAAGCAGGCACTATTGAAGGCTCTGGCCAGCAATCCTGAAGAGCGTTTTGACTCAATAACAGCATTTGTAGCAGCTTTAGGCATTTAGATGGCGGCATTTTGGTGCAGAAGACCACTACTGCGTGGCACATTCATGGTAAAGGGACAAGCCTGTGAACAATTCCATAACATTCTCTTCTCTAGCATGCGAAGACGACTTCATAAACGCTTTTTTAGAGCGGTATGATCCATATATCCAGATATTAGTGCGAAAAAAAGTACAGTGCGCTTCTGCCTGGGTAGGCGATCTGGATGCCGATGAACTGATTCAGAGGGTGCGTATCAAATTATGGCATGCGTTGCAGAAAGGGACGATCAATAATCCAGGAGCCTATATCCAGCGCGTGGTCGACACGGTGACTATTGATGTGATGCGACGTTACAGGCCGGTTCTTCCGCTGATGCGGGACGAGGAGGGCGAACTCTATCAGGGCAATCTGCTGATTATGCCAGGGAAAGGGATGCAAGATCCAGCGGAGGAGCTTGAGCAGAAAGAGGAGGAGCTTGAGGCGCTGCAACGGCTTATCGCCGCTGTACTCACGTTGCCGCCATGCCAGCAATACGCCACCATCTGTACCTTGAAAGATCGCTTCGATGATCTTTGTGCGCTCGTAAACGCCTTTAAAGATCCTGGTATCGATATCGAAGAGGTGCATTGGCCGACCGAGAGGAAGGACGTACAGCGGCTGCGCGCATCTCTTTCCTTCTCTAGAAGAAAGTTACGGCCTCTGTTCACCAACTCATCATGGGAGGATGCCTGTTGAGATTCACCGCTAGCCAGGCATGGGTGCCACTACTCATCCCTGGCTAGCCTTGCCAGAACGAAGTCCGCGAAGGCGCGAATATGGCGTTCGGCGGCCACGTAGACGCCGCCATTGCGGAAAGCTCTGGAGGTCATGCCCGCCTGGGTCAGTTCACAGACCTCCCAATCCTGCTGGTTTACCAGGTCGAACAGCGCGACGGCATCCGACGGATCGAAGTCTGGCTGTTCGCTTTCCTGGCGATCGAAGAGCCAGTCGCACGTTACGCGCGTGCGGTCCGGTGCAAGCGGGGTCAGGGTGTGGATGACGACGTGATCGTCGAACAGGTTGAGCAGCAGGTTGGGGTTGAGAATAATTCCATAGTAGCGGCGCAGATCCTCCGGCAAGAGAGCAGGCAGATGGGGACGGCTCGCCTTGCCCGTGATGGAAAACGCCTCGACGCCCGCTGCCAGCGTCACGGCCTGCTCATCAGTATAGGCAACACCCGATTTATACTGTGGGAAATAGCGGCAGAATTCGGGGTGCATGGGGCCGCAATGGTAACACTCCTGAAAGTTTTCCAGCACAATCTTCCAGTTGGCGCGCACATCATAGGAGATCGTCCTGCCCAAAGCCAGCTCTCCCACGGCGTAGCGGGCGAAGGAGGTGCCCGAGAAACGCTCGCGGATCGGTCTGAGTATCTGTTGCTCGATTGGCTCGGGCGTTGCGGAGAGGTTCAGCCAGACGAGTCCCTCCCAGACTTCTAGCGCGACCGACACCAGGCTGAAGTCCAGCGCCTGGAAGTCGGCCTCGTTGAGCACATTGGGCGCGCCGATCAGACGTCCATTCAAGGCGTAGGTCCAGGCATGATAATGGCACTGGATCGCCCCCTTGAGCACGCCGGACGCCTCGGGACACAGGCGCGCGCCGCGATGCCGACAGACGTTCAGGAAGGCGCGCAGCTTCAGCTCTTTATCGCGCACCACGATGATACTCTCGCCTCCCAGGGAGACCGTATAGTAGGCACCAGCCTGCGTCAATGCATCGGCGCGCCCGACGTAGACCCACATACGAGAGAAGATGCGCTCCTGCTCCAGCGCGTAGATGGCCGGATCGTAGTAATAACGGCCAGGCAGTGTTGAAACAAAGGAAGTTTGCGCGTCTGTCGTCATAAATTGCACCTCGTGAGCATTCCATCTTACGTATAGCCTTTATTTGAGAATAGCCTGAATCTTATGGAAACACAAGGTCTTTTATGTGCAGCAGGTCAGACAAGTAGGGAGTAGAAAATGAAATAACATGAAGTATGGTATACTCAGACAACGCTGAAGTATAAGCCATTACTCATAATTGCGGCAGCGCGCACAGCCTTTCTTCTGTTCCGCCCTCAATAAGGAGGCCATTCATGGGCCGATTACCAACTGGGGTACTCATCTGGAGCCTCAAACGCTATACCCGAAACGCAAATCTCTGGGATCATGTCTGCTTCAGATGCAAACATACTACCCCTGTCTTTGAGTATGAACATTGCGATGAACAGGAACGGCCCATCTTTCACTACCTCTGTGAAGAATGCGCGCAGAAAAAGCTGGCAGAGTGGCTGCAATGTGCAGAGAGCCCAGATTATGTCCAACTTGGCTACCAGACTGATTTTGATATCGCGCTCGTCTTCTATGAACAAAAAAACGATGGGGAAACCTTGACGGTAACGCGCTGGAGCGCAGAACAGCGGCGAAGGAGGCTGCAAGGGGCCGAGTAGCGCAGGAACAATAGAAGAGATACATAATGAGAGAAGGGGGCTTTCATGCCTCTTTTGTTTAGATGAGCTTCCATCAGTTATAAACTTGACAATACCTTTGTCCTACATCTATTCTTTTTCCCAATCTTTAGCATATACTACACAAGAGCTAGTAATGAATATCTTTACGATTAACAAGACAGCGACGTAGATGCACATATTAATATATATGCATTCAGCAGAAAGAAGCAGGCCCAATGGAGGAGAAAGAAACTCTGCGCCAGGCTAAACAGGAGGCAGAGGCAAGAGCGAATCAGATGGCTAGCATCTTTGAAGCGATGGCTGATGGAGTGGTCGTCTACGATTGCGATGGACGAATTCAGTACACCAATACAGCTTTTCGTGCTCTCTTTGCCCTGAATACAGACGCTGATCCTGCACTGTTACCACATGATGAGCAGGCAGTGAGGGCAGTGCTACGAGATCTGGGGGGAAGGACGCTATCACAAGACCAGTGGCCGCGGCTCCAGATTGCGCGGGGGGAATGTCTCTCAGATCTGCAAACGATGGACCTGATTTGCCGCGACGGAAAGGGTCAGGATCTCTTCCTTAACGTCAGTAGGACGCCGATCTGCGATGCTGCGGGACAGGCAGTAGGGAGCGTTGCCGTCTACCGTGATGTAACCGAGCGCCATCGGCTAGAACAACAACTACAATACGCCGAACAAAAGTTTCGCTCGCTCGTTGAGTCCAACATTGTTGGGGTGATGGTGACGGATCAAACGGGAAGAATGTATGAAGTCAACAATCGACTTGTACAATTACTGGACTATAGTCGAGACGAACTACTTAGCGAGAACACGCGCGTAAAGGACTTGCTCGCGGAGGAATATCATTCAGCACGCGCGCGCGCCTGGAAGACGCTTCTCTCCCAAGGCGCTTCTCTCCCCGAAGAGAAGGAGTACGTGCGTAAAGATGGGAGTAGATTCCCTGCCCTGGTAACAGCTGTCACCATTAATCAGGAGCGCAATCGTGCCCTGGTGATGTTGCTTGACATTTCCGATCGCAGGGAAGTAGAGCAGCGAAAACAAGAATTTCTGAGCATGGTAAGCCATGAACTCAGAACTCCCCTTACAGCGATTCAGGGTTTCCTGGAACTGGCGCTGTTATGCATCGAACGTCTCCCGCAGGACTCTTCCATACGTACAGATGGTCTCTTGAGTAACCTTGAAACCATGCTTCAGCAGGCGTTGCGGCATGCAGAGATAGAAACGCGTCTGGTAGGGGAACTATTAGACGTGTCGCGTATGGAGGCGCAGAAGTTCGAGGTGTGCCTGCAACCCTGTAATCTGAGCATACTTGTCCAACAGGTGGTTGCTAATCAGCAGCAGATAGCCCCCACCTGCCGTATAGAGCTGGCATTGCCCTCCCAGACACTGGTACCGGTGGTAGCGGACGCGGATCGCATTGAGCAGGTGCTTACCAACTATCTGACCAACGCCTTCAAATACTGCGCACCTGATCTGGCGGTTCAGGTAGAGTTGTCCGTGGAAGGTTCCATGGCGCGCGTCTCCGTGCGCGATCAGGGGCCAGGGTTAACTTTAGAACAGCAGCAACGGGTCTGGGATCGTTTCTACCAGGCAAAAGCCACAACCTCTCAAGGCTCCGATGGCGGTCTGGGCCTGGGATTATATATTGTGCGGACCATCATAGGGCAGCATCAGGGGCAGGTGGGTGTCGAAAGCTCTCCCGGTCAAGGAGCGACCTTCTGGTTCCTACTGCCGCTAGCTGATGAGCCAACACCGTCTTGATATGTTAATACGATTTTCTG
>Ga0066793_10000923_pt1 | contig 12568 bp, 13 predicted proteins | sample PersoiDNA2013189_FD_83876 | JGI IMG/M metagenome (GOLD analysis project Ga0066793, IMG submission 83876) | Permafrost soil microbial communities from the Arctic, to analyse light accelerated degradation of dissolved organic matter (DOM) -... | ecosystem: Environmental > Terrestrial > Soil >...
GGTGTCCCACAGGTGCGCGAAGCGCGTGCTGGTGGCGCGCAGGTCGGCGACCGCCCGCTATCCCGACGACGGGAACCTGCGGCAGCTCGTCGCCGACCTGCGCGCCACCAGCACGCGCTTCGCGCACCTGTGGGACACCCGGGCGGTCGGCACCCACGAGGCCGACCGCAAAACCGTCCATCACCCGGAGGTCGGGTCGCTGACCCTCGACTGTGACGTGCTCACCGCCGTCGGCAGCGACCTGCGCATCGTCGCTTATACCGCCCCGCCCGGCAGCGATGCCGCCGACAAGCTCAGGCTTCTGGCCGTGATCGGAACCCAGACCATGGCCTAACGGGACCCCGGTCGTGAACGACGACCGGGGCCCCTCGACCGGGCAGGCGGCGGCTGGTCAGCTGTGGCTGAGCACCAGCCCCTGGTTGCCGCTGCCCCTTCCGACCGCCCATTCGCTGGCAGCGCCCGGGAACGTCGCCGCCGCGGCCAGCGCGCCGCCGAAGACGCCGTTGCTGTCGGCCGACCACGCGGTGCCGTTCCAGCGCAGGATCAGCGCCTGCTCCGGCCCGCCGTTGACGCTGGGCAGGTTAGTCCCGACGGCGTACACATCGCTGGCGGAACGGCCGGCCACGCCGCTGAGCTCGGGATAGGCGCCGGGAGTCGGGCTGGGCACGATGCTCCATGTGGTGCCGTTCCAGTGCTCGATCAGCCCGCCCGAGGCGCCCGTGCCGGCGGCCCACGCGTCGGTGTTGGTGCGCGCCGAGGCGCCGAGCAGCGACACATTGTTCCCGGTGGACGGGATGGTCACCGCCGTCCATCCTGGCGCGGCGATTGCCGGGGCGGCCATTACCAGCGCTCCGGTCAGCGCGGCCGCTCCCCGCCCATTTCGCTCGTCGAAACATCATCTCTCCCAGCCCTCGTAGGAATCCGTTGCGGATTCCAGGATCGGCCCGCGCCTCTTCCAATTGCCTTAATCTGCTCTGAAGGCCCGGTGGAGGGATGCGCGGCCCGCGGCGCGCCGCGAAGATCAGACGCTCAATGCCGCTGCTCAGGCCGGGGCGCCGTAGCGCAAGCCGTCCATCAGCAGGTCCAGTAGCCGCCGGGCTGAGTCCGGCCGGTGCTGCTCGTCGGCGACGAGCCAGACGCCCCGCAGCGCGCGCAGGACGTCTTCGGCGTCGGCGTCGGCGCGGATGGTGCCGACGGCAATGGCCGCACGCAGCAGCGAGGTCAGCGCGCTGACGATCTGGCTGTAGGTGTGGGAGAACAGTCGCGAGTCCGACGCGACCACCGACTGCAGCGCGCCTGCCATGCCCCGCTTGGTGGCGACGTACTCGACGAACCGCTGCATCCACTCCCGGAGGGCCGCGTCAGGTGGCATGACCTGCCGCAACTCGCCGGCCGCGGCGCACACCCGGTCGACCTCGTGCCGGTAAGCCGCCTCGACCAGGGCCTCGCGGGTCGGGAAATGCCGGTACAGGGTCCCGATCCCGACTCCGGCCTGCCTGGCGATCGACTCCAGCGGAACGTCGCCATCTGACTGGGACAGCGTCGCTACGGCCACCGCGAGCAGCTTCTCGCGATTCCGGCGCGCGTCGGCTCGCAGTGGCCGCGCCACGTCATCGCTCGCCACCGCTCCCTCCCCGATTTACTATTCGGAGAATTCTCCGAAATAGCATCAACGATTAACGGAGGCTCCTCCGCTTAGTCGAGCATAAACCCTGGGAAACGTCGCCGCACCTGCTCGGCCAACCCGGTTACCGTGCGGGGTAGCCGCCCAGCAGCGGCACGGTGAGCTGACCGTCTTCCAGCACCCCGCCACAGTAGGAGGAAAGCGTGTTGCTGCAGAACAAGAACGCCGTCATCTACGGAGGAGGCGGCTCGATCGGCGGCGCGGTGGCCCGCGCCTTCGCCGGCGAAGGCGCGCGAGTCCATCTCGCCGGCCGGACCACAGACAGCCTTGACAAGGTGGCCGACGAGATCCGCGCCGCAGGCGGCCTGGCCGAGACGGCCCGGCTCGACGCGCTCGATGAGACGGCAGTCGACGAGCACGCCGCTGCCGTGGCCGCGAGCGCGGGCGGCATCGACATCTCCTTCAACCTCATCTCACACGGAGACGTTCAGGGAACGCCGCTCGCTGAGATGACCATCGAAGACTTCGAGCGGCCGGTCATGACCGCACTGCGATCGACGTTCCTGACTTCCAGAGCGGCGGCACGCCACATGATCAGGCAGCACTCCGGGGTGATCTTGATGTTCGGGGGCTACGGAGACCCGACGCCGCGACTGGGCGGGCTGCAGGTCGCGTTCGGCGCGCTCGAGTCGCTGCGCCGGAGTCTGGCCTGCGAGCTAGGACCGTTCGGGATCCGGGTCATCACCCTGCAGACCGGCGGGGTGCCCGAGTCGCTGCCGGAGGGTTTCGCCGGCCGGCAAGCCATCACCGGAGACATCGAAGGCCGGACCATGCTCAACCGGGCGGCGACGCTCGCCGATGTCGGCCATGTGGCCGCCTTCGCCGCCTCGGATCACGCGCGCAGCATGACCGCCACCGCCCTCAACATCACCTGCGGCTCGGTCGTCAACTAATAGAGATGGACGATTTCGTCGTCAGCGGAGCGCAGATGGACGACGATGATCAGGACTGGAAAGGCAGCCGATGACAACGCCCCTGCGGCCACTGAGATTCGGCCTGGTCGGCACCGGCCACTGGGCCCGCATCACCCACGCACCGGCCCTGGCATCGACCGACGGCATCGAATTCGCCGCTGTCTGGGGCCGCAACCGTGAAGCCGCCGGAGCGCTCGCGGCCGAGCACGGGGCGACGGCATTCAGCGACATCGACGCGTTCCTTTCCGCCGTCGACGCGGTTGCCTTCTCCGTGCCGCCCGACGTGCAGAGTGCGTTCGCGGTACGGGCCGCCAGCGCGGGCAAGCACCTGCTCCTGGAAAAGCCCATCGCGACCACCGAGGCTGCCGCCGACGCGCTCGCGCGGGCCGTAGCGGATAGCGGCGTCGCGTCGGTCGTGTTCTTCACCGCCCGCTTTCAAGCCGACGTGCGGGCCTGGCTGGCCGACATCGCGAGCAAGGACGGCTGGGCCGGCGGAGGCGTGACCTGGCTCGGATCGGCGCTGCAGGACGCCAGCCCGTTCAACACCCCGTGGAGACGGGACAAGGGCGGCCTGTGGGACCTGGGGCCGCACGCGGTGTCGCTGCTCTGGGCCTGCCTCGGCCCGGTGGTCTCCGTCACCGCCGACGCCGGCCGGCCCGACGTCACTCACCTGGTCCTGCACCACCAGGGCGGACCCACCAGCACTGTGACGGTCACGCTCAGCGCGCCCGAGGCCGCCGAGGGATTCGACATGTACATCTGGGGCGAGCAGGGCCGGTCGGCCGCGCCCCCGGAAACGGACCAAGCACAGCGGGCGTTGCGGGTCGCCCTCACCGAACTGGCGGACAACGCCAGATCAGGACGGCCCAGCCACCCCTGCGACGTGAATTTCGGCCGCGACGTGGGGCGCGTGCTCACGGAGGCGCAACGCCAGATTGACGGCCGCCGGACGGCCTGAGCGAGCCGGACCAGGCCTGGGCCGAGCTGAGCAGTTATCCGGGGGCCGCCACTATCCGGGGGTCTCCACTATCCGGGGCCCGCCACTATCCGAGGCCCGCCACGAGCCGCAGCACGAGTTCGCCAACACGCTGCCGTTGCTCGTCCCGCCGGTCAGCAGCGGCCACAGCCAGCCCCGCCTCGCCCAGCGCAGCGAGAATCATCCGTGCCGTCAGGTCGCCAGCCGGGATGTCGATCTGGCCAGCCTGAGCGAGCCCGTCGAGGGCCGCGGTCACCAGGCCAAGGAAATACCTCTCCTCGATCTCTCTCCAGCGGGCCCAGCCCAGTGCGGCAGGGGCCTCTTCGAGTGCGATCCGCCGGAAGCCAGCGGTGCAGCATTCGGCGAGGAACAGGTCTATGCCTGCCGCGATCAGGTCCCAGGGGTCATCGATCCCGGCCACGCCGAGCGTGACATTCGCAAGCAACCGCTCCTCCATGAACACGAAGGCCGCCTCGAACAGGTCCGCCTTGTCCTTGAAGTGGTGGTAGACGGCGCCCTTGGTGACCCGCGCTGCCTCGGCGATCGCATCCATGCTCGCCTTGGCGAAGCCATCCACCGTGAACCGCTCGATGGCCGCGGCCACGATCGCCGCCCGCGTCGTCTCGGCGTACTCCTCGCGGCGGCTCTTGACGCTCATGGCCCTCGATCTTTTATTCACATACCATGGGTATCTCAGATATCGATCGTATGTCTTGGACTCCCGAGACGTTCATCGCGCACCTGGCGGCAGGCTGGCAATTAGCTGAGCCTGAGGCCTTCATCCGCCATTTCAGGCCGCTCGTCCACCCCGACGTGGTGTCTCGGCAGCCGCTCCGCCGACCTCAGACCGGTATCGCCGTCTTCGAGCAGCAATTCCGCGACCTCTTCCGGCTGCTCCCGGGCGCCACCGCCACCATCAAGTCCTGGGCCTGCGCCGAGCCGAACATCTACGTGGAGTTCGAGCTTCACGCTCCTGGCGGTCGCCGTCCCCTGGACATGGGCACCTGCCGGTTCACGCTGTCCGGAGGCCTCATCACAGAGCGGGTTGTCTACTCAGACCCGGCGCCGCTGCTCGGCTTCCTGGCCCGTCATCCGGGCCGGTGGCCCCGCCTGCTCAGTGCTCGTTAGAACTCCGGCCAGGTCCTGCCAGGTCCTGCCGCTGCGCACGCTCGCCGGGCGCTCCGCCACGACGTCCGAGCCGGGCCGGGCGTGTTCGTCGCGGACCTTGACCAGGATCCAGCGATGCTCGCCGGTCCGGGTCAGGGCGAAGCCGCCCGAGAGTTTGCGGCCAGACACGACGAAGGACACATGCTCTGGCTCCGTGCGTACGATCTCCGCCGGGCCCTCATCCCAGATGATCACAGCGCCGCTGCCGCGCGACTGGCCCTCGCGAACGCCCTCGAAGTCACCCGCCGAGATGGAGTGGTCCTCGACCGGCACCGCCAGCCGCCGGACCGCGGGATCGAGGGACGGCCCCTTGGGCACCGCCCACGAGCGGAGCACGCCGCCGATCTGGAGCCGCAGGTCGAAGTGCAATGTGGTCGCGTCATGCAGTTGCACGACGAACCGCGACACCGTCAGCACGCTCCAGTATGCGCCGCACTCAGCGGAGCGGTTGCATGCCGGGTGGAATTGTGCCGGGAGATGTCCATGGCGGGCGGCGCCGTTCGTCGTCATGGTGGAACTGCCCACCGATGAGGAGGAACCATGAAGTACATGCTGATCATCTGCGGCGACGAGTCTGTCCAGCTGAGCCAGGAAGAGGGCGCGGAGGTAGAGAGCTCGGCGCAATCGTGGGCCGCGGAGATGGGCAGCCGGGGAATTCGCCTGGACGGCAACCGCCTGAGCCCCGTCAGCGACGCCACGACCGTCCGGGTACGCGGCGGTGAGGTGCTGCTCGGTGACGGTCCGTTCGCCGAGACAAAGGAGCAAATCGGCGGCTACGACGTGATCGACTGCGCGGATCTGGACGAGGCGATCGACGTGGCGTCCAAGCACCCCGTCGCCGCTACCTCAGCCAGCGGCTTGCTGCTAGCGTCCGCGACGCTCAGACCTCTTGAGCATGATCAGCGTGGATGTGATGATGATCAGCAGTACGCCCGCTATCACGTAGTCGATCATGCCGCCTGCCTCTCCATTTCCCCGAGGGTAGCAACTCATCCGGCCGCGGCAGCCGCCGGCGCCGGGAGGGCCAGTGACCGAAATCACGCCCGCTGGGCGGACTTGGCCGTGGCTTTCGCCCTGATCAGCGTAGAATCCCCGCCGTGCGACCCTACCGCGACCTCTGGCGCTGGCTCTGGCTTGGCGGGCTGTTTCTGGCACTCTTTCCATTCCTGGCCGCTATTGCAATTGCATCCTTTGCGAAGGAAGCACATTACTCTCTCTTCCTGAACTGGTGGATGCTCGCCGCGTGCGTGGCGTTCATAGCGGCCTTCGCATGTTTCTTCGGCGCCGTCCAGGGCTGGCCTCTCCCGCCGTTCGTGAAACCGGGCTTCCCTGATATCAAGGTCGAAATCTATGGCACTGCCGCCATGGATACGGAACGTGAGGCTGGCACGGGCCTCGCCGTGCCCGTGCGCCTAAGGTCATTTAATGCGCGCTTTATCAACATGGAGACCGCGCAGAACGCGAGGCTGACAGTCCTGCTCTACGTCAATCTGATCCCTGGCTCGTGGGGGCGGGTGGGCGAGGCTACCTGCCCTCCGCCGGACTGGACGCTGCCGGCTGCGCTGAGCCTGAGCCCGATTAGCATGCCTTTTGCACTATCGCCAGGAAACGCGGTCAGCGGACAACTGGTGTACGAGATACCCTCGTACTACCTGGATAAGATCGCCGAACCAATCGATGCGCGCCTGGAACTCTGGGACCACGTCACCGACAGGCGGATGAATATTAAGGCAGAGATAGGGAACCACGATAAGAGCGACATGGTTCCGTCGCCCGGTGGCGCTGAGGTCCTGGGCCCAGAATACCTAGATCCAGAAGACACAGAGCAGGCAGGCACGGGGCAAGCGTGACCCCGGTATTGGAGGGTCAGCAGATGGCACACGGTGCCCGGCTCGGCACGGTGGTCATGTTCGTGCAGGACCTGGACAGGTCGGTGAGCTTCTACCTGGAGGTCCTCGGCCTGGAGGTCGCCGACCGCAGCCCGACCGCCGCGCTGCTCATCAGCGCTGAGGGATCGCAACTGGTGCTCCGCTCCATGGGCAGCAACGCCCCGCACGCGCTCGGCAGCATCGGCGTCCAGTACGTCATCTGGACCGCGGACGGGAAAGAGGACCTTGACCGGGCCGAGGGCGTGCTGCGTGGGCGTTCGGCGCACCGGCAGACCCGCAGCAGCGGAGGGATCGTGGCGGTGGAGGGCCGCGATCCGGACGACATCGTCCTGATGATCACCTATCCCGGCCCGGATCAGGCGCCGTTGCATGAACTTCCGGTACGTATCTACGGTTGGTGACGCCGCCCGGGAACTGGCAGGATGGTCTCTCGTACGCTTGACGCGTGATCGGTCTCCCGGATGGAATCCGCAGCTGCCTCTTCGACCTCGACGGTGTCCTGACCAAGACCGCCAAGGTGCACGACGCCGCGTGGAAAGAGATGTTCGATAGCTTCCTGCGCGAGCGCGCAGAAAGCACTGGCCAGCCGTTCGTGCCGTTCGACCCGGTCAAGGACTACGACGAGTATGTCGACGGGAAGCCACGGGCCGACGGGACCCGCTCGTTCCTGCAGTCCCGTGGCATCGAACTGCCCGAAGGCAGCCCCGACGATCCGCCAGACGCCCAGACCGTCAACGGCCTGGGCAACCGCAAGAACGTGATCCTGCTGAAACGGATCAAGGAAGACGGGGTGGAAGCGTACGAGGGCTCGGTCCGCTATGTCCGGGCAGCCCGGGATGCGGGGCTGCGCCGCGCCGTGGTGTCGTCGAGCGCCAACTGCCGTGACGTCCTCGTCGCGGCGGGCATCGAGGACCTGTTCGAGGCGCGGATCGATGGTGTGGTCGCCGCGCGGGAGCATCTGCGCGGGAAACCAGCCCCGGACACCTTCCTGGCCGGGGCGCGGGCCCTCGGGCTGGAACCGCAGGCCGCCGCGGTTTTCGAGGACGCGCTGGCGGGCGTGGCGGCAGGCCGGGCCGGCGGGTTCGGCTACGTCGTGGGGGTAGACCGCGCCGGGCAGGCTGAAGCGCTGAAAACCCACGGCGCCGACATCGTCGTGCAAGATCTCGCCGAACTGCTGGACCGTCCGTGATACGGCAGGCGGCATTCCCGGTAGAGCCGTGGTGCCTCCGCGAGACCAAGCTGAACCTGGACATGCTCGCTCAGACAGAGTCGGTGTTCGCGCTGTCGAACGGGCACCTGGGATGGCGCGCCAACCTGGAGGAGGGAGAGCCGCACGGCCTGCCCGGGACCTACCTCAACGGGGTCTACGCATTGCGGCCGCTGCCCTACGCGGAGGCGGGGTATGGCTTCCCCGAGTCCGGGCAGACGGTCATCAACGTCACCAACGGCAAACTGATGCGGCTGTTCGTCGATGACGAGCCCTTCGACGTCCGCTACGGCGAACTGCGCAGCCACGAGCGCCTGCTGGATTTCCGCGCGGGCACGCTGAGCCGCCACGCCGAGTGGATGTCACCGGCCGGGCAGGCAGTGCGCATCTCCTCGGTCCGGGCGGTGTCCTTCACGCAGCGGGCGATCGGAGCGATCTGCTACGAAGTGGAGCCGCTGGGCGGTCCGGCGCGGATCGCGGTGCAGTCCGAACTCCTGGCTAACGAGCAGCTGCCGGCCTCGAGCGGGGACCCCCGCCTCGCCGCCGTCCTCGAAACGCCGCTGAACTGCGAGTTCCACAGCGGCGACGAAGCCAGGGTCGTGCTGGTGCACAAGACCCAGGGCAGCGGCATGCTCGTTGGCGCGGCGATGGATCATCTGATTGACGGGCCGCCCGGGGTGCAGGTCGAAGCGCGGTCCTACACCGACGGCGGCATTGTCACCGCGACCGTCCGCCTGGAGCCGGGACAGCGGCTGCGCATAATCAAGTTCGTGGCGTACGGCTGGTCGCAGGAGCGTTCGCTGACCGGAGTACGTGATCAGGTGTGGGCGGCGCTCAGCGCGGCCCGGCAGGTCGGCTGGGACGGGCTGCTCGCCGATCAGCGTGCGTACCTCGACGACTTCTGGGACAACGCCGACGTGGAGGTGGACGGGGATACCGAGGTCCAGCAGGCGGTGCGCTTCGCGCTGTTCCACGTCCTGCAGGCCGGCGCGCGCGGCGAGAACCGCCCGATCCCCGCCAAGGGGCTGACCGGGCCCGGCTACGACGGGCACGCCTTCTGGGATACCGAGACCTTCGTATTGCCGGTGCTCACCCTGACGGCCCCCGACGCGGCCGCGAGCGCATTGCGGTGGCGGCACGGCACGCTTCCGGCCGCTATCGAGCGGGCCGCACAGCTCGGGCTGAAAGGCGCGGCCTTCCCGTGGCGGACCATCTCCGGCCAGGAGTGCTCGGGCTATTGGCCCGCAGGCACCGCAGCCTTCCACATCAACGCGGACATCGCCAACGCGGTGATCCGCTACGTTGACGCCACCGGCGACGAGGATTTCGCCCGGGGGCCAGGGATGGAACTGCTCACGCACACCGCGCGACTGTGGCGCTCCCTCGGCCACCATGATGCCCAGGGGCGGTTCCACATCGACGGGGTCACCGGCCCGGACGAGTACAGTGCCATCGCCGACGACAACATCTACACCAACCTGATGGCCCAGCGGAACTTGACCGCGGCCGCTGACGTGGCGAAGCGCCATCCGAAACGGGCCCGGGAACTCGGCATCGACGCGGAGGAGTCCGCTGGCTGGCGCGATGCGGCGACGACCATGTTCATCCCCTACGACGAGGTGGTCGGCGTGCACCCGCAGGCCAGCCAGTTCACCCGCCACCAGGTCTGGGATTTCGACCGCACCACCCCTGAGCAGTACCCGCTGCTGCTGCATTTCCCCTACTTTGACCTGTACCGCAAGCAGGTCGTCAAGCAGGCCGACCTGGTGCTGGCCATGCAGCTGTGCGGGGACGCCTTCACCGCCGAGCAGAAGGCGCGGAACTTCGACTACTACGAGCCGCTCACGGTGCGGGATTCGTCCCTTTCTGCCTGCACCCAGGCAGTGATGGCCGCCGAGGTCGGTCATCTGGATCTGGCCTTCGACTACCTCGGCGAGGCCGCGCTGATGGACCTGCGGGACCTCGAGCACAATACCCGCGACGGCGTGCACATCGCCTCGCTGGCCGGCGCGTGGGTCGCACTGGTCGCCGGCTTCGGCGGCTTGCGCCACACGGACGGCACGGTTAGTTTCGCGCCGCGGCTGCCCGACGGCCTCACCAGGCTCGCGTTCACCATCCGCATCCGGGGCAGGCGGCTGCATGTCGAAGTGACCCAGCAGGCCGCCCGGTACGTGCTGGCGAACGGCGAGCCGCTTGAGATCCTGCACCACGGCAGCTCGGTGAAGCTCCTGGCCGACAAGCCGCAGTCCCAGGCCATCCCCGCCCTGGCGGCCCGGCCGCGGCCCAGCCAGCCGCCCGGGCGGGAACCGGTTCACCGCCGGGCCGATGAAGAGCCGAACTGAGCGGCGCCCAGCCACGGGAAGTCGCGCGCCACTCATGACCGGATGATCACCTGGAGGAACGAGCAGATGCCGACCATCCCGCTTCGTGAGCGCCCGGCGTGGAAAGCGCTTGAGCAGCACCACTCCGAGATCGGCGGCCGGCACCTGCGCGAGCTGTTCGCCAGCGAGCCCGGCCGCGGCGAGCGGCTGACCGCCGAGGCAGCCGGCCTCTATCTCGACTACTCGAAGAACCGGATCACCGACGAGACGCTGCGGCTGCTGATCCGGCTGGCCCAGGAGTCGGGCCTCGAACAGCGCAGGGACATGATGCTGCGGGGCGAGCGGATCAACGTGTCAGAGAACCGGCCGGTGCTGCACATCGCGCTGCGGATGCCGAAAGGCAGTTCACTGGTGGTGGATGGCGTCGATGTCGTCGCGCAGGTGCACGAGGTGCTCGACCGGATGTCGGATTTCACCGAGCGGGTGCGCTCCGGCGAATGGAAAGGCTTTACCGGAAAAACGATCAAAAACGTGGTCAATGTCGGCATCGGTGGCTCGGACCTCGGCCCGGTGATGGCTTACGAGGCGCTGCGCTTCTACTCCCGGCGTGACCTGACGTTCCGCTTCGTGTCCAACGTGGACTCGACCGACTTCGTCGAGGCGAGCCGCGACCTGGCGGCCGACGAGACGCTGTTCATCATCTCGTCCAAGACATTCGGCACCCTGGAAACCCTCACGAACGCGCACTCGGCACGCGACTGGGTCATCGGCCAGCTCGGCACCGAGGATGCCATCGCGCGGCACTTCGTCGCGGTCTCGACCAACGCGGAGCGCGTCGCCGAGTTCGGCATCGACACCGCGAACATGTTCGGCTTCTGGGACTGGGTCGGCGGACGGTACTCGATGGATTCGGCCATCGGCCTGTCGACCATGCTCGCGATCGGGCCGGAGCGCTTCCACGAGCTGCTGGCCGGCTTCCACGAGATGGACGAGCACTTCGCCACCGCCCCGCTGGCCGGGAATCTGCCGGTGCCCATGGGCCTGCTGGCCGTGTGGTACAGCGACTTCTTTGGTGCGCAGACCGCGGGCATCATGCCCTACGAGCAGTACCTGAAGCGGTTCCCTGCCTACCTGCAGCAGCTCACGATGGAGTCGAACGGCAAGCACGTCACCATCGACGGGACCGCCGTCGACTACGAGACCGGTGCCGTGTACTGGGGCGAGCCAGGCACCAACGGCCAGCACAGCTTCTACCAGCTCATCCACCAGGGCACGAAGCTGATCCCGGTGGACCTGATCGGTTTCGGCCAGACTCTCAACCCGCTTGGCGAGCATCACGACATCCTGTCGTCCAACGTCTTCGCGCAGGCCCAGGCGCTCGCGTTCGGCAAGACCGAGCAGGAGGTCCTCGCCGGGGGAACCGCGCCCGAGGTGGCACCGCACCGGGTGATGCCGGGCAATCGCCCGACCAATGTCCTGCTGGCCGAGAAGCTCACCCCGCGGCTGCTGGGCGCGCTCGTGGCGCTGTATGAGCACAGCGTGTTCACCCAGGGCACTATCTGGGGGATCGACTCCTTCGATCAGTGGGGCGTCGAGCTCGGCAAGGTGCTGGCGGCCGCGATCATCCCCGAGCTGACGAGCCGCACCGAGCCCCAGCTCGGCCACGACTCATCCACCAACGCGCTCATCCGGCGCTACCGCAGCCTGAAGAGCTAGCCGTTGCGGTCTAAGGAAGCAGAACCTAGGAGCGGACATGACAACCGACAAGCCGGTGCAGCTTGGCATGATCGGGCTGGGCCGGATGGGCGGCAACCTCGTCCGCCGGCTGATGCGGGACGGCCATCGCTGCGTGGTCTACGACCACACCGCGGCCCACGTCAAGCAGCTCGAGGGTGAGGGCGCCACCGGCGCGACGTCGCTGGCGGAGTTCGTCGCGAAGCTGGAGAAGCCCAGGACGGCGTGGCTCATGCTGCCCGCCGCCGTCACCGGCTCGACCCTTGACGAGCTGGCGGAGCTCCTCGATCCCGGTGACGCCGTGATCGACGGCGGCAACTCCTACTACCGGGACGACATCGACCGCGCGAAGCAGCTCAAGCCGAAGCAGATCCATTACCTGGACGTCGGGACCTCGGGCGGGGTATACGGCCTCGAGCGCGGCTACTGCCTCATGATCGGAGGCGAGGACGAGCCGGTGCAGCGGCTGGACCCCATCTTCCGCACCCTCGCTCCCGGTGCCGCCAGTGCCCAGCCCACCCCCGGCCGGACCCGGACCACGGGGACGGCTCCGGATGGCTATCTGCACTGCGGGCCTAATGGCGCCGGGCACTTCGTGAAAATGATCCACAACGGCATCGAGTACGGGATGATGGCCGCGATCGCCGAGGGCCTGTCCATCATCAAGCACGCCAAC
>Ga0066793_10000924_pt1 | contig 12567 bp, 13 predicted proteins | sample PersoiDNA2013189_FD_83876 | JGI IMG/M metagenome (GOLD analysis project Ga0066793, IMG submission 83876) | Permafrost soil microbial communities from the Arctic, to analyse light accelerated degradation of dissolved organic matter (DOM) -... | ecosystem: Environmental > Terrestrial > Soil >...
ACAAAATGTTTAACGCGCTGAAATATTTTATTTTCGACAATTTTGTGAATTAGCATGATTGGTTTTTGCTCTTTGGATTTTTCCCCTAGTTCAGGTGTGTTAGTATTTTCCATTTTTAGGTTCGGTCAGTGTTCATGACTGGCCGCACTCAGCAGTCAACCCATCCAGCCATCGCATTATTGCTCACAACCGATAGCAATAGCATCAAAATAACTTTACGCATTGCAACCTCTATCAGGAAAGCTTTGGATGCTGGCCATTTCTTTATTGTCCGTTTCTGGTAGCACGGTCACCTTCTTTTTCTGCTTCTTTCTTGCATACATATGCACCGTCTTTTGTTCGGCCATACCAGCGTTGCCCTTTGAAATGAAATACCCCTGTAGGGAGATTAAGCCAAACCACAGTGTCACTGGGGCAGTCCGTCTGTGCGGCTTGTTCACTCTGGAATTGGTCGAGCGCATAGGACTGGATGGAGAAAAAGCTCAGGACGGAAAACAGAATGGCTGCAACAAGATTGCTTTTCATAATAGATAATCCTTTCACTATGTACGCCGATTAAGTGTGCTGTCGCGAGTTACAACAAATTTATTGTCTCCTCCATGAGTGAACAAATTCCAGCAAAATTCAGTCTCGCACGGCTCATTATGTACGTTGCTGTATTTAATGATGCCCACGCAAAACAAATTTGTATTCAAATTGCCGATTTCGTTGCGCTCAACGAGGCTAATCCTTCGGTTGACGTATATAGGGTATGAATCATTAGTGCCTATAGCTAAACTAGGTGGTAATGGTCTATTAACGTCTTCGGAGTCAGAACGAACGGCTGGAAGTTGCTTCTGTATCGTCAAATCTGCACCGACCAATTCAATGATTGCTGGCGTCTTTCCATAATTCCAAAATTGTATTCTCGCTTCCACCCTTCCAACGTCTGCATTCGACCCGAAAAATAATTCTTCAAGGTGAACTTCGGCAAAGACATAGGCTCGTTCGGATGCCTTCAAAGCTAAAACACTATCTTTGGCGGCGATAGCGTTGTCTTTGGCGGCATTGGCGGCAGTGGATGCAGTGACTGCAGAATTTTTAGCTTCTTCCCATAATCTATTAGTTGAAACCCACAAACGCCATGTGAATACAGCCATAAATACAGTGGCAATAGCCATAAATACAGTGGCAATAGCTGTAATTATTTCGTTGTGACTTGCAAGCCATTCAATCATGTTTTTCAACCAACAAATAATAATTTCCATATATGAGACGTCCAGGAGTGTTCAACATAGCTGTTGCACCTACTTCTTGCCACAGGCGTACTTCCAAAGAGATTGCCCCACGGATTCCGGTACGACAGGTTCCCACTTGCCAGTATCAATGGAGTTCGGAATTATTTCACCTGTGCCCATATTCCCAGTGTATTCATAAACAAAAAGCGTTCGTGCCTGCTCTTCCTTGCAGTCGTATTCAACTTGCATTTTGATGGATTTTGGCTTGTTTCGAAAAGCATTCGGATAAGCAGCACGCACAGCATCATCTAAACCCGGAATGACTTCAGGTGCATCACTTTGCAGTTCCCACATTTTCACCATGTGACCATTCTTGCGAATGGTGGATGGGTTTACGTAGATGATATCAATCGCATCTTCGGCAACTTGAACCCACTCCTCCGCAATCGCATTACTGCTCACGAAAGCTAGTAACAATATCAATATGAATGTACGCATTGCGCCCCCTCTTGTTTGCATTCGCATGTAGTCTGGATTTCACCCCTGCCGCCGCTCCATAATTGCAATTGAATTCAGGATACTTGCCGCAGCCGTCTCCGAATTCGTGGAGCTTGTTCCAACCATAAAGCAAGAACGTAGCCCAATGTGGATAGGGGAACCCTGCTAAATTCGCTCAGGGCGCGTTATTTGATCGCTGGCGTGATTGTTGTCGCTGCCTGATGGGTGAGGTTGGCATTGATACTTGGCTGCAATTACATACTTCCAATTTCTTTGTTCCTATTTCCTATATTCACGGAAAGGCAGGTCTGCTGCTAGTGCTTGCCCAGGTGAAGCCAACCATTGCCACAACTGTGCTTGAGATAGTGAATTTTCGCATACGCGAAGCAATGCTTCCCCGAGGTCATTACTTTCTACGACGCTAAGCCGACCACACGCGGTAACTACCATTGGCACGCTTGGGTCAACTCCAGGGTGGCAAAGTGTTACACAAAAGGCATCTCGAAATCCATGCACCTCAGAGGCTGCAAGAACCTCTACTGCCTTGTTGTAATCAACGAGCTTGTCACCCTCTCTGGATTTAAGCTCGATGACTAAAGGTGGCGAGTCGTGTAGTTTAAGAAGGTAGTCCGGAGCGCCAGTCTTGGTTTTATCGTCAAGTTTCTCGTACTCAATCTTCAGGAACTTTAGAATGTCCTCAAAAATCGTCTCGAATTCAGTTCCTTTATTTGCGTAGTAATCCGCAACAAAATCAAGCCGAGAACATCGGCTAGCTCTTTTCAAATGTCGTTCTGCCGCTCGCTGTCTTTGGCGGGATTTCCAGTCACGACAAGATTCTCTCAGCCAATTTGCCTTGGCCTGCGGGGCTGGCTTAGTTTTGGAAAATGCTGCAACGCGCGCCTCATTAGCGTCTGACGAGCCAAGCATCACTTTTTCAGGTGACGAATATCCAATCGCTCTGAGAGCAAGAATTTCTGTTCGGTTGAGCCTAAAGCCTGAACCAGGCTGATTCAATGATGTCATCCACAGTACATCGTCCGGCAGTCCTTCGCCCACACGAAAGCTTAACCGTCGAATTACACGAGGGAGCTTTGCCAATGCTTCTAGGTTGATGCCTTTTGCCTGGAGTGCTCTTGGACGGAGTGCACTGACCACGCGTTTGTCAGAAGCAGCGGTTACGATTGCCGAGATTCCCTGCAAGACCCAGCCAAGATTCCGAAACAGCTCAAGCAACATACCCGCACTTAGATATGGCAATGTGCCTTCAAGATGTCGAAGCTCCCCGCCATCTATCCAATCGTAACTCAGTTTGGCACCGTTTACAGGCATCTTGTCGGCTTGCCATACAGTCTCCACCAAGTCAGCCGAATAGATATCAGCATCAAAGAGGGTATCCTTGTCCAATGGAAAGGGTAGAAATCGAGTAGGACGAGTGCCCTCATGTGGTCTAAACTCAGGGCTTGATAAACATGCGCAGAATAACAAAAACGCAAGCTTGGGAACGTCTCCCACCGAACCAGCAGCAGGGAGGCACTGAATTAACGTGTCTGCTTTGCGTACAAGATAGTCCAGAAGGAATGTGCTTGTCGCTGGCAATAGTCCGCTATGTCCCACTGCCTTCCCAACTGGTGTGGCACTTAGCTTTCCGGAACTGGTCTCGATTAAAAAGCCCTCTGCCAGCAAACCATCAACGGCAGAGGTAAGCTTTGCTGGCCAAAGAGCAAAACTCTTTTGATTTCGGTCTTGCTCCCTGAGAGCACTAAAGGTTGTGCATACGAGTGTTTCAAGATTAGCTCTTGAAGAGCACAATCCCGATGCGACCAGTTGCAATGCTAGCTGGTTGAATCTTTCGGGCGTAACTCGTGGTTCCAAAGCAGGAAGTTCGCCCAAATTTAAGTACCCGCGCGCCACGCGAACTTCAGATTCCCTGTTTGCGAAGAAAATGACTCGTCCCTGCTCATGGGCAAACCCCATCCGACCTACCCTACCAGCCATATTGTGAAACTCAGCCGACTCGATGGGAATATGTGCTCTCAAGTCAAAGTTCCACCGTGTCCAGCTTGCAAATATTGCTGCACCAAGCGGAAAGTTCACGCCAGCAGCAAGGGTAGAAGTTGCAAAAACGACATCCAGCTTCCCGGTCAGTAGATGTTGCTCGACAATGTGTCGTTCCTCTTCGGTCAAATCAGCATTGTGAGACGCAACGCGAGCTTCTAGTGTTTTTGCGAGAAAAGTGTTTGCGCTCGTTTCGGGAAGATCATCAAATGCTATTGATAGCTGTCTTTTTTTTGGGGACTTGGTAGCATCCATAAATTGTTGTGCCAAGTCATAGGTATCTTGTTTTTTCATACAGAAGACAATCACCGGAAGTGGGGGTTTCTTTTCCTTCAGCAATGACAGCAGGACGGAGACCACGTTGTTCTCTACGCCGACTGGTGCAGGCAATCCCTCTTCAATTAGGTCAGGGTTCTCCGAGCTTGACGTGGCGATTCCGTCCGCCGTCCAGCACTCATATCGAAGATGTTTTTCGCGAGTCTGTTCGACAACCAGCTTTACACCCAACCAACTGGCGAGGTTTTCTGCATCCTTATGCTGGAGTACTGCGGAAAGCCCGACAAATTGGCTCCATCCAGCGTTTCTGAGGAGTGTCAAAAGAACTTCGACACTTTGCCCGCGATGCGCATCCCCAAGAAGCTGTATTTCATCGCAGACAACAACTGTTCTGCGCATGTCGGAGGGCACTCCGGATGCAGACAGCATCGCGAGGTATTTTTCGTAAGTCGCAACAAGGAGCGGGGCCCTCAAAGGTTCTTTCGGAGATTCGCCATCTGCATCTTCAATATAGTCGCCTGTAGCCATAACAAGAGACGAGCCATCTCCAGACAAATAGCTCGGGATGAGTAACGACCTAAAATCATCGAATTTCTGCTTTGCAAGGGCACGGTGCGTAACCAGATAGACGGTATTGCATCGGGATTCCAGGCTCCTCACTATTGCCCATAGTGCAATCTGTGTTTTGCCAGTCGATGTTGGAGATACAACCAACATACTCTCTCCACGACCAACACCAGCGTGGAGTGCAGCAAATTGAGCATTGCTTAGGGCGGGGGTTCCCCCGTCTTTAAATACGAGCTGGGCAACGGTCTCATCGGATAGACCATGATTTTCTGGAAGTTTGTATTTCATTGTGGAGGAGCCTCAATCGTTACGATAGGCATACACTTGTGCTAATTCTTCATTTTTAACAATTCTACTATTTTGGATGCCTGGCTAGATAAGTTTAAGGAGCGTTACTAGCTCGCTGGCGTGCTTATTGTCGCTGCCTGATAGGTAAGTTGGTATTGTCACTTGCCTTCGCTTACACGCATCCTAAGCTCCTTACCGGCCTTGAAGTATTAACGCCGAATTAAGCCCTTTACCTGATCTATCGTCAGCCATCGTCGAGACGAATGAACAACTCGATGACAGTTCGCGCAGAGCAGAGCAAGGTCTTCTAATCTGGTAATGTCGCCTTGGGAAAGTGTGTGGACTGGGGTTGTGTGGTGCACATCAATCAGTCCATCGCCTGTGGGGCCGTATTTTTGTGAAAAGTCGAAGCCGCATGCTTCACAAAATAAATGCCCGTGCCGCTTGAGCGCCGCCTTTTTTTTCGCCTCGATCAGTTTCCTGTTACGCTCGCGTATCCGGTGCAGGCGTGTGAGAACGCGGCCTTCTTCTGCCTCTTGGATGTCGGGCTCATCAGGACCCCCGAGTTCGTGATCGCCGCTATGCTTCTCGATAGTAGCGCGGATCGCTGAGGCCACGGTGACCAGCCGCACTTGGTCAGCCGAAAATTCACGCCATACAACTTCCTCATCCTTGTTGCCTCGCGTGAGTCCGACCTTACCGTCCTTGGTGTATTCAGCATCGAACCGTCTGAAATTCATCATCTTCATGTAGACGCCGTTTGCGTTCCGGTACGTCTCTGTCTCTGCCAGACCGAGAGCCTGCCCCATCTTGTTTAAGAATTCCGACAGCTCGTTAACTTCCGGGCTGTCCTTTCCTGGCGGAGATGCACGGTTCCTTAGGTACAGATCAAGAGCGAGAATGAGCTCATCTCGCGACCACGGTGGATTGCTCTTCGAGAGCTTTTCGTCTTCTGGAAGTACCTTTGATGAGGATTGGTTAAGACCGAAGGCCCAAGTCTTGACCCTAGCCTCGTCGGCGGAGATCGCCTCCTTCCACAAGATGTGCGCTTGGCCGGCTAGGTGTTCAGTTTCGCTCAGAATTCGGTCAAAGTCGTCACCAATCCACTCACGCGACTGCGCTGCGGCCTTCATTGATGCTACCGGCCATGCCCAACTCCTATTTTGATGTCCCCATGCCCTAGCAAATGGCGCGTCTGCTGTAAGGCCAAGCGGAGGCAGTCCGCAGACGTAGCAAGCAAAGTCAATACGGGACTGAATGTTGCCCATAACCCGCCCGTACCTGCGCATATCCTGCATCCCCAGTACAGCAGCTGCATCAGCGTTTGTGAACAACGGCATCACGCCACCATTGCCCTCCGCCTTATTCTTTAGCCATTGGATAAGGGAAGCCGTTCGAGTTTGCGTGTCACTGTCCGCAGTTGTAGGCGGCGATTCACTGTCATTTGGCAGCCCTAACGTTCTGCGGGAGTACCACACAGCCCGAGGTGAAAATTCGTCGGCATGATCAACCACAATCTGTTCGTAGGACAGGTCTTCGAGGTCAGCATCGGCTAGGTTCTGGAAGCCTTGCGTCGGCTTGGCTCTGCATACTGCGCTTTCGGCGGCATCAAGCAGCCCCCGATTTCGCAATTGCTCAAGAGTGCGGCTCGGATACTTACCCTGTCGTCGCATGATCCCGACGTATTCGCTGACCGCCTGAACGATTTTCTCTTCCGCCGGAGAAAGTTCACTCAGGTCTAGGCCAGTCTTCTCGGAGATGAACGCACGGCCAAGCTCCGCAGATCGTGCATTGATTGCGATTGCCACTTCGTCGGTCAGCCGATTTCTTTCGCGAGCGTTGATCTCAAACTGTGCTAAGTCCTCCCAGTTGCCCAGGTTTACTATTGTCCGTGCGAGGCGTTCTTCCATCTTCCTGCTCCAACTCTTTATTTTGATGCCATTAAGCAATGCTTCATTCATGTCATTGACAAATGGTATAGCATCCCGACCTGTTGTATCCTAAAACTTATTAGGCTAAGCCATGAAAATTTCCGAATCCATAGAATTGATTAATCGTGGCAAGTTTGCTGCCTCAGAGCAGTGGATCAGCATCCGCACCGCGATCCACAACGCTATTAGACTCGCAGAGTGGCCGGTGGGTCGTGGTGAGTTCATCATCCACCCCGAGAGCGGAAAGAAATCGAAACGGGGTAATGGCGTTGTGCCTATCAAGGCCAAACCCATGCAGACGCTTAAAGACGACGGCTGGACGCTTGAGTATCCTTGGGCGGTTACCAGTCGAGTCTCTGTGGTAGGCAAAACTGAAAAACAACCCGGCAAAGGATCGAAACCTGGTCACATTGATGCTGCGAAACAATACGATCAGGGCCTTGTGGTTGTTGAATGGGAAACAGGGAACGTCAGTTCTTCCCATCGTGCGATTAACAAGATGGCCCTCGGGCTAGTCGAAAAGAAGTGCATTGCTGGAGTCCTGGTTGTGCCAAATATGCGGTTAGCAAAGTACTTGACTGATAGGATCGGTAACATTGAAGAGCTTCGGCCATATTTCCCTCTTTGGCAGGCTTTAAACATCACCGAAGGCGTTCTAGAGCTGGTTGTTATCGAGCAGGATGGTGATAGCGTGGACGTACCTAGAATTCCAAAGGGTAAAGATGGCCGTTCCAGAGAAGGTGCTGCGAATGCGCTAAAAAAAAGCGTAGAAAACAAAGGAAGCGAGGAAGAATAAACAAATAAATGGGGCTTAACCCTCAATGTAATCATCGTTTTTGTGGTGGGCGATGTCTTCATTGGACAGTCTATCCACAATCTGGCTGGCAAAATCAAGTTCTATACCAAGCCATTTTCGATTCTTTTTCTCACACACCGCAAAGGTAGTGCCGGAGCCCCCAAAGGGGTCGAGTACAATTTCACCCGCTACAGTACTCATCTCAATCACACGATCAAGCAGTTTGGTTGAGAGAGCATTTGCTTGCCTGTTCTTGGATTTGAATTTCCAGTGACGAACCGGAGGAATATCTGTCCACACATCCCGCAAATTCACTCCCTTTGGATTCATTGCGTGGCGGTGCCCTCCGTAGTCCTTAACCTCACCACCACAATGGCGGCAAAGCTCAATAGGAGTCCTAATTTTTCGGAAAATCTTTGGTTTGCCCTTGGTGAAATAAAGAAGGGAGTAGTGGCTAGGATAGAGTCTTCCAGGAATTGGCAAACTTGATTTTATATCCACGGCTATGTCGTGGCGGAAAGTAAGGCCCTTCTCCATCAGGTATGCTCCAAGAATTATGTTCCATCGGGGCAAGTTGTAGATGAACATAGCGCCCCCTGGCTTCAAAACTCTAATGCACTCATTCAGCCACGCCTTGCACCAAGCGACGTACTCTTTATCAGGCAGGTTATCTTTCGACTTGGCCCCGTATTTCTTATCCAGATTAAAAGGTGGATCTGCAAAGACGGCATCAATTGATTCTGACAATAAATTCGGCAGTACTGAGAGGCAATCTCCATCGAACAACGCACCGTTCGCAGAGACGTAGAATGGTTCAATGCCATCGGCCACATAGTCACCAACTGGAAATTGATCGAATTGCGAGGCAAGTCTTAGTTTCTTCAGTGGTGCCTTACGTTGAACAGAACCCTGTCCTTCTAAGGTTTTCGGGTGCTCTTTAATGATGTCTTGAGGTTTATTCATTTTACTATTGTATGATTTTCATTGAGGTGCCAGCTAGCCATTATTTATTTAGAACCCTAACGGTAACGGTTCGGCTACAAATTTCACGTTTGCAACATTTAGGATGTAGCAGCTTTCTGCCCCATTGGCATCTGGATGCAATGTCCTTGCTGAATCAGGTTCGTGAGCCACTGATTCAGGAACCAATCCAGTTCGCGCTTCGCTCTGACATCGACGGTAGCCCCATCATCCCCATAGACACGACGATAACCCCAGCAGTCTTGATAGGCTAGGGCTTCTGCCATTTCACGCTGGGGATAAACCGCGATTTCCATGTCCGGGTCGGCAATCATATCTCCGGACGGATGGCGGTAGTAGTGCGAAAGAGCAATGATGATGCGGTCTGGCCTGCGGTGCAGGATGTCGAGATTCAAGTCCATGAACCCCGCAACTATAGATTTACCGCTTTCCTCGATTGTTATCAGGTCAGGGATAACATCGAACAATTTGTGAAATATACGGGCGTGAATATCCCGGTTAGAATCGTAATTAGCCATTTCAAACTCCTTGTAGTTTGGTTTGGTTAGGCGGTTTGGGTGTTACCGCACCCTTGCCGCCGCTCCCTCATTTGCAATTGAATTCAGGATGCTTTTGCCTCATAACAACCCCCTCTCGGCGAAGCTCAGAATCGACGCCCCTGCAACAATGAAATGGTCTAGTACTCGCACATCAACCAGCGCCAATGCCTGTTTTAGTGCTTGTGTCAGTTGTTCATCAGCTTTGCTGGGTTCGGCCACACCCGAGGGATGGTTGTGTGCGAAGATAACCGCCGCCGCATTCACCTTGAGTGCGGCCTTTACCACCTCGCGTGGATACACAGATGTTTGCGTCAGCGTTCCCCGGAACAGTTCCTCTGTCGCAATGAGTCGGTGTTGAGCATCAAGAAACAACGCGACGAACGACTCATGCTCTCGGCCAGAAAAATGAATCCGCAGGCAGTCACGCACAGCAGCAGGCGCCGACAACACGCACCCGCGCCTGATCTCCTCGTCTAGCCATCGCCTGACCAGTTCCTTGGCTAACAAGCATTTCTCGTGCTGCTGGTCACCATCCCCGGAAAACAGTGGATACAGCGACCCTTGATAAAGTTTGGTTGTAGCCCGCACGCCGATGAGTTTGCCCAAAAGTTCCCGGTCAGAAAGGGGTGCGTAGTTTATTCCGGTCATAGCAGCATCCCCGCAGCATTGTTCTCGAATAGGCTTGCGTCCCGTATGTACCGGTTTAGCATTTCCAATGAGCGATGGCCGCTCTGTTGCTGAATCTTGTGGGTCGCGACTCCAGCCATGGCGGCACTGGTAACCAGGCCTGATCGTAGGCTGTGCCCCGAGAATTCGGATGCCGGTAGTCCGGCTGCATGGGCGTAGTTCTTAACGATCAAGGCCACCGATTGCGCGGTCAGCCGTTCGCCATTGATGCTCCCGCCCTTGCTGACAGATCGGAAGATTGCGCCAGTGTTGATCTGCGCGATTTCTAGCCAGTGCTGAATTGCCTTGACCGGGCATGCGCTGGTTCGACCACAGGGCACGGCGATCTTCCGGCCTTCGCCCTCTTGATCGGTCTTGCTCCGGCGCATATGGACGATCAGACCTTCGCTGACAAACTGTAGGTCTGTGGTATCCAATGCCACCAATTCAGACCGGCGCAGAGCAGCCGCAAATCCTAGAAGGATCAACGCCCGGTCACGCACCCCCTTTGTTCCGTGCATCTGCGGTAACAGTGCCAGTAAGTCTTGCTTGAGTAGCGGCGCGGCCTGTCGTTGGGGCTTGCCGTGGGTCTTTCGTACGCCCCGCATTACCACGCGCACAAGATCGTTCTTGGCTGGGTTGGGTAGCCCCTGGCTGACATGCGCCCGGCTGATCCCGACTAACCTGCGGGCAATAGTATGCGGGCTGTGAATTTCCGCTCGATCCGCGATGTAGGCTGCTAGGGTTTCAGGTGTGCATGGCACAGCGCCACCCCACCGCAGGAAATCCTGGAGGTCACCTTGATATGATTGACGGGTGTTGTTTGCGAGGGCTGCTGCGATGTACCCGCTAACGGCTTCTGGCAACTGCCGTGCATCTTGGGTGATCGGCCTTGCGGATTGCACATCGCCTAAATTGGGTAGCGATAATTGGGGATTATGAATATGTAAAAGCAGGGCCATGAAGTAACGATAGTCCTGTTACTCCCTTTGTAAAGAGGGATGCGCCTTATATTTACGTTTGTTCTCTTAGCCGCAAGTTCAAACTTAAGTTATCAAAGAAATTTAAGAGTGCAGCCTTCCATTTTAGACGCAAACCCATCATTGATTCCTTTCCAAGCAACAGATTTTTTTGCTGCCATAAAGCCGAAGTTCGCGACGGTCAACTTTCGATACGTAGCAGATGGTCGAAATTCCAGAAAGCGGACGCAACGTAAGGTTGAGGGGTGCCGCGCTTTTGCGCAGTCCCACTCGAATGCCGGGTTGGGCATCGGTCTAGAAGACACCCAATGCAACCAAGGCACTCGTAAATGAACCAGCAGCGATTAACAAGAACCCGACAACAAGGAGAAAAGTTCCGAGTTTTTGTGCCCGCTCAACATGCGCATCAAAGTCTCCGAGTAGCCTCAGATCCTTGGTTTTGCCGCTATAGAAGCCGAATATGGAAAGGAAGTTAACCTCGGCACCCTTCTGTGCAAGGATCAGTGCGTCCAATATCTGCTTCACGCGCCAAGCCAGAATTAGAGAGCCGGTGCCAGTTAGCAATGGGCCAATAACTTTCGCGGAAAACATCGTCTATCTCCTTTAGATTGGGGCGAGCCGAAAAATAAATAAACCAAGCATGATGTTATGAACATGGAAGCGGTATGTTGATGCCCAACGTGGAGTTGAGGGGCGAAGCCACGTAGTGGCGGAGTCCCTCTCGAACGAAAGGTTAGCCACGAGATTACAGCGGGATACCGACATAATGCCGAATCAAAAAAATTGCAGAGGCAAGGATAAGTCCTCCGATAACAATAATCCAAATTGCACCAATTGGTCGCTGCCATATATGGTTAGTGTGGTGAGTGTTTGGTGGTTCGTGATCGGATGGCTTTGTTGTGGAATTTTGCACGGTATTTATTTCTCGTAACCGTGCCTCATAGCGTGTTTTTAGATGAGCAAAATTATCGTTTTGGTATATGGAGCGACGACCACGGTTAATTTCATAGGCCATTTCATCAATGGTCATGGCTTCAATGCGCTGCTTTGTGTCCTCTGCGACCATAGTGGCTAACGTAAAGGTAAGTGACCGCCCGCTGTTGGGCGGTTCGCCTTGACCGACAGGTTATGCAACAAGGCCATGACCTACAAGATATGCGCGGCCAGCCTGGGCGACAGACCAAGTTGTTCGGCCAGACGTGCCGCTCCAATCAGAACCTGCGTAATGCGAGGCAGAAACCATGCGTGATTTTTTGAGTTCTTCTAGGTGGAATGTGCAGACCAACTGCGATACGCCGGTTATTTGCGAAATAGCCGACTCGTCTATTTCGTCTTGTCCTGCGACGGCGACAAGTATTTTTTCTCTGACTTCTTCGAGGCGTCCAGCATGAGAAAGATCAGCAGCTTTTTTGAGATTCTGTATCTCAATCTCTGCCTTCTCAAGATTGAGATGAAGTGCCTTGTTCTCAGAATCAAGCTTTACTTTTGCGGACGCGCATTCAGAAAGCTTGCCTTCGAGCGCTGCGTACTTGTCGTTGGCAAGCGCGATGCGCTCTTTGAGGATGGTCGCAGAGCCATGCTCGTTGATGAGTTTTTCAAAACCGTCAAGCAAACCCATAGTTCACCTCTGGTGCATAACGTTGAGGTAACGGGCGGGCGGCTTCACGCCCGTCCCTCTTGACCGTAAGGTTAGACGTTCTTCTCATGCTTGGCGCTTGGCAATCACAACCGCAGTGCCATAACAAAGAACTTCGACAGCACCACCACGCGGCT
>Ga0066793_10000925_pt1 | contig 12561 bp, 8 predicted proteins | sample PersoiDNA2013189_FD_83876 | JGI IMG/M metagenome (GOLD analysis project Ga0066793, IMG submission 83876) | Permafrost soil microbial communities from the Arctic, to analyse light accelerated degradation of dissolved organic matter (DOM) -... | ecosystem: Environmental > Terrestrial > Soil >...
GCACACGTTCCGGTGGAGGAGGTGTCGGCCCCGGGTCGGGCTCGAGGTCGAAGAGAATCGACAGCAATTCCGCCCCGGACACCCCGTCCACGGTGGAGTGGTGCATCTTGGTCACGAATCCCACCCGGTCGTTGGCCAGCCCTTCGATGATCCACATCTCCCACAACGGTTTGGACCTGTCGAGTTGGCGCCCGGCGATATCTCCGGCAATGGCCGCCAGCTCACGGAGCCCACCCGGTTTCGGTACTGCGGCCAGGCGAACGTGGTAGTCGATGTCGAAGTCGGGATCGTCCACCCACACCGGGTGGCCCCAACGAAGCGGGACCTCGACCAGGCGGCGTTGGAACACCGGTGCCAGAGGGAGCCTTTCGGCAATGAGCTCCTTCATCCGGGCGAACGAGTAGCCCCCGGGGACCGTGGACGGATCGACCACCGACGTCATGACGACGTGCATATGGAGACTCGGGTTCTCCAGATACAAAAAGCTTGCGTCGAGACCGCTCAGTCGTTCCATGGGTATCCGTTCTTTTGGTGCGCCCTCTGGGCGTGAAACCGGCAGGCCGGTCTGCGATTTGCTCCCCCGGTGGCCTGATGGTGTTTTATGGTGCGATGTACTGGGGATTCTTCGTTGTCAGCATTGTCACTGTACTGCTCACGGTCAACGCCTTTTTTCCGATCCGTCGGGAGCCACTGAGCGTGATCAGCTTCGTCTTGGGATGGATCCCGGGTGAATTGCCCATCCAGGTGATCCTCCTCGATCTGATCATCACCCTGGTGTTCGCCCACTACGGCACCCTCCGCCATTGGCCGGGATGGGCCGGTCTGGCGTTGACGGCAGGTTCGTGGGTCGGCCTCGTGAGGTTGGCATTCATCGCCCGAGGGGCCAAGGACCTGGTCGATGAAGCATTGGCCGAGGCCGCCATGGGTCCTGTCGACGTCGAAGGGTTCGACTCCAGCCCGGCATGGAACTACTGGTGGAGGTTGGCCATCGCTGTGCCCTTCCGATGGAGAGCCATCCGACGGATCCGGAACATCGACTACTGGGGTGACGGCATCGGCCGCCACCGGCTCGATATTTTGGAGCCGCGTGGGGGTCCCCCCGGGCCCGGCCCGGTACTTGTCTATATCCACGGGGGCGCCTGGGTCATCGGGGATAAGCGCCAACAGGGCATCCCGATGATGCACGAGTTGATCCAGCGGGGATGGGTCTGCGTCGCCATCAACTATCGGTTGAGCCCCAAAGCCACCTGGCCCGATCACATAGTGGACTGCAAACGGGCGGTGGCGTGGGTGAGGGCTCACATCGCCGAGTACGGCGGGGACCCTGAATTTATTGCCGTCTCGGGGGGATCGGCGGGGGGGCACCTGTCCTCTCTCCTTGCCCTCACCCCCAACGAGCCCGAGTGGCAACCCGGGTTCGAGGACGCCGACACCTCGGTTGACGCCTGCATCCCCTATTACGGGGTCTACGACATGACAGGTGATCCGGACGGTTCGGGAGCCTTCGGTCCGGGCATGCTCGAATTGCTCGAACGGCGGGTGATGAAGTTGCCGTTCGAGGGCAATCGTGAGGTCTTTGTGCAGGCATCCCCGACGGACAGGGTGAGCAGTTCCGCTCCGCCCATGATGGTATTCCAGGGGGTCAACGACACGCTGGTCCCGGTGGGGGTGGCCAGGAGTTTCGTTGCCCGCCTGCGTGAGGTTTCCGAATCTCCCGTGGTCTACGTAGAGCTTCCCCGCACCCAGCACGCCTTCGACGTGTTGGCCTCGATCCGGTGCCGGCACACCACCATCGGGGCGGTGAGGTTTCTCGAGGGGATGCGGGCCAGGGTCGACCGCTGATCAGGCATCATCATCGCCGAGTGCTGGACACATTCGTGAGTTTCTGACGTAGAGTCACATAAATGGTGAGCATGCCCCGGGATGACGGTGACAGCGATCCGAGGGAAATCGGACCACAAACGAGGGGGAATGCTTGATGGCTGCATCGTGGAAGATGCGCATGGCCGCAGTAGGAATGGTCATGCTGGTAGGTGCGACGGGGGTTGCCTGTAGTTCAACCAATTCCACGTCATCGACGACCACTTCGGCGGGAAGCGGGGGGTCGAAGATCCCGTCGAGTGCATTCAACGACCACACCGGGATCACCTCCTCCTCCGTGCAGCTTGCCAACGTGTCGACATTGGACTTTGGACTCTTCAAGGGGGCGGCGGTGGGCACCGAGGCCTACGCCGACTATGTGAATTCGACCGGGGGAGTCAACGGCCGGAAGCTCATGGTTGACAGCGGCAATGATGGAATTAACAACGGCGCCAACAACAAGTCGCTGACCCAAACGGCGACCCAAAAGGATTTTGCGCTGGTGGGGAGCTTCTCGCTCAACGACAGTTACGGCGGAACGGTGCTGACTCAGAATCCCGGCATGCCGGACGTCTCGGTCACCCTCGACCCAGCCACCGGCAAACTCTCCAACGTCTTCAGCCCGGTACCGTTGGGCGGCGGATGGGAGTTGGGCCCGCTCCAGTACTTCAAACAGAAGTTCCCCACCGGGGTAACCGCGGTTGGTTCGCTGATCGCCAACGAGCCCTCGGCCGAGGCGCAGTGGACGGGGGAGAAGGCGGCCATGGAGCATGTCGGCTACAAAGTGGTCTACGACAACACCTTCCCCATCACCCAAACCGACTTCACCCCAAACATCATCGATATGAGAAACAAAGGGGTGAAGATGCTGTTCATCGAGCAGATGCCTGTCAACTACGCCTCGGCGGTGATCAAGGCACTCAATCAGCAGAACTTCCACCCCCAGGTGGTGCTCGGGGCGTCCACCTACAGCTCCACGCTGGTTTCGTCGTCGGGCGGCGCTTCCGCCACCGCCGGGGACTACCTCGAGCAGAACACTTCGCTCTACCTGGGCGAGGATCAGGCCACCATTCCGGCGGTGGCCACGTTCCTCAAATGGGTCAACGTCGCCTCACCCGGGTTCAAACCCGACCTGTTCACCCTCTACGGGTGGGTGTCGGCGGAGCTCTTCTCGCAGGCCTTGCAGAATGCGGGTTCGAATCCAAGCCGGGGGTCCCTGCTGCAGGCCCTGTCCAAGGTGACCTCGTTCAGTGGGAGCAACATCATCGCCACCACCAACCCGGCACAAAAGACCAATGGCACCTGTTACCTGCTGGCTCAGATCCAGAACGGGCAGATCCAACGGATCAACGATCCGGCACCGACCGGCAGCACCCACGGGTACCGCTGCGATGCCAGCTACTACTCCCCGCGTTCGTGATCGAACGGCACGACGACGGACCCGTGTGACATGAGCACAAGTCAGGTGATGAGGCCGGATCGGTGACCAGCTTTCTGCAGTACACCATTTTCGGCATCATCCTCGGCGCTGGTTTTGCCATCGCAGCCACCGGCCTGGTTGTCACCTATACGACGTCGGGGGTCTTCAACTTCGCCCACGGGGCCGTGGGGATGATCGCTGCCTTCAGCTACTGGGAGTTGGTGGCCAATCATCATGTGCCGGTGGTGCTGGCGTTGGTGATCATCCTGTTGATCGGCGCTCCCATAGCCGGGGCGCTGGTGGAGAGGGTGCTGATGCGTCGCCTCCACGGAGCCACCGCCGAACGACCGATCATGGTGACCCTCGGGCTGTTGGTCATCCTCACCGGCGTGGCCAACATCGTGTGGTCTCCGAAGAACCAGTATCAGCTCAGTCCCATCGTCTCGGGCTCATTCCGGCAGGTGAGCATCAACCTCCAGTACCAACAGGTCCTCACTATCGGGATCGCCATCGCCCTGGTGATCGGCCTTCGGTTCCTCTTTTCTTCGACCCGCACTGGGGTCGGGCTGCGGGCGGTGGTCGACGACCCGGGTCTGCTGGCCATGTCGGGTGCCTCTCCCGATGCCATGAGCCAGTACGGTTGGATCCTCGGTTTCGTCATGGCGGCACTTGCCGGTGTATTGCTGGCCCTCACCCAGGAGCAAACGGGGATCAGCATCGTGGCCATGACGCTTCTGGTGGTCAACGGCTACGCCGCCGCCATCGTCGGGCGCCTGAAGAACATCCCGGTGACGTTCATTGCCGCCATCGTCATCGGCTTGCTCGAGGATTACATCATTTACTACGCGTTGCCCCACCTGTCGCAGGGCCTCAACTCGGACATCACCCTGGCGCTGCCCATGGTGTTCCTCTTCATCGCGCTGGTGATGCTGCCGTCGGTGAGGCTGCGGGCGGTGGGACGGCTCAGCACCGTCCGGGTCCCTCGGATGCCCAGTGGCAAGGAGTCACTGCTGGGCGGGGTTGCCTTCTTCGTGCTGGCGGTGATCGCCTCGGTCGTTCTGAGCAGTGCGGTGGTCAGGGGAACCAATCTGCTCAATTTGGGCGGGGAGATTATGGCGCTCGGCATCGTGGGGCTGTCGCTGGTGTTGCTCACCGGTTACTCGGGCCAGGTATCCCTGTGTCAGTTCTCCTTCATGGGGATCGGGGCCTTTCTGATGGGCAAGGTGGCCGGCGGTGGGTCCTTGCTCGGATTGGTGGCGGCGGCGTTGGTGTGCGCGGTGTTGGGAGCATTGGTGGCCCTGCCGACCCTCCGGCTCCGGGCTCTGTACTTCGCCTTGGCCACCTTTGCCTTCGCCGACGCGGTCGACCAGGGGTTCTTTCAGGACTCACGGGTGTTCGGTGGCGGCATCAACGTGGGAAGGATCATCCTGCCGGGGTTGTCGTTCGGTGGCAATCGGTCGGAATTTCTCCTGTTGAGCGCGTTCTTCGTTCTGGTCGCGCTGCTGGTGTTGACCATCCGGCGGAGCCTGTTCGGGCGACGTCTGGTGGCGATGAGCGACTCGCCGGCCGCCTACGCCACGGTGGGTCTCAACCTGGCCGTCACCAAGGTGGCGGTGTTTGCCATTGCTGCCGCCCTGGCCGGTATCGCCGGCGGCCTCTACGCCACCGTCAACGGCACCGTCGGCTCCTCCGACTTCGATTTCTTCTCGGGGATCATCTTTGTCCTGTTCGTCACCGTCTGGAGTATCCGGACGGTGAGTGGGGCATTTCTGGCCGCAGTGACCTTTGTGGTGTTGACCACGTTCTGGTCGACGGGTTTGGGGCTGGTGGCCGGGGCCGGGATCATCCTCATAGGCCGGGCGGCCAGCGGCATTCTCGGGATCGATCGCTTGTCCACGCTGCTGCCTCTCCCATGGGTCAAGCGAGCCTCTGGCGGTGGCGACAGCGGGACGCTGGCCGGCATCGGGATCACGCCGATGGGCGGTGAGGCCCGTGTCGCCGGTTGATGAGCCCAGATTGGCGAGTGAGCCGAACGGAGGGGGCCTGCCGGCGTTGACGGTGTCCCAGGTCAGTGTCAGCTTCGGGGGAGTGTCCGCTCTCACCGATGTCAATCTGGTGGTGCCGCCGGGTACCGTGACCGGCCTCATCGGTCCCAACGGCGCCGGGAAGACCACCTTGTTCAACGTCATCAGCGGCCTGCAAGAACCGGACCGAGGTGCCATTCATTTTTTCGACACCGATGTGACGATGATGAAGCCCTACCGTCGGGCCCGACTCGGGTTGGCCCGCACGTTCCAGCGCCTCGAGCTGTTCGGCACGCTGACAGCCGGCGAGAACGTCCAGGTCGGTCTGGAATCAACTGTGAAGTGGTGGCAGTGGCGCCATCTTCGCAAGGCCCTCTGGCGTAACAGCGGGGCGGAGTCTGCCCGGGGCGACTCGACTGCCGTCGACGCCCTGATTGGCTCGGATGCACTGGCCGTGACCACGCCCGACCGGTTGCTGGCCGAGGTCGGCCTGGGGGGTATGTCCAACGAGCAGGCCAATGCCATGCCCACCGGCCTGGCCCGCACAGTCGAGTTGGCTCGGGGCCTGGCCATCGGGCCGAAGCTGTTGCTCCTCGACGAACCCGGATCCGGACTCGACGAGGCTGAGTCGCAAGCCCTGGGCACGCTGTTGGTCAGGCTGGCGTCGACGGGCATGGCCGTGCTGCTGGTGGAGCACGACATGGAACTGGTGATGAGGATCTGTGACCGGATCCTTGTGCTCGACTTCGGTCATGTCATCGCCACCGGGACCCCTGAGGCGATTCGCTCCGACCCCACCGTACAGGCCGCGTATCTGGGGGCTGGCTCCACCTCTGGCGGGACCCAATGACCGTCACTTCGATACCCGTTCCGGAGCTGAGCCCGGCGACCCTGTCGCCCGCCCTCGCCATCCGGGCGGTCCGTGCCTCCTACGGCCGGATCGAGGTGCTCCACGGTGTGGATCTCACAGTTCCGGCGGGAAGCGTGTTCGCACTGCTCGGGCCCAACGGGGCGGGCAAGTCGACGCTGCTCAAAGTAATCAGTGGGCAGATGCCGCCCGCTGCCGGAGAGGTGGTGATCGGGGACAAGCCGGTGGGGAAGCTGTCGACCGAGAAGCTGGCCCGGACCGGGTTGTGCTCCATCCCCGAGGGCCGAGGTATCTTTCCCAACCTCACGGTAAGAGAGAACTTGAGGATCTGGACTTACCGGGGTGGACTGAGTGTGAAGTCGGTCGAGGAGCAGACCTACGCCACCTTCCCCCGGCTGTCGGAACGACGGAAGCAACTGGCCGGGACCATGTCGGGTGGTGAACAGCAGATGCTGGCCATCTCGAGGGCGTTGGTAACCGACCCGAAGGTACTGCTCCTGGACGAATTGTCGATGGGCCTGGCCCCGTTGATCGTCTCCGAGCTCTACGAATTGGTGGGGACCCTGGCTGCCCAGGGGAAAACCATCCTGTTGGTCGAACAGTTCGTGACCACTGCGCTGTTGGTGGCCACCCGGGCGGCCATCATGGTGCACGGCAAGATTCAACAGGAGGGCACGCCCAGCGACATGGCCTCCGCTGCCCTCAGCGTCTACCTTTCGAGTTGACAGTTGGGTTGAGTCGGCTCTGACCGGCATGGGCGATTGGGCGGCAGATGTCACCGCGGCAAGACTCACTCGGGTTAGACCGATGACTCGCTTTCCAACACCACGTCGACGGCGGCTTCGGTCCCGATCACGGTGATCAACTCGCCGACTCCGCCGGCATCTCGCAGGTCGTCGGTGGCCAGGGCCAGGGCATCGAGCCGGTCGGCCCTATCGGTCACCGTCAAGAGGGCCACCCCGGCACGCATGGAGCGTTTAGCGGTGGTCTTTGCCCGGCGAACGGCACCCAGTACATCGGAGACCGTCTCGAGCACCAGTTCATCGCCTCCCGATGCCGATTCCTCCAGCTCGCCATGGGTCGGCCATGGAGCCTGGTGCACCGACCCTGATCTCCACCATGACCACACCTCTTCGGTGACAAAGGGAAGGAAGGGAGCGAACAACCGCAACTGGGTCGACAGGGCCAATGCCAGGGCGGCCCGGGCAGAAGCCGGCCCCGGTTCTCCCGGATCGCCGTAGGCGCGGACTTTGACCAACTCGAGGTAGTCGTCGCAGAAGGACCAAAAGAACGCCTCGGTACGCTCGATGGCCCGGGCGTAGTCGTATCCCTCGAAGGCAGCGGTGGCCTCCACCACCACCCCGGCCAGACGGGCCGACATGGCGCGGTCAAGGGGGGCGGTGATGGCCTCTGGCCCGGGAACCTCGATCAAACCGGTGTCGTCGGCCAACCTGCCCAGCGCGAATCGCGAGGCGTTCAACACCTTGATGGCTAGTCGCCGGCCGACCTTCATCTGACCCTCGTCCACGGCGGTGTCGGTCCCCGGTCGGCCATTGGCAGCCCAGTACCGGACGGCATCCGCCCCGTGTTTCTCCAGAAGGGGAAGGGGGGTCACCACGTTGCCTTTGGACTTGGACATCTTCTTGCGGTCGGGATCGAGAACCCACCCCGAGATGGCGGCATTGCTCCACGGCAGTGAACCGTGCTCGAGCTCGGACCGGACGACCGTGGCGAACAGCCAGGTCCTGATGATGTCGTGGGCCTGGGGGCGGACGTCCATCGGGAACACCCGGGCAAACAGGTCGGGGTCATCCTCCCATCGGCCGGCGATCTGGGGAGTGAGCGACGAGGTGGCCCAGGTGTCCATGACATCGGGATCCCCGACGAAACCGCCGGGCACCCCCCGCTGATCGTGGTTGTAGCCGGGTGGCACCTCGGTCGAGGGATCGATGGGGAGTCGGTCCTCGGAGGCCGCAATCGGCGAGCTGAAGTCGGCTTCTCCGTCGGGGTTCACCGGATACCAGACCGGGAACGGAACGCCGAAGAACCGCTGGCGCGAAATATTCCAGTCGTCATTGAGCCCTTCGACCCAGGTGCGGTACCGATGAGCCATGTAGGCCGGATGCCACCGAAGCTCCTCACCCCGCTCGATCAACTTGTCCCGCAGAGGCACGGTCCTCACGAACCACTGGCGCGATGACACGATCTCTAAGGGGCGGTCGCCCCGCTCGTAGAACTTCACCGGGTGGGTGATCGGGGTGGGCTCAGCGATCAGCGCCCCGACCTCGGTGAGCTGTTCAACGATGCGGGCCTGCGCCTGGTTGACAGTCTTTCCGGTCAACTCGTCGTAGTGGGAGTCAGCTTCGGCGGGGACGGCCGATTCCCATCCCTCGGTGCCCCACGTCACCGGGAGCAGTCGTCCGTCCCTCCCGATGATGGTGCGGGTGGGAAGGTGCAGCTCGCGCCACCACACCACGTCGGTGAGGTCGCCAAAGGTGCAGACCATGGCGATTCCCGACCCCTTTTCAGGGTCGGCCAGTTCGTGGGCCAGCACCGGCACCTTCACCCCGAACAAAGGCGTCACCACCGAGGTGCCAAAGAGTGGCCGATACCGCTCGTCGTCGGGGTGGGCCACCAGGGCTACACAGGCCGCCAGCAACTCGGGTCGGGTGGTCTCGATCTCGACGGCCGGCCCCGAGTCATCGGAACGGAGGAAGGCGAGCCGGTGGTAGGCCCCGGGGCGGTCACGGTCTTCGAGCTCAGCCTGTGACACCGCGGTCCGGAATTCGACATCCCACAGCGTAGGTGCAGTGCGTTGATAAGCATGGCCGCGGTCCAGCATCCGGAGGAACGCCCGCTGGGACACCCGCTGGGCTACTTCGCCCACGGTGGCGTAGGTATGGGCCCAGTCAACCGACAGGCCCAGGGTCCGCCACAATTGCTCGAACACTTTCTCGTCCTCGACGGTCAGCTGTCGGCACAGTTCGACGAAGTTGGGCCGCGAGATGGCGATGGGGTCCTTGGGCGGATCGGCGGGCGGCGCAAAGTCGGGGTCGTAGGGGAGGCCGGGGTCGCAGCGGACCCCGAAGTAGTTCTGCACCCGCCGCTCCGTGGGCAGACCGTTGTCGTCCCAACCCATGGGATAGAAGACGGCTTTGCCCCGCATCCGATGGAATCGGGCCACCGCGTCGGTGTGGGTATAGGAGAACACGTGGCCGATGTGGAGCGACCCTGACACGGTGGGTGGAGGGGTGTCGATGGAGAACACCCGATCCCGCGGCGCCGAGCGGTCGAAGGCGTAGGTCCCCGCCTCGTGCCAACGGGCGGACCAGGTGGCCTCGAGACCCTCCAGCCCCGGCTTCTCGGGGATTCCCGTGGGTCCGCGGTCCCCGAGCGTGGAGCCTGTCGCGTCTGCAGTCATGATCGGGTTACCGTACCCTGCGTGCTCCGCCTCCACGACACCGCCACCGGCGAGGTGACCGAACTCCGCCACCGGACTCCCGGCCAGGTATCGATGTACGTGTGTGGGCCCACCGTGTACGACGCTCCCCACCTCGGTCATGGCAGGTTTTCCCTAGTCTTCGATGTACTCCGCCGTTACCTGCTGTTCAGTGGACTTGACGTCACCTACGTGTCGAATATCACCGATATCGAGGACAACATCATCGAACGGGCGGCGAGTCGGGGGATTACGCCGGCCGAACTCACCGGTCACTTCGAAGCCGTCTGGTGGGAGGCCATGGATGCGCTTGGTGTACTCCGGCCGGATGAGGCGCCCCACGCCACCGCCTATGTCGACCGCATGGTCGAACTGATCGCCGAGTTGATGAATCGGGGGGTCGCCTACGAAGCCACCGATGGCGTCTACCTGTCGGTGCTGGACGTCCCCGGATATGGGCTGCTGGCCCACCAGCCGCTCGACTCACTGAGGGCCGGTGCCCGGGTGGAGTCGGCCGCCGACAAGCGTTCGCCGCTCGACTTCGTACTGTGGAAGAAGGCCAAACCCGGCGAGCCCACCTGGGAATCGCCGTGGGGCAAGGGGCGTCCCGGTTGGCACACCGAGTGCGTGGTGATGTCCCTCGACCTCTTGGGTGACGGGTTCGACCTGCACGGCGGGGCCATCGACCTGATCTTCCCTCACCACGAGAACGAACGGGCCCAAGCCGTCGCCCTGGGTCGGGATTTCGCTCATCACTGGGTCCACAACGGATGGGTCACCGTCGACGGGGAGAAGATGTCCAAGTCGCTCGGGAACTTCACCTCCCTCGACGACCTATTGACACGAAGCGACGCCCGAGCCTACCGGCTGCTGGTGCTCCGGTCGCATTACCGATCGCCGATCGAGGTCACCCCGGACACGGTGACCGATGCCGAGTCGGGCTTGGCGCGGCTCGACGAGATGGCACGGAGGTTCGGACTACCGGATCTGTTGGCATCGGGACCGGTGGTCGACGGCGCCGTCGCCGGTTCGTTCGACGCTGAGGCGGTGTCCCGGTTTCGGGCCAGGATGGACGACGACCTCGACACCCCGGGCGCTCTGGCCGGCATCTTCGATCTGGTCCGCCAGGCCAACGCCTCCGCCGATGATGGCGATGAAGCCGCCGCCGGCCGTGCGGCCGGCACGGTGGGATTGCTGGCAGCGGCGTTGGGATTGCCACTCCGCGGCGAGGTGAACACCGAGATCGACCCCGTCAGTGCCGACCTGGTCGGCCGGCGCGATGAGGCTCGCGAACATCGGGACTGGACGCTGGCCGACCAGTTGCGCGATGAGTTGATGGCACTCGGATGGGTGGTCGAGGACGGCCCCGAGGGTACCCGGATCCGCCGCCCGTAGCGAGGAATGCTGTCAGCTAAAGCCACGCTGACCAGGGATAACGCAGAAGGGTGGCGGCAACGGCCACAGTTGGTTACCATAGAGTAACCAACTGTGGCCACCGGACCGCTGGGCCGGTAGACCCCCGGTGCAATCGTCTTCGCAATCCCCATGTACGTCGGAATCGACAAGTACGATCTACAGAGTTGCCAGGCCCTGGGCCGGAACGGAGCAAAGCCAGATGTCCGATTTCTCGATGGAACTCAATGAGGACCAACTCCAGATCCAAAAATGGGTGCATGACTTCGCCGAGACGGTGGTTCGGCCGGCCGGCCACGAATGGGATGAGCGGGAAGAGACCCCGTGGCCCATCATCGAAGAGGCGGCCAAGATAGGGCTTTACTCATTCGATTTCATCACCCAGTGCTTCCTCGATCCATCGGGCCTGTTGCTGCCTATCGCCAATGAAGAGATGGCGTGGGGTGACGCCGGCATCGGACTAGCCATCTTCGGGAGCATCCTCGGTTTGGCCGGGATCGCCGCCAACGGCACGCCCGAGCAGATGATGGAGTGGGGGCCCCAATGTTTCGGTACCCCCGAAAAAATTCAGATGGCGGCATTCGCGGTGTCCGAGCCCGATGCCGGGTCAGACGTGTCGTCGTTGCGCACCCGGGCCGTCTATGACGAGGCCAAGGACGAGTGGGTGATCAACGGCACCAAGACGTGGATCACCAATGGTGGGATCGCCGACATTCACGTGGTGGTGGCCTCGGTTGTGCCCGAACTCGGGTCGAGGGGTCAGGCCAGCTTCATCGTCCCGCCGAAGACACCGGGGCTGTCCCAGGGCCAGAAGTTCCAGAAGATGGGCATCCGGGCGTCGCACACCGCCGAAGTGGTCCTCGATGATGTGAGGGTCCCTGGGAATTGCCTCCTCGGCGGCAAGGACAAGCTCGACGAGAAGTTGGCTGGTGCCCGTGAGGGGAAAAGATCAACTGGCCAGGCGGCCATGAAGACGTTCGAATCCTCCCGTCCGACGGTGGGAGCCCAGGCTCTCGGCATTGCCAGGGCCGCCTACGAGTATTCGCTCGAGTACGCCAAGGAGCGCAAGGCATTCGGTCGGGCCATCATCGAAAATCAGGCTATTGCCTTCAAATTGGCGGACATGAAGACGCGGATCGACGCGTCGAGGCTGTTGGTGTGGCGGGCCGCATGGATGGGTAGCAACGGCAAGGAGTTCACCGCCGGTGAAGGATCCATGTCCAAGCTCTACGCCGGCGAGACGGCGGTGTACGTCACCGAAGAGGCCATCCAGATCATGGGCGGCTACGGCTACATCCGTGAGCACCCGGTGGAGCGCTGGCACCGTGACTCGAAGATCTACACGATCTTCGAAGGCACGAGCGAGATCCAACGGCTGATCATCGCCCGGGCCATCTCCGGCATCCACATCAACTAGGGGAGTTCGGCGGCCATGCGGGGAGAGGGGCATGGCCGTGCTGCGAATCGTTGCGGCATCCCTTTGATTCCGCTGCTGCCGGCGAGACTTAACCTTGGGCCATAAGCCAGCCATAGGTCC
>Ga0066793_10000926_pt1 | contig 12558 bp, 14 predicted proteins | sample PersoiDNA2013189_FD_83876 | JGI IMG/M metagenome (GOLD analysis project Ga0066793, IMG submission 83876) | Permafrost soil microbial communities from the Arctic, to analyse light accelerated degradation of dissolved organic matter (DOM) -... | ecosystem: Environmental > Terrestrial > Soil >...
AACGCGATGATGGCGAGCTCGATCCCAAAATCGATGCCGCCAAGATCCGCGCTTTCTTCGTCGATCCGGACTATTCGCGGCAGGGAATTGGCCGGGCACTGCTCATGCGCTGCGAAGTCGAAGTACGTGCGCAGGGTTTTACGAACTTTGAGCTCATGAGCACGCTGACCGGGGTACCTCTATACCTGGCACTTGGATACCTGCATTCCGCTCTGGTCCGCTATCCGCTGGCCGCCGGTGTCATGATCGAGTTCGTACCGATGCGCAAGGAATTCGCGAGCTGATACCGGTGCGCGCAACGCCTACGTCTAGTTTGCAGCTCATCCAGGCTGCCGCAGATCTATTCTGGCGGGCTTGCGCCTGTGAACATGACGGCAGTGGCGCCGCTCACGGGCCCGATCGTCGCGCGCTCGCTTACAAAAAGCCGCACGTGGCGCTTGAAGCGAAGATTGCCCTGTACTACCGCGTCGGGGCCAATCACGACTCGCGGTGTATTGCTGGAACTCCAATGAAAGAACCAGAGAAATTCGTTGCTGTCTTTGTCGACGAAGATTCCACCTTCGACGTGTGAACTGCTGCCGACGTCAATGTCGCCGTTGACGGTTTTGATGCCGCCGCCCACGTGCGCGGCCTCAAGAACGATATGGCCATTCACATTCGAAAGGGTGCCGGCGACATCGGCGCCGCTGTGTAAAGTGAGCGCGCCGTTCACCGCGGAAACTGCGTGCAACACGCTGGCGCCAGCAGCGAGCGTGATCGAGCCATTCACGGTATGCGCCGAGTCTGCAGTCGCGTGAGCGCCGAGGCCGATGCTGCCGTTCACCGTTTGCGCGCCAGCGACGCTGGCATTGTCATCAATGTGAATGGAGCCGTTGACGGTGGAGAGTTCACCCTTCTTCTGATCCGCTTTGACGTGGACCGAGCCGTTGACAGTGTGAGATTCCTCGTCCTCCGATTTCTGATCGGCGTTGCCGCCTTTGTCACCGCCGCGGCTGTGACTGTCATCCGCGTTGACGCAACCGGCTACGGTGCCGAGGACGGCAAGCAGAGCGATCGCGTAGGAACGAATCATGATGCAACTCCTGGCGCGTGGCTGCCGAGGCGACAGTATGTAAACACATTATTCACAAAGTCCATTTGGAGGCAAAGTGCGGCGATGCGCCCGCCATGATAAGCACGCAAACATCCGCACACTGCACGGTTATGGCTTCGCGGCTTTGCGCGGAACGCTTACCTTAAAGCGTGTGTGTTCGCCGTTTCCGGATTGCACATCGACGTTGCCCTGATGCCCTTGGACAATCTGCTGAACGATGTACAGTCCAAGCCCCAGACCCTGGTTTTGCCCCGGTTGGCGCTTGCCGCCTTGAAACGGCTCGAACAGGTGCGGCAGAACGTCCGCCGGAATACGTCCCACGTTGATGACCGACAGCACAACGCTCTCGGCACCCGTGCCATCGAGTTGAACCTGCACGGGCCGGTCCGCCTCGCCGTGTTGCAGCGCGTTGCCAATGAGGTTGGATGCGACTTGGGCGAGGCGATCGGCATCCCATTCGCCGGTAAGATCGCCGTCCTGCTGCAGATCGATGCGGCGCGCAGGAAAAGCAATCGCATATTCCCGCACCACCCGGTGCACGGGCTCCGCGAGGTCGGCATGAGTCAGTTTGAGAGGGATTCCTCCGGCGAGCCGCGCGCGTGCCAAATCGAACATGTCGTCAATCATGCGGGTCATGCGCCTGCCACTCATCAAGATGCGTTTCGCAGTGCCACGAACGGTCTCGTTGTCTGATTGGTGTTGGAGCATATGCGCGGCCATCAGTATGGCGCTCAACGGGTTGCGCAGGTCATGTCCAAGAACGGCGGTAAACATCTCATTGAGGCGCAAAGTTTCGGTCTGCTCGTGCAGCTGTTGCGCGAGCTGTTGTTTCTGGCGATACAGACGAAAGAACACGGCCGCCTTGCTCTCGAGGATGTAAGGTTCGATGGGCTTATAGAGAAAGTCTACAGCGCCGCTTTCGTATCCCTTGAAGAGCCTGTGCTGGTCACGCGCGGTAGCGGTCACGAAGATGATGGGCACTTCGCGCGTGTGTTCGCTGCCGCGCATGAGCTCGGCGAGCTCAAAGCCATCCATTCTTGGCATTTGCACGTCGACGAGCGCAAGTGCAACCTCGTGCACGAGAAGTAACTCCAGTGCGTCGGAGCCGGAGCGGGCGGTGAGCACTTCCACATCGTCGCGCCGCAGCAGTGCCGAGAGCGCAAGGAGGTTTTCCTCCAGATCATCGACGAGCAGGCACGTTACGCGTTGCTGCATACGGGTCATTCACCTTGTGAAACAATTCGGGGCGCTGCTGCATCTGCGTCTGCCAGCGTTCGCAGCAGCTATCGCGTCAAGCGGCAGGACGAAATCTGGCGGACTGCGCTTGAGAGCCGAAAGTACCATAAGGGGTACCTGCGCGCTGTCGGGCTCCTGCACAATCGTCACGCCGCCCGCGCGATGCACAGCGGCGAGGCCTGCCGATCCATGCTCATTCGCGCCGGTAAGAATGATGCCCATGAGGCGCTCTGCGTACACGTCTGCGGCCGATTCGAAGAGCACATCGATGGACGGTCGCGAGTAGTGAACTAGCTCGTCAATAGAAAGCGCGAGCTGAGACCCTTGTCGAGGAGCAAGTGATAATCAGGCGGTGCAAAGTATACAGTGCCCGGTTCCACGCGCACCTTATCCTCGGCCTCTCGCACCGGCACGGCACATCTCGCCGCAAAAATCTTTGGTAACAGGCTAGGCCGTTCGCGCGGCAGATGTGCCACAATAAAGACGGCGGCGTTCAAGGTTGCGGGCCGGGCAGAGCTTGCACGCAAATGCGTGCCCAGTGCCGCAATGCAGTCCAGCGCTATCGACGGTTATGGCGATCATGAAAAATGCGTGATTGCGATCGCAACGATTGAGCTGCCACGGACAACAAGCGCAACGGCCGCGTCATCAACCAATGTTTGGCCTAGCCGCGAAAAGGCCGCAGACATTTCTGTACTAGTAGAATTTTTTTACAACCAAGCCAAAGACCATGCCGGCGATGGCCGTGCGCACTCAGGCGAGGTACGTGCCCTTGTTTGCAGAATGAGCTGCAGAATTCCGCATCTTTTCAGACCTTCAGCGGCGCACCGCGTAGCCGACGTCGCGCCATGGGCGCCTTTGCCTGCGATGCGAAACGCATGCTATTGCGGTCGAACTACGCGCGGCGTTTTGGCGTGCGAGCATGGCCGCAGTGCTGCGCTTCCAGTTCCCGCGAGCCAGTCTGAGTTACTTGATTAGCATTAGACTGTTGGCGGCTACCCGCAGGCTTTGGCCGGCCCGCCACATCCTTTGGTAAAGTAGGCATGCCGGAGTTGGGCTCCTCACCCGCATCCCCGTGCGTACCCTCATCCGCCGGCCTATCCCGGTATTTTTTTGAGTTTTGGCGCCGTGTTGGAGTGCCGGACCTGCTTGCTTGTTTGATTACCATTAAAGCCAACCTCGCAGAGTGCAGGGTAGTCGTGCCCTAGTAACGTCGCGGGAAGTAGCCAAGTTCCTGTCCCCAGGTTTGACCGACAGCGCTCTCTATTAGGTATGGCCGGCTTTGGCCGCCTCTGCTTTGGCCTTGGCCATGTCGCGCGCGGCGTCCGCCTGATCCAAGCACGCTTTCTTTGCATTGCCCGAGATCCCCTGGCACTTCGCGACGGCAATTTTGTGGTCCCCGTCCGTTTTCGCGACGGCCACGTCGTAGGCCGCACTGGCGGTTTTCTCATCCGCCTTTTGCGATTCCACTGCCATGTTCTGGTCCGCAGAAGCGACGGTCTCGCCCGCCTTTTGGTTGGCCTTAGTCTCCGTATCGGCGGCCGCGTCGCGCGCCTGCGCCACGTCGCGCTGCACCGTCGCGGGCGGTTCAGCTTTGTTGCAACCCGTGAGCGCAATCATTGTGATCGCCGCTAGAGTCCAGAATGCTTTCCCCTTCATGGTCATTCTCCCCGTTTAATATCTACAAGGCCCGAGTTCCGGGCGTGTCCCTCAGAATCTGCAAACCTTGTGCCATTACTGCATAGGGCTATCGCAAAGCTGCCATTGAAAATCGGCCGCGTATGGCGCCGTCAGAGCACCTGAAAATCAAGCGCTTGGGCTTGGGGCCGCTCATGCACCCTGCACAGGCGTGTGCTGACCGGGGTGCGCGCGACCCTTGTCAAGCTCAAATGTAACCGTTACATAGGCTAAGGCAGCGCTTACACGGTACCGCCGAAGCGCGCGGGTACGGCATAGCCGCGAGCGGCAGGTGTGGCAGTCGCCACGATCTTTTTTCATGCGCGGCTACTGGCGTCACTTCGGATCGTCTTTATCTTGCACGAGCGAAGATAGATGATTCGCAACAGCGCTGGTAGCGATGCCCGGCGGGGCAATGAACTGCCCTTCATGATGCAGACTGGCCGTGAGTTTCCCTTCCTCGTCTCGGGCTGCCTCTACTCCCGAGTCCGTTTCCACCGCTAGGAGCGTTGTGCCGAATACGAGTAGTTGCTCGGCGTGATGGGTTGCCTGCGCTCCATCTGCTCGGCGTGGCGCTTAGCGGTTGCCTTAAGTTGTGCAATCTGGTGTCAGTCAGCACTGCGTACACTGACCCGGTAGTCGACGTCTGAAATTAAGAGGCTCAGCAATCCACTGGCAAGCGCACTCAAAAAGATCGGCAGCCATTCAACACCCATAATTACTCCCGCCGGCCTAACGCACTGCGGGGAGCACTGGGGCCTGTGTTGCCGCGTGTGAGTTGCAGCCGAAGCAATTCGCATGCCGGCGGAGGCTTTCGAAACAGTGCAACAGAAACGCGCGCCAGCACGTCTGCAGCGTGCGCATTGCGAAGTTTCATTTATTTGACAGCGCATTGCGCAGGTGCATATTCCTCAACAGGCGCTGGCCCGCATTCTAGTTCCAGGAGTCTGCGCGCGCTTGGCAGCACGCGCGGTCGTTTCAGAACATTCCGGCCTGCGCCCGAAATTACCGGCGGCGCGAGGTGCTAGAGTGGCATCTGCGCTTAAGACTCATACACGCAAATGACATCCTATCCGTATCGAATCGTTAATGTCTTTACGCAGGGAAATAATCCGTTCAGCGGCAATCCGCTGTGTGTCTTCGAGAACGGAGCTTTGCTTGACGCGGCGAGAATGCAGGCGCTCGCGCTGCAGTTCAACCTGTCCGAGACAACGTTTATTCTGGCTTCTGCGCGCGCGAACGCGCGCGTACGAATCTTTACGCCGCGTTACGAAATGCCATTTGCCGGTCACCCAACGCTCGGCACCGCGTATGTTTGCCGTGCGCTTGGTTTAGGCCCGGACAGTCTCACGCTGGAGATGCCCGCCGGCGTTATCAGCGTGACCGGTGACGGCAGTCGCTGGACCTTGCAGGCGAACGCGGCCAGTTGGCGTGAAGTTCAGGAACCGCCGGCGCTGCTTGCAAACATGCTCGGGATTGATGTGCATGAGATCGGCGCGCGGCCGCTGTGGATCAACACGGGTACGGAACAGCTGATTGTGCCGCTTACGAGCGAAGCGGCGGTACGCCGAGCAATGCCGCGAGCCGATGTTCTGACGCGGCTTGGGAGCAAGGATGGCGCCGCCATGGCCTATGTGTTCGCGCCGATGGGCGAGCAACTTCTGGGGCGCTTTTTTTTCCAACAGGGCAGCGCGATTCTTGAAGATCCAGCGACCGGTTCTGCTACCGCAAACCTCGGCGGCTGGTTCCTGGCCCTGGGTCGAAGCCTGCCGTGCGGTTTTGAGATCTCCCAGGGCGAGTACGTCGGGCGTCCTTCGACGCTTCGTCTGCAGGTCGACGCGGCGCGGCGTGTGCTCGTCAGCGGCGATGTAATTGAGCTTGGCCGGGGTGTAATCACGCTCTGAGCGTCATTTCAGATACGATAACCGCTGCCCGCAGTGTGAGGCCTCACCCTGACTCGTTTTAGTCTAAAGTCTGCCGTCATAAACGCCATGCTGCTGTTGGCGCTACTGATTGCCCAGGGTGGCGCGCAGGCGCATGCCTATTCACACCTGCAATCGGGGGTGGATCCGTCGGGCCTTGCGGGCAGCCGTGGACAGCTCTGTGCGGAATGTCTGCTGTTCGCGCCCTTGCTCGCGACGGCAGACTGTCACGATGGCCCACCGATATTCCGGCTTGGTGATCGCGCCTCGATCGCCGTGCCGCGTGTCGTTTCCCTTGTCGATCGGCTTTCCTACCACGCCTTTCGCTCGCGCGCTCCGCCCATCCTTTACTAGGGCCCTCTTGATGCCCCGGTTGCGCTCGCCGCGCAGCCGGCCGGTGCGCGTTGATCGACCGATAAGGAATGTCCCATGACAAGTTTCAAATCCATTACAGCGGTCTGTGCGCTCGCCTGCACGCTGTTACCGACTGTCAGCCGAGCGGCCGATGATGTTGCGACGGTGCGCGCCGAGCTGCAGACGCTCAAGAAGGACTACGACGCGCGTGTGGCCGCGCTGGAGGCGCGTATTGCACAGCTCGAGTCCGCGGTCGCTGCGCCGGTTGCTAGCGCCGCGTCCGGCCCCCCGCCGACCCCGCCTGCCCCGACTCGCGCGGGTAACAGTGGGGCTACAGCCTTCAATCCGGCGTTGTCGCTCATCCTGGTCGGCCGCTATGCCAGTCTTTCGCAAGACCCGGCAAATTACAGAATTGCAGGATTCATTCCCAACGACGGTGATGGTCCGGGCCAGCGCGGCTTCAGTCTCGGTGAATCGGAGCTGACGGTCGCTGCGAACGTCGACCCGTACTTTTTTGCGAATGCCACCATCGCGGTTCAAGCCGACAATCATATTGACGTTGAGGAGGCTTACTTCAAGACCATCGCTCTGCGCGACGGCTTTGTGCTGAAGGGCGGGCGCTTTTTCTCCGGCGTTGGCTATCTCAACGAGGTGCATGCGCACGCTTGGGACTTCATCGATCAGCCGCTTATATACCAAGCCTTATTCGCGTCGCAGTTCACGCAGGACGGCGCGCAGCTCAAATGGGTCGCGCCAACTGATACCTTCTTTGAGCTTGGCGCGGAAGCCGGCAACGGCGCGAACTTTCCGGGCACTGAGCTCGATAAAAATGGGCTGAACGCCTACGCGCTGTTCGCACACCTGGGTGGCGATATCGGCGACTCCACGAGCTGGCGCACCGGAGCATCGTGGCTCGATGAGCGCGCCAATAATCGCATGTTCGACGACGGCGTCGAAGCTGGCGTGCCTGTGCAGAACGCGTTCACCGGGAAATCGCGCACGTGGATGGCGGATGCCATCCTCAAGTGGGCGCCGCATGGCGATCCCACTATCCATCAATTGAAGGTGCAGGCCGAGTACATGCACCGCGATGAAGATGGACAACTCTTCTTTGACGGGCCCGGAGCCACATTAGGCGGCCCCTACAAGAGTGCCCAGTCCGGCTGGTATCTGCAGAGCGTCTACCAATTCATGCCGCGCTGGCGTGTAGGCGCTCGCTATGACGATCTTGATTCGGGCACGCCGCGCATCGGTCTCATCGCGAACGGACTTTTCAGTTCGGCTGAATTTCCCGTTCTGCTGCCGGCCTCGCCGCGACGCGTCTCGGCAATGCTCGATTGGGCTCCGAGCGAGTTTTCGCGCTTGCGCGCGCAATACGCTTGGGATGAGGCCCGCGCTGCGGACGAGCGCGATCGTCAATTCTTCCTTCAGTATATCTATGCCATTGGCGCGCACGGCGCGCACAAGTTCTAGGAGTTGCCCCATGTTACGTCTCATCCGCAGCGTCCTGCTGCTCGTCTGTCTCGGTGCTGTGCTTCCGGCGAGCGCTGCCATCAAAGTACTTGCGACAACGCCTGAATGGGCGGCGCTGACGATTGAGTTGGGTGGCGATCGCGTCAATGTCTACACCGCGACCAGTCCGTTCCAGGACGTGCACCGGGTCGATGCCAAGCCAAGCTTGGTTGCACGGGCGCGTTCCGCCGATCTTGTAGTTGCGGCCGGGGCGGAGCTTGAGATCGGCTGGCTTCCAGTGTTGCTGCAGGATTCAGGTAACCCGCGTATACAGCCCGGAAGCCCGGGCTACTTTGAAGCGACCTCACAGTTGAGTTTGCTCGAGGTCCCCGCGCGGGTCGACCGCTCGCTCGGGGACATCCATCCGTTGGGCAATCCGCATGCGCATCTCGATCCGCACAATGTGGCGGCGGTGGCGAAGGGACTTTCTGTGCGGCTCGCGCTTGTTGATCCATCTGGCGCGCAGTACTACGCGGAGCGCGGTACGTCGTTTCAAGCGCGCTGGCAACAGGCGATCGTACGCTGGGAAGCTGACGCGGCTCCTCTTAAGGGCGTCAATGTCGTGGTCATTCATCGTGACCAGGCTTATCTGTGTCATTGGCTAGGTCTAATCGAAGTCGCGGCCATCGAGCCCAAGCCGGGCGTGCCTCCGAGCGCGGGCTATCTGGGCGAGCTCGTCGCGAAACTCACCGCGGCACCGCCGCGCATGATACTGCGCAACGCCTACAACGATCCGAAGGCTGCCGATTGGCTCTCAGAGCGGATCCACGCACCGGTCGTACTCCTGCCGTACACGGTCGGCGGCACGCCGGAGGCGAAGGATCTGTTTGGATTATTTGACGATACCGTGAAAAGGCTTCTGGCGGCTCCGAAATGAATACACTCGCCGCGGATCTGAGCATCCTTTGGCCGGCTCTAATTGCAGGCGTGCTGGTCGTCCTGTCACACGTTCCACTTGGTCAGCAGGTGCTGTCGCGCGGGATCGTATTCATCGATCTTGCCATCGCGCAGGTCGCAGGGCTCGGCGTCATTGCGGCTCATGCGCTGGGAATGAACGTGCAGGGTTGGGCGACGCAGTTCGCCGCCGTCGGCGCGGCGCTTCTTGGTGCGCTGTTATTGACCTGGACGGAGCGTAAACGCCCGGAGGCGCAGGAGGCGCTAATTGGTGTGCTTTTCGTACTCGCCTCGACTGCGCAGATTCTGATTCTGGCCAACGACCCGCACGGCGGTGAGGATTTGAAGGATCTTCTGGCCGGCCAGATCCTCTGGGTGTCGCCGGCACAGCTGCTGCGGGCGGCGGTGCTCACGGCCGTGGTTCTGGCGGTGTGGTTCGTTTGGCGGGAACGCATCGGGCGGGTGGGCTTCTATGTGCTGTTTGCCGTGATGGTCACGGTTTCAGTCCAGCTCGTGGGTGTCTACCTCGTCTTCACGAGCCTAATCGTGCCCGCGGTTGCGACGTATCGCTACCCGCCGCGCCAACAGCTCGCTGCGGGTTACGCGCTCGGGTTCGCGAGTTACATCGTGGGCCTTGCTTTATCCGCCACCAATGATTTGCCGTCTAGCGCGGTGATCGTATGGGCTTTGGCGATTTTTGGTCTTATCGTGCACGTCGCAAGGAAAGATGCGCGCTGAGTCACTGCTTTAGCAGCAGCGCGCATCACTTCGGCTTCAAAGGCCAGTCCTAGCGATTTATTTCGCTCGCTTGCTTTCTCAGCACGCGCTGCGGCAATCGCGCTTTTCACATGCTGACGCTCCTCTGGCGGCAGCAGCACCGCTTTCATTCCGAGTGATTCCAGCCAAAGCTCTCGGCAGCAGCCCTTGGAATTATAGAGATGCTCGTCGTGCTGATCCTCGACTTCATCCGCAGCCGCCGCGAAACCGGGCTATCCACATTGCTATGCCGCATTGGGATATGGCGGTAACGGGATTACTTTCTCGATGCTGGCTGCGACGCTGCTGACCAATGCAATTCATGGAAAACGCAACCCAGACGCGCGTTTTTTCGAATTCCAATAACCTTAATCTTAGGCGAATGCGCGGGACACAGCTTACCGAGCGATGTCACTCACTTGAATTTGTAGGCTTGGGGGCTGTTCAGTCCAAGGAGAGCGTTAACATTCTACACGGGAGAATGCCTCCCGGCTGCGGCGCTGAAGACTCTTCCGACATTCGTCTCGCCACGTTACTATTGGGGCAGAAGATACTCCCGCATGTCTACCCGCTACGCGAGCGAAGCATATGTTCGAAGCAAGAAAGTTTCACACCCTGCAGGTGGCAATAGTGGCAGCGGGCTGGCTCGCCGGCTGTGCTGTCGCGACTGCTGGAGAGGGAATATGGAAAGCCGTCGTGCCACCCGCCGGCACCATGAAGGGGGAGTTTGAAAATAACGATCCAATTGGCCTATACGCGGGCGTCAAGATCAAAGCTGATTGCTCGCTTAATTGGCGTAACCCTGACGACCATAAGCTCTATTGCTTCTCGAGTGCGACATCCCTCGTATTCTTCCTTGATGCGCCGGCAAGCTACCTCGAAAAGGCGCGCAGTAGCTGGCGCAAGCTGAACTCGTAGCAGGATAGACGGCGCGCTCGCGGATTTACTCAGTTTGCCGACTAAGCGCTGCGGGTAGCCGCGGTTCTGCGATTTCAACGCAAGAAGCAGAGTGCGTGTCGCATGTGAAGGATCAATTATGGCTCCTGAAGAAAATCGGGAGCTCCTCATGGACTTTAAAATCACAGGCTTACCCGTCGCTACTTTTAGGTCGCTTTTCACGCTGTCGGACGCGGAGCTTGCAGCTCGCAGCGCAGCGCGTATGGTCGCCGACCGGCGCCCGGGATTTCCCTGCCGCGTAAGTCTGCGCGATGCAGATCCCGGCGAAACTGTGTTGCTTCTGAACTTCGAGCACCTAGCCGTCGCAAGTCCGTATCGATCGCGACACGCAATCTTTGTGCGCGAGAATGCCGCGGAGGCGTGCCTTGAGGTGAATGAGGTTCCAGAGGTGCTGCGTACGCGGCTATTGTCATTGCGGGCGTTTGACAGCGCAGGAATGATGATCGATGCGGACGTCATGCAGGGGCGCGAGCTTACGCCTGCAATCAATCTCATGCTGAACCTGCCCGAAGTGCATTATCTGCATGTTCACAACGCCAAGCCGGGATGCTTCGCGGCACGGATCGACCGCGTTGAAACGTAGCGGCCGTCAAATTTCAGGGCGGCGGGGCTCATGCCAAATACGCGCATGAAGGTTCTGCGCATGCGCTCCGCGCTACCAAATCCGCAGGACTGGGCGACCTCCTTAACGGCGCGAGCGGTACCGCTGAGGGCTGCGCGCGCCGTTTCAGCGCGCAGATGTTCAACCGCCTTTGCCGGGCTCATACCGGTTTCCGTCTGAAAGACTCGGGAGAAGTTTCGTGCGCTCATGCACGCATGTTGCGCTAATGACGTAACGCTGTGCCGTTCGCAGAGATGGCTACGTACGTGATCCAGCAGACCGGCAAAGCGACCATTCGCACGCTCCATGCGCAACAATGCCGAGAACTGCGATTGCCCGCCCGGCCGGCGGTAGTAAACCACGAGCTGTTGTGCCGTTTGCCGTGCGATCGACTCGCCGAGGTCTTCCTCGATTAACGCCAGCGACAGATCAATGCCCGCAGTAATGCCGGCAGATGTCCAGATGCATCCGGACTTTACAAAAATGCGGTCAGCATCGAGGCGCACCTGCGGGAAGCGACGGCTGAAATCGAGCGTACAGCTCCAGTGGGTAGTTGCGGGTTTGCCGTCAAGCAAACCTGCTGCCGCAAGCAGGTATGCTCCCGAGCACACGCTCGTCGTTCGCCGCGCCCGCTGTGCGCACGCCTGAATAAATCGACGTGTTCTTTGGCACTGAGCAGCGGCGGCCGCACCGTCGCCTCCGACGACCAGCAGCGTGTCCACCGCAAGCGCCGGAGCGAAGCGCACTGCCGGCATTGAAACGCCTGCTGAACTTGGTACCAGTGCAGTTTCTGCCGCGATCACGCGCAAGTCATAGCTTCCTAGTGTAGTGTCCCGTAATAACGTTACAGGCTTTGCGGCGCTTGCTATGATCTAACTCATGGCGAACAGCGGTGTGGCGATCAAGTTGCAAGCGGCGGAGCGAACGCAACTGAAGCAATGGGAGTCTTCACACGGAACACCGCAACAGGTGGCGCTGCGCTGCCGGATTATTTTAGGAGCCCTTGCTGGCCAGAACAACGTATCGATCGCTGAGGAGCTTACGGTGAGCCGACCGATGGTGCAGCTGTGGCGCAAGCGGGTTGGCGAGCGGGGCATTGGGGAGGTCTGGCAAATCGCCCCCGGACGGGGACGCAAGCCGCAGTACGATCAAGCGACGCGTGAGGCGATCATTGAAGCGACCTTACAGAGCAAGCCGGCGGGCATGACCCATTGGAGTTGCCGGCTCATGGCCGAAGCGCAGGACGTCAGTAAGAGCACGGTCAACCGCTTATGGCAGTTGCACAATATCAAGCCGCACCTGAGCGGCACTTTCAAAGTGTCGCGGGATGCGAAATTCCTGGAGAAGCTGACCGATGTGGTGGGGTTGTATATGAACCCACCCGACAAGGCGCTGGTGCTGTGCTTGGATGAAAAGAGCCAAATCCAAGCCTCAGATCGCACTCAACCGGGGCTGCCGCTGAAGAAAGGCCGCTGCGGTACGATGACGCACGACTACAAGCGCAACGGTACGACCACGCTCTTTGCGGCACTGAACGTGCTCAACGGCAAGGTGAT
>Ga0066793_10000927_pt1 | contig 12554 bp, 8 predicted proteins | sample PersoiDNA2013189_FD_83876 | JGI IMG/M metagenome (GOLD analysis project Ga0066793, IMG submission 83876) | Permafrost soil microbial communities from the Arctic, to analyse light accelerated degradation of dissolved organic matter (DOM) -... | ecosystem: Environmental > Terrestrial > Soil >...
AGATACTTGTCCTGTTTCGGCGCACCGACGGCACGCGCCGGATTCGCGTCGACCATCTCGTTGCGATGCATCCAGCGATAGAAGCTTCGTACGCCGGAGAGCGTGCGAGCCATGGTGCGCTTCCCCACGCCGCGACGCGAGAGATGCGCGAGGAATCCGCGCATCGCGAGCCGGTCCACACCTTCCCAGCTCCACGCCTCGGCGCCGTAGTACTCGCCAAGAAACTCGACGAACTCATGAAGATCTCGCTGGTACGCTTTCACCGTGTTCGGCGAAACGTCGCGCTCCTTCGCGAGGTGGCGGAGGTACTCCTGTACGTCCGGCGGCGCGACGAACTCTTCGCTCACGCGCGTGCGCCAGACGCGAGCAGCGACTCGTCGCGCCATTGCGCCATGTGCGCGAGCGCGCGCTCGGCCAACTTCTCCTTCTTCACGCGCTTGTCTCTCACGCGCATGCCCAGCTCGTCCACCAGACCGAAGTTGGCGTTCATCGGCTGGAAGTGGCGCGGGTCCGCTTCGCGCAGATAGCGATAGAGCGCTCCGAGCATGGTCGTGGCCGGCGGAAGCACCGGCTCGTCGCCGGCGAGAAGCCGCGACAGGTTGATGCCGGCAAGCAGGCCCGTGGCGGTACTCTCCGTGTATCCCTCGACGCCGGTGAGCTGGCCCGCGAATAGCGTTGTCGCATCGTCCTTCAGCGCGAGATGCGGCGCGAGCGCGGCGGGTGCGTTGAGATACGAATTGCGGTGAATGGAGCCGAAGCGCAGGAACTCTGCATTCTCGAGGCCCGGGATGAGGCGAAAGACGCGCTGCTGCTCCGGATAGCGCAGCCTGGTCTGAAAGCCGACGAGATTCCACATGCGGCCGGCGCGATCCTCCATGCGGAGCTGCACGATGGCGTATGCCTCGCGCCCGGTATGCGGGTTGGTGAGCCCGACCGGCTTCATGGGACCGAATCGCAGTGACTCACGGCCTCGCCGCGCGATCTCTTCCGCCGGCATGCAGCCGTCGAAGTAGGGCACCGCGTCGAATTCGTGGGCCGTCGCCTGATCCGCCAGCGTGAGCGCATCGAGAAATGCCTCGTACTGCGCGCGCGTCATCGGGCAGTTGAGGTATGCGCCGTCGCCCTCGCCTTCCATCGTCTCCTTGCCGTAACGCGAGGCGCGAAAGACGACGTCATGGTCGATGGAATCGTACGCGACGATCGGAGCGATCGCGTCATAGAATGCCAGCGACTGGACTCCAAGCCGCTCGCGAATTGCAGTGGCGAGGGCGTCCGACGTCAGCGGTCCCGTCGCGATGATACCGGGCGACGGAAGGGTGGAGACCTCTTCGCGAACGACCGTGATGCGCGGGTGCGCCGATACGCGAGCATCGACGCCTGAGGAGAACACGTCGCGATCGACAGTGAGTGCGCTGCCACCGGGGACGCGCGCCTCGTCGGCGCATTCGAGGATCATGCAGCCGAGCAGGCGCATCTCCGCCTTCAGCAGCCCGTGTGCGTTGGACGTCTCCGTGCTCTTGAAGGTGTTCGAGCAGACGAGTTCGGCCAGGCGGCCGGTCTTGTGCGCCTCCGTGCTGCGACGCGGACGCATCTCGTAAAGCGCAACGTCGTGTCCGCGCTCGGCGAGCTGCCAGGCGGCCTCGCTTCCGGCGAGACCGCCGCCGACGATGCGAATGGGGGCGTTCCGCGGGGTGTTCGTCATCCCACCCCGCAGTCAACCCGCCAGCGCCGGCTCGACCGGCTCGGCGGGTTGCGGCACATCCCACTCGTTGCCGCACTTGAGACATTTCCGGAAGTCGCCACGAGCCTTCGTGAACTTCATCTCCGCGCCCACGTACGCGCACTCCGGGCAGGTCTCCGCCACCGGCTTGTTCCATGCGACGAAATCGCAGGTGTCGTTGGAGCAGGCGTAAAAGGCCGTCCCTCGCTTCTTGGAGCGACGCTCGACCAGCTCGCCGCCGTCCTTCGGGCAGAACACGCCCGTTGGCATGGAGCGCGTGCCGCGACACTTCGGGAAGGTGCTGCATCCCAGGAATTCACCGCTGCGTCCAACGCGCACCACCATCGGCGCGCCGCAGAGGTGGCACGGAATGTCCGTCATCTTCGGCTTCGCCTTCTCGCCCTTGAGCGGCCGCGTGTACTTGCACGTCTTCGGATGATTCTCGCACGCGAGGAATGGCCCGAAGAATCCGCCGCGCGGCTCGAGGTGTCCGCCGCAATCCGGGCAGCGTTCGTTCGCGATGCCGGACAGGTCGTGCGCGACGGCGATGAGCTCGCCGAACTGCACGTTCTTGAGCGACTTGTCGAACGGGCCCCAGAAGTCGGCGAGTACCACGCGCCATCCGAGCTCTCCCTCCTCGACTTTGTCGAGCTCGACCTCCATCCCCGAGGTAAAGTCCACATTGAAGATGCCCGGGAACTGCTTCACCATCACCTTCTCCACCGTCTCACCGAGCTCGGTGGGGAAGAAGCGGCGCTGCTCGAGCAGCACATACCGGCGGTCGGCGAGCACGCTGATGATGCTGGCGTACGTCGACGGACGTCCGATGCCGAGCCGCTCGAGCTCCTTCACGAGGCTCGCCTCGGAGAAGCGCGGAGGCGGCTCGGTGAAGTGCTGCGACGGCGTGATCGCCTGCACGGGAATGTTCTCTCCCACGCCGATCACCGGCAGCTCGTTCTCATCCTCGAGTGCCTTCGAGTCGCCCTCCTCGTGCGCTTCGCGATAGAGCGCGAGGAAGCCCTGGAACTTGATGATGCTGCCCGTGCTGCGGAACAGATACGAGCGACGCCCGATCTGCGGCTGCGCCTTCGCCGGGATATCGTAATCCACCGTGGTCGTGTCGAACACGGCAGGCGCCATCTGCGAGCCCATGAAGCGCTGCCAGATGAGCTGATAGAGCTTGAGCTGATCGGGGCTCAGATACTTGCGCACGTCGTCGGGACGACGTGTGGGATCGGTGGGACGTACGCTTTCGTGCGCATCCTGCGCGTTCTTCGCCTTGCCGTCGACGTAGAGCTGGACGCCCTTCGCGAGGAACTCCTCACCGAACAGGACGCGCAGATATTCACGCGCCTGCGTCGCCGCACTCTCGGCAACGCGCGTCGAGTCGGTACGCATGTACGTGATGAGGCCGACCGCGCCCTCGGGACCGATATCGATACCCTCGTAGAGATCCTGCGCCACGCGCATCGTGCGCTTGGAGCCGAACGAGAGCTTCTTCGCCGCTTCCTGCTGCAGCGTGGACGTCGTGAACGGCGCTGATGGATTCTTGCGACGCTCGCGTCGCTTGACCTCGGTGACGCCGAACGTCTTTTTGCCCTCGAGATCGGCGAGCACACGATTCGCTTCGGCTTCATTGCCGATCTCCGCCTTCTTCCCGTCGATCAGATGGAGCTTGGCGGTGAAACGCTGTCCTGCTTTCTCGAGCAGCGCCTCGATAGTCCAGTACTCCATCGGATTGAACGCACGGATCTCCCGCTCGCGCTCGACGATGAGCCGGAGCGCGACAGTCTGGACGCGGCCCGCCGAAATGCCCTTCTTCACCGTCTTCCACAGCACCGGGCTCGCCTTGTACCCCACCAGACGGTCGAGGACGCGGCGCGCCTGCTGCGCTTCGACTTTTTTGTCGTCGATGGCGCCGGCCTGCCGAATGGCGAGCTGCACCGCGTCCTTCGTGATCTCGTGAAAGAGCACGCGACGAATGGGCACGACCGCCTGGCCGCGCTTCGGCTTGATCTGCTCGGCGACATGCCACGCGATCGCCTCACCCTCGCGATCCGGATCGGTCGCGATGAAGATCTCCTTCGAGACCTTCGCCGCGCTCTTGAGATCGGCGATCGTCTTTTCCTTCCCAGGGATGGGCACCAGCTCCGGCTCGAAGCCGTTCTCGATGTCGATGCCGAGCTTCTTGGCGGGGAGATCCATGATGTGGCCGACCGTCGCCTTCACGCGGTAGCCACGGCCAAGATACTTGCCGATCGTCTTCGCCTTGGCCGGCGACTCGACGATGACGAGCGACGTAGTGCCGACCGGCGCGTCCGGATACTCCTCTTCGACGACCGCCGTTTTTCGCGTGCGGCCGGCGGATTTCTTCGCCGCGCTCTTTCTTGCTGCGCCCACGGAAGTTTTTTTCGCCGCCGCGCGCTTTGTTGTCGTGGTTTTCTTCGCTGCCATTTCTCTAGTGTACGGTCTGGGTATCCGCCGCAGCGCCGGGATCGTCGAACCCGGCTCCTTCCATCATCGAGCGCAAATCGTCGAGCGCTATGCGTCCGTCGAACTGAAGCATGGCCCGTTCGATCACCTGCTCGAGCTCCGCGGGGTTGAGCGCTCCGGCACCGGCAAGCGCCAGCAAATGCCCCCAGGCTTCGGTGGCAAAGCGGCCCCGCTCATGTGGCCCTAGAACGCGAATCGTCATTGTTTCCTCTATGCTGTCGCCGCCGTCGCGTAATGGCGGACGGCGATAATCGCTTTAATGGTAGTGGGGGCGTCAACCGCACGCGCAGTCAAATGAGGAAATGTGGCCGCCCTCAGAGGGAGAGCTGCCGCTGGATGTGGTCCGCAACTCGTTGTGAATCAAGGTGTTCTACGTCCACGACGAGATCTGCCGACTCGTAGACCGAACGGCGACTCGCCAGAAGACGCTCGAGCTCGCCGCGTGGGTCGGGGCGCGAGAGAAGTGGGCGTCCGGCCACATTTCTGCCCATGCGCCGAATGGCACCGGCCGGCGAGATCTTGAGGTACACCATCCGCGACGCTGGCCGAAGCAGTGCGACCGTATCCGGCTGGCCGACCCACCCGCCACCAGGCGCGAGCACCATGCCCCCGAACAGAGCGACTTCCTCGGTGAGAGCGTGTTCGAGCTGGCGGAACGCCGGCTCCCCGCGCTGCGCAAATATCTCCGCGATGGTGAGCCCCTCGCGCCGCGTGATCTCGGCGTCGAAGTCGAGGAAGGTGCGGCCGAGCCGGCGTGCCAGCATCGCCGCCACCGTGCTCTTCCCCGATCCGGGAAGCCCGACGAGGATGAGATGCGGGTGCGACGGGTCAGCCGCCGAGCCGGGCTGCGATGTGCGAAAGGTAGCCATCGAAGTTTCGTCGAATTTCGGATAGAGAATCGCCCCCAAACTTCTCCAGCATCGCATCGGCGATGACCAACGCGGCCATCGCTTCGGCGATCACCCCCATCGCCGGCACTGCGGTCACGTCGCTTCGCTCGGCCGTGGCCACCGCCGCGTCGCCGGTGGCGACGTCGATGGTCGCGAGCGGTCGCATCAGCGTGCTGATCGGCTTCATCGCGACGCGCACGACGAGCGGCTCGCCAGTCGTCATTCCCCCTTCGAGTCCGCCGGCCCGGTTCGACACGCGACGCACATTGCCGGCGCGCGTGCGGCCGGGCGCGAGAGTGATTTCATCATGCACCTCCGCGCCAGTCACGCGTGCTGCCTCGAAGCCCATGCCGATCTCGACTCCCTTCACCGCCGGGATGGACATCATCGCGGCGCCGAGCCGGCCGTCGAGCTTGCGATCCCACGAGACGTGTGAGCCCAGTCCGACGGGAAGCCCATCGACCACGACTTCGCAGATTCCGCCCAGGGTGTTTCCCTCCTTCTTCGCCGCGTCGATGCGCTCGATCATCGCGCGCTCCGCATCCGCGTCGAGTGTGCGGAGCGGCGACGCGTCGGACGCGGCATTCAGATCGGCGGGGAGCTCGGACGGACGAACCGCGTCCACGCCGCCGAGGTGGACCAGATGGCTTCCGATGGTGACGCCAAGCTCGGCGAGCAGGCGGCGCGCGACGGCGCCCGCTGCAACGCGCGCAGTCGTTTCCCGTGCCGACGCGCGCTCGAGAATGTCGCGCGCGTCGTCGCGATCGTACTTGAGCATGCCCGTGAGATCAGCATGGCCGGGACGCACGCGAGTCACGGCGCGCTTGCGCGGCGCACCGCCCGCGTCAGCGTCACGCGGCGCCGGATCCATGATCTCCTGCCAGTTCGCCCAGTCGCGATTGCGGATGAGCATCGCGATGGGGCTGCCGATCGTCTGGCCGGCACGCACTCCAGAAAGGAGCTCGACCGCGTCGCGCTCGATCTGCATGCGCCGCCCGCGCCCGTAGCCCTGCTGGCGTCGCGCGAGATCTGCGTCGACGTGTTCGGCGAGCAGGGGAAGACCGGCGGGCATCCCTTCGAGAATGCTCACGAGCGCCTGTCCGTGTGATTCGCCGGCGGTGGTGAAGCGCAGCATGGTACGACGAAAACCGAACTGGTGGAAAGACGCGAGCCCGGCGGGATGCCGGGCTCGCTGTTCTCGTGAAACTAAACCGAGGTCACCCTCGCGGTCATGGGCCCGCCTGAATGTCGGTCGCGGTCACGTCGATCACGACGAGGCCGTTGGGCGAGAGGCCGAAGAGCTTGAGCACGATATACCGTGGATCGCCAGGAGGGATGCCGATGTTGTCCGTCGGGAAAGGGAGCGATGCGCGGAGCGGCCCGTAAAGGTTGGATTTGGTCGCCAGCGATCCGCGAGCGGTGAAGTACGCGATGTCCACCATCTCGATCGTGCCATTGTTCGACGCAATGAACGAGAGCCGATCGGTTTGCGGTGTGGTGATCCCATCCGCGTTGGGATGGAAAGCGATCCCTGCCCCGCTGCCGAATGTGCCGTACTTGCCCTGGAGCCGCTGGCTGAACGGCTGCTCGACCTTGGCGAAGTAGGTTTCACCGCCGTGGAGCCCGAGCATCTGGCCCGTCTTGTCGAGCGCGAGGCCGAAGATCTGGTCCGATGCGTTGTTGATCAGGTCCTGAATGTTCAGGGCCGGCGAGGCGTAGGTGTATCTATTTGGATCCGTCCCGTCGTCTTTCAGGAGGAAGGCGCGGGAGTAGGGCGCGCGGTGGCCTTCACCGAAGGCGATCCATTGACCGTCGGCGCTGGCAGCGGCGTACGTCGTGTCGGTGAGTCCGAGCGAGGTTTCGTCGAGGTTGGGTTTCGCGTCTACGTCCGTTCCTCCCACGTAGAATCGCAGCGAGTCGAGCGCGTCGGCAATGCCGCCGGCACTGCTCGCGCACGTCTGTGGGTCCTTTGTGCCTGATGCGTGGTCGCAGAGCGTGAGCACGTCGTTATTCAGGCTGTTCGCTGGCGCGGGGGTGACACTGGCGGCGTCGAGGTTCGCGACGAGATACGAATTGTTGTCAGTGCCCGCCGAGGCAAAGGCGAGAATGAACCGCTGGTCCGGGGCGGCAGCCTTGGTATCCAGGTAGCGTACCGTTCCCTTCTCACCAGACGCCGCGGTGGGCTTGGTGGAGAGATAGAGACGGCCGTTGGCGCCCGCGGCCTGCTGGATGTACTGCGGGCGGTCGGAGAAGAGGATCGGTCCGTTGACGGTGATGCGGATCTTCCCCGTGCTCGCGTCGCGCGCCTCAGTGATCTTGTAGAGGAGCGAGATGCGGGTCTCGATACGACGCGCGAGGTCTTCCTTCATGCCCGACGGCGTAGCCGCACCGATGTACACGCGGCTGAGGTTCGTGCCGCCGGAGTTGGCCACATACATCGTGTCGGAGTTGGTGCGTGCGATGGTCATGCCCCAGGGCTGCGACCCGACGAAGATGCCGGTGGCGTCGAACTGCCGGCTGGACCCCTGCCAGACTTCGAGACGGCTGGAGTTGATGTTCGAGAGGAACACGTTCCCGCGCGCCTGGTCCACGACGACTTCGGCAATCAGTCCGTTGCGAGCAGCGGGCAGCGCGTAGGTGCGGCCGTACACAATCATTGCAGTGTCGCGCGCCATCTTCGTCGTGTCGGTCACCGGCGTGGAGGTGCCGACGGGCACCGCCCAGCCGATCTTGCCGGCGCTGTCGCGGGCGAAGGCGGAGATGGACACTCTCTTCCCCTGCCACTTGGTGGCGAGGCTGAAGCTGATCCCCGTCGGCCCGAAGCTCGACGCGCTGGCGGTCACGCTGTTCGAGTCGACGCGAGTGTTCGGGTTGAGGACGTCACGGATTACGTAGCCGACCTGGGTCAGCGCGGCACCGCTCGCATACACGGTGACTGAATCCGCGAGCTCGATCCGGCTCGCGATCTGCTGGCGCACCAGCGGCGGCGGCGCAAATCCCGAGCGAACCAGGAAGTCCTGTGGCGTGGGCGCGCCCGGTTGTCCGTTCACGTCCGTCGCGTGCGGCGAGATGGTGAGCACACCCTTGGACGGTGCGTCGGCAGGGATGTTGATGTCCACCGTATACGGCCCCGTTTTCAGCGCCGGAGTGGCCAGCGTCGTATCGTACGACGTGTGCGCGATGGGCGTCGGCCAGACAGGACCGGTGCTCCCGCTGGCGACGTCGAAGCCGAGCTTGGCCACGCCGGCCGTGCTCGTCGCGGAGACGGTGATGCGAAGCTTCGTTCCCCGCGTGAGACTGTCGCCGACGACTGGCGCAAGCAGCAAGACGTTGGGGCCCTTCGTCATCTGGATGGCGACGGTGTCGATGGTGACGTTCCCCGCAGCGTCGGTGACGATCCCGTACACGAGCAGCTTGCCGGGGATGGTGTCGAAAGGTGCCACCGGCTTCAGGTATCGCTTGACATCCAGCGTGTCCGTCAGGCTGGCGCGGAAGACTGCGCCACCCTGCGGAGCGGTGACGGCCGAATAGCGCATCACCGTGTCAGCCGTGCCGAGCGCCACATCACCGCGTGGCGACACGCCATAGAACTTGACGCTCTTGAGCCCCACGTTGTCGTGGAGATCGACCCTGACCAGGAGCGAGTCGCCGATGTTGAGCGTCGCGCCCGTTCCCGGGGCCTTGAAGGTGATCTTCGGCGGCTCGCCATCGATGACGGTGAAGGTCAGCGACGGGCCGGGATTCGGCGACACCCCCGACTTGTCCACGGCGAAGCCGACGATCTTGTAGGTGCCGATGTTCAGCGCGGCGGGCAGAATGCGAACGAACGAAGCGCTCAGACTCGTGCCGCTCGTGGCGGAGATCGAATCCCCGAGCACGACGGTGAGGCTGTCGGCGCCACCGGTGCGGTACACGCGGTAGCCGACTGTCTGCATGCCCGAGCTGTCGCTGGCGCTCACGCGGACATCGAGCGAATCGCCACCCTTCACGACGCGTCCGGTCTTCGACGAGAAGATCGTCATCACGGGCGCCGTGGTATCGGCGATCGTGACGATGAGGGAATCGGTCTTGTCATTGAGTGACGCGTCAGTCGCGGTGGCGCGGATGGTCAGCTTGTCACCGCGGGCGAGGCCGGCGAGCGGCACCGGAATGGTGCGCGTAACCGTCTTGGACGACGGGCTCATGGCGACCGAGTCCGAGCCAACGATCAGCGCGCCGTTGCGGATCGACGTGAGCAGCAACGCGACCCCCTGATCGTCGGTCGCCGTGATGGTGACCGTGAGCGGGGTTCCCTGCTCCACCGTGTTGTTCGTCCCCGCTGAGAGGCTGAACTTCACGGTCGGACGCACGACGTCGTCAACCCGTCCGCCGGATTGCGTCGGGAGGCGCGTGTCGCAACTCGATGCGACCGCGACACCCATCAGTAGCGCGGCGTATCGCGCGCGGGTTTTCGATTGCGTCATATGTGCTCCACGGCGCGGCTAACGCCGCACCGTCTCTGAAGGCAGCTGCCCTTCATCAATGATGTGGGGCGTGAGCAGGATGATCAGATCGCGCCGAGTTTCCGTGCGCGACGTGAAGCCGAAGAGGCGCCCGATCAGCGGAAGGTCGACGAGCAGAGGAATGCCCGTCTTCACTAGCTGAACGGATGTCTCCGTGAGTCCGCCGATGACAATCGTCTGTCCGTCTGCCACGAGAACGTCGGTGGTACTGGAGTTGTTGTCGATCAGCGGCCCATCGCTCGAGGGGGCGAACGTCGACTTCGATGCCTCCACGTGCATCATGACCTGACGATTGTTCGTTACGCTCGGCGTCACCAGGAGCTTGACACCGGTCTGAATGCGAACCGCGGTCACGACCACGTTCAGCGCTCCCCCCGCTCCTCCTGACACAGGGGCAAACGAGATCTCGGAGCCGGACACGAGCTGTGCGGTTCGATTGTTGAGTATCGTCACGCTCGGCTCAGACTGCACGTCCACCAGGTTTATGCTCTGAAGCGCATCGATGAACGTGCTGAAGTCGAAATTACCGAGCGCCGTGGAATAGATGAGGCGCAGCGCCGGACCCGAAATATTGCCCGATGCATTCGCGATCGCCGAAACGGTGTTGCCGCCGAGCAGGACGCGCGGAGGATCGCTCGGGCTGCCCACCTTGCCGGCGGAGTCCGGACGCTGGATGATCGTGCTGAAGAACTGCTGCGCCGATCCCAGGTCGTACTTGATGCCGAGGGCGTCGAGGTCGGTCCGATTCACGAGCACGATCTTCGCCTTGATGTTCACTTGCGGCTGGCGCAGGTCCAGCGACGCAGCGAATGCGACCAGATCGTCCACAACGCTCAGCGGAGCGGTGATGCTGACACTGTTCGTCACCTCATCAGCGCTGACGCTGCCGCGGCCGCGGCAGGTGGACGCGTCCGAGGACGAGCTCGAGGCCGTCGGAGTCGTGGGAGTCGTGGGAGTCGTGGGAGTCGTAGTCTGGCCGACGTTCAACGCCGCGGGCTGTCCCGCTGGCTGCGCCGCTGGCTGCGTCGCAGCGCCCGCGAGATCCGTAGGAATGCACAGGAGCAGGCGCTGGCGAATCTGCTGGCCGACCGGCGTGGCGCGCTGATAGTTCAGGCGGACGATGCGCGTGACGAGCGCTTCGGTCAACGACCGTGAGGCAATGCGCTCCTGCGTATCGACGATGATGATGCCGTTCGCGTCCTCGGTTGCGTCCAGGTTCTGTGCGGAGAGAATGGCCTGCAAGGCAACGTCCCACGGCTGGTCCTTGATCTCGGCGTCGACCTTGAGGCTCCCGACGTTCGCGCTCGGGATGATCGTGCGGCCCGAGAACGACGCAAAGGCGGCGAGGACGTCGCGAATGTCGGACCCCTGATAGACCACGCTGATGCGCGGCTGCTGCGACCGCTGCTGGCGCTGTTGCGCCTGCTGCGCAATCTGCACCGTCGTCATCGGCTCCCTCTGCACGCTCGTGCGCATCGGCGGCGCGTCGTTGGCGGCGCGGGCCTCACGTGCATTGTCGGAGACCGCGCGGTCGATCGAGCGATCCGGACCAGACGCCGGCTGGCCGGCAGCGCGCACGTCCAGTGTCGCGGCGAGGCGCGCCTCGGGGGCTCCGCCACTCCCGATGTGCCAGGCGGTGAACTGTGCGCCGGCAGGAACGGTCACGGCGACGCGGACCTCGCCCTCCGACGTGGTGAGCTGATACGCGCGGGGTCCATCGAGGTAGACCACCACGCGCACCGTGCCCTTCCGGAACTGCGAGTAGCGCACGTCTCTGATTCCGCCGCGCGCGACGCGATCGTAGCCGCGCGACCCGAGTCCGAGTGAAGCGCCGCTGAGATCGATCACGATGCGATTGGGCGAGGGGAGCGTGAAGTCACGCACCTCGAGACCGCCGGTGACACCGATCACGATCTCGGCCTTTCCGGATGCTGGAATCACGCTGAGGGACATGACAGATCCCTCGGCCGGTCGGGCTTCGACCGGCTGGGCGCTTGGCCCGAGCAGGAGGGTCGAAGCGACGATGACCGCCAGGACTGGCTTCATTTAATCCTCACCTTTGTCGAATCAACCAGGAACAGCGAGTCCTGACGGCTAAGCCCGAACTCCTCAATCGTGAAGATCACAACGCGCGGCTTGATCTGGGCAACGCGCATCCGGCCTAGTGTCATGCCGGCGTTCACTCGATACTGCGCGTTGGTGAGCACGTCGCGCATGATGGCGACGCTGCGACGACCAGACGCTTCGTACAGGATTCCGACGAGCTTGAGATCGGAGAGCAACGGCCGCAGGTCCTCGGTGAGGATGAGCGAGAAGAACGGATCCCGCCTGCCTTCGGCCTCGTACGAGAACACTTCGCGCGTTACCGGCTGCATCACACCGGGCACCCTCGTCGATGGCGCAGTGGACGACGCGAACGGTGCGACGCCCTTCTGTGCCGGAGCGCTGCCTGGTCCGGAGGCCTTCGGCGGCGCCGGTGCGGCCGCACCGCGACGGACCGGAATCTCCTGCCCCGTTTGCGCGGAGAGCCGGGCATTCTCCGCATCGGCAGCCTTCTCTGCAGCACGCCGGGGTGCGTTGAGATCGGGAATGCGTTGCGCAGACAACGGCGTGGCGACGACGGCGCAAAGGGCGACGACGCCGAGTAGCTGAACGCTCTGGCGAATCACCCGCGCGACGACCGGGAGGCCGCATGCCTTCATGCGAAAGATCATCATCTCTCTCCCGGCTTCGGCGCGTCTTTCACCGGCACGCCCCTGGTCGGCGGAGGCGGCAGTGGTGCGCGCGCGACGTAGGTCTGAATTTCGAAACGCGCCTCGAGGTTCTGCGACTTGACCTTCTTCGCGGCGCGCGGATCGGCCGACTGCGCCGTGAGCATCAGATTGATCGGCGTCCTGCTCGCGAACATCGGGTCGCTGCAGCGCATCATTGTGCCGATCAATCTGATGC
>Ga0066793_10000928_pt1 | contig 12545 bp, 11 predicted proteins | sample PersoiDNA2013189_FD_83876 | JGI IMG/M metagenome (GOLD analysis project Ga0066793, IMG submission 83876) | Permafrost soil microbial communities from the Arctic, to analyse light accelerated degradation of dissolved organic matter (DOM) -... | ecosystem: Environmental > Terrestrial > Soil >...
ACATGCCGAAGCTTATGCGGCACGACGAGGTCAAGTGATTTCTTAACAATCAAAGCCCATGCTAGCTTTAGGAACCCCTGGCTCAAGCTGCGAACCGAGAACCGACGAAGATGCGACCTGCGCAGTTACGAGCAACGCCCATCGAATCGCCGCAGCGCGCCCTTTCCGCGCCGTGATCGACACGCCGCTATAGACCGCGCACATGGATACATTGGTTCTGCGCCGGCCAGACGACTGGCATCTGCACTTGCGCGACGGAGCGGCGCTGCGCGCCGTGTTGCCGTTTACCGCGGCACGCTTTGCCCGCGCCATCATTATGCCGAATCTTGCGCCGCCCATCACGACCACGGCGCTGGCGCTAGCGTACCGCCAGCGCATTCTCGAGGCGCTGCCTGCGAAGGCAAAATTTGAGCCGCTGATGACTTTGTATCTCACGGATCACACTGATCCTGCCGAGATGCAGATTGCCAAGGCGAGCGGCAAGGTGTGGGGCTGTAAACTCTATCCGGCAGGCGCAACGACCCATTCCGCCGCCGGCGTCACACAGATTGAGCGCATCCACGCGGTGCTCGCGCGCATGAGCGAGCTTGATCTCGTCCTGCAGGTGCACGGCGAGGTCACGACGAGCACGGTCGATGTATTCGATCGCGAAGCGCGTTTCATCGACACCGTGCTTGCGCCGCTGGTCGAGCGCCTTCCCAAACTGCGCATCGTCTTCGAGCACATCACGACCCGCGCCGGCGTTGAGTTCGTGAGCAAAGCTCGCGCCGGAGTCGTCGCCACGATCACGCCGCAGCATCTATTGATGAATCGCAATGCGTTCTTGGCGGCAGGCATCCGTCCGCACCACTACTGCCTGCCGGTACTGAAAACCGAGGATGATCGCGTGGCGCTCGTCGCGGCGGCGACCAGCGGCAGTGCGAAGTTTTTTCTCGGCACGGATAGCGCGCCGCACGCGCGCCGCACGAAAGAGGCGGCGTGCGGCTGTGCCGGCATCTTCTCAGCCCATGCCGGCATCGAGCTGTACGCGGAAGCTTTCGACGCCGCAGGGGCTCTGCCGCGCCTCGAGAGCTTTGCATCCGAATTCGGCGCAGACTTCTACGGCTTGCCGAAGAACGAGGAGAGGATCACGCTGTCACGCAACCCTTGGCCGGTACCGCAAAGCTTCGCCTTTGGGGACGACGAGCTCATCCCGCTGCGGGCCGGCGGACAGATCAAGTGGCGCATCGCGCCCGAAGGCAGCTACGCATGAACATCGCACCGCAGAGCGCCGCCCTGACGACTCCCGCTGACGCAACCCATGCGCCTACTGCTGCGCTCATGGCGCGGCGCTTCCGCGGATTTCTGCCGGTGGTCGTCGATGTTGAAACGGGCGGATTTCACGCAACGACCGATGCTCTGCTTGAGATTGCAGCCGTTCTCATCGATATCACGCCGACGGGCGAGCTGGTGCGCGGTGCGACGCATAGTTTTCATGTGCAGCCCTTCGCGGGTGCGCGCTTGGATCCCGCGGCGCTCATCGTGAACGGCATCGACCCGTTCCATCCGCTGCGTCCCGCGCTGCCCGAGCGCGACGCCCTGCAGCGGGTATTTCGCGAAGTGCGCCACGCGCTGCACGCGCACGGCTGCACGCGCGCCATTCTCGTCGGCCACAATGCCGCCTTCGATTTGGGGTTTCTGAACGCTGTGGTGGCACGGGAGGATTTGAAGAGGAATCCCTTCCATCCGTTCTCGTGCTTCGATACGGCAACGCTCGCCGGCGCTGCCTTGGGTCAGACCGTACTGGCGAAAGCCGTGACGATCGCGGGTTTTGCCTGGGATGCAGGCTCGGCGCACTCCGCGGCTTACGACGCCGAGCGGACCGCGGATGTGTTCTGCTGTGTATGCAACCGACTGCGCGAAAGCTTTCGCGAGGCTGAGACCCAGGCCTGTGCGCTCGGTTGGCTCTAAGCCTCGGCGTGTGCCTCGGCGAGCAATTTCTTCAGCTCGCCGCTCTTATACATTTCAAGCGCGATGTCGCAGCCGCCGACAAGTTCGCCGTTGACGTAGAGCTGCGGATAAGTCGGCCAGTTCGAATAGCGCTTCAGCCCCTCACGCAGCTCCGGTTCCTCGAAAATGTTCACGTGCTTGAACTCTGCGCCGCAGGCGCGCAGTGCGGCAACGGTCTGCGCCGAAAATCCACACTGCGGAAAATCAGGCGTGCCTTTCATGAAGAGCACGACTGGGCTTGATGCGAGCTCCGATTTGATGCGTTCGACAATATCCATTTCCATTCACCTCGGTGGAGCCGGCCTAAGCGAGCCGGGCCCATGTTGCGTTGCGCGCGTTTTGCGGCGTTGTTCCAGTTCGGCGAGGAGCTGCCATTGTGCGGCGCTCGTCATCGATCCCCAGGACGCGATCTCCGCCAGCGCGCGTAGACAGCCGGTACAGAAGCCCTTCGCATCCAGGACACAGACGTTGGTGCACGGGGACCGGGGGCGCAGCTGCGCATCTTCTGCCAATTGAATTATGGGGGATCCTCGCCTATTCTTCAAACTCGAGGACGGTTTTTCAAGCAAGCCAGATAGAACAATAACTTGGGCGTTAGACAAGACACCTAAACCCCAGGGAGGCATTCGAGCCATGAATCCGCTTAATTCGGTAGCCGGCGCCATCACGAGCGGTTTTATCGCGGCGGTATTGGTCATTATCATCGTCGTAGCCCTGGGCGGTTCTCCCGGCTCGTTTTATGAGCTCGGACTTGCACGCTGGCTGCACATCATAAGCGGCATCACCTGGATCGGCCTGCTCTACTACTTCAACCTCGTGCAGACCCCGGGACTGGCCGCGGCGGCGGCCGATAAGGGCGGTCCAGGCGGGGCGGGCGTCGCGAAGTACATCGCACCGCGTGCGCTTTTTTGGTTTCGCTGGGCCGCGGTGGCGACCTGGGTGACCGGCGCCTGGTATCTGATTTCGCACCATGACTTTACCAACGCGTTGACGCTCGGCCACGGCGGCAGCGATAAATACGGCCTCATCATCGGCATCGGCGCGTGGCTCGGCACCATCATGCTGTTCAATGTCTGGGGACTGATCTGGCCGAACCAGAAGAGAATCCTCGGCATCGTGCCGGCAAGCGACGCCGAGAAGGCGAAGGCGCGCAAAACCGCCGGCATGGCCTCGCGAATCAACTTTGTGCTCTCGATTCCTTTGATCCTGTGCATGGGGTCGGCATTTCACGGCCTGCCCTTTTAGAAGGCCCAGGGCTCACTGACCCCGGCCGCATCGATGTCGGCGCGCAGGTCGCGGCCGCGCTCGCGGAAGACGTCGGCAGCGGCGACGTCACGGCCGCGCTCGTGTCCGCCGGCCAGGAAGTTCGCGGCCGCATCATCACCCGTGAGGACGCGGTGCTCTGCGGCACGGCGTGGGTCGAGGAGACCTTCAGACAGCTTGATCCTCAAATTCGTGTCACCTGGCACGCTCGGGATGGCGACGCGGTCAAGGCCGGAACGCTGCTGTTCGAGATTGCGGGTGATGCGCGCGCCGTTCTGAGCGGTGAGCGCACGGCGCTCAACTTCCTGCAAACCCTCTCAGGCACGGCGACCATTGCGCGGCGCTACGCGCAAGCAATCGCCGGCAGCGGCTGCACGATCCTCGACACGCGCAAGACTCTTCCCGGCCTGCGCAGCGCGCAGAAATATGCCGTGCGCTGCGGCGGCGCGCAGAACCATCGCATCGGCCTCTTTGATATGTTCCTCATCAAGGAAAACCACATTGCTGCAGCAGGCTCGCTCGCCTCCGCGGTCAGCGCCGCCCGACGGCATTCTCTTAAGCTTAAGATCGAGGTTGAAGTGGAATCGCTCGACGAGCTCGACCAGGCGTTCGCCGCCGAGCCCGACATCATCATGCTCGATGACTTCTCGCACACCGACCTTAACACGGCCGTCGCGCGTAACCGCGCTCGGCTCCGACCGGTGAAATTGGAGGCCTCGGGGGGCGTGAGCTTAGAAACAGTCCTTGCGACCGCGCAGACGGGGGTGGATTACATCTCGATCGGGGCGCTTACCAAACACCTGCACGCGATCGACCTGTCGCTGCGTTTGGAGTTCGCAAACCTTGAACGTCCTTAGGCGACCGCGGAGTTAAGTACCCGCGATGGCTGCGCGATGCCGTAGCCCTGCGCGTAGTCGATGCCAAGGCTCGTCAGCATCTGGATGATCTCGGCGTTCTCCGCAAACTCGGCGATCGTCTGCTTGCCGGTCAAATGCCCGATCTCATTGATAGAACGTACCATCTCGCGATCGATCGGATCGCGCAGGATCTCGCGCACGAAGCTGCCGTCGATCTTCAGGAAGTCGACGGGAAAATGTTTCAAATATCCGAACGAGGATAAACCGGTGCCGAAGTCATCGAGCGCAAACTTGCAGCCGAGCTCCTTCAGCGCCTGAATGAAGCGGTTCGCCTGCGAGAAGCTCGCAACCGCCGCCGTCTCGGTGATCTCGAAGCAGATCTTCGAGGCATCGAGGCCACTCTTGTGGAACTGATCGATGACGAACGGCAAAAATTTGTCATCGCCGAAGCTTTGACCGGAGAGATTGATGGCGCACATCGTAAGCTTCTCGCGCTCATCCGCCTCCGACACGAGCCAGCGAAACGCATTCTCGATCACCCAGCGGTCGATCGCAGGCGTAATGCCGTAGCGCTCCGCGGCCGCGATGAAATCGTTAGGGGAGACCATGCGCCCGTTTTCATCGCGCATGCGCAGCAACAGTTCGTAGTGCGCGCCGACCTCGACCTTCTGCAGCGGCTGGATCGGCATGCGGAAAAGCTCGAAGCGGCCTTCCTCGAGCGCTGCGTTGATGCGCGCCGCCCATTGCATCTCGCGCCGTCTGCGCATGAGCTCGATGTCGTTCTCGGCAAAGCTGTGCACGCGGTTCCTGCCGCCCTCCTTCGCCGCCTGACAGGCGCTGTCGGCAGCCGACAGTATCGAGGCGACGTCCTCGTTGTCGGCGGCGATCGGCACTACCCCGATGCTTGCGCCCAGGCGAAACACCCGATCCTCCCAGGTGAAGCGGTAGTCGCGCACCGCCTCGCGCAGCGCCTCGGCGGTGCGCATCGCTTCATCGAGCGAACAGCTCTCAAGGAGAATGCCGAACTCATCGCCACCTAAGCGCGACAGCGTATCGCGCCAGCGTACCTTCGCCTTCAAGAGCGCGCCGACCTGTCCTAAGAGCGCATCGCCCGCGCTGTGGCCGCAGGTGTCGTTGATGATCTTGAACTGGTCGATGTCGAGATAGCACAGGGCATACGAGGCTTCGCGTGCCTTCGCGCTCTTCAGCGCGCGCTCGAGTCGGCTCTCAAACTCGCGGCGATTGACGAGGCCGGTCAGCACATCGTGGCTTGCGTGATAGGAGAGCCTGCGGTTGAGCTCCCGCGACTCGCTCACGTCATGGAACACGAGTACCCCGCCCGCCACGTGGCCGCCGCCATCACGGATCGGAGCCGCGGTGCTCTCGACGTACAATTCATTGCCGTCGCGACGGATGAGAAGCATCGGACGCACGGATTTGATCGGGCGGATGCGCCGGATCGACACCGACAGCGGATTCTCCAAAGGCTCGCAGGTCTCTTCATGGAACGCGCGGAAGATCTCCTCCACCGGCCGCCCCATCGCATCTTCCAACCGCCAGCCGGTCAGCTCCTCGGCGACCGGATTGATGTAATCGATGGTCGATTGAGCGTCGGTCGTGATGACGCCATCGCCGATCGACTGCAGCGTGATCTGCGCGCTCTCCTTCTCACGGAACAGCGCCTCCTCGTAGATCTTGCGCTCGGTGATGTCGAATTCCACGCCGACCAGGCGCAGGAGCCGCCCGTGCTTGTCGACGCGCGCCTTGGCGCGGCTGACAACCCAGCGCCACTCGCCGCTCTTGTGGCGCATGCGGTGGGTGCTCTCGAAGGTCGGCGCCTTGCCCGCGACGTGATCGCGGATCGCCGCCTGCACGCGCGATAAATCGTCCGGATGGACGAGGCTTCGCCAGTCCGGCGAGCCTTGCATGTCCTCATCGGCGTAGCCGAGCATCGCCTTCCAACGCGGCGAGAAATACACCTCGTTGCTTTCGACGTCGAAGTCCCACAGGCCATCGTTGGCGGCGGCCTGTGAAAGGCTCGTGCGCTCCTCGAGCTTCGCGAGGCGCGCTTCGATGCGCATGCGGTCAAGCCCCGTGGCGAGGCTCGTGCCGATGAGCTTCATCATCAATTGCAGGTTGACGTCCCAGGCGCCGCGCGGCAGCGAATGCGCAAGTCCGAGAAGTCCCGCCGGCCTGCCTTGCGAGCGGAACGCGACGATGAGCGTCGAGCCGATGCCAAGCTGCGCCAGGCGCTCCGCCTCCACTGCTTGCTCGCGCCGCGGCGGCGCGCTGGTATCGCGCAGCTCCGACAGGCGCAGGTGCTCGAGGCGCGAATTAAGCCAGGCAAACGCCGCGATGCTTTCGCCTTCGAGCTCCTGGGGGCGGCACTGCGAGAAGGCGCTGTTCGCAACCTGGATGTCGCGGATCGTGAGGTTATCCGGATTGAGTTCGTCCGGACTCAGAGCGGCCAGGAACGCGCAGTCGCTCGCCGTGACTTCGCGTAGGAGCTCAAGGTTTCTCTTGATGCACTCATCCACCGATTCCCGGCGCAGGTTCTGGAAGTCGACGGCGATCTTGGTGCAGGCGACATCGAGGCCCGCGGCGGGTTTCGCCGAGCGCCCATTCCAGGCATTCGGAGAAAGAACATCCGAGGCGGTGAGATCCGCAGGCTTATCAAGCAGCGGGGTCGGGGTCGACATCCAGTGCGATCTCTTGCCAAACGGGCTGAGTAGTGTGGCAGCCCTCGCGGCGCATGCGGACGACGCGAAGCACAGTTACTGGCACCCGTTTTTAGTAGTTACGATCGATTCTCGCACACCCGTCGAGGAAAACAAGCTAAGGCGCTGTTCGCATTGAGCTTCGCTGCTGCAGCAACGGGCATAATCCGCAGCCATCAATTAAGGTTTGAGCGCGCTGCGAGCAACCTCGTACAAACGCTTGAGCTCCGCTTCCATCTCACCCTGCAGGCGCACGATCTGCGGCGCATCGACGACGCGCGGGACATAACGCGGCGGACCGATTGCAATCACAATGCGCGCGAAGGGCCACGGAATCACAAACTTATCCCACTTCACGAGCCAAGCGCGCGAGGCGGCATACGCGAGCGGCAGCATCGGGCGCCCGGACATCTGCGCAAGCAGGATGGCGCCGGGCTTGAACTTGAAGCGCGGCCCGCGCGGACCATCCGGCGTAATGACCGGGGATACATCCTCGTGCACGAGCGCGAGGTAGTAGTCGCGCAGCGCTCGCGCACCGGTATGAGTGGAAGAGCCGCGGATGACGCGCCCACCGACGCGCCGCACGAGCATGGCGCCGATCTCGCCATCGACCGAAGGACTGATGAGCCAGCCCACGGTCAGACCGTGCGCTCGCTGCTCAAGGAGATATTTTGCGCACAACGCTTGGTGCTGATGCCAAAAGCACGGCACCAGCGATGGCGCCGTTAAGAGCGCCGCCTGCAGATGCTCGACGCCTTCGACCTTCACGATCCGGCAGGTCGCCCACCACAGCCGCACGATGCCAAGCCCGAGCGGAACAGCGAGCGCATACAACAGCCGCCGGGCCGCCGTCATGCGGCGTCCCGAGCGGGTAAGCCTGCGATACACGGTATTGCGCAGGCCGCCGTCTTGGCCGGAGTCCGTCATGCTGTGCGTTTCAGGCGCGCGAGCGGCGCGCTGCTAAGGGATGACGCCAGTATAGTAAGCTAGCGCTCTTTCTTGCAGTTGCCCGCATGACCGCAAGCGAGGTCTCCAAAGCCCGCCCGCCTGAGCCCGACATCCAGTTCGACATCGGTTCCACGGAAGACTCTCTGGAGCGGATGCGCGAGCTCTTTGCCCGCTACGGCGACATTTACCGCGTGTACGCGCCGGGGCGTAAATCCTACACCTACGTCATCAATCATCCCGACGACGTGAAGCGCGTGCTCGTCACCAACCACAAGAACTATACGAAGGGCGTCGGTCTTGATCGGGTCAAGATTCTCCTCGGCAACGGCATCATGACGAGTGAGGGGAAGCTCTGGCGCCGGCAGCGCCACATGATGCAGCCGCTGTTTCATCGCCGCGTGATTACCAAGTTTGCCCGCGTCATCGATGTCGCCAATGACGGCTGCATCGCGCGCTGGGAAGCGCAGGCCGCGCGCGACGAAAAAGTCAATGTCACGGATGACATGAGTGAATTGACTCTCGATATCGTGCTGCGCGCCGTCTTTGGACGTGATCTTGATCGGCTCTGCGCCGAGTCCGGCGGCAATCCCTTTGCGGTCGTGACGAAGGAGCCGGCGCGCAATCTGCAGTTTGCCTATAAATTCCGCTCGCTCGGCAAGCTCGTGGCCGCGCTCATGCAGCGACGCGCGGCTCACGCCGAGGAACACATCGACTTCCTCGCCATGCTGATGAGTGCGCGCGACAAGGAGAGCGGCGCTGCCATGAGCGAGCGCGAGCTGATTGATGAAGTCATGACACTCGTGGTTGCCGGCCACGAAACAACGGCGAGCGCGCTCAACTGGACCTGGTATCTGTTAGCGACGCATCCGGAGGTCGAAGCACGTCTGCACGCCGAGATCGACGCGGCGCCTGCCACATCCGCCCCCAGCCTTGCGCAGATGGAAGCTCTTCCGTATGCGCAGCAGGTGGTGAACGAGGCGCTGCGGCTGTATCCCCCCGGTTGGCTCCTGTCGCGCCGCGCGCGTGCTGCCGATGTGCTCGCGGGATTTGCTATCCCGGCGGGCGCGGATGTGCTCTTAAGTCCGTATCTGCTGCACCGCCATCCGCGCTTCTGGTCAGACCCCGATGCTTTCCGGCCTGAGCGCTTCGCAGCGGAAAACGAAGCCGAGCGGCCGCGCTTCGCCTACATGCCCTTCGCTGCCGGACCGCGCCACTGTATCGGGGAAACATTTGCGCTCTATGAGATGCTCATGCATCTTTATAAGGTCGCGCGCCGCTACCGCCTGAGCTATCTGCCCACCGAGCCCGTGGAGCTTGAGGCGCAGATCAATCTGCGCACCAAGAAGCCGCTCTACATGAGGCTCGAACGCCGCTGATGTTCACCGCCACGACACTCATTGAGCTCATTGAAGCGAACCGCAAAGTCCCGCGCAGCGTCACCTATCTGGAAGGCGACGGCGCGGAGCGCAGCGTGTCTTTCGCCGAGCTCTATGAACGCGCCTTGGGCATCCTGCATCACTTGCAGCGCCTCGGCGCGCGCCGCGGCGACAAGCTCATCCTGTTCCTCGGCAGCAATGAACCCTTCATCGACGCCTTCTGGGCCGCGGTGGTGGGCGGCATCATTCCGGTGCCTATTGCGCCGGGCATCAGCGACGAGCATCGCCACAAATTGCTGCGCGTCGCACGAAAGCTCGGCAGTCCCTACATCTACACCGACCGCAAAGCTCTTGAGCGCATCGCATCGTTCGCGCACAGCGTCGGTGAGGAGAAGTTCTTTGCAACGCTGCGCGCGCGTGCTTTTGTCGTCGACGAGCTTGACGACATCTCGCGCGCCGGCAACACGGTGCGTGCGCAGCCGAGCGACGTCGCCTTCATCCAGTTCTCCTCGGGGTCGACCAGCGAACCCAAAGGCGTCGTGCTGACGCACGACAACATTCTTGCAAACGCCCGCGGCTCGACCGAGATCGCGCACTTTACCGAAGACGACGTCAGTGTCTCGTGGATGCCGCTCACGCACGACATGGGTTTGATCGGCTTTCACGTCTTTATGTTCGCCAATCGAGTGCATAGCCACCTGATGCCGACCGAGCTCTTCGTGCGTCGGCCTCTGCTGTGGCTCACGTTCGCGTCGCGCAAGCGCGCAAGCGTTCTATGCTCGCCAAATTTTGGCTACCGGCATTATTTGAAAGTCTTGGGCGAGCGCGCGGTTGCCGACCTGAACCTCGATCTGTCGTCGGTGCGCCTCATCTTCAATGGCGCAGAGCCCATCTCCGTCGAGCTGTGCGAGGAGTTCCTGACGCGCCTTGCGCCCGCGAAGCTGGCACGCACGGCGATGTTCCCCGTATACGGGCTTGCCGAAGCCTCGCTCGCCGTGAGCTTCCCGCCGGTCGGTAACGAGGTGCAGGCGATCAGCTTGAACCGGCACCGCATGACGGTAGGGACCCAGGCCGAGCTCGTTGCGCGCAGCGCTCTCGACGCGGTCGCACTGGTCAGCGTCGGCCGCGCCATTCCCTATTGCCGCTTGCGCGTCGCGGGCGCTGATGATCACGCGCTGCCTGAGGGACAGATCGGCCACATCCATATTGGCGGCGACAATGTCACCCGGGGCTATTACGAGAACCCTGAAGCCAACGCCGAGGCGCTTACTGCCGATGGCTGGCTGCGCACCGGGGATCTCGGGCTCATACACGCGGGCGAGCTCTATATTTCAGGCCGCGCAAAAGAGATTATTTTCATCAATGGTCAGAACTACTATCCGCACGACCTCGAGGCGATCGCGCAGCGCGCCGCGGGGCTCGACCTGGGTAAGGTCGTGGTTGCCGGTGCGCGTCGCAGCGGTGCGCAGACCGATGAACTCGTCGCTTTCGTTTTGCATCGCGGCGAGCTTGCCGACTTCCTGCCGCTTGCGACCCAGGTCGCGCGCCTCATCAATGAGCACGCCGGCCTTGAGGTCGCCCAGGTTGTGCCGGTCAAGCGCATCGCAAAGACTACGAGCGGCAAGATCCAGCGGCATCTGCTTGAGGAAAGCTACGTCTCGGGGGAGTTCGATGCCGAGCTTGCCGAGCTTGCCCGGCTGCGCGAAGCGCAGCGCGGCGATGCCACGCAGTCACGCACCCAAATCGAGGAGCAGCTGCAGGTGATCTGCAATGCTGCGCTTGAGGGCAAGCGCGTCGGCATCGATGACAACCTCTTTGAGCTTGGAGCGAGCTCGTTGAAGCTCATTGAAATCCACGAGCAGATCGACCATGTCTATCCGGGCGAGATCGATCTTACCGAGCTCTTTGACTTCCCCACGATCGGCGAGCTCGCGCGCCACCTGGAGACGAAGCTTGAACACGCGCGCACGGCCAAGTTGGCGCCTTCCGGTGCTGGGGTTTTATAATGGCTGGCATGTCCGAACACTCCGCAACGGCCTTAAGCGCAATAGCCTGTGGGCAAAAGCTCTCGCTATTGGGCATCCGGCCCACAAGCCCGCGGGTGCGGATCGCAACATTGCTCTTTGCTGCACCGCAGCATCTGTCCGCCGAGCAGATCATGGCAAACCTCGCGGCAAGCGGCCGGCGAGTGTCCAAAGCGACCGTGTACAACACGCTCAAGATCTTCGCCGCCTCCGGCATCATTCGTCAGCTCACGATCGATGACTCACGCGCCTGGTACGACTCGAATATGGGCGCGCACTACCATTTCCATGACGCCGAAAGCGGTGCGCTCATTGACGTGCCCGTGCCCGAGGTTGAGTTCAGCCGTCTCCCGCCAACGCCGCACGGCATGGAAGTCGAGAGCATTGATCTTGTGATCCGGCTGCGAAAAAAACGCTAGACTCCGCGCCTTCACTCGCACCGTGCCGGCTTAGCTCAGCTGGTAGAGCACATCATTCGTAATGATGGGGTCGCAGGTTCGATTCCTGCAGTCGGCACCAATAGAATCAGGTAGTTAGATCAGGATATCGGTCTTTTTCTGCCGGGAATGTCAGGGCGTAATGCCACGCTAATGCCAGAACAGAGGTTGAGGATTAGCGCGCGGCAGCAGACGGCAACGCCGCCGGCTTCACGTCAATCGCGGGCGCCATGTCAAGCTCCTTTTCCTCAACAGTCGGCCCAAGAGATTGCACCGTTGTGCTGAGATCAAACGCAGGCGTGATCGTCTGCTCCGAGTAACTCGGGACAAAATAGGCGCCTTCCGCAATCTTCACGATTTTCATTTAGCCGCCCCATCTGCAAAAAAGCGATTCAGCTTCTTATGTAGTTTTTGAGTGCGCTTTGTTAGAGCTCCAACCTCGTTTTGCGTCAACTCCTGATATGCTTCAGGCGTTACCTTAGCAATTCGAATCGGGCCGCCAACTTTGGGGTCCTGAGAGGCCGTTTCGGTGATGAGATATTCCGCTAAGGCAAGTGCTCCATCGCTCTTCATATTGGGATCGTAGTAACGGTGAGATAAATAAACAGCGTACTGAGGCACGCCCGCCATCATCGGATAGTTCCCAGCGAGTTGCGCTGCGAAATGGACATTGCTGTTTAGCAAATAAACCATTGGGATTGATTGTCCTGCAACATACCTGTATCCAGCAAGAATAAAAAGAACGCCGGGGCGGTTGTCCGGTGTTATGTCACGAAACCAAGCATTGAAATAATTCGCTGCATCGCCAAATGCCGCGACCGCGGTATCGACATCTTGCGGCGCGTCCTTCCCGGACTTCTTGAACTCATCCAACAATGAGAGAGCGAGTTCGCCGGCCCCTGCGGTCGCGAGCGCGCACCTGCCAAACTGAAAT
>Ga0066793_10000929_pt1 | contig 12541 bp, 10 predicted proteins | sample PersoiDNA2013189_FD_83876 | JGI IMG/M metagenome (GOLD analysis project Ga0066793, IMG submission 83876) | Permafrost soil microbial communities from the Arctic, to analyse light accelerated degradation of dissolved organic matter (DOM) -... | ecosystem: Environmental > Terrestrial > Soil >...
CCCCACGTCATTCGTGGAGCGCCTGGCGGCGGATCCAGACGCAAGTTTCCCGGGCGACTGGGAGGCGCAGGTCAACGGCTGGCGGCGCCCCGGACCCCAGGATCTGGCCGAGATCATCTTCACCTCGGGCACGACCGGTGAGCCGAAGGGCGTGATGCTTAGCCACGCCAACCTGATCGGCACGCTTGAGGCAGCCCATTACTTGCTGCCCGAGCAGGAGCACCGCTGCGTCTCGCTCCTGCCGCTGTCGCATCTGCTGGAGCAAGTCGCTCTCGTTTTCTATGCCATGAGCGTTGGCGCCCACGTGCTGTACGTCCGGAGCCGCAACCCGCGGGTCATCTTTGAGGCGATCCGCGACCACCGCACCACCACGCTCGTTGTCGTACCTCAGGTCATCGACCTGTTTTGGTCGGCGATCGAGCGGGAGGTCGCGCGGCAGGGCAAAATAGCGATGTTCAATCGAATGCGCCCGATCGCCCGACGGCTCCCCTACCCCGTGCGCCGGCGCCTCTTCTCACAGGTCCACGCGCAGCTGGGCGGCTCATTAAACCTGATGATCTGCGCCGCGGCGTTCCTGCCGCCGGCCCTGCAGCAAGCCTGGGAGGACCTCGGTGTCGTGGTCATGCAGGGCTACGGCGCCACGGAGTGCGGCGTCGGGTCGGCCACCAGCCGGCGCGATCACGGCCTCGGTACGGTGGGCCGAACGATCCCGCCGGTCCAGGTGAAGCTGGCCGACGACAGCGAGATCCTCGTGGCCGGGCCGACCGTCTTCAGCGGGTATTGGCGGGCCCCGGGTCCCTCGGCGGCCGCGTTCACCGCGGACGGCTGGTACAAGACCGGTGATATCGGCCGGCACGACGCCGCGGGGCACCTGGTCCTGATGGGCCGCAAGAAGGACATCATCGTCCTGCCGAACGGCTTGAACGTGTACCCCGAGGACGTCGAGAACGCTCTGCGCATGGCCGGGATCCGCGACTCTGTGGTGGTCGAGCCTCTGCCCGGCCGAATCGAAGCGGTGGTATTGGCGCCGGGCGGACCGGTTCTGCCGCAGCCCGGCGAGCCGGCGGACGCCACCCGGGCGCCCGATATCGGCGACCCGGCGAAGGTACGCGCGGCGATAGAGGCGGCCGTCCGCACCGCGAATAAGACGCTGGCGGTCCATCAACGAGTGGTCGCCTGGCGGCTCTGGCCGGACGCCGACTTCCCGCGGACCCACACGTTCAAGGTGCAGCGCGACCGAGTCCGAGCCTGGGCCGTCGTGGATGAGCCGCTGCCGGTGCGCGAGTCATTGGCCTAAAAGCAAATGACTTTGGCGGTTGCAAAAGGCAACCGCACGTGGCGGCAATCGTCCCGGTGGCTCAGCCGGGGGGCCAGGCCATGGGGCGCCCACCGAGCAGGTGAACGTGCAGGTGGTCCACGGTTTGGCCGCCGTCGCGACCGACGTTCACAACTAGACGGTAGCCACCCTCGGCGATCCCCTCCTGCGTGGCGACCCTGGCGGCCGCGGCAAAGATCGCGCTCACGGTGGCGGTGTCCGCCGCGCTCAGGTCACGGACCGATGGTATGTGCTTTCGAGACAGCAGCAGGACGTGCGTGGGGGCCTGGGGCGAGAGGTCGCGAATGGCCACAACCGTGTCATCGGAATACACGTGGGCGGCTGGCAGCTCGCCGGCGACAATACGACAGAAGAGGCAATCGGACGACATGGTGCGCTCCCTGCTGGTCCCAGACGGGGCGGTTTGTGGCCACGTCGATCTTGCTACTCCGGAGCGCAGTTCGCCAGGGGTTCGTGCGGGCGTACGAACCGTGCCGGGCGTGCGGAGCTAGCACGATGGCCAGACGCTAGACCGCGATCGCCTCCAACGCTACCCAATCTTCCTCCGCCCAGCGACGGGCCACCGCCAGGCCCGCGGCTTCGAAGGCGGCGCGGACATCGCCTTCCCGGTCGCGGAAGATGCCCGAGGCCAGCATGTGGCCGCCCACGGCCAGCTCCCCGCGGAGTGGGGGCGCCAGCAACACGAGGAGCGAGGCGATCAAGTTGGCGAGGACAATGTCGAAGGGGCCCTCGCCGGACGGCGCGCTGCCCTGACGAACGCGCAGTCGGCGCGACTGGCCGTTGAGGCGAGCGTTGGCAGTCGTTGACTCCACCGCGATCGGGTCTGTGTCCACTCCGAGCATCTCGCCCGCACCCAGCTTGCCGGCGGCGATGGCGAGGATGCCCGAACCGCAGCCGACATCGATGACACGAGCCGCTCCGTTGCGAGCCCGGCCGCGCGCCAGCAACCCCTCTTCGGCGAGGGTCTCGAGAGCGGCCAGACATAACCGGGTGGTGGGATGGAGCCCCGTCCCGAAAGCCATGCCCGGGTCCAGAGACAGAACCACGTCGCCGGGCAGCGCCCGGTGGCGGCGCCAAGTGGGACGAATGACCATGCGCCGCCCGATTCGCAGCACCGGGAAGTGACTCTTCCACGCCTCGGCCCAGTCTTCCTCGCGAACGAGGCGCGTCTGCAACTCACCGATGGGCCGCAAACCGAAGGCCTGGAGATGTCCCAGGGCAGTCTCGGCAGCGCCGATCGCGGCCTCGACGGCGGCCGGGTCGCGGCCGGGCAGGTAGGCCCGCACTATTGCCGGCTTGGTCGGGTCCACGACCGCGCCGAGTCCCTCATCGGTGAGGTTGAAGCCCGGCTCGACGCTCGTCCCACCGGGCGCGAAGCGGGTCAGTATCTCGCTCACGGCCTCGACGGCTTCGATGTCGGCGGCCACCGAAAACTCGACCCATACTCCCGGACCGAGCGCCCCTAGGTCGGCCGGCTCGCCGGCTCCAGCCGCCGCTTCGGCCCCGATCGGGCCGCCGTCTCCCGCCGCCGCTTCGGCCCTACCCAATGGCATCCTTGACCCGATCCAGGATGCCACCGGTCAGGACTGGCTCGCCGGACTCGGCGGCCAGTTCCTCGAGCAGCTGGCGCTGCCGCTTCGACAGCTTCGTCGGCACCGCCACTCGAACCGTCACGTGCAGGTCGCCCCGCGAGCCTGTTCGGCGGAGATGGGGGACGCCGCGACCGCGCATTCGGATCTCAGTCCCGGGCTGCGTTCCCGGCCGGATCTCCAGCTCCTCTTCGCCCTCGATGGTCGGGATCCGGACGCGCGTGCCCAGCGCCGCCTGAGCGATCGAGACAGACAGGTCGTGGTAGACCTCGGTGCCGTCGCGTCGAAGCTGCGGGTGGGGAGTGACGTGAACGGCCACGTACAGGTTGCCGCCCGGGCCGCCCCGTGGACCAGCCTCGCCCTCGCCGGAGAGTCGGATCTGGTGGCCTTCGTCGATACCGGCCGGAATGGAGACGCGCAGCTTCTTGTGCCGGGATACTCGGCCATCACCTCGACAGGCACCGCAGGGCGAGCTGATGACGCGGCCCTCGCCGTTGCAGCGGTTGCACGCCGTGACGTTGACCATCTGCCCGAGCATCGTCTGTCGGATGGCACGAACCTCACCCCGGCCGCCGCAGTGCGAGCAGATCGTGGGCGTGCTACCTAACGCCGCGCCGCTGCCGCCGCAGGTCCCGCACTTGTCGAGCAGGTCAAACTCGATCTCCTTGTCGACACCATGGACGGCCTCGCCAAACGCGATGCGCAGGTCGTAGCGCAGATCCGAGCCGGCCGTGTGCCGACTGCGTCGGGCACCGCCGGCCCCTGCTCCGCCCATGCCGGAGAAGAAGGCGTCGAAGAGATCGCCGAAGCCCCCGAAGCCCTCGCCAAACGGGGAGCCGGCTCCGCCCATATCGCCAAGTCCAGCCCGGCCGACCGTGTCGTAGACCTGACGCCGCTTTGGATCGGACAGGACCTGGTAGGCCTCGTTGGCCTCCTTGAACCTGTCAGCGGAACCGGCCTCGGCGCTCACGTCGGGGTGATGCTGCTGGGCGAGCTTGCGGAAGGCGCGCTTGATGTCCGCATCGGACGCGTTGCGCTCGACGCCGAGGATTTCGTAGTAGCTCTTTTCTGTCGGCATGTCGGTCAGAAGGATACGGGACGAACGCCCAGGGCGAGTCGGTGGTGGTTCGGCGGCGTCATGACTCGATCACGGGAAGCCACGGCAACCGCGTACGATGTACCCTCATGGGAACCATCCTCCTCGACTGGGACGGCACGATCGTCGATTCGATGGAGGCGCTCTTCGAGACCACCCAAGCTACCTGTCGCCTCCTGGGCCTGCCTTTCGATCGAGAGATCTTCAGGCGCACTTTCTCGCCGAACTGGCGGCTGAAGTACCGCGCCCTCGGGATCACCGAGGAGCACACCGACGAGGCGATAGCGATCTGGGCGAAGACCTTTCGCGCGGACGAGACGAAGCCGTTCCCGGGCGTGCGCGAGGCGCTTGAGCGGCTCTCCGCCGCCGGGCATCGGCTTGGCATCGTCACGGGTGGCGACCGGTCCGAAATCGAGCCACAACTGGCGCGGCTCGGCCTCGAGGGGCTCGTGGCGGTTCGGGTCTATGGCAACGACACGGCCGTAGGCAAGCCCGACCCGCGGCCGCTGAAGCTGGCGCTGGAGTGGGCCGGCATCGCTCGACCAGAGGATGCCTTCTACGTCGGGGATGCGCTCGACGACATGCGGATGGCCGCTGCAGCTGGTGTTCGAGGAATCGGGATCGTCTCCATGAACACCACCGCCGACGATCTTCTCGCAGCCGGCGCAGTCGAGTCGGCCGGCTCGGTGGTCGAATGGGTGGATCAGCTCCTTTCGGAGTCGGCCGCGGGAGCGTGACCCGTCGCCTGCCCCTACGCCAAAAGCAACTTCCCCAGACGCCGGGACGTGATGGCCAGGCCGATGGTGCCCAGCGCGACCAGATAGGCCAGGTCGATCAGCAGCGTGGCGTCTAGGCTGCCCGTCGTGCAGGCTCGGATGAGGTGCACACCGCGATAGAGCGGGGTCAGCTGGACAAAGGTCTGGACGGCCGCCGGATAGGCGTCGATCGGGTAGAAGGTCCCCGAGAAGAGGAACATCGGCATGATCGCGAGCTGCATGAAGTCAAAATCACGCCACTTTCGGACGAAGGTCGTGGCGGCCATTCCGGCTCCGGCGAAGGCGTAGCCCACGACCGTTGCCGCCGGGAAGGCGAGCCACCCGAGTGGCGAGCTGATCAGACCCAGGCCAGCCAGAGCGAGCAGACCCACGACTCCAAGGAAGCCGATCGAGTAGAGGCTGCCCCGCATCAGGGCCCACATGACCTCGCCCCGAGCGACGTCTTGGAGGGACATGGGCGTGGCGATGATCGCGTCGTAGAGCTTCGCGTACTTGAGCTTGTAGAAGAAGTTGTTGGACGTCTCGTAGATGGCGCCGTTCATGGCTGACGAGGCGAGCAAGGCCGGCGCCACGAAGACGGCGTAAGGCACGCTCCGGCCATCGCCGAGCGGCACGTCGCCGATCAGCGCGCCCACTCCGAAACCCATCGAGAAGAGATAGAAGAGCGGCTCGAAGAAGCCGGAGAAGATGACCATGAAGCTCCGCCGGTAAACGAGCAGGTTTCGCTGCACCAGGCGCGTGGGTCGGCGGAGTGCCAGGGGCGGAGCGATTCGAAGGCCCACCATTCAGACCTCCAGCCTGCGCCTGAAGCTGATCCGGGCTGCGGCCAGGCCGGCGGTGGCGACCGCGATCAGCACCGCGACATGGACCGCCAGCCCCAGCGGTTCAACCTGCCCCAGCGCCAGCGACCTCGCCGCCGCCACGCCGTGATAGAGGGGCGTTAGCCAGGCCACCGGCTGGAGAAATAGGGGCAGCTTCTCGATCGGGAAGAAGGTTCCGGAGAAGAGAAAGAGCGGCGTAATCCCGAACCGGAAGAGAGCGTTGAAGCCGCTATCGCCGGTCTGAGTCGCCGTGAAGGCCATGATCGGCGCCGCAAAAGCCATAGCCGTCAGAACGGCAATCGGTACGGCCAACACCACGAGCGGCGAGGCCGCGGCACCCAGCACGACGATCACCGCCAGGAAGAGGACCGACAGCAGGGTGGCTCGGAATGCGATCCACATAAGATCGCCCACGAGCAGGTCCAACGCCGTCAAGGGCGTGTTGAGAGCCGCGTAATAGGTCTTTTCCCAGTGGATCTTGCCCATGATTGGCCAGGCCGACTCGAACGCGGCCGCCATCATGGCCTGAGTGACCAGCAGGGCCGGGGCGATGTAGTCGAGGTAGGGCACGCCGCCCAGAGCGCTGGCGTTGCGATTCACGTACAGCCCCAAACCGATGCCCATGGCCAGGAGATACAGGAAGGGCTGCGAGAGACCGGAGAGCAGGTAGCTATACCAGCCGCGACGGAAAACCAGCAGGTCATGCTCGAGGACGCGCAACGAGCGGCGGGTGGCAATGGCACCGGGCCGGCCCAAACGCAGGCCGATGACGATCCTGCGGGCGAGGCTCCTGCGGGCGAGGCTCATCATTCGACCAGGCTGCGGCCGGTGAGACGAAGGAAGACGTCCTCGAGACTGCTGCGGCGGACGAGAACACTGGCCGGGCGAAGCCCGCGCTCGTAAGCGGTTGCGGCGGCCGCCTCGCCGTCCGACGTGTACACCAGAACGCGATCCGGCAGCTGCTCGATGCGCTCGGCCAGACCCTCGAGCTTTTCGCCGAGCACGGCCGAGTCGTCCGTCTCGCCTTCTGGCCGATGGAACCGCAGCTCCAGAACCTCGCGCGTGACGTAGTGATCGATCAGCTCCCGCGGCGAGCCCTGGGCGACGATCTTGGCCCGATCCATGACCACGAGGCGGTCGCACAGCTGCTCGGCCTCATCCATGTAGTGGGTCGTGAGGCAGAGCGTGACGCCGCGCTGCTTGAGTCGATACAGCCGATCCCACAACAGGTGGCGGGCCTGCGGATCGAGTCCCGTTGTCGGCTCGTCCAGAAGCAACAGCGACGGCTCGTTGATGAGCGATCGAGCGATCACGAGGCGCCGCTTCATGCCCCCGGAGAGCGGCTCCACTTTGTCGTTGGCGCGCTCGGTCAGCTGCACGAACTCGAGCAGCTCGTTGGCTCGGCGGCGCGACTCGGCCCAGGACAGGTCGAAGTAGCGGCCGTAGATCAGCAGGTTCTCGAGAACGCTCAGCTCGCTGTCGAGGGTGTCGGCCTGGGGGACGACCCCGAGACGCGCCCTGATTCGCGCGCCGTGGTGGGCCGGGTCAAGCCCGAAGACGGTCAGCTCGCCCGTGGAAACCGGCGACACCGTGCCGATCATGCGCATGGTCGAAGTCTTGCCCGCGCCGTTGGGCCCCAGGAACCCGAAGGCCTCGCCCGGGGCGACGTCGAAGTCGATGCCGTCGACGGCCGTGAACGCGCCGAAGGACTTCGTCAAGCCACGGGCATGGATGAGTGGTTCGCTGGAGGATGATGTGTCAGACACGCCCCGATGGTACCGCCAGCCGGCCGCTTAGCCCGGATCCGCTGGTCCAACGCTGCAAGTCGTCTGGCGGGCACATACGCGCCGGGCAGGTCCTGGGACGATCAGGCGTGGCCCGCCACCCCTTCGGCGCGCATATCATCCTCGTATACCAAGCAAGGTGAGGCGTGGACGAGTTTTGGGTTTGTCAGCACTGCAAGTCGCTCAATAGATTCGGTTCCGGCAAGTGCTACGGCTGCAGGAACAAATACGGCTCAATCCCGAAAGAAGTCGGCACGCTCGCTCGCGGCGCCGGGGCTCCCACGCCACTGCAGTCGCCGTTGCCGGCCAATCGGAGTGCCGGCCCAGCGCCCGCCCCGTACCTGGCTCGCCCGGTAGCCCTCGCCCCTGTCCAGACCCCAGCCAGAAAGAACGCCCCGCGTGAATTGCACTGGCCCCATCCCATCGAGGCTATGCGCCAGAAGGTAGCCCGATCGCTTGCCCTGCGCCAGTCTGTCCAAGTGGCCTCGCTCGGCTACTTGACCGCATTGCTGATGACGTTGCTAGTGGTCGGCGGCGCGATGCTGGTCGTGAACCTGACGCCGGCGCTGAGCTACCTCGTCCAGTACATGAACGCCGCCGACGCCTGGGGGAGCCTCAGCGCGGGCCAACAGGGCACAGTACAGACGCTGGGCCTCGGAGTGGCGGTCCTGGCGATAGTCAGCCTCCTATGCTTCTCGGTGTTCCTGGGCCTGACCACCCACAACGCTACGGGCCTCGGGGCCGACCAGCCACTGCTCACACCCTACCGGGCCGGCCTCTGCTGGGCGAGCGCCGTATGGGCCCTGGCTCGCATCGCGGTGGGGCTGATCGTGCCGGCGATGATCATCTGGAAGGGTTACACCATTCCGGGGCTGATCGCGATGGTCGTGGCTGTCGAGATCGCCCAAAGGCATATCGATGATCCGGTGGGCTGGCTGACCCGGCCAGCTCGCCATCTCCCCGACCTGTATGCCAAGCTGGGCATCGAGGGCTCAGTCGCTTCTCCGCTCGCCTCCCTCTGGTCGATCAGCTTCCGGATCGCCAACCTTCTGGCTATCGTGATCGCGGCTCTGCCTGCCTTCGCCTTACTCGTCCACACTGGGGCAACCCTGGCGGGCCGGACCGAAGTCGTGGGTTGGCAGACTGGCGGCTTTGGGCCGGCGCAGATCGGCATCGCCATTCTCATAGTGAGTCTGGCCGGCTGGGCGTTCGGGTCGCTGGCGATGCTGGTGCCGATCACACTCGGTCTGGTCCAGCGCCAACGGACTCGCAGGACGCTCGTTCGCGTGGGCCGGTCTCGGTCGTGGGTGGCGCGGCCCGGCGAAGGCGGCCACGCGACCGCTGGGCCGGCTCGAGACGACCCATTCGGCGAGGATCCTGATGACCGGATCGTGGAGCGCGCGCCCAGATACGTCGAGCAGTACGACCCTGCCGTCGGCGACCCAACGCCGGGCGAGGCGGGGTCCGGCGGCCCGGTGGCACCCGGCCCCGAACCAATCGGCTGACTCAACAAAGGCTATAAGCAAGAAGCCCCGGGTTTTCCCCGGGGCTTCTTGTATTTGTGCCCGCTTGTGCCGACCGCGATCACGCCTCCTTGTATTCGCCTTCGACGACTTCCTCACCCGCATCGGCCGGACCAGCGGGCTGGGCCTCGCCGGCCTCGTCGTCCGGTCCACCAGCCGGCTCAGCCGCAGCCTCAGTCGCGGCAGCAGCCTGATAGGCCGCAGTGCTCACCTTCTGGAGCTGCTCGATGAGCGCCTCGGACGATGACTTCACTACCGCCAGGTCGCTGCCCTTGAGGGCGGCCCGGACTGCCTCGACGCGGCTCTCCGTCTCGGCCCGATCCTCGGGCGCGGCCTTATCGCCGAGGTCGCGCAGGGTGCGTTCAGCCTGGTAGACCAGCGCGTCGGCCTGGTTGCGGGTCTCAACTTCTTCCTTGCGAGTGCGGTCCTCGTCGGCGTGGGTCGCGGCCTCTTTGACCATACGGTCCACGTCATTCTTTGACAGCATCGAGCTGGCCGTAATGCGGACCTGAGTCTCGCGGCTCGTGGCCCGATCCTTGGCCTTGACGTCGAGGATGCCGTTGGCGTCGATGTCGAACGTAACCTCGACCTGCGGGATGCCTCGCGGAGCGGGCGGAATGCCGTCCAGGATGAACTTGCCGAGGGTCTTGTTGTCGGTGGCGAAGTCACGCTCGCCCTGAAGGACGTGGACCTCCACCTGGGTCTGGTTGTCCGACGCGGTCGAGAAGACCTGGCTCTTGCTTGTCGGGATGGTGGTGTTGCGGTCGATGAGCCGGGTCATGACGCCGCCCATCGTCTCGATGCCGAGCGAGAGCGGAGTAACGTCGAGGAGGAGGACGTCCTTGACCTCGCCGGCCAGCACGCCGGCCTGGATCGCGGCGCCGATGGCCACGACCTCGTCCGGATTCACACCGCGATGCGGCTCCTTGCCGCCGAACATCTGCTTGACGGCCTCGATGACCGAGGGCATCCGGGTTTGGCCGCCCACGAGCACGATCTCGTCGATCTCGGAGGGCTTGAGCCCGGAGTCGCGGATGGCCTGGGAGACCGGGCCACGCGTCTTGTCGATCAGATCCGCGGTCAGGTCTTCGAGCTTGGCTCGCGACAGCGCGATCACGAGGTGCTTTGGCCCGGTCGCGTCGGCCGTGATGTAGGGCAGGTTGATCTCGGTCGTGGTGGTGGTCGAGAGCTCGATCTTGGCCTTCTCGGCGGCTTCCTTGAGCCGCTGGAGCGCCTGCTGATCCGTGCGCAGGTCTATGCCCTGATCGCGCTTGAACTCAGCCAGCAGCCACTCGATGACGCGTTGGTCGAAGTCGTCGCCGCCGAGGTGGGTGTCGCCGTTGGTTGCCTTGACCTCAAAGACGCCTTCGCCCAGCTCCAGGATCGAAATGTCGAAGGTGCCGCCACCCAAGTCGTACACGGCGATCTTCTCGTCGTGCTTTCGGTCCAGGCCGTATGCCAGAGCCGAGGCGGTGGGCTCGTTGATGATCCGCTTCACGTCCAGGCCGGCAATGCGGCCGGCGTCCTTGGTCGCCTGGCGCTGGGTGTCATCGAAGTACGCCGGGACGGTTATGACCGCCTCAGTTACCTTCTCGCCCAGATAGGCCTCTGCGTCCGCCTTCAGCTTCTGCAGGATCATGGCGCTGATTTCGGGCGGGGTGTAGGTTTTGCCGTCGGCCAGGTCGACCTTGATGCCGTCGCTGTTCGAATCGAGTTCCACCTTGTACGGGACCAGGCCGAGGGAGTGCGCCACTTCCGGATCGTCGAAGCGGCGGCCCATGAAGCGCTTGATGGAGTAGACGGTGTTGCCGGGATTGGTGACGGCCTGCCGCTTAGCCAGCTGGCCTACGAGACGATCGCCACTTTTCGTGAAGGCGACGACCGAGGGGACCGTCCGACCGCCCTCGGCGGACGGAATGACGGTGGGCTCGCCGCCCTCCATCACCGCCACGACGGAGTTCGTCGTGCCCAAGTCGATGCCAATGATCTTGCCCATCTATGCAGTTCTCCTTGTTGGTCTCTTGTGCGTCAGTTGATGTGTGAGGTGGTGTCGCCGGGGGTGGTGTCGCCATCGGCGATCGCGACCATGGCTGGTCGCAGGACTCTGTCGCGGACTCGGTAGCCGCGCTGTATCTCGGCCACGACCTCGCCTTCGGGCCGGCCTGTGGACGGGACTGTGGCGATGGCTTCGTGCTCGCGCGGATCGAAGGCTCGGCCGATGGCCTCAATCGGAGTCACGCCTTCGCTCTCCAGCAGAGCCCGCAGTTTGCGGTCCAAAAGCGTGATCCCTTCGATCCAGGCCACGCCCTTGAGTTCGGCCGGCATCGCCTCCAGGGCCCGATCGAAGTCGTCGGCCACGACCAGGAGCTTGAGCAGGAGAAACTCGCTGGCCAGGCCCATGTCGCGTTCGCGGTCCTCGGCCGTTCGCCGCTTGAAGTTGGCGAAATCGGCTGCGGTGCGCTGCAGGCTGGCCAGATGTTCGGCCGCCAGGCCCTTGGCCACCTCAAGCTGGGCGGCCAGCTGCTCGACCGTCTCGTCGGTCGTGAGGGATCCTGAGTGCGGTCCATCGGCGGCCTGGCCGGGCCAGTCGCCAGCAGCGCCACGGTGGTGCGTTCGCGGATGAGACTGACGATCAGGCATACAAATGCTCCACCAGTTCGCTCATAAGCCCCGAAACAAACTCGACCGAGGCGATCGCTTGGGCGTATGGCATGCGTGTTGGCCCGAGGACGCCGACCACACCGACGGCCCGACCAACCCGGCCGTACGGCGCCAGGATGAGCGAGACGTCCTGCATCTCGAGGGGGCGGTTCTCATGGCCGATGAACACCTGAATGCTGCCGGCCTCAGCGACGCTCTCCACCAGCGAGCCGAGGTAGGCCCGGTTCTCCAGGGCCGCGAAAATCTGCCGGACCTTCGCGCTCCGATCGAACTCCGGGGCGGCCATCACGTTGAGCAGGCCGTCGCTGAAGAGATCGTCGATTACCGAGGCATCGAACTCACGCATGGTCCGGAGCAAGCCCTCGCCGGCCCGACGCAGAAGGTCCGACTCGACAGTCAGCTGAGATTCGTGGGGCAGATCCGACAGGGCGGCCATGATCTCGTCCGCCGTGCGGTCAACCGCAAGCACGTTCAGGAGCCCCGCGACTCGGTTCAACTGCTCCTGATCGGTTGTTTCCGGCAGGTTCTGGAGAGCCTGCTTCATCGTGCCTTCACGGAAGACAACGACCATCATGGCCATCCGATCCTGAACCGAAACCAGGTCGATCCGCCGCACCCGCACCGTCTGAGGCTTGGCCGTCGTCGCCAGACCGGCGGTGCCGGTCTTGGCTGCTAGCGTGCTGGCCGCGAGGCGGAACCAGTGCTCGCTGACGAACTCCACCTGGCCGAACTGATGGCGGATCATCCGCTGCTCGACGGCAGGCAGCGACCACTCGTCTGCGAGATCCTGGACGTAGTAGCGATAGCCTTCGTCAGTCGGCACTCGGCCGGCCGAAGTGTGGGGATGCGTCAGCAGGCCCAGGGCCTCCAGGTCGGACAGGGTATTGCGGACCGTGGCGCTGCTGACTCCCATGGGGTAGTGGGAGACAAGCGAGCTCGAGCTGACGGGCGTCGC
>Ga0066793_10000930_pt1 | contig 12538 bp, 10 predicted proteins | sample PersoiDNA2013189_FD_83876 | JGI IMG/M metagenome (GOLD analysis project Ga0066793, IMG submission 83876) | Permafrost soil microbial communities from the Arctic, to analyse light accelerated degradation of dissolved organic matter (DOM) -... | ecosystem: Environmental > Terrestrial > Soil >...
GCCCCGCCGAGGGATTGCCAGCCGTGCGTGCCTGAACTGTCCGTCCACATGTGCCAGAGCCTGTTGTCGGTGCCGGTGACCATCCACCCGATGCGCGTATCGCCCCAGGCGTACGCAGCCGGGCCGGTGCCAGCGGCAAGCGCTCCGCCGAGGCCCTTCCAGCCGGACCAGGAGCCTCCCCCATCTGTGGTCGCTCTCGTCCAGACGGCACCGTCGGTGCCACGGACAAAGACGTCGATCTTCCCGTTAGGCCGGGACACCGCAGCGGGACTTGACGAAAGAGCGCCGCCGAGGGACTTCCACGACGACCACCCCGTCCCCGATTGGTAGTGTTTGTACCAGAGGCCGTTGTCGGTGCCCTGCACAAAGAGGTCCGAGTTGTTTGTGTCCGGTGCGCTGGCGGCGGGCGCCGAGGCGACGGAAGCGCCGACCGTGGCGGGAGCTTGGACATTCGTGCTGCTACCGCCTGCAGCATTCACGCTCAGCGGGTTGACACTTACCGCACAGAGCGAGACAAGCAAGATAGTCGCCACAGTGATGCAAATACAATTAAGTTTATGAGTAGGCTTCATGATACAACCCGCAATGTTGGTTGGTCCATGGTGTGGGATAACTAGGAGACGCCGCCTCGGTGCTTTGTTGCCCGAACTTAAGCTAGGTCCATTCATCATAAAGTTTGTGAATCGTGATTTTTACCGCTTTCGGCTTGCGCCAATTCAGGGCATTAAGCCACGCGGAAAACATAAACGTTAAACCTTACCTCACGCGCTCACGAGTACCCAAAAGTTTTTACTGGTATCTCATCGAGCGTAGGCAGCTCCCAATGTGCTTCTGGTGGTCGCTTAGAACAAACTGCGAAATTTAAGCGAAAGGCCGACCGGAGAGAACTGGACTCTTTGTGTCCGTATATTCTCTTGCTGTTGACGGTAACGATCGAATGGCCTTGTTTCGAGAACGTTGAGAATAGTCTCCTTGACAGCAGAGCGGTTTTCACAAAGATACCCAATATCGCCCATTTGCTTGAAGTAATACTCAGTCAATGGGCTCTTCATGGCAATGATAGGTTTTAGAAACGAGAACGCATCGTAAATTGCAGCACTCGCCCGTAATTCATAAGCGTCCGGTCTGTTAAAGACTAGAGCGTAATCAATATTTCTGCCACTCGTTTCATACGCTTCTTGATCCATTGGGAAGTCCAAAGAGGGGGTATAGACCGACGCGTGAGGCACGGCCTTAAGCTGTTTGTCCCAAATGTAGCCAACCAGGGTAAATGTCGGCCTGTACGTAGTCTTTATTGATTGAATCTCTTCTGCCAACCTAAAAAATATATCAGTACCTTTTTGAAAGCTTCCGACGCCATAGGATCCAAAACGAATTACATCATGCGCAAACGGTTCCGTTCTACAATCGTCTTTGAAGAAGTAAGGAAGGTCGATAGAGCTTACGTAACTGCTCGCGCGAGGCACGTACTGTTTGAGCTGGTCCTCTATACGTGGCCCAAGAACGACATAGCGAAGCCTGTGTGTATTGCCGAATGAAAGCCAGAACCGCAACCAGAAGAACAAATGATGCGGTCGCAGAGACGGTCGCTTAATCACGTCTTGAAGAGCGTGATGCAGGACAACCAGGCAGATTATGTCCCTATACCTCCTAAGCAATGCTTTGATGGAAATAATGCCAGGGCTCATTACGGAGCAAAATATTATCCTGTTCGCGTGGTTTTTATGTGCCACGCCAAATACGTTTCGATAGAGGCGAAAATCCGGTACAAATCGCTGATGCTTTTCTAGAAGAGCCCTGGGGGGTATCGTCGTTTCGCTATATCTGACTGTGATTGAATGCTTATCAAGTATGTTCTTTACGTATCTAATGTGCTCAGCTTCAGCGAGAAATAAGAGTTCATCTTTTTGAAAAGCTTCAGCTATTGTTCCGATCAAGGCGGCGTTTGCCGCTGAGTGTTCAAAGCCCCAACACATGGGCTCGCAAATAACGATCATAGGGTGATTCACTGTTTATGGCTGGTTTACATCGGGGTACATAATAGCATGGCTTTCTTTAGCTCAAACGACAGTAGCATCTTCAATCTGTTCCTAGCACCGAGCTAGTACGCACCTTGCTATAAGATTTATGACTGTTCAGGGGAGTTGGCCAACCCATAATTCAACATGAAGCTGCCCAGCATAGGTTTCATTTTTGCACTCACCACGGTAGAAGGTTTTCGATGAGAAGCTTTTTGAAAGGAAGAAGACCACACTTGTGGTGTGGACTATTCCACAAAGATACGCCCACCGTCGTATTGATCGCGAACATTTTGTTGTAGCTTTGTATCTTCCCCCACTTAAGCGATATTGCTTATCCCAGCTTTCAAAAACCGCAATGTTGATGTGACACCTATCGAGTTGATGCCCTTCAACGATTCCGAGGCCCCAGAGCGCTTCGTTTCTGTTTGGAACACATAAAGGATTTTCTCTTGACTTCTCTCGACAGATTTGCCAACAAAGTACCTGGATCTGCTACCTGTTATAATACGTAATACAAAAGCCCGGTGTCGGTTTTTGGTAAGGTAGATGTAAATGCATCCGCCTATTATAAGCTCAATACCTGCAGGGTACGAATACCTTCATCCCGTTGCGCGTCCTATATTCTCACGCAGGGTAATCTTTAACGATAGAGTCTCAGAATGTTGTGCTCAACATATTAGCGATGATGATTTACGAATTCAATTAAGCGGCGCGTGCTTTTCTCCCAAGTGAACTCTGCGATTCGATCTCTTCCTGCTAAAGCGATTTTAACTCTCAGTTCTTCGTCTGATAGGAGTCGAAGAACATTGATAACCAAGGATACAAAATCATCGGGATCTGACACCAAAGCAGTTGTTTCGTGCACAGCATAATCACGGTTCCCTCCACAATCGGTTGTCACAACTGCACACCCGCACGCCATCGCTTCGGCTGGCGGCAGCGCGAAACCCTCCGCGGCGCTGCTGCAAAGGTAAATCGATGCTTCGTTGTATAGTTTGACAAGCTCGCTGTCACTTATTGAGCCGTAATATTCGCTCCACGAAGGGGGGGGTGCCGGCCGTTGTGCTAGCGGACCAAACAGACTCGCTTCGAGGCTCGGTACGGCGTCTTTACACTTCGATAACACGGATATGCCCATCTGAGATCGTTTATACGTCTTCGAAGAATACAACATGACAACCTTTTTTGGTCGTCTGTGGATGCTGTTTGTAAGCCGGAAACGATCGTGATCGACGGCGATTGGTATTGCTTCAACCTCTTCTTTAGGTGCATCTGCTTGTACGACGAGTTCAGCTAGCCAGCTGGATATGCAAATCTTCTTGAGCGGCAAGCGCCACGTTTGCTCTATATCGTCCTTGTCACCGAGCCACGGTGCAAAATCCATCACAAGATAAAACTTTGATCCTTTCTCGCTCGGACACTCATTCACGCTTGAAGCAGTTTGCCACGCTGTAGCAAAAATTACGTCTGCGTTAGGAATGCGACGCGATTCGAGATCGGTTGCCTTCACCAGCTTTACGTCCCTATGCAGACCGTACCAGCTGACTTTGGGTCTCCTACCCCTATAAACGAGTTGTTTTCGGTGACGGTTGAGCTGCGAAAACGGCTTCTGTTGGAAGCGATGAGAAGAAGGCTTTTGTGGTGTCCACAGATAAACGATTGTGACGGTATGCCCATTGAGCACTAGGTGGTTGGCGTATTCGTAGACCACTTTGAACCCCCCTGACGGACGGTTCTGATAGCTCGGCAGTACAAACGTGATTTTCACATTAACATCCCTATTACGCAGCACGGCCGGATCGGTTGTAGTTCTATAGATAGAATTATGCACATAACCGCTGCGTTAACACTCACACAATAGATTAATCAAAAGCCTTATTGGTTTTGTCTGCGTCGTTTCGGTGACAATAAAGGGATATGTTGAACTATTATAGACTTTCTTCCTTGATTATAGCGCTCCTGCTTCTCTCTGCGCTATTCGTTGGGCTAGCGACCACCCCGGCTGCCGCTCAAACGGCGAATAAGAAGAACTTTGTCTTTCGAGATGATGATATCTCGCCACAGAACGGCACGGCAAAATCCTCGCAGCTAAGTGCGTTGAAAGCCGTCAATCAGGTCCACATCGACAAGAATGTGCCAGCGACGTTGGGAGTCGTTGCGCATCCAGACGCCGGTATCAACGGTAACCAGTTGCTGGCTGATAACGACACGCGCAGCTATCTACAGTCGCTCGCAAGGAATCCGCTTTTCGAAATCGCACAGCACGGTTATACGCACCGCGATGCCAGTTCGACCACCGTCGGCGCGAGCGCCCCCCGTATGGTCGGCGCGAGCCCCTACCAAGAGACGCTCGTAGGCGCAAGTTACAGTGAGTTCAAAGGGGTGTCCTATACCGACCAGTACAACATTATTAAACAAGGACGTAATGATATCACCGAGGCGCTAGGGGTAACGCCGACCAGTTTCATCCCGCCCTGGAACTCAGGTGACACAAACACGTTGACAGCGTGTACAGCGCTCGGGTTCACGCTCTATAGCACAGCGTATGAAGATTTCAGCGTGACCGATGCAACGATGCAAGGGATCAGGGTGCAAGCGGCGTCCTTCAGCATGGGCTGGAACACCACCGGTGAGTGGCAAACGAACATGCCGAAGCTCACAAGCGATACCGACGCCGCGTTAAACTCTGCTTCATCCGGCCAGGACTTCGTTCTTTTCTATCACTATTGGCAGTTCCTTTCGTCTGACGGCTCGGTCGACCCCGTCAGGATCTCATTGTTCGAGCAGTACGTCGATCATCTAAAGAGCAGGGGGGATGTGCAGTTTACGACGCTCGGCAATCAAGATGAGCTAGGTAACGCAGACGTCTTTGTACATGGCACGGACGACGCTCTTTGGTATAAGCAGCGGAGTGGCCAATACTGGTCAACGTGGGCGTCCCTCGGCGGGGCCCTCAACTCATCACCCGCCGCCGTCTCATGGGGCGATGGGCGAATCGACGTCTTTGTCCGCGGCACCGACGGTGCCGTCTGGACGAGAGCGACCACGAATGGGGGGAGCTCCTGGTCCGGCTGGAAGGGTCTCAGCGGAGCGCTTGCCTCTGGCTCAGGCCCCGCGGCATGCTCATGGGGCGCAGGGCGTCTCGACCTCTTTGTGCAAGGCACCGACAACGGCATGTGGCATAAATCGTACACCGGCACCTGGTCTGGCTGGCAATCCCTCGGCGGGGCTCTGAGCGCGTCACCCGCAGCCACCTCAAGCACCAATGGGCGCATCGAAGCTTTTGTCTGCGGCACCGACGGTGCCGTCTGGCAGCGGACGTATTCCAACAACGCCTGGTCCGGCTGGAAGGGTCTCGGTGGGCAAGCCGCCAACAACACGGGACCGGCCGCCTGTTCGTAAGGCTCGGGTTCGTCTCGATATCTTTGCGCAAGGTAATAACGCGCTGTAGCGTTGGTGGAACGTGACTTATCTCCCTAAATGATCTACCTAAAACCCTTCGATGCAGCCTGAGGTAATATCCGTGAGTGGTAGGGTCGCCTTCGTCTTTACAGAAATCGGAATGACTAGCACTTGTGCTAACGTTCCTAAGCTTTAGTCATTTACGGCGTACACAGTCATAGGGCCTTCTTCATAAACAACGGGCTCCTTTCGACGCATTCTTAAACAGCGCTTGGAGGAGATTAATTTGCTGTGGCGTCAAGTTCTCCTGCTGGGCAAACCGGAACGTAATACTCACGCGCTTACACACTAATTTCGCAGGTTATCGGTCGTAAAGACAAGTGTAATCCTGCGCGTGCACGAGCTGAAGCACCCACTTAACTTATCGGAATAATGGAGCTATGCGATGCTCAGTGCCCATATAATTGTTGACGTTAGTTGTTGACGCCAATGATTTTGCACCTTACAAACAGCCCGGCATGCAAGTCTCCCGCTATTTAAGCTCCTAAAACCAACCGACAGCGATGCGAGCACCGACAGCAAGAAAAATAACATATTATTATAATGATCGTTTCACATTGAAGCAGGCTTTCGTTTGAACAACCCCCGAACAAAAAGCAACTCGGGCAATACTATGATATCGATACGAACCATCGTCACAGAGACTCGAACAGTCATATCCGAGTCTGTCAAAGCAATAGAAGACGTAATCGTGTCAATGGCCCCGCAAGTCGTAGGATTGATCACCGGGCTCATTACTGCAGCACTAGTCGCGAGAGGGTTGGGACCAAGTGGCTTGGGTCAATATGCGCTTATTCTGAGCGTTTCTAGCGTTGTTGGGGTACTATCGGATCTCGGGGTTGGTCAGACCGCTATACGTTATGCTTCGCGGGCAGCTTCGCACGGTGACGACCAAAGTCAGTTCGCTGTGCTGCGCTGGGCATTTCGGGTCCGGATGGTTCAATCGTTACTCATATCTGCAGTTGCATTTTTTTTGGCTCCGATCTTAGCCGGCGTTGTGTGGCACCAAAGCGATCTGACTCCGCTCATACAGTTGAGCCTGCTTGGTGGAATTTTCGGTGCGCTTGCTCACGTCCCTATCATCTACTTCCAATCGATCCGCAAGTTTAGGATGAACAGCATCGTTCTCGGGGCCCAAGTGGTAATTTCGTTTGTCGGCATAGCCATAATCGCATTATTGGACGCTTGGCGTCTCGACCTTATCGTTCTTGTAACCGTTTTTACAGCTGGACTGGGAGCCATAGTTTTCCTAACCATAACTCCGAAGGCGGCCTTCGTCGGATCTGATAGACTGGGTGTCCAAACCATTTCCAGTTTGATTAGTTCTTTTCGAGCTCCAAAGCCTGTGAGTTATGAAACAGAGGCTATGGAATCGCGCAGTATCTCTTCTTTTGCCGTATTCATGATATTGTCTTCAATTCTTGTTACGATTACGTTGCAAGCTGATGTTTGGCTGATGGGTGTTTTTCTCGACACAAGCCAGATCGGCGTGTATAGCGTGGCCACTAAAGTTACGCTTCCGCTCGTAACGCTTCTTACTGCCATAAACGTTGCACTATGGCCACGTGTTTCTTCGGTGACAAGTCGAAACGCAGTAATGACGCTACTCCGGAAGACATTCCAGCTTACCTTTATAGCGGCTGCTGGGGCTGTGTGTTTTACAATTATAGCTCCTTTATTTGTGCCCTTTATCTTTGGGTCGCAATACGCTGCAGGAATCTTCCTAGCGCAGTTACTGTGCTTTCGCTACTGCATAGCAATACTGACGAATCCGATAAGCTTAGTTGGCTATAGTTTCGGATTTGTCAAAGCATACTGGAAGATTAATCTCCTGCAATTAGTTGTTGTCGTCTCGATTCTAGTAAGGTTTCTCCCTATAATAGGCCCCGTTGCAGCCGCTCTAGCACTTATCATCTGCGATGTTATCGGAGCTACTGCTATAGGTTTAATGGTATGGAAAACGACAACAAAACCTAAAAAATTGGAAGGGGAAGAGCTTCACGCTTAATTCAAGGGCTTCATCAAGCTACATCACGGCGTTGGTTTTCCCAGCGTTTCGAACGATCGATCGAGGCGAGCTTTTTGTAAACAAAGGCAATTTCCAGGAAGATCTATGAAAACTTTGAATTTTTGGTGCGTTTACGGATAGATGTGTTATGAGTTCCAATAGAAAGGTTCTCGTGGGATGAGACGGCAAAAGTATTCTTAAACGAAACAAGTCGTGAAACCGATACTTCATTAACACACAAGACGTTTGATGGTCAAAAGATTCGCAATAGCGTGATAACTGCTGCCTCTTTAATTATAGGCCTGGAATAGAGAGCTCGAATGAGTAAAACCAACCAGTATCAAAGTGACAACCTGGTCCCCGTATGGGATCTCATTGCTGATAGCTATGACTATAAAGATTTCGAGGGGCCTGATGATAAGGCTAATTTACAGATCTTGATAGAATGCACAGGAGATCCGCATAACAAAACATACTGTGAGGTTGGGTCTGGTTCGGGAACAACTAGCGCGAAGCTAGCCAGTTTGGGTGCGAACGTTACGTTAATAGAGAGCTCCCCAAAGGCTTTGAGTTCTGCAAAGAGACGCTTCAAGAAGCTTCACTTGGAGGGTAACTACTACCTGATGGATGCGCTCAACTTAGGACTCTCCGCTGAATCATTTGATGTTGTTTGGAATGGGGGAGTTATTGAGCATTTTTATGACAGCGGTAAAATCAAATTAATTCGCGAGATGTGGCGTATATTAAAGCCGGGCGGAGCGCTATTTATCCAAGTGCCAAATCAGTTTGATCTGCCGTTCGTCCTCTATAAATTTGTAGCGGAGCGACGCGGCTCTTGGCCTTTCGGTTTTGAAGATGACCTAACCCCCAACCGGTTAGAACGCTTGTCTCGAAAAGCTGGTCTAGATAGTCCCAACATCTTCTCTTATAATCCCGTTTCAGGCTGGTGGTTCATGCCGTTCGGCAAAACAATAACTCAAAAACTGGGGTTAAACACTCCTCGCCGACATGCAAAAAGAAGTCGACTCGGACACGTCGTCTGTATGACTGCATTCAAGCCTAAGTGAGAGATAGACTGACCGCACGGTCAAAGTACGGCGAGATGTAATCGCCATGCTCAAGTGTCTGTTAGTTATTCGACTGAGATCAGAAGTGAACTAGATCAGTAAAGCCAATTGCCACTGATCCAAATATACATGTTTTGGATCGCAATGATGATTGCAATGATGCCGATCACGATATTTTTGTGCCAATTTTCATAGAGCGTGAGGCCCAGAAAAATGTATAACGGAAATATGGCAGCGATGTAGCGCACAAATGAGGCGTTGCCCGCAGACCTGAGTGATACGGCGGCAACCAACGAGACGAATGAATATGCAGATAGACCAAATCCCTCCTGAGCAGGGCAAAGATGGTGGCGACCACGAGGAGGGTATCGACCAAGAAGATAGGAACGACAGCATAGTTAAATGGTCTAACTTGGGAGTCTCGAAGCCATACGTGCGCATGTTGGTAAGCACATTAGCCACGGAGAGAGTCGATTTCCAGTTAGTAGCTTCAACAATCAAAACAATGAACGGGTTCCCGAAGCGGTAGAAGTAGAAGAGGTAAAGCAGCCCAACGCCCGCGCAGGTGATCGCAATGGCGATAAGTCCCCGGATATAGCGCGATCGCTCACGATGTGAAACGTAACTGTAGAGCAGGTCGACAACAAAAATGATGAGGATGAATGCACCGACTTGGCGCGTAAAAATGGAGAATATCGCGAGCAGCCCCGCGTATGCAAACTTTTCACGCTTCCAGTAATAGTTCGCGCCGATCGTAAAGGCGAGAAAGATGGGCTCTGAGTATGATACGAGATTGCTACGAGTAGCGTCGGAAATACAATGAACGCAAAGCACACCCGCAGCCGATACTTTTCGTTGACGATAAATGGAACGAGCGTATAGAGGAAGTAGAGGGCGATGAAGGAAAATGCGTTCGAAATGAGCACTTCAACCCAGGGCATGAGCGTCGGCTGGTTTAAGCTGAAGACCTTGATCAAAAACGGGTACATGGGCGGAAACGCTGCTGCATTTGGACCCGCGACGGAACTTGGATAATTATAGGCATATCCTTGGTACGCGATACCCCATATACCAAATGCCACCATAGTTTGCGAGGAACAAAGGATTTCGCAACAACGCCGAAGGTTGAAATCGCAGGCTTACGAGTATCGCGCCTAAAAGAACGATAATTTTGATAGCAGCATACACGACCAAGGTGCTGAGCGCGGTATCTTTCGTATAGTAATTGATGACCCGCGTTAATCGCATTAGCGCCATTGACTACGTTAGAATAGCTTGGCGGAACTTCTTTGTCCATGTAAGTTACTTATGGAGCATAATAGAATTTTAAGAAATTGCTTCTTATCTAAAATCTGATAAATAAGCTTTGCTGCTCAGCTACTACAAAAACTAGTTTATTTATATCCTTTACACCCTCACCACGTAGTCGCGAACAGAGAACCCTCTAATCCTGACTCATCTAGTAGCTAATTATTTCTTTTTTCGATTTCAATCACGTAGAAGGCGTCGTTTCTGACTTGTCACTAGTGCAACGCTTCACTTTCATTGTTGGCAAGTGTTCAAGGCAATGATTGTAAAGAAAAAGTGTAGTCTTTGCAATTCCGGTAGCTTTGTGCTCTAACACCGCTGCGTCTATTAGAATGTTCATAAGTTAGAAAATAGGCCTTAGTATTCAAGTTTATTACATTCTTCTTTTTACTTCTTGGCCTTAATGACAAAACTGGTTCTGTGAGTTCGCTGAGCCACAGACCTTGAATTGCAAAATTGAACAAGAGTATTTAATCATAAGCTTCACGATGAACTTTTTTTATTTTCTTAAAAAAGCATTTTAAGCCGCTTGTTGTTAAGAGGTCTTAACTCTAAAAGAATGAATTCAGCTGAACTCTTATTCGGGCGGAGTTCTTGGGAGATGATTTGCTTTTCCTGTTAAGCAGATTCACAAAACGCATCTTATTAACCAGTAGAATGAGATTTTTATGCTCTCGCTGAGCGGAGCATTGAATGACTTACATAACTATTTGTCTGATATCGTGATCCTAAGCGAGCGTGATGCAATTATAAAGTAATTTCTGGGAAATACTTTGCCCCAGTAGTCAATCCCAGTACGCTCAAACAAAAATTTGCTGCTTGAGTGTACTTTAGTCCAGATAAAATGCCGTATTCCTCTTGTTTTTACATGACCAGTTGCAGCCTCGACCTGCATGCGGGACGCGAATAACCAGCTATGAGAGATAAAGTAGTGAGGTTGCGTAGGGATAAATGCCTCGGGAATGAGACAAGACGCGTGCAGCAGCTCCATGATCCTCTGTTCATCAAACTCCTGAATATGGCCGCCTTGTTGATCATTCATATAAGAAGGATTTAAAAAATGCATCCATCTTTCAGATGTTTTAGTGGGAACTGTGATCACAATTCGACCGTTATAAGACAACAACTTGGTCAAAGTTGTCAGAAGGCTCTTGGGATCGCGTAAATGTTCTAAGATCTCTTGGCAAAGTATCAGATCATAAGAGTGTTCTAAATGGGTTAAATCAAAAACGTTGTCAAGCGACAGCAGCAGACTATCGCATTGCAGCGAAGCTTGTCGACACGCGTCAGATTGCCATCTCAGAACATCCGCATTGTTATCTATATATGTAACACTCATCGCTCCTGTTATCTGAGCGGCAATGCGACTGAAATTGTTGTACCCAGGACCAACATCCAAGATTTTCTCTGCTTCAAAGCCTTCAAGATGCCTCTTAAGCAACTGTTCGATCATTGCTAGTCATTTTTTTCTATGCAGTATGGACTATTATCTTTTCCTACGTGCTCTAATGCAGAGATGCACCAAACAAGCCTCGACATGCAATTTAGAAACGGAGCGTGAGTGATTTCGCCAATACCAAGTTACTATAGTAAAGAGGATAACGCTATATGCCGGAGCACTAACATTGGTCCCAGTCAAATCCTTCGGTTCATGCAAGTTCGCAAGCAATTCCAAGTGACTAACCGCCAACAAACGCGTTTGGGCACCCCACCACCCTAATGCCTTTCGTAACAGCGACGTCACCTGGGCAGAGCTCGTTCGATTACTACTAAATCGTGAGCGTAATCGGTGTAAATGCAAGCAATCAGGCTGCACAAAGAACACCTGATCTGCTTGCAAACCAGCGGGGCTCCGTCCGTCAGCAATCGACACATGCCGCTGTAGCCGGAGTTGTGAAGGCGGACACGCGGTTCTTCTTAGTTGAGTGCGATGGTGCTTTCAAAAGAGCCGCGCAGCGTCGTTGGTCCGGGCAGCAGACTGTGCTGCAAAAACAAGGGCCCCTGATTCGCTGCGACTTGCTCACGGGAATTACAGACATATTGAGAATAAGTTCCACACGCTAGAGCCGATGAAAGCGCGATAGACTGTTATGCCGCCCAAAGACTATGACCATTAGCTGGGCTGCAGCAAACCCGTGAAAGTCCATGGCTCTGGTGGGGTGTAACCTTGCAAATGTTAAACGGTACGATTATGCTATTGACTTAAGCTTAAAAATAAAAAAACGCCTCGATGCGTGCGAGGTTGATCCATTGCTCGGCTTATCACGCTTATCCCCCGGCTATAAGTGTTCACTCATACGAGGGAGTTACTCGACAGTATGACAGACATCGTTACCGTATTAGCGCTGGGCCCTCGCGAGCGCAGCAGATGGGGGCCGGCCGGTGTACGCGTTCTCAGAGGTGACTGAACATTTTCGTTAAGTAATACCGCTGACAGACGTCCAACCTCCCCACCCACCGTTATAGGACTTCTCCCAGAGGCCCTTGTCGGTGCCGCGCACAAAGACGTCGATTCTGTTCCCGCCGGACGCCGCGGCTGCGGGTGACGCGCTCAGGGCTCCGCCGAGGGATCCCCAACTGGACCAGGTGCCGGTGTACGATTTATGCCACATGCCGTTGTCGGTGCCTTGCACAAAGAGGTCGAGACGCCCTGCGCCCCATGAGCATGCCGC
>Ga0066793_10000931_pt1 | contig 12537 bp, 9 predicted proteins | sample PersoiDNA2013189_FD_83876 | JGI IMG/M metagenome (GOLD analysis project Ga0066793, IMG submission 83876) | Permafrost soil microbial communities from the Arctic, to analyse light accelerated degradation of dissolved organic matter (DOM) -... | ecosystem: Environmental > Terrestrial > Soil >...
ATATACGACGCACCATTATGTGATAGGGGCGCGATTTATAAGCCCGTTGCGCCCTTTCTCACCAGTTCAATCACCGGAATCTTGCGCGTGGTCGACCTTTCGTACTCGGCAAAGCGCTCGGACAATGCCGCCAGTTTGGTGTAGATGTGCGCCCGTTCCTCTTCTCCTAATACGACGCCGGTCGCGGGAAATTTCTCCGTTCCAAGCTCGACGGTGACTTCTGGGTGCGCGAGTATGTTGTAGTACCAGTCGGGATTGCTTGGCGCGCCCGCCTTGGTCGCGAAAATGAAAAGACGCCCATTCTCGCTATAATACACCAACGGTTTTGTACGCGGCTGCCCACTTTTAGCACCGGTCGTCTCAAGCAAAAGCAGAGGCGTGCCTCCCATCTGCTCGCTCATCTCTCCTTTATTGGCATGGAACCGGTCAATCATCTGGCGATCTCTATCATTCTGGCGCTTCCAATCAACTTGACCATATCCATTGTTGTCATTCTGTGTCATTGTTACTCTTTCTTCCCATGGAATGAATTTAATGCTTGCATTATAGAACACGCTGCCTATTGTTGGCTGCCGGAACTCTCGGCTGCCTGCAATGCCTGCTGGCGTCGCCTCTCTTCGCCGCGTTTGCGCAGGTTCGCGCCGGAGCGGATAGTGAGCCAGATCACCGCTATGGTAATACCGTAGAAGATGATGGGCGAGATGATTAAGAACTGCGAGATGGGGATCGTGTAGACCATAACCAGGCGAAGAAAGAACTCCGCGACGTAGACGACACCCCACAGGATCGTCATGTTGCGGATGTAGGCGCGAAAGGGCGCGAGCTGCCACGCCGCGTTGAACGCCGCCTCCTGCTGCGGATTGTTGCCGGTGGTGAAGTAGCGGATGATGTAGAACCAGAGCGGCTTCGGGAAGAGGAGCGAGATCAGGCAGACGATGCCGAAGAGCACCGTCAGAAACGACTCGCGGATCTGGAACAGGCGGGCATCGCCACCCAGGAAGGTGAGCACGATCGAGACCGCGATTGTGACCAGGGCGAACGCGCCCAGCACGTCGATGCGCCACTGGCGCACGATGCTGATAATACTACCGATCATCGCGGGTATCGCCGCGAGAAAGAGCGCGAGTATATCGGAAGCCGACGTGAAGGACTTGACCAGCTGATAGATGACGAAGACGAGTACGCCATTGACGATAATACTGGGCAGCAAGCCGACGACCATTGTGCGCAGAGAGGGTGGTCGCAAATCTGTTGCAGTTGCTGGTTGCTGTGCCATTGTTGTTTCCTTTTTATGGATTTATTCGCATATTACGTTGTACCCCATCATACCACGTTGCATTTCATGATGTAGGGGCGCGGTTCACAAGCCCGTTGCGCTACAACCCGTTACGCATCACCATCCAGTCGTACGAATCGGTGTGGAGCGCGAACGGGCTTGTGAACCGCGCCCCTACATCATCGATTGGTTGGTTAGGAAAATCCTTTTGCAAAAAATGACGTTCACCCATCCATCTTTTGGAGGGAGCTATGCTCACCCATAAAATGCTATAATAGCTCTAGATAAATATATTGAAGGAAAGCATTATACCAGCCCCGGCCTGCTGCGGAGTCGTACATCTATAAGGAACGTGTGACGGGTCCGCCCTATATGCAGGCGGGTGTATCAGGAGTACCCATTCTATGGCAATCGAGACAAAGATACAGCAACCAAAGACGGTTCACTTTATTCCCAGCTACCCGCTCATCGGGAACCTGCCAGCGTTCGGTAGGGATCGCCTGGGCCTGTTGCAGCGATTGGCCCGCGCAGGCGATGTGAGCGGTATGCACTTCGGACCATTTCCCAGTATTATGTTCAATAGACCGGAGCACGTGCAGAGCATTCTGGTCGAGCACGCCTACGACTTCGACAAGGGCCTGGCCATTCACAATACCTTTCGGCCCGCGATCGGCGATGGCATTTTCAGTAGCGAGGGCGATCTGCACCGCCGCCAGCGCAAGATCATGGCACCGCCGTTTCAGCCGCGCCACATCGCCAGCTACGCCGAGACGATGGGACACTACGGCGAGCAGATTCAGCAGACCTGGCGTGATGGCAGCATCATCGACATCAACCAGCAAATGACCAACCTTACTATGAGCATCATCGGCAAGGCGCTCTTCGACGCCGATGTCTTCACCGAGACCGACGAACTGGGCGAGGCGATGCTTGTCATTTTCGAGAACATCACCCACAGGCTCTCGGTCCTCTTCCCCGCGCCTTACAACTGGCCTCTGCCCGGCAACATTCGCGCGCATAAGGCGGTAGATGTACTGCGTGGGCGCATCCGACGCTTCATCGACGAGCGGCGGGCACATGCGAGCGAGCGCAACGACTTCCTCTCCATTTTGTTGCAGGCAAAGGACGAAGACGGGCAGCCCATGAGCGATGAGCAGTTGATGGCCGAGTGCCTGACGCTCTTCGGCGCGGGCCACGAGACCACCGCGACGGCCCTGACCTGGGCGTGGTACCTGCTCTGCCGCCATCCCGAGATCTATCAGCGCGTTCAGGATGAGGTCGATAGCGTCTTGCAGGGTCGCACGCCCACCTATGCCGATCTGGCACAGCTACCCTACTGCCTGCAGGTCTTCAAAGAGGCAATGCGTCTCTATCCGCCAGCCTACATCGCCTCGCGTCGAGCCTTGCGTGATGTCGAGATCGATGGCTATGCTGTGCCCAAAGATGGAGTCGTCCTGTTCTCGTCCTACACACTGCATCGACGCGAAGAGTACTTCCCACAGCCCGAGCGTTTCGATCCCGAGCGCTTCACGCCTGAACGCGAGAAGCAGCTTCCGCGCTATGCCTACATCCCCTTCGGAGCGGGGCCGCGCATCTGCATTGGCCTCTACTTCGCCATGATGGAGGGCCACCTGCTGCTCGCCACGCTTGCCCAGCGCACCAGCTTCTACCTGGTCCCCGGCCAATCGATCGAACCCGACCCGATACACCACCTGGCGCTACGACCCGGTGGCGCGGTGAACGTATCGGTGAAGAAGCGGTAACATATTCATCCGCACCCAATAATGTAGGGGCGCGATTTATAAGCCCGCTGCGCACGATATGAATTATATGTAAGAAAAATCATGTCATACCGGGCGGGCTTATAAATCGCGCCCCTACATTATTGGGTCTGGAAGGCTGAAAGGGGCTGAAGCGACCTGATATATACGTCCTCATTGCCATCATTGACGCTCTTGTGACGCGCGTGCTAAGATTTTAGCAATTCTTTTGTCATGGAAGAGCATCGTCCATAAGGCGAGGAAAGAGAGCACCCCGTGAAAGCGCCATCGCTTACCCTGGGAGTTGAAGAGGAGTACCAGATTATCGACCCGCAAACGGGCGAGCTGCATTCGTACATTACCGAGCTTTTGAAGGACGATCGCACCGTCTTGAGCGAGCAGCTCAAACCGGAGCTGCACCAATCCATCGTCGAGATCGGTACCACCGTTTGCCAGACGCCTGCTGAACTGCGCGGCGAGCTGGCGCGCAAACGCCGCGTGGTGATAGACCTGGTGGGGAAGAAGGGGCTGAAGATAGCCGCCGCTGGCACGCATCCCTTCTCATCCTGGCTGACGCAGGAGATCACGCCACTGGAGCGCTATATGGGCGTGCGCGAGGATATGCAGGAGCTGGCGCAGCAGTTGCTGATCTTCGGGACGCACGTCCACATCGGCATCGAGGATCGCGAGTTCTTGATCGACGCCATGAACGTCGCGCGCTACCTGATGCCGCACATCCTCTGCCTCTCGACCAGCTCGCCCTTCTGGATGGGGCGCAACACCGGCCTGAAGTCTTACCGCAGCATTATTTTTCGCAACTTCCCGCGCAGTGGCGTGCCACGCGTCTTCCAATCCTGGGCCGATTTTACCTCGCTCGTCGATACCTTTGTGCAGACCAACACAATTCCCGATGGCAGCAAGATCTGGTGGGACGTGCGCCCGAACTGGTCGTATCCGACGCTGGAGTTCCGCATCTGCGACGTTTGTACGCGCGTCGACGAGGCCATCTGCATCGCCGCGCTCCTGCAGGCGATCATCGCCAGGCTGTGGAGGCTGCGCCGCGACAACCTGACCTTCCGCGTCTATCCGGGCGATCTGATCGAGGAGAACAAGTGGCGCGCCGTGCGCTACGGCCTGGACGGGAAGCTGATCGACTTTGGCAAGCAGCAGGAACTGCCCGCGCGCGACCTGATCCGCGAGATGATCGAGTGGTTCATCGGCGATATCGTCGACGAGCTGGGCAGTCGCCGCGAGGTCGAATACGCTTACCAGATTCTGCAAGATGGCTCCAGCGCTGATCGCCAGCTAGCGACCTTCCAGCGCACAGGCGACCTGAAGGAGGTCGTCGCGCAACTGATCCGCGAGACCGGCGAAGGGCTGGAGGCGTAGATTTATCTAAAGAGCCTTCAATCAGTAGGGATGGGGCTGGCCTCCAGCCGGTTCCCCGAGAACGCTGCCACTAGCATGATCGCGTTCCCCGAGCCGGATGGGGGCCAGCTCTATCCCTACTAGAATGCGACAGGTAAAGCTTTCAAACCACGCAGGCCCATATTCTCGCGCCATTGTAGAGTTTCTGGCTTCAAATGCAGATTGGGCATACGGCGCAGCAGCGTATTGAAGGTAATCTGCCCTTCGATGCGCGCCAATGGAGCGCCGAAACAGAAGTGGCCGCCCCACGCGAAGGCAACGTGGCGGTTATCTGCGCGGCTCAGATCGAGACGGTCTGGATCGGGGAAACGCTCTGGATCGCGATTGGCGGCTCCCATGACCACGATCACCGCCTGGCGCTTGCGAATGCTCTTCCCACCCAGTTCGGTATCTTCGGGTGCCAGGCGAGCGGTATGCTGGCTGGGACTCTCAAAGCGCAGCAGTTCCTCAATGGCTGAAGGTGCCAGAGAAGGATCGGACTGCAGCTGCCGCAATTGCTCTGGATGGCGCAGCAGGGAGAGGATGCCGTTGCCGATCAGATTGGTGGTGGTCTCCTGACCGCCAACCATCGTGACAATCGTGTTCGCGATAATCTCGTCGTCGGTGAGTCGATCTCCATCTACTTCGGCGCTTATCAACGCGGTCATCAGATCGTCGCGGGGATGTGCGCGATGATCTTCCAGCTGATTGCGGAAATACTCAAGCATCTCCTCCAGGCTGCGCAGGACGACGGCGGCGCTATCGGGATTGTGTTGGAAGTTGCCGAGGATCTGGGCGAAGTCCGAGGACCATTTCGTCAATTGCCGCCAATCGGAGGTAGGCAGACCCAGCAACTCGGCGGTCACGATCGCGGGCAATGGCACGGCGATATCGGCGAGGATATCCATCTCGCCATTAGCCTGCACGGTGTCTAGCAGGCCATCGGTAATATCCTGGATATGCGAGCGGAGCACCTCAACGCGGCGCGGTGTAAAGGCTCTAGAGGCCAGACCACGCACGCGCCCATGCGCCGGGGGGTCCAGAAAGAGCATCTGACGCACCATTACCTGGGCCAGGGGCTTCAACGTCCCCAGTCCCAGCGCCTCCAGTTGCTCCGGCGTCGGCGTGCGATTGGCGGAGAACTTCTGGAACACTGTAACCACATCGGCGTAGCGCGTCACCACCCACGCGTGTAGAAAGGGGTCCCAATGTACCGGATCCTCGTTGCGCAGGCGCTGATACAACGGATAAGGATTGGCGAGAACTTCAGGATCAAGTAGATGGTAAAGGCTCAAGGGCATGCCTTTTTTGCCCGTCTGCGCAGATGTGCCTGTATTTAGAGTCATGGTGCTTTCCCTCCGCATGTGTGCAGAAAGCTGGAATGAGGAGAGGCGCTACCCCTGTCCGAGCAGGCGCAGAACCTCTTCCTCGTTCATGGCTGCAATCTTTACGAGAACGAGTTGTTCTATCTCGACGCTCAACTGGCGTAGCGTCGGAGCTTCGAACAGGGTACGCAGGGGGAGATCGACGCCGAAAGTGCCCGCGATGCGCGCGATCAACTGCGTGCCCAGCAACGAGTGTCCGCCGAGCAGAAAGAAGTTATCGTCGATCCCGATCTGTTCGAGCCCCAGCAGCGGTGCTACAATCTCGCTCAACTGCTGCTCAGTTGCCGTCGTGGGGGCGACGAGAACGCCATCGCGCAGTGTGTTTGCCTCATCTGGGGCGGGAAGCGCCTCGCGATCGATCTTGCCATTGGGCGTCAGGGGCAGCGCGTCTACCAGCACAAAGGTTGCCGGAAGCATATACTCGGGCAATTGCAGCAGCGCTGCATCGCGCAATGAACCCGCGCTCAGCTCCGCGTCAGGAACCTTCACGATATACGCGACCAACCTGTTATCGTCGGAGGTGTCTTTGCGCGCCACCACGATGCTCGTTTGAACGGCGGGATGCTCATTGAGCACGGCCATCACCTCGCCTGGCTCGATCCGATAGCCGCGTATCTTGATCTGATGATCGGTGCGCCCCATAAAGGCAATCTGCCCATCGTCCAGCATGCGCGCCCGGTCGCCCGTTTTGTAGAGGCGAGCACTCGCATTATCGCTGAAAGGATGGCGGATGAAGCGTTCGGCGGTGAGTTCGGGGCGATTGAGGTAGCCCAGAGCCAGGCCTGCGCCTCCAATATAAAGCTCGCCCGGCGTGCCGTTAGGCACCTGGCGCAGTTGCTCGTCCAGGATGTAGACCTGCATATTGTCAATGGGACGACCGATGGTTGGCGGCGTTTGCGCGTTGGACGTTGGGGGAACGCGCCCGGAGGTAGTGACGACAGTTGCCTCCGTTGGGCCATAGTTGTTGATGAGTGCGAAGGGTACCGTTTGCGCCGGATAGCGCTGCAGCGTGTCTGCGCCTGTGAGGAGATAGCGCAATGAGGTCGTCGGCGGCCACTCAAGGGAGAGCAGGTTCTCCGCCAGCGCCGTTGGCACAAACGAGATCGTGATGTTCTTGTTGAGTAGCCAGTTGCGCAATTCCGACGCAGAGGTGCGCACATCTTCATCGGGCATGGAGACGCTGGCTCCGGCTGTCAGGTAGGGCCAGAGTTCCCAGCCGGTTGCGTCAAAGGCAGGGCTGGTGAGCTGGGTAGCGCGATCGGCTGGTGTTACCTCGAAGGCCCGCTGATGCCAGAATACCAGATTGAGCAGGCTACTATGGGTGATCTGCACGCCTTTAGGCCGACCGGTTGAACCAGAAGTATAGATAACATAGGCCAGATCGTCGCCTGTCTGCGCAACAACGGGATCGCTCACGTCCTGTAGCATTGTGCTCTCCAGGCAGACAGGCTGCGCTTTGTGGGCGGGAAGTCGGCTCACCAGGTGTTGTTGCGTCACGACCACGGGTGCCGCGCTATCTGCAAGCATAAAGGCGAGACGCTCAGCCGGGTAGGTTGGGTCCAGCGGGACGTACGCCCCACCAGCTTTGAGTATGCCCAGCAGAGCGATCACCAGATCCGCGCTCCGTTCCATGCAGAGCGCTACAAGAGAATTTCTCTCGACGCCGAGGGCGCGCAGGTGGTGGGCAAGCTGGTTAGCTCGTCGATTCAGCTCTCGATAGGTGAGCATCCTGTTCCGTTCTACAAGCGCTACCGCTTCGGGCTGCTTTGCAGCCTGCGTTGCAACCAGTTGTGGAACACATGTATGACGCGGATACTCGTGTTGTGTCGCATTCCATTGAGCCAGTTGTTGCCATTCACGCGTAGAATATCCTTCATTCACTGCAATAAGTGGATCAGATAAAGAGCGAGAAATTTCTGTCATTTTGCTAGTATCCATGTGTACAACTTCCCTCCTGTATCCAGCTTTGTGGGCTGCACATCCTATGCTTGTTTCCTCCATGAGGGATGCCAGATGCTCATATTTTTTGGGGTAAGAAAGTATAAGCGTACTCAAGCTCGTTGTAACACAACATTAGACAGTATACCTGAGAGGTGAAATGGAAATCATTTGTCCACCTGATGGCTTTCCACTTTTTTTGCGGGGCTTGCCAGCTTTGCGCCCCAAACCATCACTGGAAGGCGGTTTACTCCTATTGTGGCTATCTTTGGCTACCCGTCTTTCCAGCTCTTCAATGCGCAGTAACGCCCTCATCAGATACGCTTCTCATTCCTCAATTCGATGGTCTTTCTGAGCCACTTGTTCTTTGAGCTCGGCGTACGCTTCTTCCAGTTCTCTGGCTTCTTCTTCTCTCATGCCTTCAGTCTACCATCTCTGTCCAGTCCATCTCCAAGGGCTCCTGAGTAGTTACCAAATTTGAAGGTGCGGCTATGTCAAGTTGGTCAGGCTACAACCGCGTTCGCGTACAGTCGAGATCTCCAGATCCAGGCTATACAGCTTGTTGCGCAACGAAGAAAGTGCGCGACGAATGGGCCTGAGTTCCTGTTGCCATGTTCCAAGCTCCATAGCTTCCTGCAAGCGCTGGCGAGAGCGCGTTACAGCTACTGAACTGACGGTGTTCAAAGCAAGGTTTGCAAGGAGTATCTCATAAGGGCAACAATGCGGAAAAGCTTCTAAAATTGGTACAAACACACGCATCTCATTGATGCTTAATTGCTGCTCCATAACCTGTATCGGTCCTTCACGTAATAACGAGAGCGTACGTGTTTTCAGATTCAAGACCAGTGTGTGTCCTGGTGGCAGCAAATTCAACAGAGAGAAATGAGAGATGGATGTCTCACTCTCTTTCTGTTGTTTAAGACGGACGGGTTGCGTCTTCTGCATACAACGTTCCTTACTGTATTCGACTCTACTTTACTCTACGAAGAAGGTTACATGTCCATACTAAAAAGGCAGACATCAATGAAGACAAAATACTTGAGACTGATCCGAAGAAACGGCTGGTTAAGAAGGGATGAGGCACCAGGAGCTATTTCAGCGTAGAGCAATAATAACCCTTTCCCCTTGTAAGTATACACTATAGAAAGTTCTTTCTGTCTAGCTAGCGGTGACGAAAACTATTGCTGAAGGCAAAGTGCGAGTGAAACTTACCGCTTCCAGGACAAAATATCTCAGTAGCCAAATCCCTTCTCCAGCCATGCTACCTGAACTATCCCGAGGATAATGCGATTATCATAACCGCATTGGACGGGTCATACTCTCTCAAAGTTGAGAAAGCAATAATCGATAAAGTCGGTTATCAAATGCCTTAAAAGTAGTTGTTAACCAGCGATTTTTCTTTTCACTCTTGGGTATACTGTTGCAGGGATAAGAAGTATCAAGCCACCATTCTTTTACTCACTTGCTTTATGTCCATCGCTTCTCCTGAAAAAAAGCAGTAGTGCTGGAAGAGTAGAGAAAGCAACTCAAGCTCCTAAAAGAGACACCACAGAATGGAATCGTGCAATACCATTGGGAGAGCATATGATGATCTCTATCGCGGCTCCTCTGATGGGAGCTGAAGAGGAAACTGCTGTTCTTCAGGTTCTCGCATCAGGTCGCCTCGCTCAAGGAGAGCGTGTTGCAACATTTGAGCAGCGTTTTGCCAGTTTCTGTCAGGTTCAGGAGGCTGTAGCTGTCTCTTCAGGCACAGCAGCGCTGCACCTGGCGCTGCTCGCGCACGGCATCGGTCCTGGTGATGAGGTCATCACTACCGCGTTTAGTTTCGCTGCGACGGCCAATGCTATCTTGCTCGCCGGTGCAATTCCGGTATTTGTTGATATCGAGCCTGATACCTATACGCTAGATCCCGCACAGGTCGAGTTAGTGGTGACACCACGCACAAAAGCTATTCTTCCGGTACATCTTTACGGTTGCCCCTGCAATATGGAGCGCCTGATGCAGATCGCGGATGCGTACTCGCTTGCCTTAATCGAGGACGCGTGTCAGGCTCACGGCGCAACCTTCAATGGGAAGCCTATAGGTAGCTTCGGAACCGGATGTTTTTCATTTTATGCCACGAAGAACATGACGACCTGTGAGGGGGGCATGGTAACGACAGATGATCCGGCTATTGCGGAAAAAATCCGTTTGTTACGCAATCATGGGCAGGAGGCGCGGTACTATCATATCGCGTTGGGCTATAACTTGCGCATGACAGAACTGCAAGGCGCAATAGGCATCGTCCAGTTGGAAAAACTAGAAGCTTTTACGAGACAGCGCATTGCGAATGGCACATATCTGACGGGCTGTCTCAAAGAATATGTAACTACACCGGTAGCGCATCCCGAAATGCGCCATGTGTATCACCAGTATACGATCAGAATACCGGAAAAGCGCGATGACTGGGCAACACAACTGCGCACTGAAGGCATCGAGACCGCTATTCATTATCCTTTACCCATTCACCGACAACCGTTCTACCGGCGTAATGCAACACTTATGCGCATCCTGACACCTGGGAAGAGAGCGTCTGTCAGAGGAAGTAACCCCACTGCGTGCTTGCCAGAGACCGAGCGCGCCGCGCAAGAGGTCCTCTCGCTGCCAGTGCATCCAGCGCTCAGCCAGGAGAACCTTTGCACCATTGCAAGGAAGGTAGTTGCTCTATGCGATTAAAAGTAGCAGTCGTTGGTGCAGGTTCCATGGGTATGAATCACCTGCGCGTATTGACGGATTTCGATGAAGAGCGTGTCCAGTTGGTAGGCATTGCGGACCCGCATGAGCCAGCGCTCAAGCACGCCATGAATCGCTTTCACGTGGCGGCCTATGCCGATTACCGTCAGATGATCGAGCAAACACGACCGGACCTTGTAGCCGTCGTTGTGCCCACTCATCTTCATTACGAGGTGGCGGCATTTGCGCTGGAACGCGGCATCAATGTGCTTATAGAAAAACCCATCACGACCACCGTTGAAGAAGCCATGCTGTTGCTCGAGCTTGCGCGTCAAAGAGGAGCAAAGATTGCTGTTGGACACGTCGAACGCTTCAATCCGGCCATCGTCGAGCTCAAGCGGCGTCTACGTACCGACTCGCCAGGCCAGATATTTCACCTGCATGCGCGCCGTATTGGACCCTTTCCACCGCGTATTCGGGACGTGGGCGTTACCCTTGATCTTGCCTCGCACGATATTGATGTGATGCGCTACCTGGTGAATGCCGAGGTGGAACATGTCTATGCACAGACGCAGCGGCGCATTCATAGCACGCACGAGGATTTGCTGCTCGGCATTCTCCGTTTCGGTAACGGTGCTATTGGCGTGCTCGATGTCAATTGGTTGACGCCGACCAAAGTGCGCGAACTGACCGTTACGTGTGAGCGCGGCATGTTTCTTATCAACTATCTGACACAGGAAATCTACTTCTATGAGAACGATTATACGCCAACGGACTGGGATGCCCTACGCTCGCTTGCCGGTGTAAGCGAGGGGACAATGACGCGCCTCAAAGTACAGAAAGCGGAACCATTGCAGTTAGAGTATATCGATGTTCTCAAAGCTATCACAGACGACTCCCTACCCACGGTGACGGGGGAAGACGGATTAGCCGTTTTGCAGGTCGTACACCAGCTCTGCACATTCGTTGCGCCACAAGATACGCGGGACAAAGAAGTTGGAAAAAGCATGAAGGTCGAGGTATAGTATGCGCAACACCAGTTTCCCTCTCTCTTCACGACGGGCGACCGTTGCCGTTGTTGGGCTGGGCAAGATCGGCCTACCCCTTGCCGTACATTATGCGCGCTATGGGTATCGTGTCATCGGTTGCGACATTAATCCGCAAGTAGTTGAGACCGTCAATGCAGGCAAGGCGCATGTTCAAGAGGAAACAGGGCTGGCGGAAAGCGTTGCTGACCTGGTAACACGCGGATTGCTTTGCGCGACCTCTGATACAAGTGCAGCTGTCCAGGAAGCTGGAATAATCGTGGTCATTGTGCCTGTCATCATCGACGCGCAGCATAGACCCGACTTCACGCATCTTGACGCAGCCACGCGGGCGATCGGTAGCGGTCTGCAGCCTGGCACACTGCTCATCTACGAAACAACGGTACCCGTCGGCACAACCACGGGTAGGATGGCCCCGCTTCTTGAGCAGACTTCACAACTCACGGCAGGGCAAGAATTCTACCTTGCCTACAGTCCAGAGCGCGTCTCTTCCGGCCACATTTTCCGCGATCTGCAGAGCTATCCAAAGATTGTAGGTGGCATCAATGAGCAGAGCGCCACGCTCGCCGCCGCGTTTTACCGCTCGGTCCTGGACGCCCCTCTTCTGATGATGGCTTCAAGTGAGGAGGCTGAGTTTGTCAAGCTGATCGAAACGACGTATCGCGATGTCAATATCGCATTGGCAAACGAGTTTGCCTGCTACGCGGATATGCATGGTCTCAGCGTCTCGCGCGCCATTGCGGCGGCCAATACACAACCGTATGCGCATATTCACGCACCGGGCGTCGGTGTCGGTGGCCATTGTATTCCTGTCTATCCCTACTTTCTCTGCGCCGGTGTAGAGGATAGGCAGAAGCAAAGCTCCGACTCCGAGCTTCCAATGCTTCTGTTGCCGCGCTTCGCGCGCCGCGTCAACGATGCAATGGCCGAATATGCCGTGCAGCGGATAGAAACTCTCAGTGGACCTCTGGTAGGTCAGGCGGTCCTCATACTCGGAGTAGCCTATCGGGGGG
>Ga0066793_10000933_pt1 | contig 12533 bp, 10 predicted proteins | sample PersoiDNA2013189_FD_83876 | JGI IMG/M metagenome (GOLD analysis project Ga0066793, IMG submission 83876) | Permafrost soil microbial communities from the Arctic, to analyse light accelerated degradation of dissolved organic matter (DOM) -... | ecosystem: Environmental > Terrestrial > Soil >...
GTCCTGACTGTCGTTGAGCGTGAGTTCGAGATTGGGAAAGGCTTGTGCGTAGGATGCGCGGTTGCGCAGCAGGGCATTCAGGGTGATCTGGTTTTCGTTGGTTGGATCGGCTTCCAGTGCTGATGATTCAATGCTTATCAGGTCAGGATGTTGCGGCAGCGGCACGCTGCATTTCAGTATCAGGCAATAGCCGATAAGTGCCGGTTTCAAGTCGGGCAACCGAGCGGCAATGTCGACACGGAAGAAATAGGCGGTTTGTGCGAGCAACACTATCAGCAACAACAATGCGGCCATAGCCCTTGGCCAGGTACGATATTTGGGTTGGAATTCGCTTTTGTCGTCAATATCTTGCACGATGGCGACTTGTTCTGCCAGCGTCATGGGTTGCAGAACAACCATGTCGGAATATGCCGATGTAATGGATTCGTCCAGTATCGGCAATTCAAGCTGCAGATCCAGTTGATCAGGGGCAAAGTTGGGGCGTGTATCAAAGGCTTCCATACAATGCCCGCAGCGCACCATGCCGTGATGCGCCTCCAACTGCGCCTTGGTGATTTTGAAGCGAGTGCCGCAGTATGGGCAGACTGTCGTTCCGTACATCTTAACGCTTGCGCCCTGACAGGCACGACCAGCCGTCCTCGAAAATCGGGGCATTCAAATCGAACCATTGTTGATAGATGTTCATCATGTCTTGCGCCTGTTCTTCAAGTATGCCGGACAACACGATTTGTCCGCCTTGCCGTGTCGATTTAGCCAACAATGGTGCAAGCATACGCAACGGGTTGGTCAGGATGTTCGCGACGACCAGATCATAACTGGATTGTGGCGCATCGTCGGGCAAATAAAACTGCACGTCGTTGACCTGATTGGCGATAGCGTTGTCGCGGCTGGCAATAACGGCCTGCAAGTCTACATCAACGCCGACAGCATGGGCAGCCCCCAGCTTGAGCGCGGCAATGGCGAGGATGCCGGAGCCGCAGCCATAATCCAATATGTTTTCGCCACCGCGCAAATTGCTGTCCAGCCAGCGCAAACACAAGCGCGTGGTAGGGTGGCTACCGGTGCCGAATGCCAGGCCGGGGTCGAGCACGATGTTGATGGCGTTCGGGTTGCTGGGCGTGTGCCAGGTCGGAACGATCCATAACCGCGGCGAGATCGGGATAGGCTCGAATTGGGATTGAGTGAGACGCACCCAGTCGTTGTCGGCCAGTGTCTCGATGCGATGTTCAGGAAGTTGTTTGAGGCCGATGTTGGCGGTTGCGTTGCGCAGAATGGCGCTGACATCTTTGTCGCTGTCGAACAGTGCGCTGACGCGGTTGTGTTGCCACACACCGGGTGGCGGTTCGCCGGGCTCGCCGAAGATAGCCTGTTCATCGGGTGTGTCGGCATCGGCATCCAGCAAGTCCACCGACAACGCGCCGAGTTCGAGCAACGCTTCGCTCAGGGCTTCGGCGTGCTCGGCATCGCTATCAACGACCAGGTTTAGCCACGGCATTATTTAACTTTGGTACGCTCGGCCAAACGCTCTTCCAGATAATGAATGTTGGTGCCGCCGCGTATGAAGGCTGCGTCTTGCAGCAATTCGCGATGCAGTGCGATGTTGGTCTCGATGCCTTCCACGGCCATTTCAGAAAGAGCGGTGCGCATTCGCGCCATGGCTTGTTCGCGTGTGTCGCCGTAGGCAATGATTTTGCCTATCATCGAGTCGTAGTACGGGGGCACGAAATAGTTGGCGTACACATGTGAATCCACGCGGATGCCGGGACCGCCGGGCGGGTGCCAGGTGGTGATGCGTCCTGGAGAAGGTGTGAATTTGTAAGGATGCTCGGCATTGATACGGCATTCGATGGCGTGCCCCCTGAACTCGATGTCGCGCTGTTTGAATGGCAGCTTTTCCCCGGCGGCGATGCGAATTTGTTGCTGTACGATGTCGATGCCGGTAATCATTTCCGTCACCGGATGTTCCACCTGAACACGGGTGTTCATTTCGATGAAAAAAAACTCGCCATTTTCATATAAGAACTCGAATGTACCTGCGCCGCGATAGCCGATCTTGCGGCAGGCCTCGGCACAACGCTCGCCGACCTTATTGCGCATCTTTGCATCGAGCAAGGGTGCCGGGGCTTCTTCGAGAATCTTCTGGTGGCGGCGCTGCATCGAGCAATCACGTTCGCCCAAATACACCGCGTTGCCATGTTGGTCGGCGAGCACCTGGATCTCGATATGGCGCGGGTTCTCCAAAAACTTTTCCATGTAGACCATGGGGTTGTTGAAGGCAGCCTGCGCTTCAGAACGCGTCATGGTCACCGCATTCAGCAGAGCCGCTTCGGTATGTACCACGCGCATGCCGCGCCCGCCGCCGCCGCCGGAAGCTTTGATAATGACCGGGTAGCCGATGCTGCGCGCGATCTTGATGATCTCTGCGGGGCTGTCCGGTAACGCGCCTTCAACACCCGGCACGCAGGGCACGCCGGCTTTCTTCATCGCGATCTTGGCACTTACCTTGTCGCCCATCAACCGAATGGTTTCGGCGCGCGGGCCGATGAATACGAAACCGCACTTTTCGACGCGCTCGGAAAAATCCGCGTTCTCCGACAGGAACCCATAACCGGGATGGATAGCCTGCGCATCGGTTACTTCTGCCGCGCTAATGATGGCGGGGATGTTCAGATAGCTTTGAATAGAAGAAGCCGGGCCGATACAAACCGATTCATCGGCCAGTTTCACATACTTGGCATCCGCATCCGCTTCGGAATGCACGACGACGGTTTTAATCCCCAACTCGCGGCAGGCGCGCTGGATGCGCAACGCTATTTCACCGCGATTTGCGATCAGAATTTTCTCAAACATGTGATGTCTCCGCAGTGAAATAGCGTTTGTGGCTTTCAGCCACGGGGCGATTTGGCTGCGCCGCTGCGCTGCCTTTCGGCAGCTGGTCACCGCGATTGGCTATCAGGATTTTTTCAAACATGGTGTTGGGTACCCCTATCAATTCATTTTGCGAACACCCGCTATGCGGATTGGCTGCTTAAATCACTTCGGGCGAATCCACCCGTAAATGATTAGCTGGTGTGTTCTCATCTGCTGCACATGCACCTTCAGCTCGCGCGCTTTTCGTCTATTCGGTCTGCATGTCGTATCGCTCGCTTTGTTGATTCTTGCGCATCATCCCGCAAAAGCGACTAGTGGAAGGATCATGCCGATTGTTTTCGTGGCTAGTGAGCGTCTAACTGATGACAAACAGTGGTTGACCAAATTCGACGGGTTGCCCGTTCTCAACCAGGATTGCTGTGATAATGCCAGCTTTATCCGACTCGATTTCGTTGAGCAGCTTCATCGCCTCGATGATGCACAAAGTATCTCCGCTATTTACGGATTGACCAACATCCACAAATGCTTTGGAACCCGGTGAGGCAGAGCGGTAAAACGTGCCTACCATAGGTGACTTGACCACATGGCCCTCCGCTACCGGCGGTTTGCTTGGCTCGGCTGCAACTGCCACGGCAGCAACCGGGATAGCCATTGCTTGTTGAGGAGCTGCTGCATATACCTGTTGTGCTGAAGCCGCGGTGCGGGTGATGCGTACCCGTTCTTCGCCCTCGCTGATTTCCAGTTCGGCAATGCCGGAGCTTTCGACCAACTCAATCAATGTCTTGAGTTTGCGTAAATCCATGGTGATCTCCTTAATCTTGGTTTTTATGGTTCAGTGCGAATTGCACCGCGAATTCATAGCCTGCTGCGCCCAAGCCGCTGATCACACCAATGGCGAGATCGGAAAAAAACGATTCTTTGCGGAACGCCTCGCGCGCGAATACATTAGAAAGATGTACTTCAATGAATGGGATGGCTACCGCCGCCAGTGCATCGCGCAATGCCACGCTGGTGTGGGTGAATGCTGCCGGATTGATAATGATGAACTGAGTACCATCGGCGCGCGCTTGCTGTATGCGTCCCACCAGTTCAAACTCGGCATTGCTCTGGAAGCAATGCAAGTTTGCGCCGCTTTTGCCAGCTAATGTCATTAAATGATTGTTAATTTCGTCCAACGTGACACGGCCATACACCTCCGGCTCGCGACTGCCGAGCATATTCAGGTTGGGTCCATGCAACACAAGGATGTTTTTCATGTGTGCAGATTACCGTAAATTAGGGCGATTTGTCCAATTTTTTGACGAAGATAGACAAAATATATTAAAGCCCAACACCTTGCAACGTTTTTAAAAACTGCTTGGAATCCTGATAACCGGTCACGCGGAAATCGCCCATTTCTTTGCCGCCTGCATCGAAGAATAGAATGCCGGGCGGGCCGAACAGGTTGTAGCGTTTCAGCATGGCTTTATCGGCTTCGCTGTTTGCCGTGACATCAGCTTGCAGCAGCAATACCGGTTTGAGTTTGGCTACTACCGCGGTATCGGCAAAGGTGAAGCGTTCCATTTCCTTGCAGGAGATGCACCAGTCGGCGTAGAAATCAAGCATCACGGTCTGCCCGCGTGCCTGGATGATACGTTGGTCGAGTTCCGCAAGGTCTTTGACACTTGAAAATTTCAGCATGGCGGGCGTTTGTGTTTCAGTGCGACCGATGTTGCCGAGCGGGCGGAGGATGTCGCGGGAACCGGACAGGGCTCCGACCAAATAAGCCGCGCCCAGCAACAAGGCAAACAGGCCGATTCCTTTGAGAAGTTTGTTCCAGCCATTGGCATTATGTGGCAGCGCATCCAGTGCGCGCAGGTAAATCGCCGAGAAGATCAGCAGCGCCGCCCATAGCAGCATCTCAACGCTGACGGATAGCAAAGGTTGGATGATCCAGATCGCCAGCGCCAGCAACATCACGCCAAAGAATTGTTTGACCGCTTCCATCCACGCGCCTGCCTTGGGCAGCAGCACGCCAGCAGAAGTACCAATCAGCAGTAGGGGCGCGCCCATGCCTAGCGCCATCACAAACAAAGCGACACCGCCCAGCACGGCATCGTGCGTCTGGCCGATATAGAGCAACGCACCGGCTAAAGGCGCAGCCACGCACGGGCCCATGATGATTGCGGACAGCGCGCCCATCATGAACACGCCGCCCAGATGACCTCCGTGCAAGCGGTTGCTGGTGGTGGACAGCTTGCTTTGCAGCGCGGTCGGCAGTTGCAACTCATAAAATCCAAACATGGACAGCGACAGCAGCACGAACACGGCAGCGAAGCTGCCGAGTACCCAAGGCGTTTGCAGCGCGTTTGAGATCAGGTTGCCAGAATATCCAGCCGCCACACCAGCCGCCGCATAGGTTATCGCCATACCCAGCACATAGGCCAGCGACAGGATGAAGGCGTGCACATGGGTGATCTTGTGGCCACGCCCGACGATGATGCCGGACAGGATCGGAATCATCGGGAATACGCACGGGGTCAACGCCAGCAATAACCCCGCACCGAAAAAGAAGGAGACAATCAGCCAGAAACCACCATTCTTGAAAAGTTGGGCAATTTGCGAACTTTCGGATACGGGGGTTTGCGATGAAGGCAGCGGGGTTACAGTAATGACGGGTGGTGCAAGCTGGCCGGTCGTCGCATCCGGCAGGTTGATGTGCAAAGTCTTGGTGATGGGCGGGTAGCATAGCCCCTCCTCGCTGCAACCCTGGTAGACGGCGTTCAGCGTTATGTCTGTTGCCGGACCAGACGGGCGATCCAGCATGATCAAGGCTTGAAACGAACGATGGAAGACTTCGGTGTCGCCGAAGTTGGGGTCATGCTTTATTTCGCCTTTGGGCAAATTCACTGCCGTGACTTTGACCGCGTTGTCCTGGGTGGCAAAGGTAATTTTGTCACGATACAGATAGTAGCTGGGCGTCACGTTGAAGCTGGCCTGCAAAGTATGTGCATCGCGCACCGCGATCTCCAGGCCGAAAGCCTTGTCCGGCGGCAGGAAGCCGGGTTGTTTGTTGCCGCCCAGGCCGGGGAGACGATCCAGAAAACTTTCCGCATTTGAGACGGGCGCGGTAACACACAGCAGCAACAGCAAGATAAATCGCATAACTATTCCTTGAGGGTAACGGTTTCACTGCTTACCCAATCCAGATAAGCGGGTAAGCCTGCTATCAGAGGGACAGCGATGATTTCGGGAAGTTCGTAAGGGTGCGCTTCGCGGATCAATTTTTCAAGCAGCGGGTAAGCGGCATGTGTGGTTTTGATCAGCAGCGGCACTTCGATGACGGTTTCGATACCGCCCTGCCAGCGATAAGTAGAATTGCATGAAGCAAGCTGGTTCACGCACGCGGCTGCACGCGCTTCGACAAGTTGGCGCGCAAGTTTTTCCGCAGATTGAACATCCGGCAAATTGGTAATCACCAACAAAAAATCGTTCATGGCTTGGCGAAGCGCAATCCAAGTTGCAACAATTCATCCCAAACATCACCCTGCCGCAGACCTTTGATGGTCTTGTCCAGTCTTGCGGCCTGCTGGATGGCGCGCTCGATGTGCGAGAATTTCAGTCGGCGTGCCGCAGCTTCAATCAATCCCTGACGCGACCCCCATACTCGGGCATCGCGCAGGGCATTGCCGATATTGCCACCGTGCTGGGTGGCTTGCAGCACCCTGCCCAGTGTGCGGATTTCTTCGCTGATCGCCCAAAGCACCAGCACGGTGGCGGTTCCTTCGGCGCGCAGACCGTCAAGGATGCGGGTATAGCGTGCCGCGTTGCCGTTCAGCATCGCTTCTGAAAGTTTGAAAATATCATATCGCGCCACGTCCATCACCGCGTCTTTGACTTGATCGAAAGATACTATCCCTATCGGGAACAGCAAAGCGAGTTTTTGGATTTCCTGAAATGCAGCGAGAAGATTTCCCTCGCTACGATCGGCGAGGAATTCCAAGGTGGTGTTATCCGCCGATTGTTCCTGCCGTTTCAGGCGCCCTGCAATCCAGTGTGGCAACGCGCTGCGTGGAATGTCGTCGGCAGAAATCATCACGCCGTGTTGTTGCAGGGAGCCAAACCATTTGCTGTTCTGCGCAGTCTTGTCCAGTTTGGGCAAGGAAATCAGCGTCAACACGTCCGGGCTCATGCCGGCGCAGTAGTCCTGCAACGCCTGCCCTCCTTCCATGCCGGGCTTGCCGGACGGAATGCGCAGGTCTATCACCTTGCGTGTGGCGAACAGCGACAGGCTCTGCACGCTATTGTGCAACTCGCCCCACTTGAAATACTGTTCGGCGATAAATGTTTCGCGTTCGGTATAGCCGGCAGCACGCGCTGCCGCACGGATACTGTCGGCCGCTTCGATCGCCAGCAACAGCGCGTCGCCGTATACCACATACAACGGCTTCAAACCGGAGGTGAGATGGCGCGGCAAGTCTTCGCAGGTGATGGCCATGATTTACTGGGGCTGAGGTTTGGCGTGGCTCAAGCGGCGCATGATCTGTTGTACCATCTCCGAACGCATACTTTGGTAAAGCAGGGTTTCTTCGGCCTCCTTGGCGAGTACTTTGGTGTCATCGTAAGAATAATCCCGGCGTAGCGCCATCTCTTCGGCAGGTATCCAGTCTTGTTGCTTATGGTCATATGCGCGCAAGGAAACGCTGTAAATGAGGCGGAACTCAGTAACGCGTCCGCTTCCGCTCAGCGTTAGAATTTGCTTGTCGGAATTTTCAAAAACGACTTTAAGTACGACATCAGCCTGCGCGGCAGTGGGTGCCAGTTTTACTTTACTGGCTTCCAGGCTGCGCCGCAATTCGGAGATAAAGGGCGTCTTGGAATTGACCGTATCCAGATATAACGTGTTGAATGGCATCCCTGCCTGTCCGCGCAGATGAAAGCCGCATGCGCCGAGCAACAGAGTGGCAAGCAGCAGAGCGAACGATTGCGAAGATATGCGCATGACCATGTTCCTAGGCGACGATGTTGATCAAACGACCCGGCACGACGATGATCTTCTTCGGCGCCGCGCCCGCCAGATGCTTCTGCACAGCTTCGTGCGCCAGCGCAAGCTGCTCCAGCATTGCCTTGTCGGCATTCTTTGCGACGCGCAGGTTGCCTCGTAATTTGCCGTTCACCTGGATGACCAGTTCGATCTCGTCCTGCACCAGCGCGGCTTCATCCACTTCAGGCCAAGGTGCATTGAGGATATCATCGCCATACCCGAGTTCTTTCCATAGCGTTTGTGTGATGTGCGGAACGATGGGCGAAAGCAGGCGCAACAAGATTGAGAGACCTTCCTTAACAACTTCATCATCCACGCCAACCAGCCGCTCCAGCGCATTCAATATTTTCATCGCTGCGGAGGCCACAGTATTGAACTGATGTTTGGCCATGTCGTAATTCGCCTGCTTGAGTACCGAATGGATTTCGAAGCGCGTGACTTGCCGCAAATGAGCAGCTATCGCGAGACCACCACCATTTTTGACTTTCATGCCATAGTTCCACAGCCTGCGCAGGAATCGCGATGCGCCCTCTACTCCCGAGTCATTCCATTCCAATTGCTGGTCAGGCGGCGCGGCGAACATCATGAATAGGCGCGCGGTATCGGCACCGTACTGGTCGATGATGGCCTGCGGATCCACTCCGTTGTTCTTGGACTTGGCCATCTTCTCGGTGCCGCCGATGACTACCGCTTGGCCATCGGAGCGGAGTGTCGCACCGACCGGACGGCCGCGATCGTCGGCCTTTATTTCCACATCGGCAGGATTGATCCACAGCTTCTTGCCATTGCCCTGTTCGCGGTAAAACGTCGGCGCGATCACCATGCCTTGCGTCAATAAATTTTTGAACGGCTCGTCGCCCGGCACCAGACCTTCGTCGCGCATCAGCTTGTGGAAGAAACGCGCATACAAAAGATGCAGGATCGCATGTTCGATACCGCCGATGTATTGATCCACCGGCAACCAGTGTTGCGCGCGCGCCTTGTCCACCATGCCAGTGACGCAATCCGGGCTGGCGTAGCGCGCGTAATACCACGACGATTCGACGAAAGTATCCATGGTATCGGTTTCGCGCTTTGCCTTGCCGCCGCACTTCGGGCATGCGCATTCGTAGAATTCCGGCATCTTTGCCAGCGGCGAACCCGCGCCGTCAGGCACCACGTTCTCCGGCAGCACCACAGGCAACTGTTCGTCCGGCACCGGCACATCGCCGCACTGCGCGCAATGAATGATCGGGATCGGACAACCCCAATAACGCTGGCGCGAGATGCCCCAGTCACGCAGGCGGAACTGCACTTTCTTCTCGCCCAATCCTTTCGCGGCGAGGTCGGCGGCGATGGCGTCAACTGCTTGGTCAAAGTTCAGGCCGTCATATTTTCCCGAATTCACGCAAATAGTGCCAATCGTCGAGCTGTAATGTGCCTTCCATTCATCACTGGAGAAAGTAAGGCGTTGAACAATATCTTGATTGGCAGCATAGAATTCGTTGGGCGTCAGCGAGCCTTCGCTCGGTTCGCTGGGCGGGGTATATCCATCGGGTTTTTTAACGCCTCGGGAGGACAGTAACTCTTCCCTTTCGATCACTTGTTTGATTGGCAGGTTGTATTTCTTGGCAAAACCGAAATCGCGCTCGTCATGCGCCGGCACCGCCATCACCGCACCTTCGCCGTAGCCCATCAGCACATAGTTGCCGACCCAAACAGGCACTTGCTCGCCAGTGAGCGGGTGAGTGACTTTCAGGCCGGTGTCCATGCCTTTCTTTTCCATCGTGGCGATGTCCGCTTCGGCCACGCCGCCTTTCTTGCATTCCTCGATGAAAGCAGCGAGTTGCGTATTGCCTTGCGCGGCGCGGGTCGCTAGCGGATGCTCCGCAGCGACCGCGACAAAGGTCACACCCATGATCGTGTCGGCGCGGGTGGTATAGACCCAGAGTTTTTCCTGCTTGCCATCCAGTTCATGCGGGAACGCAAAGCGCACGCCATAGCTTTTGCCGATCCAGTTGCGCTGCATGGTCTTGACCTGTTCCGGCCAGCCATCCAGCGTGTCGAGGCCTAGCAGCAACTCTTCGGCGTATTGGGTGATGCGGAAGAAATACATCGGGATATCGCGCTTTTCCACCAGTGCGCCGGAACGCCAGCCGCGCCCGTCGATCACCTGTTCGTTGGCCAGCACGGTTTGATCCTCCGGATCCCAGTTCACCGAGGAAGTCTTCTTGTAGATGATGCCTTTCTTGAACAAACGGGTGAACAGCCATTGCTCCCAGCGGTAATATTCCGGGCGGCAGGTGGTCACTTCGCGCGACCAATCGATGCCCAGCCCGAGGCTCTTCAACTGCTTGCGCATGTAATCGATGTTGTCGTAAGTCCACGCGGCGGGCGGCACGTTGTTGGCCATCGCGGCATTTTCGGCGGGCAAGCCGAATGCGTCCCAGCCCATGGGCTGCATCACGTTGTAGCCCTTCATGCGGTGGTAGCGCGACAATACATCGCCGATGGTGTAGTTGCGCACGTGACCCATATGCAGCTTGCCGGACGGGTAAGGGAACATCGACAGGCAGTAATACTTGGGCTTGTCGGACTGCTCGGTGGCACGGAACGCCTTGCAGTCATCCCAGTGCTGTTGCGCGGCGGCTTCGATGTTCCTGGGCTGGTAATCCTGCTGCATTTGTTTTTTTGTGAAGGTTTGATGAGACCGCCATTATAACGGCATCATCAATCCTGCATATGGTCGCTATATCAAAGAGAGACGTTCTGCTAGAATTGCCGCCTAAAATTTTTATAAATCCCCTCAGGAGAGTTCACTATGTCCCGCAAACATCCCGTGATTGCCGTGACCGGTTCATCCGGCGCAGGCACCACTACTGTAAAACGTGCCTTTGAAAATATTTTTCGCCGCCAAAAGATTACCTCTGCGGTCATCGAAGGCGACAGCCTGCACAGTCTGGACCGCATGGCGTTCCGCGCCGCTGCCGCAGAAGCGGCCAAGGCCGGCAATAACAGCTTCAGCCATTTTGGCCCGGAAGCCAACCACTTCGACAAGATCGAAGAAACCTTCAAGACCTACGGCAAAACCGGCATGTGCAAGCGCCGCTACTACGTGCATAGCGATGCCGAGGCCGAACAGCACAACAAGCATTTCAAGCTCAAAGATCTGAAGCCCGGCGTATTCACCCCATGGGAAGATATCGAGAAGGATTCCGACTTGCTGTTCTATGAAGGCCTGCACGGCCTGGCTACCGATAATGGCAAGGTCGATGTGGCCAAACATGTGGATTTGGGTATCGGCGTAGTGCCGGTGGTCAATCTGGAATGGATCCAGAAGATACACCGCGACGGAGCTGAGCGCGGTTATTCGGCTGAAGCAACGGTGGATACCATCATGCGTCGCATGCCGGACTACATCAAGTACATCACCCCGCAATTTTCGCGCACCGACATCAATTTCCAGCGTGTCGCGACCGTGGACACCTCCAATCCGTTCATCGCGCGCGACATTCCGACTCCGGATGAAAGCTTCGTGGTGATCCGCTTCCGCGAACCCAGGGGTGTGGACTTTTCCTACATGCTCAGCATGATCCCCAACTCGTTTATGTCACGCGCCAACACCATTGTGGCGCCCGGCGGCAAGATGAGCCATGCGATGGAAATCATCCTCGCACCTATCATGCACGACATGATCGAGAACAAGAAAAAATAGAAGAAATAAAAGACCAGCGAAGAATTAAACGGGGGGCAGATGAAAATCTGTCCCCCGTTGTTTTGCGAAAAGACAAGCGTAGGACACGGATTTCCGGATTCCATTGCAACGTCTGGAACAAGCGCTGTGGCATAATCCCGCAATGAATTCCTCACTGCTTTCCGGCCTCAATCCCGAACAACGTCAAGCCGTCACCCTGCCGCACCAGTCCGCGCTGATACTGGCCGGGGCGGGTAGCGGCAAGACGCGCGTGCTGACCACGCGCATCGCTTATCTGATCAGCACCGGCGCGGTCAGCCCGCACAGCATACTGGCGGTGACATTCACCAACAAGGCGGCCAAGGAAATGCTCACGCGCCTGTCGGCGATGTTGCCGATCAACGCGCGCGGCTTGTGGATAGGCACGTTTCACGGGCTATGCAACCGCATGTTGCGCGCGCATTACCGCGAGGCGAATCTGCCGCAGACTTTCCAGATACTCGACAGTGGCGACCAGCTTTCCGCGATCAAGCGGCTGATGAAAGCAATGAATGTGGACGATGAAAAGTTTCCGCCGCGCGAGATGCAGAATTTCATCAGCAGTAGCAAGGAGCAGGGTTTGCGGGCGCATGAGGTGGAGGCCTACGATCCGTACACGCGGCGCAAGGTGGAAGTTTTTGCCGAATACGATGCGCAGTGCCAGCGCGAAGGCGTGGTGGATTTTTCCGAATTGTTGTTGCGCTGCTACGAACTGCTGTCGCGCAATGCGGCGTTGCGCGAGCATTATCAGGAACGCTTCAAGCACATTCTGGTGGACGAGTTTCAGGATACCAACAAGCTGCAATACCAATGGCTGAAGCTGCTGGCGGGCAAGCACAGCGCGCTGTTCGCGGTGGGTGACGACGACCAGTCCATCTATGCGTTTCGCGGCGCGAATGTCGGCAACATGCAGGAGCTGACGCGCGA
>Ga0066793_10000934_pt1 | contig 12531 bp, 7 predicted proteins | sample PersoiDNA2013189_FD_83876 | JGI IMG/M metagenome (GOLD analysis project Ga0066793, IMG submission 83876) | Permafrost soil microbial communities from the Arctic, to analyse light accelerated degradation of dissolved organic matter (DOM) -... | ecosystem: Environmental > Terrestrial > Soil >...
CGTCTTTCCCAGGCCCGGCACGCCTTCGAGCAGCACGTGTCCGCCCGCGAACAGCGCCAGCAGCAGTTCGCGGATGACGCGCTCCTGACCGACCACGATGGAGCGGAGCTCCTTCTCCAGCCGTTGCGCGACATCCACGAATGTCTCGATATCTCTCTCGCTCGGCCCCTCGTTTTGGAGCGCGTGCCCATTCTGCAAAGCCAGCTCCTCGTTGGAGAGCTTGATTGGAGGAGACGTGTTGTCACTCGTATTTGCCATGAAGCTTACTGTCCTTCTAATGAATTAAAGTAATTGTGAACGAGATCCTTCATATCAGGGGAGACGTTGCTGTTATCGATAGCGTCGTGCGCCATCTGGTTGTACTGCTCAACGACCTGCGAATAGGGAACGGAGTTGCCGGACTGCACGACGCCGGTGTTGTTGTCGGCGCTCTGTGTGCTGGAGCCGGAACTGGTCTGCCCAGGAATCGTCACCTGCTCGTTCTTCCCTTGATTTTTGCCTGCTCCACTGGTGCCGCCCGAGCCACCGTGTCCCTGACCCTGACCCTGACCCTGACCTTGACCTTGACCTTGCCCCTGGCCTTGAGCCTGACCCTGACCTTGAGCCTGCTGTCCCTGGCCTTGAGCCTGACTTTGCCCCTGACCCTGTTGGCCTTGCCCCTGTTGCCCCTGACCCTGTTGACCTTGCTGTCCCTGGTTCTGTTGGCTTTGTGACTGGCCCTGGCTATTTGAGCCGTCGGTAGTGGAGGTGAGGTTGTTCGCGGTCTGCTGCAGGCTCTGTGACGCCTTGTTGATGCTATTATCCTGCGTCTGGGTGGCGGCGTTCTGGTCCGTCGCCTGCTGCAAGGCGTTCGTGGCATCGGCGACCTCGCTCGGGCTGCCATCGGCGACCGCTTTGGCCAACTGGTGGAGCGCGGAGCTGAGCGCGGGATTCTGCTGACCCGCCTGGTTCGCCGCGTTTTCCAGTTGCTGAGCGAGCTGACTGCGTTGCTGCGCCGACATCTTCCCAATCTGCGCGGCGAGGTTCTTGAGATCGTTGGAGACCTGCTTACTATCGTTATTGGCGAGCGCGTTGCCCAGCGCCTTCAGGTCAGAGTTGCTGCTCCCTTGCAGGGCAGAACTGGCGGCGGCGTTGGCCTGCTCTTTATTGCTTGCCTGGGGATCGCTCTGCTGGTTCAGCTTTGCCTGTGCCAGGGCGATGGCCTGTTGGGCCTGGGTATCGTTCTTCGTCTGTTGCAGCTTATTCTCAAGGTCGCTCAGAATCTGGTCGATCTTCTGCCGCTCCTGCGGCGAGAGGTTTGTTTGCTGGGCGAGTTCCTGGCGCACCTTATCGATCGCGGCAACCTGTTTCGTGATGCGTGCCTGGAACGCCTGCTGCTGCTTGATGATCGCCGTCATAGGATTGGGTAGCGCGATCAGCAGCACGAACGCCAGCACAACAATGGCGAAGAGCGGAACGCTGAGGCGCTGTGGACGGAGGGAAATAGTGGCGGTCGGCTTATGCTTCTGCAACTGCCTCAAAGCATCGCGTCGCTGGAGGCGCACGAGCGTTCCAGGCTGTTCACGCAGCTCCCAGGCTGTGCTCAAGCGATCGTGCAGTGAGAGGCGCGCATCGACGAGGCGTGTAGTGTGCGCGAGCGATGGCCGCCGCCAGAGAGCAATCCCCATGGCGAGGAGCGTACAGGCGAGCGCGCTGCCAATGGCCCAGGTGAGCGCGTTGGGCCAGGGTGTCAGGCGCGCAATGAGCAGCATAATGCATGCCAGAAGGAGGCCCACAGCGATGCCCCTGGTAGTCCAGCGCAGCAGTTTCTGTACGGAGAGTCGCCGCCGCCAGGGTTGTAGTGCCCTGACCACGCTCTCGCTATCCAGAGGTTCCTGCTTGAGTGCCTCTATGCGCGATTGCATCAAGGTCGCCATAACAATACCTTTCTCGTGCCAATCTCTCATACACTCGCAAAGACCCTGCATTAGTTATATCATATGCCAGGAGCATTTGCCGAAGAGCTGTTCTTGATAAGCGCCTTTCTCCGCCACAAGCTTCCCAGTTGAACAGGCTTGACAAGGTATACGCTGAGCAGGAAGAAGACCGCTGTAGCCAACAGGTTAAGCAGCGTATAGGCAAGCCAGGGGCTAAGTTTCAGCCCGTGCAGAACGTAGTTGCTCATCATACTGCCAGCAGGATACGTACTCATCAGCGCGACGACCGGATTCCAGACGAACAGTGGAGAGGGTCGGCTGAAGATCGAGGGAGATTGCAGCATGCCTACCGGGCTGAAGAGCTGTAGCCAGTTTCCCGAACCCGAGATCATGATGGCGAGGACCAGCGGCATAAAGATCCACAGCATGCTGACCATATACGCAATGGCCGTAGAGACCGCGGGGCGCAGGAGCAGCGTCGAGCAGAAGAGGCCGAAGGTGCCGATAATCAGCGTCGTGCTCACAAAGACAAGCAGCGCGCTCGTAATTTGTTGTGGCGAGATGCCGCCAAAGAAGAAGACCAGGCTGAAGAGCGGAACGGAGGCCGCGATAAGCAACAGCGAATTCACCAGTCCCGCGACCAGCTTTCCGGCGATGAGCGAGAAGGCCGAGATGCGCGCGCAGAGAATGAGATCGAAGGTCTGCCTTTCTTTCTCCCCATTGACCGCCGTGGCCGTAAAAGCTGGCGTGATGAAGATAATCAGGAAGAGCTGAACCATCGAGAGCAGCATATAGAGATAGGTGCCGATATCGTTCAAGGTCATGCTCCCGCTACCATTGAAGTTCGCGAAGCGGCCAACATAGAACCATGCTATCAGGCCCATCAGCAGGATGTAGAGGACGATGACCCAGATGGTGCGTTCGCGCCGCATGCGCAGGCGTAGCTCTTTGGTGAGGAGCGCTAAAAATGTCATGCCGGGCTGCTCCCTTCTGTAATGCTCATAAAGACCTCTTCAAGGCGATCACCGCCCCGGCGCGGTGCAAACGACGTGACCGGGATGCCCTTGCTGAACAGTTTAGCGATGACCAGGTGCAGTGCCTGATCGTCGCCGATGAAGTCTGCCAGCAGCACATTTCCCGCCTCGTGCGTGATCGTACTCATGCCGGGTTCCTCCTTGAGCAGTTCTATCGCCAGCGGGATGCGCTCGACTTCCAGGATATGAATCTCCAATTGGCGACCGCCGTTTACATGCTGGGAGATCTTCTCAACGTCGCCCGAGGCAATCAGGCGGCCCTCTTGCATAATGGCGATATCGCTACACATCTCCGCCAGTTCGAGCAGGATATGCGAACTGATAATGACCGTCTTGCCGATGCTTTGCAGTGAGCGCACCAGCTCGCGTAGCTCCACGCGCCCACGCGGATCAAGGCCCGCCGCTGGTTCATCGAGCAGGAGCACCTCCGGATCGTGGATCAGGGCGCGCGCGAGGCAGAGCCGCTGCTTCATGCCTCGCGAGAGTGTCTCAACCAGCTCGTCGCGTTTGGCAGAAAGGTCGACCAGTTCCAGCAGATCGGCAACGATGCGCGCGCGCTTTTTGCGCGGAATCTTATGAATGCCAGCGTAAAACTCCAGGTACTCGACCGCCGTAAGGTCGGGATAGACGCCGAAGAAGTCGGGCATGTAGCCAATCTTGCGCTGAATGGAGGAAGGGTTCTGGCTCACCTCCTCGCGCTCGAACCAGACCTCGCCACTGCTCGGGCCGATCAAGGCCGCCAGAATGCGCAGCAGGGTCGTTTTGCCCGCTCCATTCGGCCCGATCAGGCCGTAGATGGTGCCGCGCGGAATATCCAGCGAGAAGTTGCTCAGGGCGTTGACCATGTGATAGCGCTTTGAGACGTTCTGTATTTTGATGATCGCATTTTCCGGCTCCGTTTTTTGCATAAAAGCATGCACATCCTTTTTACTTGTGAAGCTGCTCCCGATGCGAGCAGACGCCCGTCAATTTGCAAGCAGACCCTTTAATTGCAGCAACGGTTTCCCAAAGACGGCGGTTCCCAGCGCTGCATTCGGATTGATAAACTGTGCCAGCACGCGCCCGCTCGCATCTATGTACTGCTGGGCGTTATTGATGGTCAGGACGAACTGGTTAAAAGTAAAGCGATCCCAACTGGATTTCTGCCAATTATATAAGTATATTTGCATGTGGTTGACATCGACGACCGAATTAATGCCTTGCCCTATCGGAATGCCGTTGCCCTGAATCAAGTTTGCCGGTTCGGTGAGCGTGATGCTGCTGTTCTGGAGCGTCAAGCTGGCAGGTAGGGCAAGTTCGAAAGTCATGCTCCCTGTGTTCATCGTATACACGCCTGGTGATTGCATCTGCGCGCTCTGGCCCTGCACAGCAACTAGCTGGCTCTGGATAGCATCCGAGGGGATATTGACCGTCTGGGTCGACGGATCGGTGAAGCTAACGTCGAGCGGAGCCTGAATGAATGCCTCCTGGGCATTGGCTATTCTGCTCCCCTTTACCGCGATCGTGTCTGTGGCGTCGGCAAAGGGACTCGCCCAGGCGATAAATGTTGCCGACGCGCCGGGCACCAGGAGCGGATCGCGACTACTGGCCTGCGCCAGGGGACCGTTCCCACTTGCCAGGGTAGCGGTATTGTTAACGATCACCCCGCTGGAGGTCGCAATCGGCTGCGCTGATTGGAAGCAGGAGGTGCCACCGCAATACATATAGCTATTCTCTCCACTCAGGGTTGCTAACTGGGCCATATGCCGTTGTAGCGTCGTCATGCGTGTACCTGCATAGTACATGGTGTATGGTACAGGTAAGTTGTTGCTCTCCGCGATCTGGTCCGCCAGCGAAGAGGGTTCCATATTGGCCGCGCTCTCCAGCGACAGCGATAGCGCTTTCGTCTCACCAGCAGCCATGTTGCCCAGCGACTTAAAGTGGTCTTCTATCAGTACGTAGATGTTGTTAAGCGCGTAGGGCAGCGTGTTGGTAATCGTTCCGCGCAATACGCTATCGTCCTGGAGTACCAGGTGAGAGATGATGCCACCCTTCACCTGGCTATCGTGCTTGGCAACCAGGGTACGTAGCGTCCATATAGCGGCCCCTTGCAGCTTCACCTCCGTCTCATCTGGCGTCGACACAATGGTTGCAGGGTTTCCCTTCGCCGTCTGACTATCGAGCGTCTGCACCAGATTCGTGCCTGATAGATTGACCTGGAAATTGCCCTGATCAGGCACATACACGCCCACGTATGTAGTAATGTGCGCCGGTGTGCCTGTTGTGCCCGGCCTACCAAACTGCATAATCGAGACGCTGCTGCTGACAATCGATGTGCCCTTCTGCTGTAAGGCAAGCGTATAGCTAAGGGCTGAGAAGACAACAATGATGCTCAACGCGATGCGCCAGCTCCAATCCCGTTTCTTAAGCACGCGTACGAGCAGAAAACGCAGCGGGCCAAGAACCGTGACATAGCCTAGCAGGAGCATCAAGATAAGCCATGTCGGCGGCACCATGCTGGGTAAGGAGGATTGCAGGACGCTGGCGAAGCCCCCGTTATCGCCGTTTGGTGAGGTGCGCCACGCGTTGCTCACGCTGATGCCGGTGCCGGAGGCCAGAATCTTATCGCCGAGTGTGCGCAGCAAAAGTCCATTCCACAGCGTGCCGATGTTTGACCAGTTGAGCACAGGATTGAGTGTGGGATCGAAGGCCAGGTAACAGATCAGCCCCTGTCCCGCCGTAGTCTGAGCGAGCAGTGGCGTGCCGTCGGGAGCCGCGAGGGCGACAGTACTGCCTGCCACGGGTGTTGCTGTGCTGATGGAGACAGTTCCCTGTACGCCTCGGGAAGACGTGTGCCGGGCAGAAGTGTCTTTAGTCGGCCCGGCAGGCAGCAGGAGAGGCGTGCCAGCGGGCAGCGTTGTCGTCCCATTGAGCGAGACGGGGAGCAAACCGGCAGGCAGCGGACTGAGCGTGCGCCGCCAGTCAGGCCCGCCCACGACAAGCAGCGATCCACCCTGGTTGACCCAGTTCTGTAGCGCGGCGAGCTGGTTTTTCGTGAGATTGCTTGTCGTAAAATCGTCAAGCACGATGAGATCGAAGTTCTTTAACACCTCGGTCATGTTTGGCAGCTCCGAGGCGTCTAACTGTTCCGTAACGATCGAGGCCGTCTGGTCGGCAAGGGGGACTGTGCTTAATGGACCGAAGCCTGTTGTCTGGTCGGAGAGGATGCCCACGAAGATATCGTTGGGGCCTATGCTGCGCAGCACATTGACGGCGTTGCCTACCTTCTGATTGTTCGCATCGAGCAGATCGACCGAGACCGGCAGCGTACTCCCCTGGTTTCCGACCGAGATGGGTACGTAAAGCGTGACCTGCTTCTGCGACTGCGTAGGAAGACTGACCACCTGTTGATACGTCAAGTTTGCAGCGGACTTGCCGGAACTTATAGAGGGAGAAGGGACACTTATGGAAATGGAGCCGTTAAAATCCGGCCCATCATTGTGCAACGAGACCCGGACCGGCACCCAGTTGCCGTCGCGATAGCGTGAACTGAAGCCGATATTTACCGTAAAGGTCGGCCTGCTGAGAGACGAAGCCTGTGCTGAAGCTTTAAGAGGAAAGAGAAAAAAGGCAAGGAGCACAATGACACACAATGATGCCAATAGTCGTATCATCATACCCGGTGATCTTTGAGAATGGCTATTCAGCATATGCCTGGGCCTCTTTCATGATTACCTTAAAGGCGCGTCGGAAATCTTCCTACTACTATATCGTTCTACGCAACCTGATAGTGTACATCTCTGTTTATCATGTTTCAATTGCCCTGATCGTGACAGAAGCACAGGCCTCTTCGCGGGTGTGCTGTATCTACTTACATGGATTATACCGCAAATTAGTGTAAGAGGGACGCCCTACACATCAATTACAGCTGGACGATTGGCGTGCCAAAGATGAACGTGCCCAGGAGGGCATTCTGGTTTTCAACTTTGAAGAGTATATGTTGACCGGGGCCGATATATGCCCGTTGTTGCACCGTGAACGTGTACAGGCGCAACGGCGTGTTATCCCACGTATGCGTCTGCCAGTTATATAAAGAGAGATGCAGGCGCTGTATGTCCGCAACGGTTCTGATGCCTGCCGCGCCCAATAGGTAGATGCCATCTGGCGGATAGGGCATCAGCGAAGCAGTCACCGCGTGCTGCTGAACGTCGATGCCCGGTGGTAACGCGAGATCAAAGGTGACGCTCCCCGTATTCATCAGGTAGAGTCCAGGCTGCATCTGCACATTGTCGCCCTGCACCGCGGCCAGTTGAGCGCTAAGGGTGTCGGGCGGTATATCGAGCGTATTGGTTGCGTGTATGGCTAGAGGCACCTGCACAAAGACCTGATGTACGCCGTCAGTGAGCGCTCCATTCACCGCGATTGTATTGGTCGTATCGGGCTGTTGGCTGGCCCAGCCTATCAGCGTTGCTGCTGTATTGGCTGCTAAAAGTGGATCGTAGCTGGGCGTCGAGAGCAGCACCGGGTCCGCGAACGGCTTCTGTTGCGGTAGCGCGCTATTTTTCAGCGAACAGACATTGAGTCCACAGGTAAACTGGCTGAGCTCTCCACTCAGAGCGGTCAGCATGGCGATATGCTGTTGCTGGAGTGTCCCGGCTTTTTGCGGCTCTATGCCCGGATCATAGGGCGTCGCCAGGCCGTTATCGGCAGCGATCTGATCGGCCAATGTTGCATTGCTATCGTCCATACGCCTGAAGGTGCTGTCAATAGCGCGTGTCTGTCCTGCGCGCAAGGGGCCGAAAGGAATGTAGCCCTCGTTGGTCAGAATATAGGTATCGCTGAGCGAGTAGGGGAGCGTATTGGTAAGTGTTCCGTTCAGAATGCCGTGAGCGAGCGTCAGGTGAGATGCGACGTTTCCGCTGAGCTGGCGATCCTGTTCCGCAATGAGCGTATGCATCATCCAACTATTTTGTCCATTCAGAGCGATCAGACTCCCATGCGGTCCTCCGCTAATGGCTGTCTGCTGTGGCAGGGGGGTACCTGTAGCAACTGCCTGTGGCAATATATGCGTCAAATCTGCGCCCGGTATACTTACCTGGAAGCTGCCCTGGTCCGGTAGAAACACGCCCGCGTAGGTCGTGATGTGCGCGGGAGCACCGTCCTGGTTGAACTGTAGAATTGAGATGCTAGCGCTGGCGATCGTCGTATGCTTTTCGTGGAGCGCGAGACCATAGGCAATACCGGAGAAGACAACAAACGTGCTGAGTACGATGTGCCAGCTCCAGCGCCGTCCCAGCCGCTGCAGGACCAGGGCGCGCAGCGGTCCCAGCACAAGCAGGTAGCCGATCAGCAGGCCAATAAGCGGCCACGGCAGGGGCAGCGTGTGCGGCAGCAGCGCCAGGAGCAGGTTCTGCATGCTGATGCTGATCAGAGGGATGTCTGGGGTCAGGGTTCCGTTGGCGGTTCCGCTCGCGGGCAGGACGGGTTCGCCGCTGTTAGCAGGAAGCGCCTGTTCCCCAAGCGAGCGCAGCAGGAGGTTCTGCCACAGCAATGGCGTGCCCCGCCAACCCGCGAGCGGCTCAAGCGTCGGATCAAAGGCCACGTAGTAGAGCAGGCCATGTCCCTGTTGGCGCTGGACCAGCAGCGGCGTAGTGCCCGATGAGAGGAGCGTTGTGCTGATGGTGTCCGCCGGGGTAGCCGTTGGCTCAGCAGCGCTGATCGGTATAGGGGTCGCGAGGGTCTCGGACAACTGGTCCTTTTTGGATGATGGGCCGCTTAAAGGCAGCAGCGAGATGCCATCTGGCAGCACGCTTGTAGCCGTGACATTGACCGGTAGCAGGTCGGCGGGCAGAGGTTCAAGGGTGCGCAGCCACGACAGGCCCCCAACCTCGACCAGTACTCCGCCGCGCTCTATCCATGCCTGCAGCGCGACGAGCTGATCGTTATTCAGGCTGCTGGTCGTGAAATCATCCAGCACGAGCATAGCGAAATTATCGAGCGCCGCGGCGGTCGTCGGGAAATTACGCGCATTGAGCGCCGCCGTCACGATCGTCGCGTTCCGGTTGGGCAGGTCAACGCTGTTGAGCGTCCCAAAATCGTCGGGTTGATCGGAGAGGAGGCCGATGAAAATATCATCCGCTCCCAGAGCATGCAGCAGGGCTGATTGCGCCTGGAGGAGCCTGCCACGCGTATCGAGGAGCCGTATAGTGAGGCTCTGGTACTCTCCAGCGGAGTTGAAAGGAATGTAGAGCGTGATCTGTTTTTGCGCGTCGGTTGGCAGTGTAATGCTGGACTGATAGAGCGTCGAGGCGCTCAGGGGAGCAAGAACCGAAGAAGGGTTGATCGAGAGCGTGCCCGTAAAATCAGCGCCGGTATTGCTGAGCGCGACGTGAACGGGTATCCATGTCTCGTTCTTATAGCGTCCATCGAAGCCCGCGCTCACCTGAAGGGTTGGCTTTGTGCCCGCTGTTGAGGCCGGAGTCGATCTGAGGACAGCGACAAGTGCGATGCCGAGCGCGACCAGTACAAGAGCGCAAGATGCTGTAATAGCAAGCTGTCTGGGTGTAAGGTGAAGTGCCCTGCTCCTATATGACATGTTCCTGCCATTCCCTGAACTATGACGTAGGTATGTTGTCTCTATTATACATGGGGCGGAGCGTTTTTCGATAGCTTTCCCGTGTGGTTTACACGCGTTATCTTAGCGATCTGGTAACAGGGCACCCTGGGCAAGTAACTCACCCAACCAGACATATTTTACAGCAACGAATGCTGTAAATATGAGTAACCCATCATATAAGTCGGTGCCATAGCAGAGCATGGTAATCACTTGTAAGCTTGTGAACCGCGCTCCTCCATCACTATAAGGACACTTCCATAAGAAATAAGTGCTATTACTATATATTGCCCAGTTCTCTATTGACATCTTTTGTAATGTGGAGCATACTCACCACCATCTCTTTGTATCTTTTTATCTGAATAAGAATTTTTTGTGAGCGCCATATTTTTTGCTCTTCAGCACAACAGGTGCGACACTCTGAGTACGTTTAAGCGCCGTTTCCAGAGTGCCGCTGGCGATCCGCTCAGCGACTTCTCCAACTTCGTCTTCTCCACCGATGGGCACAATAACATGCTTACGGATTCGAAGGGGGCTAATGGCAGCGACACTGGGGCCAAGACGACCTATACCTACCCATCGAGTGGGAACAATATGTACCACCCCACCTCGCAGGTCGATCCGCAAGGCAACGAGACCGACTACACCTACGATAGCAACGGCAACCCGCTCACGATCACCTATCACAAAACGGGCAAGACGCTGACCTACACCTACAATTCCAATGGCACCGTCGCCACGCAAACCGACTTCGATGGGAATAAGACGACCTTCGGCTACGACAGCAAGGGCAACCTGAGCAGCGTCACGCCGCCCAGCCCACTGGGCAAGACCACGCTCACCGTCGACGCGCTGAGCCGCGAGAGCAGCGTCACCGACGGCGACACCCAGAAGACGACCTACAGCTACGACAACGCCGATCGCATCAAGACGATCACCTACGCCGACAGCTCGACGGTGAGCTACACCTACGATAAGAACGGCAACGTGCTCACCGAAAGCGACAGCACCGGTACGACGCAATTTCAGTACGATGTGCTCAACCGCATCACCAAGAAAACGCTGCCGGGCGGCACCGTCATCAGCATGATCTACGACAAGATCGGCAACCTGACCAGCTACAACGACGGCACAGGTGCAGTCACCTACAGCTACGATCAGGCCAACCGCATGACCACCCTCACCGAGCCGGATGGCGCGCAGACGAAGTACAGCTACGACAACGCCAACCGCAAGACGAAGATCCAGTATCCCAACGGCACCGGCATGAAAATCGGCTATGATGGAGCGGGTCACGAAACGAGCAATGTTGGTGGCACGATGGACAGCAATGGCAATATCCAAACCACCTACGACAATTTCGCGTATAGTTATATGAACGGGTCAACGCAGACCGACGTGCTGCAAAGCGCGACCGTCGCCGTCGATCCGATCAACCAGAACACGGGCATCGCCTGGGCCTATAGCTATGACTCGAAAAATCATCTGACCCAGGCGACCAAGACACACAACTCGGGCATGGTGCGGCAGTACAACTATACCTACGACGACAACGGCAACCGCACCCAGGATGTGCTGGAAGTGTCCGGACAGTCCACCGTCACGACCAACTATACGTATGGAGCCAGCAGCGAACTGCTCAACAAGCAGATTCAAGGAGGTGCCACCACCACGTACAGCTACGACGGCAACGGCAACCAGACCGGCTCGACCGGTGGACCGACCTTCACCTACAACGCCAAAGACCAGGCGATCACCCTGGGCAGCGGGACCACCCAGACCGAGCGCGTCAAGGTCAACAGCACCAGCTACGTCTACGGCACCCTGGGGCTGACCAGCCAACAAACGTCCTCGGGCACCACCGCCTATGTGCGCTGCAGTTGTGGCCTCTTGAACGATGAGCGGACTCTCGACGGCAAGAAGTACTACTACCTCTTCGACGGGCTGGGCTCCATCGTGGCGATGACTGACGGCACAGGCAAAGAGGTCAACGCCTACGACTATGATCCCTACGGCAATATGATCAACTCAATTGAGCAGAGTGGGCTCAACAATCCCTGGAAGTTCGCTGGCGGCTTCCTCGATAGCAGCACCGGATTGTACAAGTACGGCATCCGCTACGACGATCCAACGACCGGTCGCTGGACGCAGAGGACGCCGGTAGGGGGCAGCTTGCAGGAGACGACGAAGGCCGACCCGTATGTGGAGGATGATTTGGTCAATGCGGTTGATCTGAGCGGAAAGGAATCATTTTCTCAGTGGTGGGGTGTTCTCGGAGGCTGCCTGGCTTCATCTATCATCGCACCACTTTTCGGTCCTGGTGCTTTCATATCTGGACCTGGAGGAATTGCAGGGTTCATTCAATGACCTGTGCTGCGATCCGTCTATCAAGATAGATCGCAGCACATTCCTGGCAGATATTAGCCGCAGGTGTTATAGCAAGAGGAGGATGGTAGCACTTGCATAATAACGAAAGTTCCCTGCGAACCGTCGCAGCTGCTGCCGTCATTGTAGTTATTGAAATAGGCACCGCCGTAATTGCCACAGTCGCTGCCGCTGTTATAGGCGTAGTTACCGCCGCAATCGTTACCGCCGTAGTCGCCACAGTTATTGCCGCTATAGGTGTATTTATGGGCATGCTTATGGCCGCCCTGGACCATCTGCAGTTCAGCATCACTGAGTTCGATCTGCTCTTCGTTCTGCCAGAGGCTTCCTGTATTCAGGTGCATGTTCGTATGTTTCCCTTCTACTTATATTGTACTAGATTGACAGTAGCAAGGACAATCGTCCGTAAAGTGCAAGATATGCTATGGCACATCAAACAGATAGCATGCTCCTGTTTTTCCCCACAGAAACGCTTTACCGTAAAGTTTGATACTACCGAATGGAATAGCCAGCCATCGCTATAAACACTATTTTAATCCATTGCACGAACAGAACGAATGTCTATTTCTATTATACTTATCCATCCAAAGCATAAATAGATCTA
>Ga0066793_10000936_pt1 | contig 12527 bp, 14 predicted proteins | sample PersoiDNA2013189_FD_83876 | JGI IMG/M metagenome (GOLD analysis project Ga0066793, IMG submission 83876) | Permafrost soil microbial communities from the Arctic, to analyse light accelerated degradation of dissolved organic matter (DOM) -... | ecosystem: Environmental > Terrestrial > Soil >...
AGCGGCAGCTCGAAGGGGAACAGCGTGATCATCCGCCGGACGAACGTCTTCATCACCTTCAGGCGGCCCGCCCGCCACGCCCAGACCTGCGGCGAGACGTAGTAGACCACCGGGATTCCCTCGCGCGCGAGCTGGCGCCCGAGACGAAAATGGAAATCGGGAAAGTCGACGAGGATCGCCGCGGCGGGCCGCTCCGCGCGCGCCGCTCGCCGGAGCCGGCGCAGCGCGGAGAAAACCCGGGGCAGCTTGCGGATCACCTCCACCAGCCCGACGACGGCGACATCCTCGGAGCGCACGCGCATGTCGAGGCCCTCGGCTTCCATCCGCGGCCCGCCCATCCCGAAGGCGGAGAGGTCCGGCCGGAGCCTCTTGAGCTCGCGAAGCAGCGCCGCCCCGAGGCGGTCGCCGGAGGTTTCACCCGCGGAGAGGAGCAAGCGCATCCCGCCTCACGGGTGCGGCGGGAAGGGGTACATCAACCAACCCGCCGCGACGGCCGAGAGGACCAGCGCGAAGAAGACGAACACGAAGTAGCGCAGGCGCTCGCGCCGCCCCGATTTCCAGAGCAGCGAGAAGAAACCGGCCGTCAACACGGCATAGAGCGTCATGGCGAGGAAGTGGTCCTGCCACATCACGGCTTGGCCCCCGTGGCGATGTCCCACGCGTCGAGCATGAGAAGCAGGTTCATCATCCCCGCCGTCAGGAGGAACGCGCAACCGAACTCGAAGGTCGGCGAAAGGATGTTGCCGGCGGGGTTGTCGAGCAGCAGGCGCGCGCCGATGTTCAGGATACCCGCTCCGAAGCAGGCGAACGTCGCCAGGAGCGTCAATGGATGGTCGGCCTCGTGCGAGTAGAGCTTGCCCTGGTACAGGATCCCCAGGACGAACGCCGAGACGACGATGACCGCGAAAAGGGCGGCGGTCCGCCGCCGTCCGAGGTAGAAGTGCCCGAGCCCCGGAAAGACCCAGGCGAGCGCAGCGGCGATCCAGGCGTTCCGGCCGGAGGGGCGCGTCACGCGGTCCCCAGCCGGCGGCGAACCGCATGGCGCGTGTCCCGCAGCGTCTCGGGTACGACCCGCGTGGCACCGGTGACGGTGATGAAGTTCGTGTCGCCCTCCCAGCGCGGCACCACGTGGAAGTGGTAGTGGTCCTCGATTCCCGCTCCCCCCGCTCTTCCGAAGTTGGCGCCGACGTTGAATCCGGCGGGACGGTAGAGATCCTGGAGAGCGGCCTCGACCGCCGCAATCTCGGCGATGACAGCGCCCAGCGTGCGCGAATCGCTCTGCGCCAGGCGCGAGTGGTGCGCGACGGGGGCCACCATCACATGGCCGTTGGCATACGGGTAGCGGTTGAGAAGCGTCAGCACCCGCTCACCCCGCCTCACCACGAGGCTCTCCTCGTCGTCGGGAGCGGCCAGCGCCGCGCAGAAGATGCACGTCTTCGGTTTCTCCGACATCAGGTATTCGAGCCGCCATGGCGCGAAAAGCGTCTCCATCAACTTCGCGCGGGCGTCCGGATCACCGGTTGATGAGCTCCTTGAGCTCCTTTCCGGGCTTGAAATACGGGATCCGTTTGGCGGGGACGTTGACCTTCTCCCCGGTCTTCGGGTTGCGCCCCACCCGGGCGCCGCGCGATCGAAGCCGGAACGAGCCGAATCCGCGAAGCTCGATCTTTTCTCCCTCGCGCAGCGACTGGATGATGGAATCGAAGATCGTCTCGACGGCGACCTCCGCCTCCTTCTTATTGAGACCTGCCGACACCAAAACCTTCTCGATCAGCTCGGCTTTCGTCATCTCAGGCCTTCTCCGGTTCCTCGGATCCGGTCTCCGCCTTCTTGCGGGATCGCTTTTTCTTCGGCGGCTCCGGCTCCGCAGCGGCGGGAGACGGGCTCGTCTGGGCGGCCACGGGCTCCGGTTCGGGAACGGCGGCCGGCGCGGCCTCGGCCACAGCCGGCTCAGCAGAATCGAGCCCGCTCTGGTCCACGTCGCGCGCCGACAGGCCGACCTTCATCTCCTCGTCCTCGATCCGGAGGATGACCGCGCGAACCTTTTGCCCCTCGTGGTAGAAGTCCTGCGGCTTGGAGCCCCGCGCCAGAGGCGTCTCGGAGACGTGCATGAGGCCTTCGACCATTCCGTCGATCGAGACGAAGACGCCAAAGTCCGCGATCCGCGTCACCACACCCTCGACGACCGAGCCGACCTGGTGACGCTTCTTGAACTCATCCCACTCGTTGGGGAGGAACTCCTTGATCGAAAGCGAGATCCGCCGATTCTCCGGGTCGATGTGCGTGATGACCGCCTTGACGTCGTCGCCTTTGCGCAACACCTCGGAGGGATGTTTGATGCGCTTGGTCCAGGACATGTCGGAAACGTGGATGAGTCCGTCGATGCCCTCCTCGATCTCCACGAACGCACCGAAGTCGGTCAGGTTGCGCACTTTACCGGTCACCTCGGTGCCGATGGCATACCGCTCGAGGATGCCGGTCCACGGATCGGGCTGGGTGTCCTTGAGCGCGAGGGAGATGCGCCGGGTGTCGGTATTGACGTCCGAGACGACCGCCTCGACCTGATCGCCCACGGAGACGAGCTTGGAGGGGTTCTTCATCTTCTTCGACCACGACATCTCGGAAACGTGGATGAGGCCCTCGATCCCCTGCTCGAGCTCGACGAAGGCGCCGTAGTCGGTCACGTTGGTCACGCGGCCGGAGACTCGCGAGCCCGCCGGGTACTTCTCCGGCACGTGCTCCCATGGGTCGGCCGTCAGCTGCTTCATCCCCAACGAGACGCGTTCGGTCTCGCGGTCGAACTTCAGGACAACGACGTCGAGCTCCTCGCCAACCTTCACGGCATCGGAGGGATGGTTGATGCGGCCCCAGGAGATGTCCGTGACGTGGAGCAGGCCGTCCACGCCCCCCAGGTCGACGAAGGCGCCGTAATCGGTCAGGTTCTTGACGGTTCCCCGCAGAACCCGTCCCTCCTCGAGCTGTTCGAGGGTTTCCTTGCGCTTGGACTCCTGCTCGACCTCGAGCACGGCTTTGCGGGAGAGGACGATGTTGCCGCGCTTCTTGTCGACGGAGATGACCTTGAACGTGAGCTCCTTGCCGCGCAGCGCGTCGAGATTCTTGACGGGCTTGGTGTCGACGAGGGAGCCTGGCAGGAACGCCTTGACGCCGATGTCGACCGACAGGCCCCCCTTGATGCGGTCGAGCACGCGTCCCTTGACCGTCGTGCCTTCGCGGTTGGCCTTTTCGACGTCGTCCCACACGCGCATCTTCTCGGCCTTGTCCTTCGAGAGGACGACGTAGCCGTTCTGGTCCTCGGTGTGCTCGAGCAGGACGTCGATCTTGTCGCCGGCCTGGACCGTGACGTTTCCGCTGTAGTCGGTGAATTCCTCGATCTTGATCAAGCCTTCGGACTTGTAGCCGATGTCGACGATGACCTCGGAGGGTGTGACCTGGATCACACGTCCGCGGATGATCTGGCCTTCCTGGAGATTCTTGAGGGAGTTTTCGTACTGGGCGATCAGATTCTCATACTCCGCCGCCGTCATTTCTGCATCCATCGGCTGTTCGTCGGTCTCCTTTATCGGATTTTTTGGTTTTCCCGAATTTTCTGGCGCCATTCCGGCGTTCCCCTCCCGTCCATGGATTTTGTGTCTAACCCCTTGAGCCCGAAATATTAACTTTATCCTGCCGAAGTTCGGCGAGTCAAGTCAATCGCTTGCCTCATCGCCTCGGCGATCTCCTCCGGGGTCTTGCCTTCGCTTTCGATCCGCCTGTAGCTGTCGTCGCAGGTCAGCGGGGAATCGGCCCGGTGCGAATCGGCCTCGTCGCGGCCGTGGAGCTCGGCGAGAACCTTCTCGAACGGCTCGTCGATGCCGCGACCCGCGAGCTCCTTCCAGCGCCGGCGCGCCCGCTCGGGTTCCGAGGCGGTCAGGAAGAACTTGAAGGGTGTCGCAGGGAACACGCGCGTGCCGATGTCGCGGCCCTCGAGGACCCCGCCCTCCCCCTGGGCGATCTCCCGCTGCCTCGCGACGAGCCGCCGCCGGACCCCGGGGATCGCGGAGACGGCCGAGGCGTAGAGAGAGATCTCGGGCTTCCGGATCGAGTCGGTGACGTCCTCTCCGTTGAGCCGCACGCGCGTCCCGTCGGGCGAGGTGACGAGGTCGAGGCGGCATTCCCCGGCGAGCGCCTCGACGGCGGCCGGGTCGGGGATCGGGAGCGGGATCCCCCGGCGGCACGCCGCCAGGCCCACCGCTCGGTACATCGCGCCGGTGTCCACGTACGGAAGGCCGAGAGAGCGTGCAAGCAGCCTGGCGACCGTCGATTTGCCCGCGCCGGATGGTCCGTCGATGGCGACGATGGTCCGGCTCATCGCTCCGATTTCAGGCGCGCGAGCTCGCGGGGCGTGAGCGCGCGAAACGCCCCCACGGGCAGCCGCGCGTCGGCGATCGGGCCGATGGCGATGCGGCGAAGCTTGGAAACCGGATGGCCCACGTTCTCGAACATCTTGCGGATCTGGCGGCTGCGCCCCTCGTGCAGGACGACCCGAAGCCAGCTGTTGCCTTCCCCGCCGCGAGCCGTCGTCCTCTCCCGCGTGATCTCGCAGGGGGCGGTCCTCCGGCCCTCGATCGAGATCCCCCCGCGCAGCCGCTCGAGTTTCTTGTCCTCCGGCTCCCCCCAGACCTTGACGAGGTACGTCTTTCCCAGCCCCGCCGACGGGTGCGTCACGGCCTGGGCAAAGTCGCCGTCGTCGGTCAGGAGAAGCAGGCCCTCGGAGGCGAAATCGAGGCGGCCGACCGGTTTCAGCCCCTTGCGCAGCCCGGGCGGGATCAGGTCGAGGACCGTGGGTCTCCCGTTCGGATCCTGCGTCGTCGAGAGATAGCCCCTGGGCTTGTTGAGAAGGATATAGCGGTGCGGGCGGTCGCTTTCCCGCAGGAGCTTTCCGTCGACTTTGATCGAGTCGGTTCCGGGGTCCGCGCGGTCGCCCAGGGAAGCCTTCTTGCCGTTGACGAGGACTCTTCCCTCGCGGATCATCTCCTCAGCATCCCGCCGCGAGCAGATTCCGGCCGCCGAGAGGATCTTCTGAATCCGTTCCTCGCTCATCCGCCGTGGAGCGATTCTTCCGGCTGCCGGGGCTCGGCCGCCGGGCCGCCTTCCTCCTCCCCTCCCTCGGTTCCCATCGGAAGCAGAGCTTGCGAGCCGGGCGCGCCGTCGGGGACGCCGAGATCGCCGTCGAGCTCCTCCGGGCGCGGCAGCTCGGAGATGTCGTTCAACCCGAAACGGACGAGGAAGTCGGGCGTGGTGCGGTAGAAAAACGGCGTGCCCACGACCGGCTTCTTGCCCGCCGTGATCACGAGCTTCTTTTCCAGCAGCGTCCGGATGACGCCGGAGGAATTCACCCCGCGAAGCTCCGAGATCTCCGGGCCCGTGATCGGCTGCCGATAGGCAATGATCGCGAGCGTCTCCAGGGCGGCGAGCGAGAGCCGGCTGCGCTCGGAAACCTCGAAGAACTTCCGCAACAACGAATCAAACTCGGGCCGCGTCACATAGCGCCAGCCGCCGCCGACCCGTTCGAGACGGATGCCCCGGCCGTCCCTCTCGGCCTCCTCGCGCAAGGCGGCCAGCGCGGCCTCCAGTTGCGGCCGATCGGCCTCGAGCAGCTCGGCCAGGTCCTTCTCGGGAATCGGGCGGGCCGAGGAGAAGAGCACCGCTTCCAGCGGCGGCACGAACTTGCGGAACGCCTCCTCAGTCACGGTAGTCGTCCCGGATCCGCTCCGCCTCGATCTCGACCTCGGTCCGCGAGACGTGGATCTCGTGGAACGGGGCCGGCTGGAAGACCCGCAGCGCTCCGAGCCGGGCGAGCTCCAGCATTGCGAGGAAGGCCGTGATCGCCTCGGCGCGGTAGCGAAACGTCGAAAAGAGATCGAGCATCGGCAGAGGGCCGGTCTTGAGAAGCTCGAGGAGCTCGATCATCTTGTCGCGCAGCGAAAAGCGCAGCTTCGGGATCTCGATGGCCGCGGGGTGCGCCAACCGGTACCGGTCGAGGGCCTGTCGGAAGGCCCCGACCAGGTCGATCAGAGAGACCTCCAGCGTCGGCGCCTCCCCCCCGGGCGGGGCCTCCCCGTCCGGGCGCGGCCACAGCCCCGCCCGGAGAGAGTCCGTCTCGTGGAGCGTCTCGGCGGCCCGCTTGAATTTCTCGTACTCGAGCAGCCTCTCGACGAGCTCCCGTCGCGGGTCCTCGCCCTCGGGGTCGTTGGGATCCCGGGGCAGGAGCGACCGGGACTTGATGTGAATCAGCACGGCGGCCAGGTAGATGTATTCCGCCGCGAGGTCGAGATCCATCTCTTCCATCAGCGCCAGGTACTCCGTGTACTGCTGTGTGATCTCGACGATCGGGATATCGGAGATCGATACTTCGTTGACGCGGATCAGGTGAAGCAGGAGGTCGAGCGGGCCCGAGAAGCTCGCAAGCTCGACCGGCGGCAGGGCCGCGCCGGAATTTTCCATCAGGGCATTGTAGCCAAAAACCGGCGCTCAAAGACCGCTCGCCAGTAGCCTCACGACGGCCTGCAGGACGGGCGTCAGGATGTATCCGAAGAACCCGAAGTTCAGCAGCAGAATGATCACGACGAACATCAGGAGCGAATACCGGTGAAACAACATCTCCAGAGCGAGACCCCGCCGGCCGAGGATCGAAAAGAGGATTCCACTGCCGTCCATCGGAGGGATCGGAATCAGATTGAAAACGCCGAGCATCACGTTGACGAGGATGAGCTGCAGCAGCAGGAACGCGATCGGTGCCAGGATCCCCGGGACGAACTGCGACATCAGCGCGGCGCGGACGACATCCGGCGAGGAGCTTCGGATGCCGAGAAGGATCCCGAGGGAGACGGCGGCCACGACGAAGTTCGAGCCCGGGCCCGCTGCCGAGACGCAGAAATTGGCCAGCCGGGGATTGCGCGTGTTGCGCAGGTTTACGGGCGTGGGCTTGGCGTACGCGAAGATCGGCCCGTGAAAGATCACGCAGAGCAGCGGCAGCAGGACGGACCCGAAGGGATCGATGTGGCGCAGCGGATTCAGGCTGATGCGGCCGAGATCGCGCGCCGTCGTGTCGCCGAACTTCAGCGCAATCCACGCGTGGGCCGACTCATGAAACGAGATCGCGAACAGGATGACGATGATCTGAACCGCGATCTCGAGCGGCGAAGAGACCACGTCAGATGCCGATCATCGGGTCGTGCCGGCCGCGCGGATGGACGTACTCGCGGATTCCCGCCCGGAAACCGGCCCACGTGTCGCCGAAGGCCGCTCGGGTCCCGGCCGTGTCGGCGACGTTATCGACGGAAAGCGACGCGAGCTGGTCGCGGGTCAGCGGCGGGGCGGGGAGTCTCTCGGCAAAGCGGGCCGCGAATCGTGCCAGCGCGATGGGGACATGGATGATGCGCTTGCCGGGCTTGCCGAGCGCTCTCGCGATCTCCCGGGCGATTTCCTCGAACGTGAACGCCTCCGGCCCGCCGAGCTCGTAGGTCTTCCGAATCGTCTCCGGTTTCTCCAGCGCTTGCGCGAAGCAGCGGGCCACGTCGCGCACGGAGACCGGTATAAACATCGTCTTTCCCGATCCGATCACGGGGAACACGAACGGAGCCGAACGAGCGATGCCAGCCAGCTGGTTGACGAAGCCGTCCCCGGGCCCGAAGATGATCGACGGCCGGAAGATGGTCCAATCCAGGTGGCAACGGCGGACGACCTCTTCCCCGGCGGCCTTCGACCGGCCGTAAGCGGAAGGCGATTCGGGCGACGACCCCATGGCCGAGATGTGAAGGTACCGACGCGCCCCGGCGCGCTCCGCCGCGGCGACGACGAGGGCGGTCCCGTGGCGGTGGATTTCGTCGAAGGAGTGGCCGTCGGCCTCGTGGATGATCCCGACCAGGTGAACCACGGCGTCGCATCCGGCGAAGGCCGCCGCGAGCGACGAGGCGTCCAGGATATCGCCCACGGCGACCGGAACGGGCCGGAGGAATTTCGATCGCGCCGAGTCGGGGCTGCGGGCCAGGACCCGGACTTCGTGGCCGCGCCGCAGCAACGCGTTGACCACGTAGCCGCCGACGAAGCCGGTCGCTCCCGTGAGGGCGATCTTCACCGGGCGGTTTCTATCACAGCGCGGCCCGCCGGGAAGAGATCGCTCTCGATTGAGGCCCCCTCCCCGCGGCGGCGGCGCACGTCTTCCCGGGCTTCGCGCAGGAGGTCCAGGTCGGCGATCGGATCGGCGACCCGGAAGGCCGGCATTCCCGCCTGCCGCAGCCCCAGAAGGTCGCCGGGGCCTCGCATCGAGAGGTCCAACTCGGCGATGCGGAACCCGTCGGAGGTCTCCTCGAGCGCCTTCAACCTCGCTTCGGCTTCAGGCCCGGCCTTCTCCGACGCGATCAGAATGCAATGCGACGCGCGGGGGCCGCGCCCGATTCGGCCGCGGAGCTGATGGAGCTGCGACAGTCCGAAGCGCTCGGCGTTCTCGACCACCAGGACGGTCGCCTCCGGCACGTCCACGCCCACCTCGATGACCGTGGTGGCGACGAGCACGTCGAGCTCCCCCGCGGCGAATGCCCGCATCGCGGCCTGCCGCCGTTCCGGCGCAAGCTTTCCGTGAAGCAGCTCGATTCGGGCCTCCGGCAGGACGGCGCGCACGTCCTCGAGAGTCTTTTCTGCCGCCGCGATGTCGAGCTCCGACTCCGCGATGGCGGGGACGACGACGTAACCCCTCTCCCCCGCCGCAACGCGTTGCCCGAGGAAGCGGTAGACCCTGTCGCGCCGATCCGGCCCGCGGACGTAGGTCCGGACGAGACCCCGACCGGGGGGCTTCTCGTCGAGCACGGACACGTCGAGGTCGCCGAACAGCGTCCACGCGAGCGAGCGTGGGATCGGCGTGGCCGTCAGCACGAGGACGTGGGGGAGATCGCCCTTGCGAGAGAAGCGCGCCCGGTGCGCCACGCCGAAGCGGTGCTGCTCGTCGACGATCGCCAGGCCGAGATCGCGGAACTCGATCGGTCTCTCGATCAGCGCGTGAGTGCCGATGAGCAGGTCCACTTCGCCGGCCTTGAGCGCAGCGCGGAGATGGCGTCGGGCCACCTCCCTCGTGCGTCCAGTCAGGAGCGCCACCCGGAACCGGGTTCCGGAAAGCCACCCGCCGATCTTTTCCGCGTGCTGCTCGGCGAGGATCTCCGTCGGGACCATCAGGCCGGCCTGACGGCCGTTCTCGGCGGCGAGCAGGGCCGCGATCAGCGCCACGGCGGTCTTTCCGCTTCCGACGTCTCCCTGGAGCAGCCGGGCCATCGGGTACGGCCGCCGGAGGTCCCCGGCGATCTCGCCGATGGCCCGCTCCTGCGCCCCCGTCAGGGGGAAGGGAAGGAGGGCCGTCAGCTCCGGAAGCGTGGCGGTCGTCCAGCTCCGGCCGAGAGTTTGGGCCCGGCGGCGCGCGCGCCGGCCCTCGACCGCGTCGCAGAACACGGTCAGCTCCTCCCGCGCCAGGACGCGGCGGGCGCGGGCCGCGGTCGCGGCGGGTTCCGGCCCTGCCGGGAAGTGAATGTCGCCAAGCGCGGTCGCGACCGCCTCCGGGTCGGTCGCGGCCTTGAGCTTCGGCGTGACGAGCTCGAGCGCGTTGGCGATCAGCCGCCGCTGCCACTTGCCGGAAACCTTTGCCACCCGGCGGTAGATTCCGACGATCCGCCCCATGTGCACAGGATCGCGCTCCTCCTCCGGATCGAGCAGCTCGTGTTCCGGGTTCTTCATCGCCAGGCCGCCCTTTTCCCGTTCGAGGGTGCCGAAGAAAACGGCCTTCCGGCCCTGCGACAGCGCCCGGGCAAGATAGGGACGGTTGAACCAGACCAGGCGCAGGGCGCCGCTGCCGTCGTCGATCGCCGCCTCGAGAATCGTGAAGCCCCGGCGGCGCGTGCGAACGAGACGCGAGGAGAGAACGCGGCCCGAGACGACGGCCGTCTCCCCCTCCGAGAGGTCGGCGATTCGGGCGAATCGCGAGCGGTCCTCATAGCGGAACGGGAGGCGCAGCAGCAGGTCCGCCGCGGTCGAGAACCCCTCGGCCTCGAGCTTGCGCGCCGCCGTGGCGGTTGCTCCAGGGATCGCAGAGACCGGGAGGTTAATTATTCGTGATCCGGAAGACGAGAGGGATCAGGCCGAACTTCAGGACGTCTCCGTCCTTGATCGGGGAGGGAGTGCCCGTCGCCAGCCGCTTGTCGTTGATGTAGGTGCCGTTCATGACGCCGATCTCCTCCATCAGATGGAAGACGCCGTCGATCTGGTAGATCTTGGCGTGGCGCCGCGAAGTCGAGCGCTGCGTGTCCAGAGACGTTATGTCCACGTCCGGGTTGATCCCCGTCACCGGGTCGCCGCGCCCGATCAGAGTGTCGCCGTTGCGGTTCAGGTGAAACTCGGGCTTTCCGTCCTTCGAGACGAGCCGGTAGACCTCGTGCTCCTTGCGGGCCGGCGGCGGCGGCGGCGGCGAAGTCGATGTCGACGTCGATTCGACCGGCCCGACCTTCCTCCCGAGAGCCTCCTCGAGCATGTCGGTGGTCTCCCGCAGACGACGCGAGAACTTCCGCATCATCCGCACCGCGATCTCGGTGTTGTTCTTGATCATCTGGTCGAAGGTCGTCTGATTGATCCGGACGAGCTCGACGTCGGTCTTGGCGCGCGCGGAGGCCGTGCGGGGCATCTCCTCGAGGACCGACATTTCACCGAAGAAATCGCCCTTTTCCAGGGTCGAGAGCACGTTTTGCTTGCCGCCGATCTTCTTGAAGATCTCGACCGTTCCCGCCTGGATGATGAACATCTCGGTCCCGAGATCGCCCTCGGAGAAGATGATGTCGCCCATCAGATAGGTGACGACGAACTGGTCGGAGGGCGCCTTTCCGGTGCCGGACTTGAACACGGCCTTCACGCGACCCCTGGCTCCTCGTACACGACCGTCCCGGCAGGGGTGTCGATCGAGACGGTCGCCGAGAGCGGCATCGTGCGATTCCGGCGGCCGTGCCCGGCCGGCCAGTCGCGGATAACCGGATACGGCGCGTCCGCGAAAAAATCGCGCAAGAGCGCCTCGAGCGCAGGCGGATCCGGGGCGCCGTTGCGCGTGATGTTCTCCAACGCGCCGATTATAACGCCGGCCGGCTCCTCGAAGCGCCCGGCGCGCTTCCACTGTGTGAGCATCCGGTCGAGCCGGTAGAGTTCCTCGTGCACGTCTTCCCAGAAGAGGATCTTTCCCCGCGTCGATACGGCCTCCGGCGTTCCCTCGAGCGAGACGAGCAGCGAGAGGCATCCTCCCGTCAGGAGGCCGCGGGCGGCCCCGGAAGCGAGAACCTGATCGGGCTCGATTGCGAATTCCAGCGGGGCCCGGCCGGAAAGGACGGGTTCCCATCCGCCGTCGGTTTCCGGCGAGATCCGTTCGCGGGCGAAATCCACCGCGACCATCGGCCCGTGGAAGGTGACGAGCCCGACGTGCTTTTGAAGCCAGGCGAACAGCGCCGTCAGATCCGAGGCGCCGAGATGAATCTTCGCGAAAGACGCGATCTCCTTCGCGTCCAGGTGGGGGATCGCGCGCGATGCGCCCCAACCTCCCCGCGCGAAGAAGATCGCGGCGATCGACGGGTCGCGCACGAGGGTCATGTAGCCTTCGGCGCGCTCACGGTCGGAGCCGGCGAAGGCGCCTTCGCACAGCCTGAGGTTGGGCGCCTCGACGACGGCGTAGCCTCGCGAGCAAAGGTAGCGCTCTCCCGCTTCGAGCCTCGAGATGTCCACCGCGCCCGACAGGGCGGCGATTCCTATCGTCGCTCCGGGACGGAGCCGAGGCGGCTTCAGAGTCCTTCTCATCGAGGCATGATACGAAAGCGGCGAGCGGGCCGGTAAGCCGAATTCTGTCGAGAGCGATCATTCCTCTAGCCCCGAAGTCGCCTTCGGGGTCGAGCAGCCGACCCGGAAACGGTCCCCCCAAGTCCCGGCAGGGACAGGAGGACGGGGGAGACACCCTGCCGTTCCCCTATTTGGCCTTGCTCCGCGCGGGGTTTACCGTGCCCCGGGCGTTGCCGTCCGGGCGGTGCGCTCTTACCGCACCGTTTCACCCTTACCGTCCCTCCTTCGCACGAGGCTCCGGAGGGAAGGCGGTTTGTTTTCTGTGGCACTTTCCTTCGCCCCGGTTGCCCGGGACGACCGGGTGTTACCCGGCGCGCCGTCTCCGCGGAGTTCGGACTTTCCTCCCCGATCAAAGATCGCGGCGATCGCCTGGCCCGCTCGCCGCCGCCATCATACCTTGCGGTTGCGGGGATCGGAGAAATACTCAAGCCAGTCCTCTGTCGATCCGCCGGGTGTCGGCCGCTCCGGGCCGCGCCCGGGCGAAATTCGCCGTCGGAAATCCTCTGCCCCGACCACTCGCCCCCCCGCTTCCCGAACGCGCTCCCCGAGGCCGCGATCGTCGGTGACGACGAAGCAGTCGCGCGGCGAGCGCGACGAGGAGACCATCTCTACAAGAA
>Ga0066793_10000938_pt1 | contig 12516 bp, 10 predicted proteins | sample PersoiDNA2013189_FD_83876 | JGI IMG/M metagenome (GOLD analysis project Ga0066793, IMG submission 83876) | Permafrost soil microbial communities from the Arctic, to analyse light accelerated degradation of dissolved organic matter (DOM) -... | ecosystem: Environmental > Terrestrial > Soil >...
AGAAGAACTAGAGCCCGTGGCCATGATCACCACGCCGGTGCGGCTGCGCTACGAGCACACCGCCTCGGCTGGGGAGAGCCGTTTCCTGCGCGGGCTCGCGGACGGCCGGCTGCTCGGCGAGCGCTGCCCCGTCTGCAGCAAGGTCTACATCCCGCCGCGGGGGTCGTGCCCCACTGACGGGGTCCCGACCACCGATGAGGTCGAGCTGCCCGACATTGGCACTGTGACCACGTTCTGCATAGTCAACGTGCCCTATCCCGGGCAGCGGGTGGCGCCGCCCTACGTCGCGGCGGCGGTGCTGATCGACGGCGCCGACATCCCGTTCCAGCACCTCATCCTGGGCTGCGCGGCGAGCGAGGTGCGGATGGGCATGCGGGTCAGGGCGGTCTGGAGGCCCCGCGACGAATGGGGGACGACACCGGAGAACATCGACCACTTCCGTCCGGCCGACGAGCCGGATGCTCCCTACGAATCGTATGCCCACCACCTCTGAAGGACGGTCAGCGTGACCGACGTCGCCGTCATCGGCTTCGCCCAGTCTCCCTCCGAGCGCCACAGCGACAGCACCACCAGCGGGGTGGAGATGCTGGTGCCGATCTTCCAGGAGGTGCTGCGGAGCACGGGGCTGGCCAAGGGCGACATCGGCTTCTGGTGCTCGGGCTCCTCGGACTACCTGGCCGGCCGGGCCTTCTCGTTCGTCCAGGCGGTGGACGCGATCGGGGCCTTCCCGCCGATCATGGAATCGCACGTGGAGATGGACGGCGCCTGGGCGCTCTACGAGGCCTGGGTGAAGATCCTGACCGGCGAGGCCGACGTCGCGCTCGCGTACGGCTTCGGCAAGTCATCCGCCGGAGAGCTGCGGCGGGTGCTCGCCCTCCAGCTCGACCCGTACCTGGTCGCCCCTCTCTGGCCCGATTCGGTGAGCATCGCGGCGCTGCAGGCCAGGCTCGGCATCGACGCCGGGATCTGGAGCGAGAAGGAAATGGCCGAGGTCGCCGCGCGCAGCCAGGCCGCGGCGCTCTCGAATCCGCAGGCCCAGACGGCCGGCGAGATCTCCGCCGAGGAACTGCTTGACCGGCCTTACATCGCCGATCCGCTCCGGGCCCACGACTGCGCCCTGGTCGGCGACGGGGCCGCCGTCGTGATACTCGCCTCGGGCGACCGGGCCCGCGAGCTGTGCGCGCGGCCCGCCTGGATCACCGGTTTCGAGCACCGGATCGACTCGGGATCGCTGGGAGCGCGCGACCTGACCACGGCGCCGTCGGCCGCTGCCGCCGGACGCGCGGCAGGCGCCTCCGCTGTCGACGTCGCTGAGCTGCACGCGCCCTTCACCCATCAGGAGATCCTGCTGCGCGGCGCGCTGGGCCTGGGCGACGGCGTCGCGGTCAACCCGTCCGGCGGTGCCTTGTGCGGCAACCCGATGTTCGCGGCTGGCCTGGCCCGCATCGGGACCGCGGCGCGCGAGATCATGGCCGGCCGCGCGGATCGCGCGCTCGGCCATGCCACCAGCGGTCCTGCCCTGCAGCAGAACCTTGTCTGCGTGATGGAGGCCGAATGAACGAGCCGAAGGGGCGCGGTGGTGCCTGGACTGAGGAGCGAGGAACGAGCGACGAGGGAAGGCGCCGCCCTCAGGCGCCCCGGAGGCAAGCGGGAAAACAGAGAGCCGCCGTCCTCGGAGTCGGCCAGACCCGCCACCGGTCGCGGCGCGCCGATGTGTCGATCGCGGGCCTCTGCCGTGAGGCGGTGGACCGGGCGCTGGCCGACTCAGGCAGCACCCTGGCGGACATCGACGCTGTCGTGGTCGGGAAGGCACCGGACCTGTTCGAGGGCGTGATGATGCCTGAGCTGTACCTGTCGGACGCGCTCGGCGCCACTGGCAAGCCGCTGCTGCGGGTGCACACGGCAGGCTCGGTGGGCGGCGCGACCGGCAACGTCGCGGCCAGCCTGGTCCAGGCGGGCGTTCACCGGAGGGTGCTGGCCGTCGCGTTCGAGAAGCAGTCCGAGTCCAATGCCATGTGGGCGCTGTCGATCACGCCGCCGTTCAGCATGCCGCTGCTGGCCGGTGCCGGCGGGTACTTCGCCCCGCACATCCGCGCCTACATCCGCCGCAGCGGCGCACCTGAGCACATCGGGGCGATGGTCGCGGTCAAGGACCGGCGCAACGGCAGCCTCAACCCCTATGCCCACCTGCAGCAGCCCGACATCACGCTGGAATCGGTGCGCTCCTCCCCGATGCTCTGGGACCCGGTCCGCTACGACGAGACGTGCCCCTCATCGGACGGCGCGTGCGCGGTGGTCATCGGCGACCAGGCCGCCGCGGAGGCCACCGAGTCCGCCGGCCGGCCCGTGGCCTGGATCCGCGCCACCGCGATGCGCACCGAGCCGACCATGTTTTCCGGCAAGGACCACGTCAACCCCAGGGCGGGCGCCGACGCCGCCGCTGCCCTGTGGCAGCAGGCTGGCATCGCCGATCCGATTGAGGAAATCGATGTCGCCGAGATCTACGTACCGTTCTCCTGGTTCGAGCCGATGTGGCTGGAGAACCTGGGCTTCGCGGCGGAAGGCCAGGGCTGGCGGCTGACCGAGGCCGGGGATACCGAAATCGGCGGCAGGCTGCCGGTCAACCCGTCGGGCGGGGTGCTCAGCTCCAACCCGATCGGGGCTTCGGGCCTGCTGCGTTTCGCCGAGGCCGCCCTGCAGGTCATGGGCAAGGCCGGCGCCCACCAGGTGGCCGGGGCCCGGACCGCCCTGGGTCACGCCTACGGCGGCGGGTCGCAGTACTTCTCCATGTGGGTGGTGGCCAGCACGCCCCGCTGACCGCTACCGACCGCACATCAGGTGTAGCTGACCGGCAGCTTCTTGATGCCGTTGAGCCAGCCCGAGCGCAGGCGCTCCGCGTCGCCGTCCAGCCGGATGGCCGGCATGCCGTCGGCGATCGCATTGAAGATCAGGTCGATCTCCAGGCGGGCCAGGTTCACCCCGAGGCAGTAATGCGCCCCGGTGCCGCCGAAGCCCAGATGCGGGTTGGGGTCGCGGGAGATATCGAACCGCTCGGGGTGATCGAAGATCTCCTCGTCGAAGTTGGCCGACCGGTAGAACAGGCCGACCCGCTGCCCGGCTTTGATCTGCTGGCCGCCCAGGATGGTGTCGGCGAGCGCGGTGCGCTGGAACACCGTGACCGGGGTCGCCCACCGGACGATCTCGTCGACCGCGGTCCGGGGGCGCTCGGCCCGGAACAGCTCCCACTGGTCCGGGTGGTCCAGCAAGGCCAGCATCCCGTGCGAGATCGCGTTGCGGGTGGTCTCGTTGCCCGCCACGGCCAGCAGGATCACGAAGAAGCCGAACTCGTCCGACGAGAGCTGGCCGCCGTCGACCTGCGCGTGGACAAGCTTGCTGACGATATCGTCCCGGGGGCACCCCCGGCGCTCCTCCGCCATCGTCATGGCGTAGCCGACGAGCTCGGCGGCCGCGACCTGAGCGTCGCCGGCGTACTCGGGATCGTCATAGCCGATCATCTCATTCGACCAGGCGAAGATCTTGCGCCGGTCTTCCTGCGGTATCCCGAGCAGTTCAGCGATCGCCTGCAGCGGCAGCTCGCACGCTACGTCGTTGACGAAGTCGCCGGTGCCTTCGGTGAGAGCCAGCTGGACGATCCGCTCGGCGCGGGCCGACAGCACCTGACGCAGGTTGCCAATCGCCCGGGGGGTGAAGCCCCGCGAGACGATCCCGCGCAGCTTGGTGTGCTGGGGCGGGTCGATGTTGAGCAGGATGAGCCGCTGCATCCCGAGGCTCTCCTCGGTGACGCCCGTGGAATGGCGGATGATCGCCGTCTTCTCCTGGCTCGAGTAGAGATCGCTGGAGCGGGACACCTCCAGCACGTCCGCGTGCTTGGTGACCGCCCAGTACCCGTCGTCGTCGAAGCCGGACGCCCCACGTGGCTGCGAATTCCACCAGACCGGTGCCGTGCGCCGCAGTTCGGCGAACTCCTCCGCGGGCACCCGCTGGGAGTACAGGTCGGGATCGGTGAAGTCGAAACCCGGCGGGATGCTCGGCACGGCCATGACTGCCTCCCACTGCAACGTGTTCTAGTTGGATTCAATCACGTGGCGCTAAATGAAGTGAACCGCCTGCGGGGTCTGCATGTGGAACACGTTCTACTATGGAGTCCGCTTCCAGTGAAGGAGGACTGCGGTGGGCGTTGCGGTGATTGTAGAGGCGGTGCGGACCCCGATGGGCAAGCGCGGCGGCGCGCTGTCGGGCCTGCATGCCGCCGAGATTCTCGGCAGCGCGCAGACCGCCCTGCTGGAGCGGGCGGGCATCGAGGCCGCCGAGGTCGAGCAGGTGGTTGGCGGCTGCGTGACTCAGGCGGGCGAGCAGTCGAACAACATCACCAGGACAGCCTGGCTGCACGCCGGGCTGCCGTATCAGGCCGGCTGCCTCACCCTCGACGCCCAGTGCGGCTCGGCGCAGCAGGCCGCCCACCTGGTCGCCGGCCTCATCGCGGCCGGCGCGATCGACACCGGCATCGCGTGCGGGGTGGAGGCGATGAGCCGGGTCCCGCTGGGCGCGTCGGCCCGGGCCGACGCGGGAGCGCCCAGGCCGGCCTCCTGGAGTATCGACATGCCGAACCAGTTCGTCGCCGCGGAGCGGATCGCGCGGCGGCGGGGCCTGTCCCGCGCGGACGTCGACCGGTTCGGCCTGCGCTCGCAGAACTCAGCCCAGCTCGCCTGGTCGCAGGGGCGGTTCGACCGCGAGATCGTGCCCGTCAAATCGCCGGTCCTCGATGCCGGCCGCCAGCCGACCGGTGAGACACGCATGGTCGACCGCGACGAGGGCCTGCGCGAGACGAGCCTGGAGGCGCTGGCCGGGCTGCGGCCGGTGGTCGAGGACGGTGTGCACACGGCGGGCACGTCGTCTCAGATCTCCGACGGCGCGGCCGCCCTCCTCCTCGTGGAGGCGAGCCGGGCACGCGAGCTTGGCCTGCGGCCGCGGGCGCGTATCCTCGCCCAGTGCCTGATCGGGGCCGAGCCCTATTACCACCTCGACGGGCCCATCGCGGCCACCGAACGGGTGCTCGCCCGCAGCGGCATGGCCATCGGGGACATCGACCTGTTTGAAGTCAACGAGGCGTTCGCCTCGGTCGTGCTCTCCTGGCTGAGCGCGCACCAGCCCGACCCGGACCGGGTCAACGTCAACGGTGGCGCCATCGCACTGGGCCACCCGGTCGGCAGCACGGGCGCCCGGCTGATCACCACCGCGCTGCACGAACTGGAGCGGCGGGACGCGAGCACGGCCCTGATTACCATGTGCGCGGGCGGCGCGATGTCCACCGCCACCATCATCGAGCGCCTCTAAAAGCATTTCCCGCTCAACGGCCTGCGCCGCGGCGGCTCAGCCGGCCTGGCCGGGCTGCGGGCATCCAGCGCTCGCTGACGTCCTGCCAGGTTGGCGGGGGCCCGGGCAGCGCTCCGCGTTCGGTGGCCCGGAGGCCGTCGAGGATGACGGCCAGGTAGCGGCGGCGAAGCTGCTGCGTGCGTTGCTGATCAGAGGTCTTTACGGCGGCGACCACTTCGAAGACGAGTGAGACGTCGTGAACGTCGACCCCAGGACGCAGGACGTCCTTGACCTTGGCGAACAGGGCCTGCGCCAGCTGGTTGCCCTGCTCGGCGAGGGCCCGCTGCGTTTCGGCGACGACCCGCTGGAGGCCCTCGGTGCAGAGCGTGTGCAGCAGGTCATCCTTGCTGGCGTACCGGGAGTACAGCGCGTACTCGCTGGCGGCCGCGGTGGGCCTGCTCGTAGGCGGGCGGCTCGGCGACGTGTTCGGGCGCAAGCGGATGCTGCTGGTGGGGATGGCCGGGTTCGTCGCGCTGTCGATCGCCTGCGCCGCCGCGGCGACGCCCGCCGAGCTGATTGTGGCGCGGGCCGCGCAGGGCGCGGCGGGCGCGCTCATGCTGCCGCAGGTCTTCGGCCTGATCCGGGACCTGCTCGCCAGCCGCGCGCACCTGGAGGAGTTGGCCGGTAACGACATCGCGGCAGGGGCCAGCTACCGGGACGCGGCCCGGCGGGCTCTCAGCTCGCCCGAACGCCGCTACCTCAGCCGCCAGGCCGCGCGCCTGCGGGCTGACTGAGCAGCTGCCGCCGCCGCGCCCGGCCACCGGCATCCCCGGTCACGGATGCTGGCCGCTTACCGAGATCACCTCGCCGGTCAGGTACGAGGCGTAGTCGCTGGCCAGGAACACCATCACGTTGGCGACCTCCCAGGGCTGGGCCGCACGCCCGAACGCCTCGCGGCTGGCCAGCTCGGCGAGCAGCTCTTCACTGGTCACCTTGGCCAGGAAGGGATGCGTGGCCAGGCTCGGTGCGACGGCGTTGACCCGGATGCCATGCTGGGCCACGTCCAGCGCCGAGCACCGGGTGAAGGCCATGACCCCGGCCTTCGCGGCCGCGTAGTGCGCCTGGCCCGGCTGCGCGCGCCACCCGAGCACCGAGGCGTTGTTGACGATGGCTCCGCCGTGGCCCTGGGCGACCATCTGCCGCAGCGCGGCCCTGGTGCAGCGGAATGTGCCCGTCAGCGTGACATCCAGCACCTGCAGCCACTGCTCATCGGTCATCTCCAGCACCGAACTGGTGCCGCCGAGCCCCGCGTTGTTGATCAGCACGTCGATGCGCCCGAACTGGCGCACCGTCCCGGCCACGAGCTCCTCAACGTCACCCTGGTCCGTCACGTCACACACAGCCGCCTGCACGCGGTCGCCGTGCTGCTCGGCGAGCTGGTCACGGGTGGCGTTGAGGCGGCGCGCATGGTGGTCGCTGATCATCACCTGGGCGCCCTCCTCCAGGCAGCGCCGGGCGGCCGCCGAGCCGATGCCGGTACCGGCCGCCGCGGTGATCACGACGACCTTCCCGGCGAGCAGGTCACGCCCGGCGGGGGGGATCACGTCCCGGGCGGGCCGGGTCACGGCCGGGCCTGGCGGGGCAGGCCGAGGGCGCGTTCGGCGATGATGGTGCGCTGGATCTCGTCCGACCCGCCGTAGATCGTGTCGGCCCGCCCGAACAGGTACAGCCGCTGCCAGTCGTCGAGGTCATACGGTGCCCCCCGGGCCACCATGGACGGGGCGCCCAGCACCTCCATGGCCAGTTCACCGAGCCCCTGGTGCCAGCGTGACCACAGCAGCTTCATCACCGACGCCTCGGCTCCGGTTCCGGTGGCGGCCGTCCCCGGGCCGGCCGTTTCCGGGACGGCCGCGTCCACCGCGGCTACGGTGGCCAGCGCGTGGGCACGCATGACCTCCAGGCCGATCCACGCCCGGGCCAGCTTGTCGCGAAGCACGGGATCGGTTCCGGCCGCGGTGTGCCGGGCCACATCCACCAGGCCGTCGAGTTCCCGCCGGAACGCGACCTGCTGGCCGAGCGTGGCCACGCCCCGCTCGATGGCGAGAGTGGCCCGGGCGACCGGCCAGCCGTCGCCGGCCGCACCGACGACGAGATCGCGCTCGGTCCGGGCGCCATCGAAGAACACCTCGTTGAACTCGGCCGTGCCGGTGAGCTGACGGATCGGGCGTACCGTGACCCCGGGCTGGCGCATGGGCACGAGCAGGTAAGACAGGCCCGCGCCGCGCCGCGAGCCGGCCAGCGTCCGGGCCAGGACGAAGCACCAGTCGGCCACGTGGGCCAGGGATGTCCACACCTTCTGCCCGGTGATCACCCACTGGTCGCCGTCGAGGGTCGCGGTGGTGGCCACGGCGGCCAGGTCCGACCCGGCGCCGGGTTCGGAGAATCCCTGGCACCACAGATCCCGGACCGCCGCGATCGCGGGCAGGAACCGCTGCCGCTGCTCCGGCGTGCCGAACGCGATCAGGGTAGGCCCGAGCAACTCCTCGCCCAGATAGCCGACCCTGGCCGGCCCGCCGCTGCGCGCGTACTCCTCGTGGAAGATGACCTGCTGGGCCAGCGTGGCGCCGCGGCCGCCATACTCGGCCGGCCAGCCCAGGCAGGTCCAGCCCGCCGCCGCCAGGTGCCGGTTCCAGGCCAGCCGCTCGGCGTGTGCCTCGTGCTCGCGACCGGGACCGCCCGCCCCCCGCAGCCCGGCGAAGCGGCCGGTCAGGTTCTCCGCCAGCCACTGCCGGACCTGATGGCGGAACTCCTCATCCTGCACGCTCAGCCGCACCCGCGCCTCCTGCGAGGAAGACCCGCGGGCGACGAACCCCACGGGCCCGCGGGGGGATGCGGGCCCGCGGGGCGCCGAGCCTGGCCAGCAAGTGCCGCCACGCGTAGGCTCAGCCTACCAAGCACTTGCTTCGTTGGAGGCGTCGGGTGGAGTTCACCGTCCCGGCCGCGGTGGCGAGCGCCGCGCGGGAGTTCGGCGACGCGACAGCGCTGGCCGAGCCGGGCGGCCCGCGGTTCAGCTATCGCGAGCTGCACGAGCGGGTTTCCGCGGTCGCGCGGGCGCTCATCGCCGAGGGGGTGGCCCCGGGAGACCGGGTGGCCATCTGGTCCCCCAACACCCATCACTGGGTGCTCGGCGCGCTCGGCGCGCTGCACGCGGGCGCGACCCTGGTGCCCGTCAACACCCGGTTCACCGGCCCCGAGGCGCTCGATGTGATCAGCCGCAGCGGCGCGCGCGCCCTGATCGTGGCCGGCTGGTTCCTGGGCGCCGACCGGCTCGCCGCGCTGCGCGCCGCCGAAAAGCACAACACCACCAGCACACACAACGCTTGGCCCGGCACCGGATGCCTCGACCAGCTCCGGGTGGTGGTGCGGGTGCCCGTCGAGGCGGCCCCAGTGGATGACCCAGTGAATGACCCAGTGAATGACGGGGTTATCCACTGGGACGAGTTCCTCGCCCGGGCCGCCCGGGTCCCGGAGAGGCTGGCCGACGCGCGCGCCGCGATGGTGCAGCCCGAGCACGTCAGCGACATCCTGTTCACGTCCGGCACCACCGGGCGGAGCAAGGGCGCGATGAGCGCCCATCGCCAGTCGCTGGCCGTCGCCCAGGCCTGGGCCGACTGCGGCGGCCTGAACAGCGCCGACCGTTATCTCGTGGTCAACCCGTTCTTCCACAGCTTCGGCTTCAAGGCGGGCATCCTGGCCTGCCTGGTCAGCGGCGCCACCCTGGTGCCGCTGCCGGTGTACGACGCCGAGCAGGCCATGCGGCTGGTCGACGCCGAGCAGATCACCGTGTTCCCCGGCGCGCCCACGATCTACCAGACCATCCTCGATCACCCGGGCCGGGCCGCCCGCGACCTGTCCAGCCTGCGGCTCGCGGTCACCGGCGCGGCGACCGTTCCGGTCGCCCTGGTCGAGCGGATGCGCCGGGAACTGAGCTTCGACACGGTGCTCACCGCCTACGGGCTGACCGAGGCGGTGGTGGCGACGATGTGCCGGCCCGGCGACGACCCGCAGACCGTGGCCCGCACGTCGGGGCGGGCCACCGCCGGCTTCGAGATACGGGTGGCCGGGCCGGATGGGCCCGCGACCGCCCATCCCGGCGAGCAGGGCCCCGGTGAAATCCTGCTCCGCGGGCCGAACGTGATGCTGGGCTATCTCGACGACCCAGCCGCGACCAAGGCCGCCGTCGATGCCGACGGATGGCTGCACACAGGCGACATCGGCCGCCTCGACCCCCGCGGTTACCTGACCATCACCGACCGGCTCAAGGACATGTACATCTGCGGCGGCTTCAACGTCTACCCGGCCGAGGTGGAGCAGGTGCTGGCCAGGCTCGACGGCGTCGCCGAGTCAGCCGTCATCGGCGTGCCCGATGGCCGGCTCGGCGAGGTCGGCAAGGCGTACGTGGTCACCCGCCCCGGCCGCAGTCTGGACGCGGCGGACGTGCTGGCTTTCTGCCGGGAGCGGCTGGCCAACTACAAGGTCCCCCGCCAGGTGGAGTTCCGCGCCGACCTGCCGCGCAACCCGGCGGGCAAGCCGCTCAAGCGACTGCTCAGGGAGGAATGTGGATGACCGGTGAGACCGCCCAGGGCCAGCTGCCTGTGCCTGAGGAACCCGTACTTGAGGAGCCCGCACCCGAGGAACCCGTGCGATACGAGCAGCGCGGTGCCGTGGCCCTGGTGACCCTGAACCGGCCGCGGTACCGCAACGCACAGAACTCGGCGATGACCTACGCCCTGGACGCGGCCTTCGCCCGCGCTGTGAACACCGACGACGTCGCGGTCATCGTGCTGGCCGGCGCGGGTGACCACTTCTGCGCGGGCCATGACATCGGCACGGCCGGCCGGGACGTCGACGTGTCCTTCGACCGCCAGGCGGTGCTGTGGTGGGACCACGTGGGCAAGGCCGGCGCCGACGCCCGGTACGCCCGCGAGATGGAGGTCTACCTCGGCATGTGCCGGCGCTGGCGGGACATGCCGAAGCCGGCCATCGCGATGGTGCAGGGCGCGTGCATCGCCGGCGGCCTCATGCTCGCCTGGGTGTGCGACCTGATCGTGGCCGCGCAGGATGCGTTCTTCGCCGACCCGGTGGTGCGGATGGGCATACCGGGCGTCGAGTACTTCGCCCATCCGTGGATGCTGGGACCCCGCTTCGCCAAGGAGGCGCTGTTCACCGGCGACCGCTTCGACGCCCAGCGCGCCTACCAGCTGGGCATGGTGAACCGGGTCGTGCCGCGCGCTGAGCTGGCCGATGCGACATTCGCGCTGGCTGAGCGCATTGCCACGATGCCCACGTTCGGGCTGGCGCTGGCCAAGCGGGCGGTGAACCAGTGCGAAGACCTGATGGGAATGCGGCCGGGGATGGACTCGGTCTTCGGCCTGCATCACGTCGCGCACGCGCACAACGCGGAGGTGTCCGGCGACTCCCTGGGCGGCCTGGACGCCCACGGCATGAAGAAGGCCGGCGGGTGAACCCCGATCCGGGGGACGCCGTCCGCGAGTTCCGGGCCGAGGTACGGGACTGGCTGGCCGCGCATGTGCCCGCCGAACCGCTGCCGTCGGTGGACACCGCCGAAGGGTTCGCGCGGCACCGCGAATGGGAGCGTGAGCTCGCGGAGGCCCGGCTGGCCGTCGTGTCCTGGCCGGCCTGCTACGGCGGCCGCGACGCGTCGCTGCTGGAATGGCTGGTATTCGAGGATGAATACCACGCCGCCGCCGCACCGGTCCGGGTCGGCCAGAACGGGCTGTTCCTGCTCGCCCCCACCCTGTTCGCGCACGGCACCGCCGAGCAGCGTGACCGCCTGCTGCCCCGGATGGCCACGGCGGACGACGTCTGGGCCCAGGCGTGGTCGGAGCCGGAGGCGGGCAGCGATCTCGCCGCGATCCGGGCCACCGCCACGGCGACCGACGGCGGCTGGCTGCTGTCGGGGCAGAAGACGTGGAGCACCCGCGCGGCGCTCGCCGACCGGGCGTTCGGCCTGTTCCGCAGCGATCCCACGGCGAAGCCGCACCGTGGCCTGACCTACCTGCTCTTCGACCTGCACGCCGACGGCGTCACCGTGCGCCCCATCCGCCAGCTCGGCGGGGAGGCCGGGTTCGCTGAGATCTTCCTCGACGGCGTGTTCGTGCCCGACGCCGACGTCGTCGGCGCGGCTGGCGACGGCTGGCGGATCGCCATGAGCACCACGAGCCACGAGCGAGGCCTGTCGCTGCGCAGCCCGGGACGGTTCTGCGCGGCGGCCGCGCGGCTCGTCGAGCTGTGGCAGCGGGCCGGTGACCCAGCCGACACGGCGCTGCGCGACCGGGTCGCCGACGCCTGGATCGGCGCGCGGGCCTACCGGCTGCACACCCTCGCCACCATCGACCGGCTCGCCGCGGGCGGCTCCCTGGGCGCGGAGTCCAGCCTGGGCAAGGTGTTCTGGTCCGAGCTGGACGTCGCCCTGCACGAGACGGCGATGGACCTTCTCGGGCCGTATGCCGAGCTGCGCGATCACCCGGCTCCGGACGGGCGCTGGCTGGGCGACTACCTGTTCTCGCTGGCTGGCCCGATCTATGCGGGCACGAACGAGATCCAGCGCAACGTGATCGCCGAGCGGCTGCTTGGACTACCCCGGTGAGGCAGGCACCGGTGAGGCAAACACCGATGAGGCAGGCACGGTTGAGGCAAACACCGGTGAGCCTCGCGCGCTCAGCTGAGCAGGAGCAGTTCGGCGCGGCCCTGCATGACATGCTGACCGCCGCTGACGTGCCCGGGGCCGCGCGCCAGTGGGCCGCGGGCGACCGGGCACCTGGTCTCGAGCTGTGGCGCGGACTGGCCGGGCTGGGTGTCACCGCACTCGCTGTGCCGGAGAAATGGGGTGGCCTCGGCGCCAGCCCCGTGGATCTCGTTGTCGCCTGCGAGGAACTCGGCCATCATGCGCTGCCCGGGCCGGTCGCCGAGTCAGTCGCCGCGGTGCCGGAGTTGCTCACCGCGCTGCTTGATCACGAGAAGCTGACTGATCACGAGGACCTGGGCGCCGGGTGGCTTCCCGGGCTGGCGGCCGGAGACCTGCTCACCACGCTGGCCCTGCCACCGCGGCTGCCGTACGCGGTGGACGCCGACGCCGCTGGGCTGGTGCTGCTGGCCGAG
>Ga0066793_10000939_pt1 | contig 12516 bp, 13 predicted proteins | sample PersoiDNA2013189_FD_83876 | JGI IMG/M metagenome (GOLD analysis project Ga0066793, IMG submission 83876) | Permafrost soil microbial communities from the Arctic, to analyse light accelerated degradation of dissolved organic matter (DOM) -... | ecosystem: Environmental > Terrestrial > Soil >...
CGATGACTCCATGCCGCTACCTCCACGAGCAAGAACGACTTCTGCTCACACACTGACTCTCGCGCATTTTCGTCTGCACCACATCGTGACTCCAGGCACAGCACTGCCCAGCGTTGGTCTCGAGGAGGCGACGTCAATGCCCCGGGCAACCAACGGATCGCGGCGGGCACCCCAGGCGCACACCACGACGCTGGCATCGGTCGCGTCTTCTCCAGGCAGGCGAGGATCTCGACGGCGTGCAGCCCGAACCCGCTTGGTCAATCTCATCGGCGAACGGACCTGAGCGAAGGCTTTCGTTGTCGACTCGCGCCGCTCAGTCGGGGCGTACCGCCGGTATGTTCGTCCAGGGCGATCGTTACACCTTGGTGGGCAGCCACCACCAAGGTGGGATCTCCCTGCGGAGCTGCTCGAAGCAGGCCTCACGGTGTCCGCGACCAGGGCACCGCACCGGGCTTACGCGAACAACGCCGGCGGAGAATGTCCAGAATCGGCCGCACGCCTCACACAAGTAATTCGATTCAAGATTCTTGCTAGTAACCCCGCACATCTGCGCTGAGCCGCATGCGGGACAGTCATCGACCGGCCGACCGAGCAGGCAGACCCTCTGCCGGAAGGGTCGGTGCCGAAGGAGGCCTGTCGTCCCGTCAGGTACCCGTAGGCCAAGGCTTCTGTCCTCCCTCCTCAGAGCTCGCTTACCAGCAACCGCTAATCGCTACCGGTTCACAAAGGTCTTCTCGTGCAGGACGTCCCGCACCTGGAAGGTGCGCTCACGTCGGGCTCGCGAGTAGGGACCGAGTTCCCGCCGCGGCGCCTCAGTTCTTCGGCCTCACCACTCAGCAATCGCACAACGGCGTGACTCGGGATGTCACTGTCGGCCCGAAGGACCGTGCCTCGTCCCGTGAGGACCATCGGCCCTTCGTCGCCCGGTCGAGCTCAGGACAGACTGCAGAAACAGACTGCAGAAGACGTCGCGCGCGACCAGCGCGGCGTGACGACGGCGAGATGGTGGGTTGTTTGGCGATTTGGGGCCGTTCGGCCCTACCCGTGAATGGGCAAATCCTAAACTATGGTGCGAGCAGGGCCGACGTGGGGCCCGTTCCAACAGCTGAGGATTTGGAGGAAGACTCTCGTGGTTCGATTCCTGCGGATACGGTTCGGCCAGGCCGCGGTCGGGACGGCGCTGGCGGTGGTCATGGTCGGCGGCGGGACGAGCGCAGTACTCGCTGGCGTGCCGGGTCGGGCGGGCACCGCGACGGCCACCAAGAGTGCGAAGGTCCCGGTCGTCACGGTGACACTCACCGACACCCAGGGTCTGAACGGGCCTGAGACCTTGACGGTCACGCCAGCGTCGGTGAAGGCCGGCAAGGTGAAGTTCGTCGTGACGAACGCGGGCACGATCGTGCACGAGATGATCGTGCTGAAGACCCCTACCCCGTTCGACCAACTGCCGGTCGCCGATGCGGGTGACCCACCAGCTCCCGTGACCAGCGGCGCCAACAAGGTCAGTGAGGCAACCAAGGCCGGCGAGACCGGTGATGTCGCCAAGGGCGCGACGAAGTCGGTGACGCTCAAGCTCAAGAAGGGCAGTTACGTGCTGGTGTGCAACATTGCGCAGCACTACGGACTGGGGATGCGGGCAGCGTTCTCCGTCACGTGATTAACTGACCCGGTGACTAGCGCTCCGAGCGGCTCGCCACGCGTCACGGGGGGCGACACACTGTCCCCGATCGGTTGGTGGCGAGCCGCCGCGTCGGCTCTGACGATCCTGGCTATCGGCGCGGGCCTGTTCGTGTACGCGCCCAACTGGGTCCTCACCCACCTGACGGGGCTCTCGCGCGGCGGCCGGGTCGCCGTTGCGACCATCGGGTTCTTTCTGCTGCTGACCGCCACGGCGTGGCTCCTGCGTCGGCTCCAGGGCCGTCGCATCGTCTGATGCCCGTGCCTGTTGTTCCCGACGCCCGCTGGCTCTGGGAGAATGAGCCGTGCCGGGCCGCTTGCCCGGTGCACACGGACGCGGGTGCCTACGTGACCGCGATCGCCGAAGGTCGCTACCGCGACGCCTACTTGATCGCCCGGGCGCCAAACCCGTTCGCGTCGATCTGCGGGCGGGTGTGCGCGGCGCCGTGCGAGACGGCATGTCGGCGCGGGACCGTGGACGCCCCGATCGCGATCCGGGCCCTCAAACGGTTCGTGACCGAGCAGTTCGGGGTCGAGAGCTTCGCGGCGAGCTCGGTATGGCACGAGGCCCACGGACCGGTGCCACCTGCCACGGGTGCCTCGGTTGGAGTGATCGGCGGCGGACCAGCGGGCCTGGCCGCGGCGCACGACCTGCGCCTCGCCGGCCATGCGGTCACGGTCTACGAGGCGCAGGCCAAACTTGGCGGGATGATGGTGCTCGGCATCCCCGAGTACCGTCTGCCCCGCGCCCTGATCGAGCGGGAGGTCGACGCGATCCTCGAACTCGGAGTCGAGGCCCGCACCGCCTTCCGCGTGGGCGTCGACGCCAGCATCACGGAGCTCCTCGACCGTCACGAGGCCGTGTTCCTCGCGGTCGGCACTGGCCGCGGCCGCGACCTCGACCTCCCAGGCCACCAGCTCGACGGGCTGCTGCGCGCCCTTGAGTTCCTCCTCAACGTCAATCAAGGGTTCCACGTCGATCTCGGCGAGCGCGTCGTCGTCGTCGGTGGTGGCAGCGTCGCGTTCGACGCGGCGCGCACCGCGCTGCGCGCCGCTGGCGGCGACACCGGGTCGCGCCCGGCGGCCATGGCCGGCCCGTCGGCCGAGGACACGCGGCGGGCAATGACGACGACGCTCGACGTTGCCCGCGCCGCGGTGCGGGCCGGCGTGCACGACGTGACGGTGGTCGCGCTGGAGTCCCCCGAGGAGATCCCGGCCGATCCGGAGGAGATCGCGGAGGCCGAGGCGGAGGGTGTGTCGATCCTCTACCGGCGCGGCCCGCACCGTTTCGTCGGCGAGGGCCGAGTCACCGGGCTCGAGACGATCGCAGTCGAGTCGGTGTTCGACGCCCAGGGCCGCTTCTCGCCGACGTTCCGCCCGGGGACCGAAGAGGTGCTCCCGGTCGACTCGGTGATCCTCGCGGTGGGCCAGGTCGCCGATCTCGACCTGCTTGGGGACCTCGTCCTCGACCGGACGTCCCAGGGCACCGTCCGGGTGGACCCGGTGACGCTGCGCACGTCACACCCGGCGATCTGGGCCGGGGGCGACGTCGCCAAGGGTCCCCGGAACCTCATCGATGCCATCGCCGACGGCCGACGCGCCGCCGCGGCGATCCACCAAGCCCTGAGCGGCGAGACCTCGGCCATCAGCGAGCCCGACGCGCCGCCGCGGATCGAGATCAGCCTGCGGCCCGGCTTCCGGCGCCTCGACAGCGGATACGACGCCATCCCCCGGGTCGAGGTCCCCACAACGCCGACCAACCGTCGCGTTGGCTTCGCCGAAGTCGAGACCGGCTATGACGACGAGCAAGCCCAGCGAGAGGGACTGCGGTGCCTGCGCTGCTTCGACAACATCATGCTCGACCCGAGCTTGTGCATCCTCTGCGGGCTTTGCGTCGACGTCTGCCCGACTGACTGCATCACGATCGTGCGCGCCGATCGCCTCGGCGTCGGTGCCGTCCATCAGTCGGCGCTGCTCCTCGATGAGGACCGGTGCATCCGCTGCGCCCTTTGCGTGAACCGGTGCCCCCCCGGCGCCCTGTCGATGGTCCACGCCCGCGAGGTGGCCCGTGCCTGACGAAACCCGCGACGCGCTCGAGCCCGACCGCGCCACGCCGGTGCACGGGTGGGCCGCGAAGGTGCAGCGCAGCGACATCTGGCGCTCGATGTTCCGACATCCCCAGCTCGACACGCCGCGAGGCCGAGCCCTCCAGTCGTTCAGCAACTTCTTCCTGCACCTGTACCCGGTCAAGATCCCGGTTCGCGTCCTGCGGCTTCGCTACTCGTTCCGCCTGGGCTACATCGCGGCGGTGCTCTTCGCGATCCTGACGATCACCGGTATCTACCTGATGTTCGTGTACACGCCATCGCCAACCGCCGCGTACGGCGACATGCAGCACCTCAAGACCGGCGTCGGCTTCGGCCAGCTCATCCGCAACGTGCACCGCTGGTCGGCACACCTCATGGTGCTCGTGGTCTTCTTGCATCTCGTGCGCGTCTTCTACGCGGGCGCATACAAGAAGCCACGAGAGTTCAACTGGGTCATCGGCGTCATGCTGCTGCTGATGACGCTCTTCTTCTCGTTCACCGGGTACCTGCTCCCGTGGGATCAGTTGAGCTACTGGGCGGTCACGGTCGGCACAAACCTCGTGCACTATGTACCGGTACTGGGCAAGGTTCTCCAGGACCTCCTCATCGGCGGCGAACAGGTCGGGGCCAGCACGCTGCTGCGCTTCTACGCCCTGCATGTCGCGGTGTTGCCCGCGCTCCTCACGATGCTGCTCGCGATCCACATCTGGCGGGTCCGCAAGGACGGGTTCGCGGTCGAGCGCACGAACCCGGGAGCGTTCGCGGAGGAGGCCACCGCCCGGCCACTCGCCGGCGCCCCGGCCGGGCTCTACGGTGGGCGGACTCGCATGCTCGGGGTGGTCGAACGCGAATCGGTGACTGCCGAGGACCGTCCGGTGGACGACACCGTGTTCACCTGGCCGCACCTGCTCGCCCGCCACGTCGTGGTCGGCCTCGGGACGGCCGCCGTCGTGCTCGGGCTCGGGGTGGCGTTCGCCGCGCCGCTCCGTGGGCTCGCCAACCCAAGTCTGACACCGGAGCCATCGAAGGCGCCCTGGTACTTCTCGGGGCTCCAGGAACTGCTGTCGCATTTTGACCCGCTTGTCGCGGGCATCCTCATCCCCGCTGGGGCCGTTCTCGTGTTCATCATGCTGCCGTACATCGACCGGAACCCCGCCACCGAGGCACGCAACCGCAAGGTCGCGGTGCTGCTGTTCAGCGGCCTGGTCGTCGCAGCAGTCACGCTCACGGTCATCGGCACGTTCTTCCGGGGTCCAGGCTGGCGCTTCGTCGTGCCCTGGACCCACCTCTACTTGGAGCTGTAGGAGAGCTGTGATGAAACAGAACCGGCGCCAGTTCCTCCTCAACGGCTGGAAGGTCGGCGGCGCCGTCCTCATCGGTGCCGCCGGCTACACGGCCTACGAGGCGCTGCGTCCCCTCACCACCGGCGCCGGCGGAGTCAAGCTCACGCTCGGCAGCCCGAAGAACTTCGATCAGGGCACCAGCACCTACCTCCCCGAGGGGCGCCTCTACGTGGTCAACGCCAAGGGCGACTTCTTCGCTCTCTCCCAGAAGTGCCCCCACCTCGGCTGCAAGGTGCCGTTTTGCGAGAGCTCGGGGCATTTCGAGTGCCCCTGCCACGGTTCGAAATTCGACCTTGCGGGCGAGTACATCACCGGCCCGGCACCGCACGGGATGGACCGCTACAAGGCCGATGTGAAGAACAACGCGGTCGTTGTCGACACCGGCGCGCTCACGACCGGTCCCGATCGGGGCGCCAAGAAGTATTTCGAACCGCCGCGAGGCCCGAGTTGCATTTAGTGAACCGCGTCGACGAGGGGCGCCATGCCGCGTGACCGACCCCAGCCGGAGCCGTTCGAGCCGTCGTGGCTCGAACGGAGCCTCAACCGCTACCTGCTCGCAGGCGTCGTGTTCATGGTCGCGCTCACCGTTGGCTTTGTCGGTTACCGGGTGCGAGAACCATCGCTCCGGGCCGACGCCGCACGCACCCAGCGTGCCGACTACACCAGGATCGGCCGGCAGCTCTTCGCGGCGAGCTGCGCCGAGTGCCATGGCGAAAACGCATCGGGAGGCGGGACTGCGCCGACCTTGAACTCCAAGCAATTCCTTTCAAGCACCTCGGACGCACAGATCCACGCCCTGATCGCCGGTGGTATCTCCGGCACCGCCATGCCTGCTTGGAGCCTCGACTTTGGCGGCACCCTCACCGACGAGCAGGTACAGCAGGTCGTCACCTACCTGCACTCGCTCGGCGCACACGCGCCGAGCGTACCGACCTGGCGCCAAAGTGGCATGGCCGCCAGCGGGGCGGGTGCGGGGTCCGCGGGTGTGCCGGGCCGGCCGGGCACCGCGCCAGCCAACAAGCAGGCGAATGTCACGGTCGTGAACGTGACACTGAGCGACACCCAGGGTCTGGCCGGTCCGATGACCTTGACGGTCGCGCCGGCGTCGGTGAAGGCCGGCAAGGTGAAGTTCGTCGTGAAGAACGCGGGCACGATCGTGCACGAGCTGATTGTCCTGAAGACCTCCACCTCGTTCGACCAGCTGCCGGTCGCCGATGCGGGTGACCCACCAGCTCCGGTGACCAGCGGCGCCAATAAGGTCAGTGAGACCACCAGCGTCGGCGAGACTGGTGATGTCGCCAAGGGCGCGACGAAGTCGGTGACGCTCACGCTCAAGAAGGGCAGTTACGTGCTGGTGTGCAACATTGCGCAACACTACGGATTGGGGATGCGGGCGACGCTCACGGTCATGTGATTGACGGACCCCGTGGCTAGCGCTCCGAGCGGCCCGCCACTCGTCACCCAGGTGGCCCACCCGCACGCCCAGGTGGACTGGCGCCTCGAGGCCGTGGTCGACCGGCGCCTGCACGATGACTTGGACGTCGAGGTACCGCTCGTCGTGGTGTAGAGAGCGCCTGCTTGGTCGTGGCGTCGTGACTACGTCAGGGAGCACGTAGCGGCGACGGTCTGTCGGGATGACCGGATTGACTCCGGTCCGTTAGGTCGGTGGTTGGAGTGCCCGGCGAACAGCATCGCTGAGACGGCTGAGGTGTTCTGTAGGCAGGAGTCGCTGTTCGGTTCCGAACAGGCAGCGCCAGTGCGGGTCGTGGAACTGCATTCCTTGCCAGACGCGAGTGTTCGCATATCGGGGAATGACATGTAGGTGCACCTGAGGGTCGACGTTCATGAGGAAGGCATGGTTGTAGGCGTCGGGAGCGAAGATGGCGTCGAGTGCCGCGGTCAGTTGTCGCAGGTGTTCGAACAGACTTGACCACTCCTCGGCGTGAAGCTCAGGAATGGAACCGCAGGGCCGGTTGGCGATCACAAGGCACTTGCCGAGCAGGTTCTGGTTCCGGTTCACAGCCAGCGTCCAGAGCCGGCTGCGCTGGATCTCTGTTCCCGTGCCCGTTTGATTACTGAGGCGATTGGCCGCGGTCGGGAACCAGCCGAGATCACGGTCGCGCCCGTCGCTCAGGCGAACCGAGAGTCTGTCCGTGGCTGACGACATCGTGGGCGGCCGCCGACATGTTGGGGATGAGCCGACCGACCAGCCCCAGGATGGCTGTCGAGGCTGAACCGCAGGTTCCTGCGCGACCCCCGACGGTCCAGTACTCAGGCCCCGATGATCGGTTCGTCAGTCGCAGTTCCGCACCGCCGCAATGAGGTCGGTGACGGGTGGGCGATCATCGGGGCGGGTTGAGCGATACACGTAGGCGAGCTGACCGGCGCGATCGACGACGAAGTCGCCGCCCAGCTGGAGCGTGTCTTGGGTCGGCCTGCGCAGCCGCTGGCCCGTCTGCACGAGATGACGATACGTGCGCAGGGTTTGCGGACCCCAGACGCGCCACCACGGGCCTCGGCCCAGCCCGTAGGCCCGGTAGGCGACGCGGGCCTCATCGGCGAGGACGAGGTAGGACAGATCCAACTGGTGTCGAAACCCGTGCAGGTTCCGCGGCCGGGCGAAGGTGATCAGCACGACCGCGGCGTCGCTGAAGTTGTCGAGGCGATCGCTCACGGCGACCGCATGCTCGTGACAGGGCAGTCAAGCAAGGTGGCGATGGAAGATCAGCACCACTGGGCGCCCCCGTTGATCCCGAAGCCGCCAGAGGTTGCCCTCGTCGTCAGGCAGGTTGATGTCTGGGGCCATGTCACCGGGTCCAATCAGCACCTGTACTCCTCTTCGTCAGTGTCTTACCCGTCGTCGGCTTGTTGAGCATGGTTCGCTCGTGCCGTGCTCGCAGGCGGGACGGTTGGTCTGGACCTCATCCGAAGTGACCGCGGGCGTGACCTGCGTTTCGACGAGCGCGGGGGGTCCGGCATCGGGGCGCGCATGGCCACCGATCAGGTGAAGATGATCTCGCCGCCGGCGGCCTTCTCGTAGAACTCGCCGACGGTGATGATGTCTTGGACCTGGTCGATGAAGTCGTCCTTGTCGAGGCCGAAGAGGTCGACGGAGGCCTGGCAGGCGTACAACCCGGCGCCGGTGTCGGCGATCATCTCGACGAACTCGGGGATTGAGGGGATGTCGAGCTTGCCCATCTTGGAGTCGAGGTAGTGGGTCATGACGCTGGACATGCCGGGGATACCGCCGAGCCAGGTGGCGAGGTGCAGGCCCGGGTTGCCGACGGTGGCGAGTTTGATGTGGTCGTGGCGCTGCTTGTGGATGGCGTCGAGGCCGAAAAAGGTGAAGAAGAGGTTGGCGTCGATACCCTCGGCCCGGGCTCCGTTGGCCATGATCAGGCCGGGGTAGATCCCATCCAGGGAGCCTTTCGAGATGATGATCGAGACCTTCTCGATGCTGTCCATCGGGTCGTCCTCTCTGTGCGTGCCCAGTGTCAGATGCAGCCGCGCGGTTTGGGGATACCAGCGACCTTGGCCGCGACCTTGGCGGGCCCTTTGGGGAAGAGCTGGTAGAGGTCCTTGATCGACACGCCGGAGGTCTTACCGAGGACGCGGACCGTCGGGCCGGTGCCCCTCTCGAAGTACTCCTTACGCATGAACTCGATGACCTTCCAGTGGTCATCGGTGAGCGCGGAGATGCCGGCCTCGCGGGCGAGTTCGGGTGCCATGTCTTCGCTCCACTGCTCGGGATGCTCGAAGAAGCCCTCGTCGTTCACCTCGATGTTGACACCGGTGATGGTTCGGATGGGCATGGTCGGCTCCTCCGCTAGTTGGTCGCCGTGGGGGCACGGTCAACTCGGGCTGGGTAGTGTTTGCCGGCGTGTGGCATCCCCGAGGGAATGCCCGGGATGGGATGGCCGGGGAGGAGGCTGTGCCAATAGAACCACTGGAACATGAGCTTGCCGAGATGGTTGAGATGCGACTCCTTGAGCAGCGGCAGCCCGACGCTGGTGGGGAAGTGGCCGGGGAGCGGTTCGGTGTCGTAGTTGAAATCGATCAGCATGGCCTCGTGGAAGCCGGTCTCGATGAAGCAGTTGGTGTGCCCATCGAACGAGGCGTCGAGTTCCTGGCCGTCGAGGAACCGCCAGAGGTTGTTGACGAGGACCTCACCCTCGAAGTGGGTGACCGAGCCGGCCTTTGAGGCCGGCAGGTTGGCGGCATCCCCGATCACAAAGATGTTTGGCTTCGCGTGCGACTGGAGGGTGTGTTCGTCGGTCGGAACGAAGTTGAGCTCGTCACCGAGCCCCGATGAGCGGCCCACATAGGCGGCGCCGCTGTGCACAGGGATTGTGACCGCCAGGTCGAAGGCAATCTCGCGCTCGTCGTAGCTGACGAGACGGCCCCCTGAGCCGTCAACCTCTCCGGTGTTGAACTCGGTCACGAGCTCGATGCCCTTCTGCTCGAGCAGGCCGGCAAGCGTCTTCGAGGCCACCGGCTTGGTGAACGCACCGTCCAGTGGCGTCACATAGGTGAGCTGGATCCGGTCTCGGATGCCTCGTTGGTGGAAGTACCAGTCGGCCAGGAAGCAGAACTCCAGGGGCGCCACCGGGCACTTGATTGGCAGGTCGACCACGTTCACCACCAGTCGACCGCCGCGGAATGCTGCGAGCGCGCTCCTCAGCGCGGTGGCACCCGGCAGGGAGTAGAAGGTGAAGACCTTCTCCATCCAGCCCGCCCCCGTGAGCCCCTCGGTCTCCTCCGGTACGAGGGTTGAGCCGGTGGCGATGACCAAGGCGTCGTAGGCGAGGAGCGTGCCGTCGGCGAGATGCACCTCGTCGGCAGCGATGTCGACCTGATCGACGCCGCTTTGGTGGTAGTCGATGCCGTCGTGGAGCTGGCGGCCCCGCGGCCGCACGATCTCGGCGGGGTCAGCCAGCCCAAAGGGCACGAACAACAGACCCGGCTGATAAATGTGCTCATCGTCTTGGTCGACGACGGTGATCGTGGCCGCAGCGGGCGAGAACAGCCGCCGGAGCCGATTCGCGGTCAGCGTCCCACCCGTGCCGCCCCCAAGAACCACGATCCGATGAGCCATCTGCCCTCCCTCGACGGTGTCTGTGGGGTCGAGGCTGGCAGATCCAGCCCGACTGGCGAAGGGCCACACGACGCCCCGGTGTGGGGACAAGGTCCCTATCCACCCGGGCGCTCCCCATCCAGGGTGGGGTCATGGCGATCGGGGATCCCGTGCGGTGAGGGTGCTCGAGGTGTTCGCCGATGTCTGGTGCCCCTTCACGCATGTGGGTCTTCGGCGCGTCGTCGAGCAGCGCGCCGAGCTCGGCCGCGACGATGTCGTCATGTGGGTGCGAGCGTGGCCCCTCGAGCTGGTCAACGGAGAGCCCCTCGGTGCCGACCTCGTCGCCGAGGAGATCCAGGCTCTTCGCGAAGCGGTCGCACCAGACCTGTTTGCCGGGTTCAACCGCGAGCGGTTCCCGTCCACGTCGCTACCGGCCCTGACGCTCGCGGCGTCTGCCTACCGTCGAGACATCCGGACCGGGGAGCAGGTCAGTCTCGCTCTCCGTACGGCATTGTTCGAGGAAGGCCGCGACATCGGCGATCCGGCTGAGCTCGCGGCCATCGCCCATGCGGTCGAGATGAAACGTTCGGATGCCGAGGGCGAGCAGGCCATCCAGGACGACTGGCAAGAGGGCAGACGTCGGGGTGTGGTCGGCTCGCCGCACTTCTTTGTGGAAAATCGCGGCTTCTTCTGCCCGACGCTCGCGATCGATCGGGTGGGCGACCACCTGCGGATCACCAGCGACCGTGACGGTTTCGCAGCGTTCGTGGCCACCGTGTTCGCCTCGCCCAACCAGCTCACCTGTTGAATCCTGGAGGACGCGTCCCGGCCCGCAACGAACCCACCCTCAGTGACCCCCAAGACGCCATCGAGCGTCTCGTGCGTGGTCCTGTGGTGTCGGTGGTGGAGAACGTCACTCTCCGCTCGTTGGCGGCCGTGCTGAGCGCCGCGGACATCGGCGCTGCGTTGGCGCGGTCAGCGGGTGCCAGCCTCAGCATGGTGTCCGAACGTGACGTTGCGCGAGCACTCGCAGATGACGTCGATCCCGACGAGTCTGGTCGGCCGATGTGGCAAGCGCCGATTTGGTGATCGTCGACGTCCGAGACCGGATCCTCCAGGTTACCTTCCGCATGCTGGATGAGAACATCCCCCATGTCGCGGTTGAGCGAGACGGCGACGTCATCGGTGTCGTCTCGTCCCGAGACGTCTTCGCGGTGCTCGCTGAACATGCGCTTGCGATGTTCTAGATGAGTTCCGTTCGGGAGCAGGGCAGGTGCAGCCGGTTGGCGCGCGACTTGGCGTTCGAGCCGACCGGGAGACCGCAGCGGTGTCCTGGGTGCTCTGATGGCTATCGGGTGTTGCCGACCGCTCCCGCGTTCGCGGCTGTCAGTTCAGCACCGGGTGGCGAGGACCGCCAGGTGTCACGATCCGTACCCTGGGAGGGCGCCGGTCGACTCCACGCAATGGCCCGCGGCGTCATGCGCCAAGGGAGCGAGCGGCGAGCCGTCAAGGCGGATAGCGTGCAGCGCATTCACGAGGAGCCGAGGTCGCATGGCGCAAGCCTGGCTTGACGAGCTCTCCCTCGAGGAGTGCCTCGAGTCGCTGCGCGCGGGCACGGTCGGACGCATCGCGTTCACCAGTGACGACTGGCCGGTGGTCTTCCCCGTGAACTACCGGCTGGTCGAGGCCAGTGAACGAACCTGGATCGCGCTGCGGACACGCCCCGGGAACGTGATCGATCGCGGCCCCCTCAACGTCGCGTTCCAGGTCGACGGGCTCGGCCCCATGATCGAGGAGGGCTGGTCCGTGCTCGCCCGCGGGACGCTGCAGCACGTGGATCCGGACGCGGCGGACTTTCGAGAGCGCTTCGATCCGCACCCGTGGATCCTCAATGAACGCGACGCCTGGCTCATCGTCGAGCCGTTCTCCATCACCGGGCGGCGCCTGCATGCCAGCGAGCCCGAGTGGGCATTCCACCCCGAGGCGTACCTCTGACGGTCCCGTTCGTTCGTTCGGTGCCGGGAGCGAGTGCTCGCTGGTATCACCGCTCGGGCAAGGTTGCGAAAAGCGGCACTTCGCGTTTGAGCGGGGTCGCGGGGTACAGACGGCGTTGGCGGCCGACTGCTCGACGGCGTTCTGTGCGGCCCGCCTGGTGGCGTAGTGCGCCCCGACCGGGCATTATGCACTGCCACCAAGGAGTGCCTTCGTGTTTCGGTGGATGCATCGATAGCGGGAGGGCCGATGCCGAGCGCCGATGAGATCCGAGACGTTCAGCGAGCGACGTGGGCCGGGCTCTCTGCGGGCTGGGAGAAGTGGGACTCGGTCATCATGGAGC
>Ga0066793_10000941_pt1 | contig 12514 bp, 9 predicted proteins | sample PersoiDNA2013189_FD_83876 | JGI IMG/M metagenome (GOLD analysis project Ga0066793, IMG submission 83876) | Permafrost soil microbial communities from the Arctic, to analyse light accelerated degradation of dissolved organic matter (DOM) -... | ecosystem: Environmental > Terrestrial > Soil >...
CGACGGGGTGACGATGGGAGAAATCATTGCCCGCAGTGACGGAGTGATGGCGGGTTACTGGCAACAGCCGGAAGCCACGGCCGAAGCTTTGCGGGGCGGATGGTTTCACACGGGCGACATGGCCGTGATCGCGGAGAACGGGTACATCCTGATCGTGGATCGCAAGAAGGACACGATCGTGAGCGGCGGAGAAAACATTTCGTCGCTCGACGTTGAAAAAGTGCTGTTGGCGCACCCTGACGTTTACGAAGCCGCGGTGATCCCGGTGGCTGACCAGAAATGGGGTGAGGTGCCGAAGGCGGTGGTGGTGGCGAAGCCGGGATGCAAGCTCAGCGAAGCAGAATTGATCGAGTTTTGCCGCTCGCGCCTGGCCCATTACAAGTGTCCGCAATCGATTGAGTTTTGCGAGAGCTTGCCCAAGACCGCGACGGGAAAGGTTCTGAAAAGAGAGTTGCGCAAGAAGTACCAGGGTGGACCGGTAACGCTCGGTTCGGATGGTTGAGCGGGCCGAGTTGAGCAGGTAGTGATGAGGAGAGCCGGATGGATTTGAATCTGACCGCGAAGGCGGTCTCGAATCGCCAATTTACGGGAGCGCCCGATGAACAACCTCGTGAAAATCAGTAGAGATAATGATGTCGTAATCCTTACTATCGACAACCCACCAGTGAACGCTCTCAGTCCGGGGGTGCCGGAGGGGATATGGGCGGCGATCGATGAGATGAATGGCGACCCTGCCGTCAAGGCGGCGGTCGTAATCGGCGGCGGCCGCACTTTTGTCGCCGGCGCAGACATTAAGGAATTCGGCAAGATGACGTCGGGCGGACCCCGCAGGAGCCTGCTTCCCCTGCTGCTTCACATTGAGGATAGCGGGAAGCCGGTGGTGATGGCGATTCACGGGACCGCGTTTGGGGGCGGACTGGAACTGGCCATGGCCGGCCACTACCGGGTCGCGTCGTCCACGGCGCAGGTGGGTCAGCCGGAAGTAAAGCTGGGCATTATCCCCGGGGCCGGTGGAACGCAGCGTCTGCCGCGCCTGGCAGGTGTTGCCAAGGCGGTGGAAATGTGCGCCGAGGGCAAGCCGGTTTCCGCGCGTGAGGCTGCCACTCTTGGACTGATCGACCGGTTGATCGAGGGGGACCTGCTCGCCGGGGCGGTGGCTTTCGCGCGCGAAATCGCCGGCAAACCTACGCCCAAAACGCGGGAGCGAACGGAGAAGCTGGGAACAGCTACCGAGAACGCGGCGATCTTTGCGGCGGCGCGCGACGCGGCCAGCAAGAAACAACGAGGAATGAAGGCTCCTTTGGCGGCGATCGATGCGGTGGAGGCGGCGACCAGATTGTCGTTCGAGGAAGGCTGCCAGGCCGAGGCGAAACTTTTCACCGAATGCCTTTTCTCCGATCAGTCGAAGGCGCTCATCCATGTTTTCTTTGGCGAGCGCGAGGTGGCGAAGATTCCCGACGTTCCCAAGGAAACTCCGGTGATACCGGTGAACCGCGTGGCGGTCGTTGGCTCCGGAACGATGGGCGGAGGAATCGCGATGGTGTTTGCCAACGCGGGCATTCCCGTGTTGCTGAAGGACGTGGATGAGGCGGCGCTCGAACTGGGCATGGGCAAAATTCGGAAGAACTACACCAGTTCGGTGCAGCGCGGGCGTTTCAGCCAGGCGTTCGTAGACGAACGCCTGCGGCTGATCACGCCGGTGCTCACCTACGATGCGTTCTCCGGCGTGGACATGGTGGTGGAGGCGGTTTTCGAAGGCATGGTGCTAAAGAAAACCGTGTTTGCGGACTTGGACCGCGCCTGCCGGCGGGGAGCGATTCTGGCGAGCAACACTTCGACGCTCAATATCGATGAAATCGCCGGAGCCACGTCGCGGCCGGAAGCGGTGATCGGAACGCACTTCTTCAGTCCGGCTAACGTCATGCGGTTGCTCGAGATTGTGCGCGGAAAGAAATCGAGCAAAGAAGTGATTGCCACCTGCATGCAACTGTCCAAGAAGCTGGGCAAAATCGGCGTGCTGGTGGGAAACTGCCGCGGCTTCGTAGGCAACCGCATGTTTGGACCGTATCGCCGGGAAGCGCAGTTCCTGATCGAAGAAGGGGCGGAGGTGGAGGCGGTAGACCAGGCGCTCGTCGAATTCGGAAACGCCATGGGCCCGCTTGCGACGGGTGACCTGGCGGGTCTCGACGTGGGCTGGCGCATTCGCAAGGAGTACCGCCACCTGGAAAAACCCGGAATCCGCCAGCCGTTCGCCGAGGACCGTCTTTGTGAAATGGGGCGGTACGGCCAGAAAACGGTGAGGGGATGGTACCGCTACGACGAGAACCGGCGCGCGAGCGCGGATCCGGAGGTGACCGCCCTGGTGCGGAAGTGGAGCGCGGACGCAGGAATTCCGCAGCGGCAGATCTCCGCGGCGGAGATCGTCGATCGTTGCGTGTATGCGCTGGTGAATGAGGGAGCGCGGATTCTCGAAGAGGGATACGCGCTGCGGGCGGTCGACATCGACATCATCTATCTCAACGGGTACGGATTTCCAGCCTACCGAGGCGGGCCGATGTGGCATGCCGACACGGTGGGATTGCAAAAGGTCTACCAGCGAGTTTGTGATTTCAACAAACAGCACGGAGAACTGTGGGCGCCGGCTCCTCTGCTGCAGCGCCTGGCGGAAGCGGGCAAGACGTTCGCCGAGTTCGACAAGGAGCAGGTTGCGGCCGCGTAAGGCCTGAACCTGCAGGGGGCAACGCCGACGAGAGGGAGACTCGCCGTGCGTATGACAAAGACGTAGGAGACCTCATGAGAGAAGCAGTCATCGTAGCCAGTTCGCGCACAGCTCTAGCCAAGTCATTTCGCGGATCGTTCAACCTGACGCGTCCAGATGAACTGGCAGCGCACTGCATCCAAGATGTGCTGCGCAAGACACCCCAGCTCGATCCGCGCGAAGTCGAAGACGTCATCCTGGGCTGCGGACAGCCCCATGGCCCGCAGGGACACAACATCGCGAGAGTTTCGGCCATGCTGGCCGGGCTGCCTACTTCGACCGGCGGCGTCACCGTCAACCGGTTTTGCTCTTCCGGTCTGCAGTCGATCGCGCTGGCCGCGTACCAGATCGTGAGCGGAGGCAGCGACGCGTTGATCGGGGGTGGTGTGGAAAGCATCAGTCTGATTCCACGCAATTACGATCCCAATCCCCGGCTGCTCGAACAGATGCCGGGCGTGTACATGGTGATGGGGGACACTGCCGAAGTCGTGGCCAAACGCTACAAGATCAGCCGGAAAGTGCAAGACGAGTACTCGCTCCTGAGCCAGCAGCGCACGGCTCGTGCGCAGCGGGAAGGCTTTTTCCAGGGGGAAATCGCTCCCATGCGCGCGGTGCGCGCGACCCTGGATAAGAAGACCAACGCAGTGATTGCGAAGGAAGAAGTATGCGCGGACAAGGATGAATGCAATCGTCCGGACACGACGCTGGAAGGCCTGCTGGCGCTCAAGCCGCACTTTGACCCGAACAGCGGCCAGGGCACGGTCACCGCGGGAAACTCCTCGCAGCTTTCTGACGGCGCTTCGGCCACGCTGGTAATGTCGCGGCAGCGCGCGGACCAGCTCGGCATTCCCTACAAATTGGTTTTTCGGGGTTTCCAGGTGACCGGTTGCGATCCGGACGAAATGGGCATCGGACCGGTCTTCGCGGTACCGAAGTTATTGCAGCGCACCGGCGTGAAATTCAGCGACATCGATCTCTGGGAGCTCAATGAAGCATTCGCGGTCCAGGTGGTCTACTGCCGCGATCGTCTGGAAATCGATCCGGAGAAATTGAACGTGAACGGTGGTTCGATCTCGATTGGGCACCCCTTCGGCATGACTGGGTCGCGGCTGGTGGGAACGCTGGCGAACGAAATGGCGCGGCGCAAGGCGCGCTACGGAGTCGTCACCATGTGCGTAGGCGGCGGGCAGGGTGCGGCCGGGTTGTTCGAGCGCGCGAACTGAGCATGAGCCACATTATCTTGGTGCGCCATGGGCAAGCGTCTTTTCTGGAGCGGGACTATGACAGGCTCTGTGCGAACGGCGAGGCGCAGGCCGGATTGCTGGGGGAGTATTGGTCGCGGCGGGGCGTGGTTTTTGGCAGCGCCTATTCGGGCCCGCGTGTCCGGCAACTGGAGACGGCCCGGATCGTGGCCGAGGCGTATCGCAGCGCCGGTCTTTTTTTTCGAGAGACAGTGGTCATGAACGAATTCGACGAATATCAAGCAGAGGCGGTGCTGCGGGAATGCCTTCCGCAACTGCTGCAGGTGAATGCCGAGATCAAAGAATTGCGCCGCGCGTATGAAGATTCGAGCGAATCCAGCGAGTCCGGTGACCGGCGCAAGACGTTTCAGAAGCTGTTTGAGGCGGTGATTAGCAAGTGGGTAGCGGGAGAAGTTACAGCAGCAGGCATTGAATCTTGGCACGAGTTCTGTTTGCGGGTGGAGCGAGGGCTGGCGCAAGTAGTGCGCGATACACCTCCGGCAGCGAGCGCGGTGGTGTTCACTTCGGCGGGGGCGATTGGCGCGGCGATGCGCCGGGCCCTGCATTTGTCTGCCGAGGATACGCTGCGGCTGACCTGGATGTCGCGCAACGGTTCGTTCAGCGAATTCTTGGCTTCGGGCGAGCGTTTCACGCTGAGCACGTTCAATGCGCACCCGCATCTCGACGGGGACTCGTTGCTGACGTACCGGTAGCGGATGCAGGAATTGCGAGTATGGTGGCACTTTGCGATCAAGCGGGAACGGTGAGAGCAGGCGAAGAACTCGATCTCGCCCGGCTGCGGCCGTTTCTGCTGGAGCACTTCGGCCACAGCGGACCGGTTTCCATCGAACAATTCCCGAGCGGACACTCCAATCTGACGTACCTGGTGCGAGTGGGTAACCGGGAAGTCGTGCTGCGACGCCCGCCCTTTGGCAGCAAGGTCCGGTCCGCGCACGACATGGCGCGCGAGTATCGCGTACTGTCGAAACTGCACACCGCTTATCCGGTCGCACCGAAAGCGCTCCTCTATTGCGACGATCTGTCGATTCTCAATGCGCCCTTCTACCTGATGGAGCCGATTCGGGGAATAATCATGCGCCGCGAGCCCCCACCGGGTGTGCCGTTTCCGCCGGAGACGACGCGGCGATTGAGCGAAGCGTTCCTCGATAACCTCGCGCGTCTGCACCGCCTGAACTACGCCGCGATTGGCCTGGCTGACTTGGGCAAACCGCAAGGCTATCTCGAACGCCAGGTCAAGGGCTGGATCGAGCGCTACCATAATTCGAAAACGCACGACCTACCGGAAGTCAAACGCATTTCCGCCTGGCTCACCGAACAAATGCCGGCCAGCCATCAGACAGCGCTGATCCACAACGACTACAAGTATGACAATGTGGTGCTCGATCCCGGCGACGCGACGAAGATCGTGGGCGTTCTGGATTGGGAGATGTGCACGCTGGGGGACCCGCTCACGGACCTGGGGACGGCCCTGGCGTACTGGACCGATCCGCAAGATCCGGAAGAGCTCCAGGAAATTCGCAGCGCGCCCACCACATTACCAGGCACAATGACGCGGGCGCAGTTGGTTGAGCGCTACGCGGCCGCAACCGGCCGCGATCCCGGCGACATGAGCTTCTATCTGACGTTCGCTCGCTTCAAAGTCGCCGTCATCATTCAGCAGATCTACTACCGGTACGCCCAGGGATTGACGCAGGACGCGCGCTTCGCAGACATGCCGAAGAGAATCCATGCATTGCTGCGCGCCTCATGGCATTGCGCAGGAAGCAGGACGATATGAGTAAACGCTCACTGCGGGTAATACCGCACGAGCCACTCGGCGACACAGCAGGGCTTGCTGGAGGGCTGACTCTCAACGCCCTGACTCTCGACATGGATGAGGAACGTGGCGTCCACAAACTCGGGCGACTCCTTCGCCGAAAGCAGAGTGACGCGAGCGCGAACCGGCGAACCGGCGTGAACGGCCGAGGGAAAGCGAACCTTATTCAGTCCGTAGTTGACGCTCATCGCGACGCCCGAGCGGATCTGGATTGCTTGCTTGAGAAAGTAACTCAGCAGCGAAAGTGTCAGAAAACCATGGGCAACGGTGCCGCCGAAGGGCGACTCGCGCCGGGCGCGTTCCGGGTCCAGGTGAATCCATTGGCGGTCCTCGGTGGCGTCGGCAAATTTCTGGATACGATCCTGCGTGACGACAAACCAGTCGGTCGCGGGGAATTCGCGTCCTTCCCACTGTTTCAAAGAATTCAGGTTCTCAATCTCAAAAGGCGGCATAGGAGTATTTCATGACGACATTAACAGACATTCCGCGCAAGACAAGGGGAACGGCGTTTCTGATCGAAGAGTCGGTCCCCCTAGACATTTTCACGCGCGAAGACCTGAGCGAGGAACATCTCGCCGTCGGTCACATGGTGGACGAATTCTGGGCCAACGAAGTGGAACCGAATCTGCCAGCGATCCGCGAAAAGAAGCCGGGCGTCGCGCTGGCGGTGCTGCGGAAATCGGTGGAACTGGGTCTGACCGCGATGACGATCCCGGAGGAGTATGGCGGCATGGCAATGGATCTGCCGTCGCTGATGGTGGCGGCCGAACGCATGGGACGGGACGGTTCTTACGGGAGTTGGCACTCGGCTCACACCGGCATTGGCACCCTGCCGGTCGTCTACTTTGGAACCGCGGAGCAGAAGCGGAAGTATCTGCCGAAGCTAGCCAAAGTCGAGATGCTGGCCGCCTATGCGCTCACCGAGCCTCTGGCGGGGTCGGATGCGCTGGCGGCGCGAACGCGGGCCGATCTCGCGCCGGATGGAAAACACTACCTGCTGAATGGCCAGAAGATGTGGATCACCAATGGCGGCGCGGCCGATCTGTTCACAGTGTTTGCCAAGGTTGGGGGAGAAAAGTTCACGGCGTTTCTGGTCGAGCGGAACTTTCCCGGCGTGAGCAGCGGGGCGGAAGAGCACAAGATGGGTATCACCGGCAGTTCCACTACGGCTGTATATCTCGATAATGTTCCGGTGCCGGTGGAAAACGTGTTGGGGGAGATTGGTCGCGGGCACGTGATCGCATTCAACATCCTGAACATCGGACGTCTGAAACTGGGTCCGGCCACGGTTGGAGCCGCGAAAAACGTGCTCGCGATTTCCCTGAAATATGCCAAGCAGCGCAAGGCATTCGGCTCGACGATCTCAGAGTTCGGCGCGATTCAACACAAACTGGCGGAAATGGCGATCCGGATTTTCGTGGCGGAGTCGATGACCTGGCGCGTGGTGGGATTGATTGAAAATCAAATGCACGGCGCGTCCCCGGAATCCGCGGAGGGGCCCACCCAAGAACTGAAGGCCATCGAGGAATTTGCCGCGGAGTGCTCGATGGTGAAGGTCTACGCCTCCGAGATGCTGGACTACGTGGTCGATGAAGGAGTTCAGATCCACGGAGGCTACGGATACCATCAGGACTATGCGGTGGAGCGCGCCTATCGCGATTCGCGGATTAACCGTCTGTTTGAGGGGACCAGCGAAATCAACCGGTTGGTGATCACGGGCATGCCGTTGAAGCGCGCGGCCCGGGGACAACTACCCCTGCTCGAGGCCGCCCGTGCCATCCTGCAGCAGGCCGAGCCGCAACCCGCGGAGGCGGCCGCCGATGCGGAGCTGAGCCTGGTCCACAACGCGAAGAAGATCGCCCTGCTGACGCTGGGAGTTGCGTACCAGAAGTATGGCGCGCAGCTCGATCAACAGCAGGAGATCATCATGAACCTGTCTGACATCATCATGGAAGTGTTTGCGATGGAGTCGAGCCTGCTGCGCAGCCGGAAACTGGCGGCGGCCGGCAGCGGAGTCAATGCTGCGGATGCCTGCGCCGTGTACTTGCGCGATGCCATTGCGAGGGTCGAACTCTCGTCGAGGACGGTGCTGAGCGCCAGCGCCCAGGGCGAGGAACTGCGTCGGAACCTTTCCCGTTTGCGCGGGTACGCCAGTCACGATCCGGTGAATGCGATTGCACTGCGACGCCAGATTGCGGGGCGCCTGCTGGCGAGCGAGCGGTATACGGTCTGAGTGGCGGGATTCGCAACGAAGGAGGCAGCATGGCACTCACCAATCACAAGTTTCTGCTGGCGGCGCGTCCAGTAGGAATGCCGAAGCGCAGCGACTGGACCTACACGGAAGAACCGGTCGGGGAACCGAAGGAAGGCGAACTGCTGGTCCAGGTGTTGTACATCTCGCTGGATCCAGCGATGCGCGGATGGATCAACGAAGCACGCTCCTATATGCCACCGGTCGGCATCGGGGAAGTGATGCGGGCGCTGGGCGTGGGGATCGTGACCGCGTCGCGCAATCCGCGCTTCGCGGTGGGTGATCACGTCTCCGGATCGTTCGGAGTGCAAGAGTACGCGCTGACCGACGGCCGGGGAGTAACGAAGGTCGACCCGAGGATCGCTCCGCTGCCAAAGTACCTCAGCGTATTCGGCATGACGGGCATGACCGCGTATTTCGGACTTCTCGACACGGGCCAGCCGAAGCCGGGGGAGATGGTGGTGGTCTCGGCCGCAGCAGGAGCCGTAGGCGCGCTGGTGGGACAGATCGCCAAAATCAAGAACTGCCGGGTGGTGGGCATCGCAGGAGGAGCGGAGAAGTGCCGCTACATCGTGCATGAGCTGGGCTTCGATGCGGCCATCGACTACAAGTCCGAAGACGTGAGCCAGTCCCTTCGGAAGCATTGCCCGGAGGGCATTGACGTCTATTTTGACAACGTGGGCGGCGCGATTCTGGACGCTGCGCTGGCGCAACTGGCGCGGGGCGCCCGGATTGTGATCTGCGGGGCGATCTCCCAATACAACAATACCGGCCCGATCACGGGGCCCAGCAACTACCTGTCTCTGCTGATGAATCGCGCCACCATGAAGGGCACGCTGGTGTTGGACTACGCCGATCGCTACCCGCAGGCCGGAGCGGAAATGGCGGCATGGATGGCAGCGGGCAAGCTGAAGTCGCGCGAGGACATTGTGGAAGGACTCGCGACCTTTCCCGAAACTCTGCTCAAGCTTTTCAAGAGTGAGAACTCGGGGAAGCTCATGCTGAAAGTGGGCCAGGCCGAGCAAAGGAGGGCCTCTGATGCCATTCGTTGAGAATCAAGGGGCCAAGATTTATTGGGACGAAAAGGGGCAGGGACCACCGGTTCTGCTGATCATGGGCCTCGGGTATCCGTCGTCCCTGTGGCATCGCACACGCCCGGTGCTGGCGCAACGGTACCGTACGGTGGCGTTCGACAATCGAGGCGTGGGACGGAGCGACGTTCCTCCCGGGCCTTATTCGATTGCGACCATGGCATCGGACGCGGCCGCGGTTCTGGATGCCGCCGGCGTTGCCCGCGCCCACGTTTTCGGCATTTCGATGGGCGGCATGATTGCGCAAGAATTCGCGCTGCAATATCCGGCGAGGACGCGCTCGTTGATTCTGGGCTGCACCTCGTCCGGCGGACCTTCGGCGGTGCGAGCGGAGAGCAAGGTGGCCGACGTGCTGATGGCGCGCGGCATGACGCTGGAGCAAGCGCGGGAAGCGATCCTTCCCTACATCTATGATGCTTCCACACCGCGAGAGAAGATCGAGGAAGATGTCAGGCTGCGTCAGGGGTGGCTTCCCACCCTGGAAGGCTACATGGCACAGCTACAGGGGATCCTGGCATGGGAGGGTTACAGCCGAATCGCTCAGATCACGGCGCCGACGCTGGTCATCCATGGAAAGTCGGATGCGCTGGTGCCCCCCGGCAATGGGGAGTTGATCGCAGGGCGGATTCCGGGCGCAAAACTCGTCCTGCTCGAGCACGCGAGTCACTTGTTTCTCACCGACCAGACCAAAGCTGCACACAAGGAAATACTCGAATTTCTTTTGTCGCATGCTGGCGGAGAGCCGGGCCTGGAAACAGGGAGGTCATGAGCCATTCCCCGGGGGAAGCGAGCCCAAGCCGCCATTCCCGGCAGGCATACTTCATCATCAAAACAATTCATTTGATGAATTTCGCGAACGCGGATACGCTCGCGCCCATTAAGAAGATGCGGCGCTCTGAAACGGCAAGAGCGTGGGGAATTGTTCGCTCTCATTCAACAGATCCAAGAAAACTGGGAAAGCTCGCTCGGAAACAATTCCGGCTTGGAAAGTAGGCAGCAGGTTGGAAGAAAGCGGCTGGATGCTGGCAGGCGACCGGGCCTTTGTGTGATTCAGATAAAGCCTGAGGTAGGGGGAGTATGGGTTTTGAACTGAGCAGTCCGGATGGTCGTACGGCTTCACGCGCCAGCCGAAGTCCTGCCAACGGGGCCCCTGACAGTCTCACTTCCGGCGGCCAGCCTTGCCGCCTGACCCTGCTTTACCCAGCTAGCCGACCAGGAGCGCGGCTGACTTCCTGCGGATTACATCTTGACGTTAGTAACTATTATGTGATACTTACTCTCACAATCTGGGAGGGGTGGCCCGCACTGGTTAAGGGCTCATTCTTAAGAAATACGCCCCGATTCACAATTCTGTACCGAAAAACATAGGCCTGCTGGATTGGAGTTCTTTGGAACTTCCAATGCCTCCTTGACCGCAAAGAAATAGCCGCTCGATCATTCGGCGGCGACCCGAGGTTGTGATGGGCACCAGGCGTGCCCCAGGAACGGACTGGCATATGGGCTTACTCAGAATCACTTCGGCGATGTCCTCACGTATCCAGAAGGAGAATCCTATGAAGTCACTGGCATGTGTTCTTGTGTGCTTAGTGTTGGCGAGCAGCGTGGCTTACGCGCAGGGCGTCGGCTCATCGGGAGAGATCACCGGGACTGTAACCGACTCTTCCGGCGGTGTTGTCCTCAAAGCTACTGCCAATGTGGTGGATACCCAGACCGGTCTGAGGCGCACGGCAATCACGGATAGTACCGGTCAGTTCCGAGTAGCAGGGCTGCCGCCGGCCACTTACGACATCAGTGCGGAAATGCCGGGTTTTGCGACTGAAATTCGAAAAGGCGTCGCTGTCGCCATCGGGCAGACAGTCATCTCCGATTTCAAACTGAGTCCGTCCAAGGTGGCAACAATTATCGAGGTCACGGACCGGCCGCCCGTGGTGGAAACTGAACGATCGAGCCAGGCGGACACAATCCCACAACAGTACATCACCGACCTGCCCGTTGACCGGCGCGATTATCTTACGTTTACCTTGCTCGCGCCCGGGGTCTCCGATTCCACCCGCTTGGCGGGAGACCAGGATTTCCGAGTCAAGCAAACACCGCAAAGCGGGCTGTCTTTCTACGGCAGCAATGGCCGGGGAAACAGCATAACGGTGGACGGTGGCGAGACCTCAGGCGATAGCGGTGGCGTGCGCCTGACGGTAGGCCAAGACGATGTGCAGGAATTCCAAATCAATCGCAGCAACTACGGCGCGGACCTGGGGGCAGCCTCCGGTGCGTCGATCAATATTGTGACCAAGTCCGGCACCAACAATGTGCATGGCACGCTCTTTGGTTTCTTCCGCAACGATGCCATGGACGCCGCGAATCCGTTTTCGTTCAGCCAGGCTTTGCAACCCGGCGACGTCTTCAATCCTGCCAACCCCGACTCTGCAGGTTCGCCGATTAAGGATTCTTTGACTCGCCAGCAATTCGGCGGAACCCTGGGTTTCCCGATTCAGAAAGACAAGACGTTTCTGTTTGTTGCGTTCGAAGGCTTGCGGCAGGATGCGCAGAACGCAGTTCCGCTGTTGACGAACACCAATATTTTTCGCCCGACGGCAGCGCAGGATGCCATCATTGCCGTGCTGGCGACTTCATCGACGCCCGTAGTCTGCCTTAACCTTCCAGACGGAACCGTCCTAACCCTTCCCTCGAATATTTGCGCCTTTGCCCTCCAGAGCATTTTGACGGTGAACCCAAATCCCGGTCCGAACCCGTTCGTAACGCCGGGGCAGGCCGCGTTGAGTGCCTTCCTGGTAAACCAGTTTGAAACCGAGGGCGGAGTCTTTCCTTTCAGCTCGCGGCAATACCTGGCGTCGGGTCGCTTGGATCACCGCTTTGATGCGAACAACGAGGTTTCTCTGACCTACAGGTATGGACACGATGTGGAGCAGTCGCCGGATGTGCAGTCTTTGACCGCGTTTTCGGCGGGAAGTTCGACCCACACCTACGATCATAATCTGCAAGCCGCCTGGTATCACCAGTTCAGTGCAACCGCCCAGAACGAGGCCCGGGTGCAGTGGGATTTCAACAGCTTTAACGTGATGCCTAACGAACCGGGACAGGTGGGGCTCCAGATTCCCGGTTTTATCAATAACCTGGGAACGAACATTTTCCTGCCCAACATCACCATCCTGCGCCGCTACGAATTCGCGGACAATTTCACCTTGATCCGCGGCCATCACACCTTTAAGTTCGGCGTTTCCGAACTGCTCCGCGGCAATCACACCGAGTCGCACACTTTTTTCCCAGGCCGCGTTGTGTTCGGGTCGCTTCCCGCCGGGCTTGTGCTCAGCCCACAGC
>Ga0066793_10000943_pt1 | contig 12505 bp, 10 predicted proteins | sample PersoiDNA2013189_FD_83876 | JGI IMG/M metagenome (GOLD analysis project Ga0066793, IMG submission 83876) | Permafrost soil microbial communities from the Arctic, to analyse light accelerated degradation of dissolved organic matter (DOM) -... | ecosystem: Environmental > Terrestrial > Soil >...
GCTTCTGCCCTGGCGTATGGCCTGGACAAGAAGGTCGACGAGAAGATCGCCGTCTATGACCTGGGCGGCGGCACGTTCGACATCTCGATCCTGGAGCTGGGTGAGGGCGTCTTCGAGGTCAAGGCCACCAACGGGGACACGCACCTGGGTGGCGACGACTTCGACCAGCGCGTCATCGAATGGCTGCTTGCCGAGTTCAAGCGCGATCAGGGAATCGATCTGCGGACCGACCAGCAAGCCCTCCAGCGCCTCAAGGAGGCCGCCGAGAAGGCCAAGATCGAGCTGTCCACGACGACCACGACCGAGATCAACCTGCCGTACATCACCGCCGACGCCACGGGGCCCAAGCACCTCGTGATCGCCTTGTCGCGAGCCAAGCTCGAGGACATGACGGCGGACCTGGTCGACCGCACCCGCGGTCCGGTGAGCCAGGCCCTGCGTGACTCCGGGTTGAAGGCTTCGGAAATCGACGAAGTCGTTCTCGTCGGCGGCCAGACCCGCATGCCGTCCGTCATCGAGGCCGTCAAGCAGATGTTCGGCGGCAAGGAGCCACACCGCGGCGTGAACCCCGACGAGGTCGTGGCCATCGGCGCCGCGATCCAGGCGGGCGTGCTTGCCGGCGAGGTCAAGGACGTTCTGCTGCTAGACGTCACGCCACTATCCCTTGGCATCGAAACCATGGGCGGCGTCATGACCCGCCTGATCGACCGCAACACCACGATCCCGACGAGCAAGAGCCAAGTCTTCTCCACGGCCTCGGATAACCAGACCCAGGTGGAGGTCCACGTCCTCCAGGGAGAGCGGGACTTCGCGGCTGACAACAAGACCCTCGGCAAATTCATACTGGATGGGATCCCGCCGGCGCCACGTGGCGTGCCCCAGATCGAGGTCACCTTCGACATCGACGCCAACGGCATCCTCGACGTCAAGGCCAAGGACCGTGCCACGAGCCGCGAGCAGCAAGTGCGTATCACCGCCAGCTCGATGCTCTCCAAGAACGACGTGGACAGGATGGTCCGCGAAGCCTCAGACCACGCCGACGAGGACCGCAAGCGCAAGGAAGAGGTCGAAGCCCGCAACCAGGCCGACACCCTGGCCTATCAGGCCGAGCGGACCTTGCGCGATCTGGGCGACAAGGTTTCGGCGGAAGACCGTGCCGAAACGGAACGTCGCATCGAAGCCGTCCGGGTCGCCCTCAAGGGCAGCGACCTGACTGAAGTGAAGTCGGCCGCCGAATCGCTGGCGGATCAGTTGCAGAAGGTCAGCACCGCGGCCTACAAGGCCACCGAAACGCCTCCTCCCGGCTCAGACGATCAGGCGGGCGGCTCTTCGGAAGCTCCCTCGGACCAGGCCGGCGAAGAGGTCGTGGAAGGCGAGTACAAGGAGGCCTGATCTTCGGGACGGTCGTACGGGTCATAGAGCGTCTGCGCCGGCTGGACCGGCAGGGCGCTCGCTTCTGGACGGATCGCCCACGGCCGAGCCCGGCCGACTCGCATGAGGGTCTGGCGCGTGCGCTGCCGCCTTACCAGGCCAACCGTGATCGGGATCAGCAGCCCGACCGTTCCCGCGGCGGAGACCAGCAGGCTCCCGACCAGCACCGCGATGCCCATCTGTGCCGGACCGTATCCGGACGCCTGCCAGGCCACCAGATCGGGTTCGCGGGTCAGCGTCGAGGCCACCGAAGATACGAGTCCAACCAGGGGCAAGGCGAAAGTCGCGATGGCGAGCGCGTTCAGCGCCACGAAACAGACCGACCAGATCGTGATCACGAGTGCGCTCGGAGCGCCATCGATCCCGAGGCTCAGGTACAGGTCCGACAGATGCCTGCTCGGACGCGCAAGCCAGCCAAAGGGATCGTCGAGCCGTCTCTGTGCGATCTCGAGGACCACGATGCCCAGCACCAATCCGGGGATCATGTAGCCGAGCCACACGAGCGCGACAGGGGCCAGGAGGCCGAAGGCAAGTCCCGCCTGTGTCAGGAGACCCCGGAACCAGCTAACCCCGGCCCGATATGGGGTGAGTAGGGGCGTCTGGGCGCCAAGGCCGGGAGCGTTGTGGGTCGTGATTCCGATGAACACTGAGAAGCAAAGCAGAGTGACCGTCCCAATTGCGGCGAAAGCGATCGCCAGGACCTGCAGCGTTTCTTGCTGTACGGGGTCGAGCTGGCCCCAGGCTGTCTGCGGCGATCCGCTTTGGAGCGCATCCAGCGCGGTAGAGCGAGCGCTCGCGACCAGCAGCAGCCCGTCCAGCACTACGAGCGAGAGCATCGCGGCGGTGGCGTAGCCGAGCGCGGAGACCGAGACCGACTGGCGGGTCACAAAGGCCCAGGAGATTCGCTTGCGGATCGGGTCTGCGAGATGGGGTCGGTGGAACCCGCGGCGGGACTTTCGTGAGCTTCCGATCGAGCCGTCGCCCGGTGGCGGTGTTCCCAAGGCAGCAGGCCGGGTAAGGTACGACGGCAGCGGCGCGACGCTCATCTGACCGCCGGGCATGGCCTTCGACCCAGGTCCTCCCGAGCTCCGAACGAGTTCCTGGCCGGCTTTCGGCTTGGAGCCGAACTTCTGCCTGCAGTGGTAGCAGCGACCAGTGCCGGCGCGATTCAATGACCGGCAGTGGTGGCAAACCCAGAACTCGTCCACGCCCAGCCTTTCTTGAGAAGAGTGCAGGTGGATGATATGCGCGGCGAGACGGCCGCGAGCCACGCAACCTTCGTCCGGGATGGCCTGAACGATGGTTCCAGTTGGCACGGAACTGCGCCCGCCCATCGATCGGCGGCTTTGGGCCTCTCGTTGCGCCGGACCGACGCCCAGATCAATCCTATGGCTTCGGCGCTACCATCGTGACATGTCCGACTCGCCCGCGATTCCCTCTGCCGTCATCCATGCCGCCGGCCTGACCAAACGCTTCGGCTCGTTCACGGCGGTCGACGCGATCGACTTCGACGTAGCCCCGGGGGAGGCGTTTGGTTTCCTGGGTCCCAACGGCGCGGGCAAGACCTCAACAATGAGGATGATCGGGGCCGTGTCGCCGATAAGCGCGGGGACGCTGCGAGTCTTCGGCCTCGACGCCGCCCGCAACGGCGCCCGCATTCGGGCTCGCATGGGCGTCGTTCCTCAGGCGGACACCCTGGACAATGAGCTCAGCGTCCTGGAGAACCTGGTCGTCTACGGTCGGTACTTCGATCTGTCCTGGGCCGAGTCGCGCAGGCGGGCAGTCGAACTGCTCGAGTTCGTCCAGCTGGCCGAGCGATCCGACGACACGGTGGAGCCTCTGTCGGGCGGCATGAAGCGACGTCTCGTCATCGCACGCGCCCTGATCAACGAGCCATCGCTTCTGCTGCTCGACGAGCCCACAACGGGGCTGGACCCGCAGGCCCGTCATCTGGTGTGGGACCGGCTGTACCGGCTGAAGGCGCGCGGCGTCACTCTCGTCCTCACGACCCACTACATGGACGAGGCGGAGCAGTTGTGTGACCGGCTGGTGGTGATGGACAAGGCTCGAATCGTGGCCGAGGGGTCGCCCCGACAGCTGATCGAGCAGTACGTCAGTCGCGAGGTTCTGGAGTTGCGCTTTCGAGAGATCGGCCCCGAGCTCGACGACGGGGCCCACATGGACAGTCGGCTCGACGGGCTGGCCGAGAGGATCGAGCATCTGCCCGATCGCTTTCTCGTCTACACCTCCGATGGAGAAGCCACGGCCGCAGCGGCTTACGAGCGCGGCCTCCGACCGAGCAGCGTTCTCGTCCGCCGGAGCTCGCTCGAGGACGTCTTCCTGCGCCTCACCGGGCGCAGTCTGGTCGAATGATGGCCGGTCTCGCGTCGCGCCTGGCTCGGCCGAGCATGCCCGCGTCGCGGCGGGCTTTTCGCTGGCTCGACCACGACCTGCTCCTCTTTCGCCGGAACTGGCACAGTTACCTGCTGGCGGGCCTGAGCCAGCCCTTCCTCTACCTGGTCTCGATGGGAATCGGGCTTGGCGTGTACGTGAACAGGAACGGCGGCCTTCCGGGAGGCGTTTCCTACCTCGTCTACGTCGCTCCGGCCCTGCTTGTGACCCAGGCGATGATGGCGGCCGCTTTCGAGTCGGCCTGGCCGATCATGGGCAAGATCCTTTGGGACAAGACGTACCTGGCGGCGCTGAATACTCCCATCGGAGCGCTCGACCTGCTCCTCGGCGACCTCATGTGGATCGCCTTCCGAGCGACCCTGCTGTCGGTTCTCTTCCTGGCCATCATCGTCCTGCTCGGAGCGGCGGCTTCGCCTCTGGTCGCGCTCGCCGTTCCCGTCGCGGTGCTCACGGCGCTTGCCTTCGCCGCGCCGATCGTGGCCTTCACCGCCACTCAGACCGGCGACGGCGGCTTCAACGCCCTCTTCCGGTTCGGGATCACGCCTCTGTTTCTCTTCAGCGGAACCTTCTTCCCGATAGAGAAGCTGCCGCTGTTCCTGCAACCGCTCGCCTGGGTGACGCCGCTCTACCACGGGGTCAGCCTCGCGAGGAGCTTCTCCCTCGGCCAGATCGAGCCGGTCGGCGTCGCAGTCCACATCGCCGCGCTCGTGGCCTTCGTGACAGTCGGCCTTTATGCGGGCCGGATCACTTTCCGCCGGCGCCTGGAGGTATAAGTGATCGGCCTTCGCAGTCTGCCGATCGCGCTGCCGCGGCCGACCCGGATAGTCGAGCGCAATCTGCTCGTCTACCGGCGAAGCTTCATGGTGATCTTCTCGGGCTTCTTCGAGCCGCTCTTCTACCTCTTCTCGATGGGCCTCGGGGTTGGATCCCTCGTCGGCGACGTTCCCCTGGGCGATGGCCGCACCGTTCCTTACGTGGTCTTCGTGGCGCCGGCGCTGCTGGCCTCCTCCGCCATGAACGGCGCCATCTACGAGACTTCGAACAACTTCTTCTACAAGCTCAAATACGCCAGGATCTACGACGCCGTCATAGCGACCCCCATGTCCCTGCTCGACATTGCCCTTGGTGAGATCGCCTGGGCGCTGCTTCGAGGCAGCCTATATGTCGTCGGCTTCCTGGCGGTCATCGTCCTGCTCGGCATCGGCGGCCTGAGGCTCGTGACCTCGCCACTTGGCGTCCTCGCCATTCCGGCGGCGATGCTGATCGGCTTCGCCTTCGCGGGGATGGGCCTGGCGGCCACCACTTTCGTCCGCAAATGGCAGGACTTCGACTTCCTGCAGCTGGCGATCATGCCCATGTTCCTTTTCTCGGGCACGTTCTATCCGATCTCGGCCTACCCTCCCGCGCTTCAGGCCGTTGTCGAGGTCACTCCGCTCTACCGGGGTGTCCACCTGATCCGGGCCCTCACGACCGGCACGCCCGACGCGTCGCTGCTGTTCGACGTCGTCTATCTGCTGGGTCTTGGAATCATCGGGCTGGCAATCGTCTCGCGCCGCCTGTCGCGGCTGCTGAGGTCCTAGCCGGGCCTCGGCCGGCAGAGTCACGGGCGTTTCCGCAAAGGCGCGTCGGTCTCGTATCCTTCTCGACCAGATGACTACCGAGCGTGAGCGCAGCTACTACGAGGTCCTCGGCGTCGACCGGAACGCCAGCGACGCCGAGATCAAACGCGCCTTCCGCAAGCTAGCGCAACAGTGGCACCCGGACGTCAGCAGCGAACCGGCCGCGGTCGAGCGCTTCAAGGAGATCAACGAGGCCTATCAGGTCCTTGCCGATCCCAAGCGGCGCCAGATCTACGACATGGTCGGTCGGGCCGGGCTCGGCGACATGGGCGCTGCCGGCGCGCCCTTCGGCGAGGGCTTCCCGGGTTTTGGCGATCTCTTCGACGCCTTCTTCGCCGGAATGGGCGGCGCCGGTGCCGGGGCGAGGCGGGTTCGCCGCCCGGCAGGTTCCGATCTCCGCTACGACATCCGGATCGATTTTGCCGATGCCGTCCGGGGGATCGAAAAGGAGATCGACTTCGATCTGCTCGATCGGTGCGGGACATGCGGTGGGACCGGCGCAAGCCCGGGGAGCGTGCCCTCGACGTGCTCGGCGTGCGGCGGTCGGGGCGAGATTCGCGCCGTACGCCAGACGATGCTCGGCCAGATGGTGAACGTCACCGCGTGTTCGCGCTGCGGCGGCGAGGGCCGAGTCATCGACTCGCCGTGCACGGGTTGCCGGGGCGAAGGCCGGGTCCAGCGGCACAAGAAGCTGCGAGTCACAATCCCCGCAGGGATTGACGAGGGTCACCAGATCAAGCTCTCGAGCGAGGGCGAGGCGGGGCCGCGGGGTGGCCCGTCGGGCAGCCTTTACGTCGCAGTGCACGTCACTCCGCACCCCTCCCTGCGTCGCGAAGGGAGCGAGCTCTATCACGACCTCGAGATCTCGATCACCCAGGCGGCCCTCGGGGCTCGCGTTCACATCCCGACCGTAGAGGGAGAGGACGAGATCGAGCTGCGATCGGGCACTCAACCCGGAACCGAAATCAGGCTTCGGGGCAAGGGGGTGCCTCATCTGCGACGGCCGGGCTCGCGTGGCGACCTCCATGTCGTCGTCCATGTCGTCGTGCCGGCGAAGTTGAGCCGGCGGCAGCGCGAGCTGCTCGAGCAACTCGCAGCCGAATCGGGCGAGCCAGTGGTGCCCGGATCCGGAGGCCTGATCGACCGGGTGCGCGATGTCCTCGGCTGAGCACGATGACCCGTCAAGCGCGGCGGGCGTGGCCGCCGAGACGATCGATTTCGGGGCGTTGCGGGCCGGCGTCTGGGTCGAGCTTTCGGTAGCGGCCGACATAGAAGCCGTCGAGGCGGTCAGCGAAATCCTGACGCGCTTCGCTTCCGGTGGAACGAGCGTAGAGCCCGGTTTCGGGCTGTCCGACGAGGGGTTGAGTGCAGTAATCGATCCGGCCAGGCCGGCGATCGTGCGGGCCTTCCTGCCGGGTCTCGATCGGGCAGTCGTGAGGGCGGCGATCGACGATGCCACAACGGCCTTGGGCCACCTGCAGGCCTTCGGGTTGCGACCGATCGGGCCCCTCCAGGCTCGCCTGGTGCGCGAGGAGGATTGGGCTGAAGCATGGAAGAGCCACTTTCCTGTACTGCGGATCGGGCGGCGTTTGGTGATCCGGCCGACGTGGCGGCGCCATCGCAAACGGCCCGACGACGTGGTGCTGTCCCTGGATCCGGGGATGGCCTTCGGCACGGGTCTCCACCCTACGACGCGTCTCTGTCTCGCGGCGCTGGAGACGCTCGCGGACGAGGGACTGCTCGGAGGCGGCGTGAACAGGCTCCGCGGCCCGACCCCTGGCCACGGGCGTCGCGGGAGCGTCCGCGTCCTCGATGTCGGTTGCGGGTCGGGAATCCTGGCAATCGCCGCCGGCAAGCTCGGGGCGGAGGAGTTGCTGGGCGTGGACACGGATCCGATCGCGGTTGAGTCCACCACCGCCAACACCCGGCTCAACGCCCTGACTCGACGGATCCGCGTGCATAGGGGCAGCGTGCCGACAGACGAGCCCCCGTTCGATCTGGTCCTCGCCAACCTGATCGCGTCGCTCCTGATCCAGCTGGCGGAGCCGCTGTGCCACGAGTTGGTTCCCGGCGGCCGAATACTTGCCTCCGGTATCTTCAGGAACCGCGAAGCCGACGTTCGGGCCGCCTTTGAAGGCGCCGGCCTCACTCTCGGGCGCCGCTGGGCCGAAGACGATTGGGTCGCGCTCGAGGCGGTTGCCGCTCGATAGCATCAGCCGATCGGCAAGTGGCCTAAAGCGTCCATTCTTGCCGTGGCGGGCGGGCTAGGATTCGGCGGTGGATCAGTTCTCCCAGCCCAGGCGTCTCCGGAGCGCAGCCATCGTCAACCTCGGCTGCAAGGTCAACCGGGCCGAGATGGAGGCCGTCGAGCGGCTCCTGCGCGCCCACGGCGTCGAGCTCGTGGATGGCGCCGAGCCTGCCGATCTTGTCGTGGTCAACACGTGCACGGTTACGGCGATAGCCGATCGCAAGTCCCGCCAGGCCGTCCGACGTGCCCGCAGGATGAGCCCAGAGGCGCAGCTTCTCGCCACCGGGTGCCTCGTATCGGTAGATCCCGAAGCCCTGGCGGCGGTCGATCCTTCGGCTCGCCTGTTTGACAATGGGTCGAAAGACCGCCTGCTCGAGGAGCTTGTCGCGATGCTCGACGACCCCGCCGCCGGTCCGATCTTGCCCGTCTCCGGGGTCGATCGCGCGTGGGAAGCGACAGGGCCGCGGCGATTCGAGGGTGAGGCAGAGGAGGGCTCGGCGGATGACCACCTCGACCGGGCCGACGGCGTCCGAACTCGCGCCTTCGTCAAGATCCAGGATGGCTGCTCGTTCCATTGCACCTACTGCATCATTCCGACAGCTCGCGGGCCGGAGCGCTCGCTCGAGCCTGAGATCCTGCTGGACCAGGTGCGTCGCGCCCTCGAAGCCGGTCATCGCGAGGTCGTCCTGACGGGGATCAACGTTGGCTCGTACCAGGGCGGTCAGGCTACCCGTACCGAGCAGGCGCTCTCGCTTTCGGGGCTGGTGCGGCGCATTCTGGCCGAAACGTCCGTGGAGCGGATCCGGCTCAGCTCCGTCGAGCCGCAGCACGTCAGCGACGAACTGCTCGAGGTGTGGATCGGATCCGGCGGCCGCTGCCTGCCGCACCTGCACCTGCCTCTGCAGTCGGGCGACGACGCGATCTTGCGGCGAATGGGACGCCGTTACGACGCCCCGTACTACGCGGAGCTGGTCGCGCGGGTGCGCCGTGCGATCCCCGGAGTGGCCGTCCACGCCGACGTGATCGCGGGCTTTCCCGGCGAAGACGAAGCCGCGTGGGCCCGAACGATGGCATTCTTGACCGGCCTCGATCTGGCCGGGATTCACGTGTTTCGGTATTCCGCGCGACCCGGGACGCCGGCCGCGCGGATGGTCGGGCAGGTGGACGCGCGAGCGAAGAAGCGGAGGGCGGCCGAAGCGCTCGCGCTCGCGGCGACGGCGAGGGCAGGTTTCGCCGAGCGGCAGCTCGGCAGGGAGTTGCGCGTACTGTTCGAGCGGCGGCTCGCCGATGGCCGGTGGCTCGGGCACGCGGAGAACCACGTTCCCGTCGTCGCGGTCGCACCCGATGGCGGCTCCCTTAACAACGCTATCGGCGTGGTCATGGCCGAGTCGTGCGATCTGCGAGCGCCCGATCGTATCGTCGGTCGGCTAGTAAAGCTGTGCCCCGCAGAATCGGTGCGCGACCCACTGGCAGAGTCCGCGTTCTCGTAGCAAGATCGACGCACTCAGCAGCGACGTCCTTTCGGGAAGCAGAAGGGAGCACGCCAATGCCGTCTGATTGCCTGTTCTGCCGCATCGTGGCCGGCGAGCTGCGGTCGTCTCAGGTGTATTCCGATGAATCAGTCGTCGCGATCCGGGACATCGCGCCCCAGGCTCCCACGCATGTTCTGCTGCTCGCGCGGAAGCACATTGCCTCGGTTCGCGAGTTGGCCGGAGCCGATCACTCGATCGTCTGCGACATCTTTTCCGCCGCCCGCGAGATCGCCAGGAACGAAGGGATCGCCGAGGACGGCTACCGGCTGGTAATCAACGTGGGACGTAATGGCGGCCAAACCGTCGACCACCTGCACGTCCATCTGCTCGGCGGCCGCCCCATGACCTGGCCCCCCGGCTGATCCTCGCTACCGCCTCTTGCCCGACCGCTCCGGCTCGGACTCGCGGACCGGGAGCGGCTCGTCGATGACAGCCCAGGCGCGGACGCGGTCGCGCTGAACCTTCAACGTGTGGGTTCGAGGGAAGTCGGCGTCCGGCCAGAGACGCCAGGCGACCACGCGCTGGTGGGTCGCGAGCGTCGCGTTGGCTGCTCGTATCGCCGGCTCGACCTCGCCCAGAACCGTGGCCCGATCCGGCAGAGGCCGGCCGCGAAGGTCGCTTCCCTCGCCTCCCTGCGGCAGAAGAGGCTCTCCCGGCGCCAGGACGACCGCCTCGATCCTGCCGGGCCGCGTCTCGACCACCACCGCGTCCCGGATGCCTGCCGTGCGCAGGGCGTTCTCCACGTCCTCGGGGTAGACGTTGAAGCCGTTCGGAAGAACGATGATGTCCTTCTTGCGTCCCATCAGGATCAGGTGCCCAGCGGCGTCGTGCCGGCCGACGTCGCCGGTCTTGTACCAGCCATCGGGAGTGAGCGCGGCGGTCGTCGCTGCCGGGTCGTGCCAGTAGCCGGCAAAGAGCGTTGGCCCGGCCACCAGGATCTCGCCGTCGTCGGCGAGCTTGACCAGGACCGGAGGAATCGTCCGTCCTACCGTTCCGAGGCCGTGATCCCGCTGGCTTGTAGCCGAGGCGACGCCGCACTCCGTGGCTCCATAGCCCTGCATGACCACGACGCCGATGTCCTCCCAGGCCTGCTGCAGCGCGGGCGGCAGGAAGGCGGCGGCCGAGACGATCAGGTTCAGCGAGCCGCCGAACTGGCGATGGACCCGCGCGAAGAGCCTGCGCCGGATCGGGTAGGGGAGGTGCCGGGCGATCCGCCGCAGCCGGTTGAAGGAAGTCTGCTTGCCCTGGCGCGCGACCTCTGCCTGGATGGCCGCCCAGAACAGGTCGATGATCTGGGGGACCAGTACGATCGAGGTGGTCCTATGGTCGCGGATCGCCTCGAAGATGACCCTCGGGTTGCGGCTCCGGATGTACAGGACGTGGGCGCCCACGCTGATCGCGTAGTAGACCGTCGCCATCTGTTCCAGCAGATGCGAGAGAGGCAGAAGCGAGACGGCGCGATGCTCCTGCTCGGGGATCAGGTTGTGGGCCGCCTCGATCGTCCCGAGCAGATTGCCGTGGCTGAGCATCACGCCCTTGGGCTCGCCGGTCGTGCCTGAGGTGAAGACGATTTCGGCGAGGTCCTCGCGGCCGGGCCGCCGCCAGCCGTTGACCTGGGCCTCCCAGTCGGCCGGGAAGGATGCGTCGGGCTCCGCCGCGAGGTGCTCTACTTGGGTGGTCGGGAAATGCTCCAGTTGCGCATCGGCGGGATCGGGAGCGTCGCGGCCGGTTCCCAGGGCTAGGTGCCGGGCGTTCGACCGGGCCACGATCCGTTCGATTGCACCGGGCGACATCCGAAGGTCCAGCGGGACGAAAGCCACTCCCGCTCGCATCGCGCCGAAGTAGAGGGCCGGGACGGCCGGGCTCGATGGGGCCCAGACGAGCAGCCTGTCCTCTGGCTGCAGACCGAGCGCGCGCAGGCGCCAGGCGATGATGCGGCTCCGTCGATTGAGCTCGCAGTAGGTCCAGTTCTCGGTCCTGCCGTCTTCTGCGCGCATGCTGAAGGCGAACCGATCCCCGTACCGGGTCTCGCCCTGGTCGATGATGTCGAGCAGGCTGTTCATTGGCGCCACATCATAGGCGAACGCCACGGCCGGACCTATCTTCCGCGCCGCGCCCCGGACGAAATCGCGTGAACGAACCGCGGACGCGGGCCATCGTATCGGGCATGGAGCGCTTGATCGATCGAGCAGCGCAGACTGGATGGAGGGGATCCGTGACGATGGAGACCGGCGACGAAGCGTTTGCCGCGCTGACCCGTCGCCAGGTGGACTCGGCATACCACCTGGCATGGGCTTCTCGGAAACACCGGCGAGGCTGACGATGGTACCCAGGAGGCCTTCGCTCTGGCCTGGAGACATCGCCGGAGCCTGAGGGACCCCGGCCGTTTCGATGCCTGGTTCGGCCGAATTTCCCAGGACTGGCTTCGTTTCGGCGGACGGGATGGCGCCGAGTGCACGGGGGAATGCACGGGCAGCCACCTGAACACCGTCTTCATCACCAACGACGGTGGAATTACCTGGCATCAGATGCCGTTCTAGGCTGCCGGACGGGCCGGTCGCTCCGACTGCCGGCCGGTGGACAACTCCCGCGTGAACGGACTACACTCCGCGGGCTCCATCCGTGGGGCGGTCCTACCGTGCTCGCCGAGCGCCGTTCAGGAACCGAGCCGCGAATCAAGAGCCCCGAGGAGGTGAGTCCCGGATTGGCAGAAGTCCGTGTGGGTGAGAACGAGAGTTTCGAGAGTGCCCTGCGCCGCTTCAACAAGAAGATTCAGCAGAGCGGAATCCTCGCCGAGGCCCGTCGCCGCGAGCACTACGAGAAGCCGAGCGTGAAGCGTAAGCGCAAGGAAGCAAAGCGCAAGAAGGTCGCCCGACAGCAGCCGGCCTGAGCTGCGACAGACCCTATCTGCGGTTCGCGTTTTCCCGCCCCGAGGTGCCACACCGGTGTCCCTCCGCGATCGCGTCAACATCGCACTGACCGCCGCGATGCGGTCCCAGAACGCCGCGCGTCGCGATGCGTTGCGCATGGTGTTGGCGGCTGTCCAGCGGGCCGAGAAGGAAGGGCATCACGAGCTATCGGACGACGAGATGCTCGCCGTCCTGACCCGCGAGCTCAAGGTCCGCAATGAATCGCTCGAGGCGTTCCGAGGCGGCAGCCGCGAGGATCTTGCCGCAAGGGAAGAGGCCGCCATCGCCGTGATTTCCGAGTTCATGCCTCAGCCTCTCGGCAAAGCGGAGTTGGAGGCGCTGGTGGCTCAGGCC
>Ga0066793_10000944_pt1 | contig 12483 bp, 10 predicted proteins | sample PersoiDNA2013189_FD_83876 | JGI IMG/M metagenome (GOLD analysis project Ga0066793, IMG submission 83876) | Permafrost soil microbial communities from the Arctic, to analyse light accelerated degradation of dissolved organic matter (DOM) -... | ecosystem: Environmental > Terrestrial > Soil >...
CTGCTCGATCGCCTCCTGGCTGTCCCAGTGGCCGTAGACCAGCACCGCATCGGCACTGTTCTTGAGAAGGGCTGCCTGCTGAAATCCTGGCAGGGTGGGGAAGACCGTTTCGTGCCAGCCCTGGATATAGTTGAGTAACTCCTGCTGCTTCTCAGGTGCAACCGGCAGCTTCACCACTTCCGTAACGGTCTGTGGCCTGCTGGCATCGGGAATGATGGACATGTTCAATGTGAGGGTTGAGAGCATAAATGTTGTCCTTTCATGCAGATTTCTACATTTGCATGCTATGGGGTAACAATAACCTGCGCCGCATGTCAACTATAAAGCCTCTCTTTCTTTCTGAGAAGAGGGTTTCAGTAAAGATTGAGTAAAGAACTGGTAGAGATTGGAACAATAGCACTGAGTTTATCTTAACTGCTCGCGGATATATAATTGCATTTTCTTAACCTGTGCTTCCACTAAATCACTTTATCTCAACATTGCAAAAACCACTTTGCAACCAGGAATCGTGTTAAGATACTCTCTAATAAAAGGTGGTAATTAGCACAAAAAGGTGGGAATGTTGACAAAATGCTGTGCGGTTGTTAATCTTCTTGCATCGATGCTTCTATATCTTATGCATCAGGGCCGGTTCTATCCCCTGGCGAATTTACACCCGATAGGAAAATAGTGGATCGCATCTAGCTAGTTTTGATGGAGAAGTTTCAGCCTATATGCGATTATTATTTATTTCTCTTCGTATGTGTGCGAAATACTTGAAAGGAGCCGACGCTTTTCTAATGCCTCAAGGATGAGCATTGTAGCGCGGTAGCAGTGATGAACATGAACGAGAGAACTCGTTTTCCCTTGGAGAGATCCGCTGATATGCCAGTGGACCTGAAGGTCATACCCTCACCTCGGGCCTCAGTAGAAAAGAAGGCTCGTTCGCATCCCTGGTGGCAGTGGCCCTTGTGGGGATGGTTATTTATATCTGCGCCGCCAGAGGTACCGATGGATGCTCCGCTGGCGAAGCGAGAAGGGGTGCGGCGCGGACGGGTGGCGAGTATCGTCTTATTTTTCGTCATTCTGCTGGTCATCCTGCCCTTGCCATCAGCATTCGGCAACCCTCTCCTGCTCACGACGCTCCTATCGGTAATTGTTCTCGACGTTATCGCGCTCCTGGTCAATCGCTCGGGGCGGACGACGACGGCTGGTATCATGGTCGTCATTGGGATCGAGATAGGGCTGGCGACTTCGATCCTCACCACTCCCGGCGGCATAGCACCAAGTAACCTGCCTCTCTTTGACCTCATGGTGCAGGCGCTCTGCGTCTCTGTTTCACTGCTGGCCCCACAGACCGTCTTTCTCGTGGCGGCGATTAACTGTATATTCATCGTCCTGACCCTGTTCAACGGACCGGTCACGCCTGAGCTGTATCATCTCGTGCGTACCGATACTAACCGCATCCTGGTGCAGCCGATTACGTTGCAGGTTATCGTGGCTATCGTGACCTTCGTCTGGGCAAACAGCGCGAACTCTGCCATTAAACGCGCCGATCGCGCTGAGGAGATTGAGGTACTGCAACAGAGGGAACTGGAGCAGCAGCAGCACGACCTCGAGCAGAAGCAACAGATCGAGTACGGCATCGAGCAGATCTTGAAGACGCACATCAAGATTGCGAACGGCGATTTTACGGCGCGCGCTCCTCTCGCGCAGGACAACATCCTCTGGCAGATCGCGCGCTCGCTGAACAATCTCCTGGCCCGCCTGCAGGGCTATAACCAGATGGCTATCGATCTGCGGCGCGCGCAACAAGAGATCGCAACTTATCACACTACCAATGGAAACGCCGAACATGCTCAACGCGAACTCCAGCGCACCAGAGAGGCCGCTGCCCGGTTGATGGAATCGCTGAGGGCTGCCAGAAACAGTCAGACTCCCGTGACGATTTTACCCACCAGCGGAACGATCATCGATGACGTTGTCGTGGCTCTACGCGGCGATGCGCCATTAGTGGCTCGCAGGGAAGAGAGACGGACCAATAGCATCCCCCAGCGCAGCGAAGGGCAGATCAGATATAACGATAGCCCTCAGAAACAAGAAAATAATCGTTAGATTTCGAACGTGGTGGGAAGTCCTCATGGGCTGAAGGGTCGTCATCTCCGAGCGAAGGGCACGCATAGCGAGACCTTCATCCGAGGTGTAATCCTGATCGTCGATGAGGCCATTCCCACCTTGGGAGTGAGCACATGGCGCATCCAGATCATCTATACGTTTTAAAGCAAGGGGTGACATCCTGGAACCAGTGGAGGCAGGAGCATCCAGATATACAGCCCGATCTCAGCGTAACCAACCTGAGAGAGGCTAATCTGGAGTCTATTGATCTGCGCAAAGCCATTCTGAGGAGGGCCGATCTGCACGCTGCTAATCTGAAAATGGCGAACTTACAGGGGGCTGATCTCAGTCTCGCCAACCTGAGTGCCGTCGATCTGAGAATGGCGAATCTCAGTAGCGCCAACCTCAACGGGACGGTGCTACGCGCCGCTGACTTGAGAATGGCGAATCTCGGTTTTGCTAACCTGAAGGTAGCCGATCTGAGCGACGCAGATATGCGGGAGACAGTCCTTGCCGGTGCCAATCTCGATGGTGCCATTATGGTGCGCGTGAAGAGGCGAGCGGGCTTCTTGAGCTTCTTTACGAAAGACCTCTCTTAAAAGCTTTCCCTCGCCTGATGCAAGACATACTGTCACCTGATTCACATCGTATATTTGCCTCGGTCGCGCAGATATAGAAAAAAGCTTGACGCGAATGGAATAATACGTATGTTCTTTGCGTTATCTTGAATGGAACCATCAGAACCGCTATGGTTTCTTTACGGTACCTCTTACCTGGTATCTAAAACAACATTTCTCAAGTATAACTCCCACAGTGTTCGGAACAGTATACACAATACCTTCTTTCGACGCACTTCTTTACACACTATAGAGCGCGGAGAGGCGCTGAACGCATCCTTTCTACGCTGAGGAATCCTGGAAACGTATGAACAAAACAGAATACGCAATGAGAACAACACAGCCCGAACAGTATGGCAGCATGCCTGCTTCTACGGAGGACGTTGCCGAAAAACAAACCTTTCAGCCTGTCGAGCCTGTCGAAATAGAGACCGTTCCTGGCGAGGGCGTGCTCGATATCGTCGATGATGGCTTCGGCTTTTTGCGGAGCGACCGCTACCTGCCGAGTTCGCTTGACATCTACGTCTCGGCGTCGCAGATCCGGCGCTTCAGTCTGCGCCAGGGCGATCTGGTCAGCGGGCAGATTCGTCCGCCCAAAGAGCGCGAGCAGTACGCGGGCCTGCTGCGCGTCGAGTCCGTCAATGGCCTTGATCCCGACGCGATCAAACATCGTCCGCGCTTCGAGAACCTGACGCCGATCTTCCCACGCGAGCAGTTCAACCTGGAGACCGATGCAAGCAACCTCTCGGGCCGCCTGATTAATCTGGTGTCGCCTATCGGGCGTGGACAGCGCGGACTCATCGTGGCCCCTCCTAAGGCTGGCAAGACGATGCTGCTCAAGGCCATCGCCAACGGCATCGCGCAGAACCATCCCGATGTTCACCTGCTGGTCGCGCTGGTTGGCGAGCGCCCGGAAGAGGTCACGGATATGAAGCGTACCGTCAATGCCGAGGTCGTCAGCTCCACCTTCGACGAGCCGACGTATGCCCACACGCGCCTCTCTGAGATGGTGCTGGAGCGCGCCAAACGCCTGGTGGAGAGCGGACGCGACGTGGTGATCCTGCTGGACAGCCTGACGCGCCTGAGCCGTGCCTATAACCTCGCGGTCGAATCGAGCGGGCGCAGCCTCTCAGGCGGCCTTGATCCGGCGGCCCTGTTCTATCCCAAGCACTTCTTCGGTGCCGCGCGTAAGATCGAGGAGGGTGGCAGCCTGACCATTCTCGCCACCGTGCTCGTCGATACCGGCAGCCGTATGGACGACGTGATCTACGAGGAATTCAAGGGCACAGGCAATATGGAGCTGGTGCTCAACCGCAAGATGGCCGAGCGCCGCATCTTCCCCGCCATTGACATAACGCTCTCCGGTACGCGCCGCGAAGAGCAGCTCTACGACGACCGCACGTATCGCGCCGTCATCACCATGCGCCGCATGTTCTCCCAGCTTGCCGATCAGCAAGGTCTGGAGGCCATGGAGGCGTTTATGCAGCAGATGGCGAAGACCAATAGCAATGCTGAGTTCCTGGCGACGCTGGCCAGAGGGATGAAGTAGGCTCTCTCTGGTTAAGGATGTCCATGAAGTAGGGGCGCGGTTCACAAGCCCGTGGCGCGCCCCAGGCCGACCCACGGGCTTGTGAACTGCGCCCCTACATTATGGGGTTGATGAGGAATTCCTTTGTGCAAAACAATGACGCTTACCCGCGCCCGTCTTTCCTTGACACTTGCGCGCCCATACGCGCATACTAACGCAGGACGTTGAATTGCGCCCTTAGTAGGGATGGAGCTTGCCCCCATCCGGCCTTTCTCTCGCTGACATTTTTCAGAAACTAGATTGTTTGGGGTAGGGACCAGCTTCCAGCGCGTCCGGATTTATCGTTTTCCTCTCCTCTCGGGCAGAGGAAAGGCGTTATGAATATAGGAGACAGAACGCATGCAGGAAAAGCCAGAACTGCACCCGATCCTCGTAAAGATGTATCGAACCGCTGACCACCTGACCGTTGCAGCCCTGATGCCAGGACTGGAGGCCGATGATATCCTTGTCCAGGTGACTGAAGAAGGCCAGTTGATCTTGCATGGTGACGTGCGCGCCACCCTGAAGAATATCAAAGAGGTTCTTCTGGACGAGTGGAGCGCCGGTGGCTACCATCGCGAGTTGACGCTGCCGGAGCCGGTTGATGGCGAGCATGCGAACGTGACCTATGGCAATGGCGTGCTGGTCATCATGTTTCTCCCCAGCCCAGAGACGCGGCCCGCTCGCATTACCCTGACAAGCACGGGCCATGCCCACGGCGAATATCGCGGCAACGCGGGGGGCCATCCCCAAGCTTAGCTTAGACACCTGAGGTGAAAGAGGAAGCTTCGTTGCTTCCCCTTTCATTTCACGAGGATAGAAGATGAATCGTATTGATCGTCTGACTGCTATTCTCTTGCTCTTACAGGGTGGGAAACGCAGTGCCGGAGAGATCGCCCACCACTTTGAGGTGTCCAGGCGCACGATTCAACGCGATATCGATGCCTTGTGCGAAATGGGCATTCCGATCGCAGCTGGCCTGGGAGTTGCTGGCGGCTATAGCTTACCAGCAGATTATTCCCTACCCCCGCTCGCATTAACCTTGCATGAAGCCCTCTTGTTACGCCTGGCGCTGAGCAGCGTCTCACAACTCAGCGAGACGCCCTTCAAACAGGAGCGTGAATCACTGCTTGCCAAAGTTCAGACCCTCATCCCTCGACACGCGCATGAGCAGCTTGACCAGCTCACGCAAGCACTCTCTCTCGATGTTCCCTCGCGACCTTATCCGACTCCATTCCTCGATTACCTTCTGGAATGCACGCGTGAGGAACAATGGATTACCACGACCTATCGCTCTGAGAAGGGGGTCTCACAGCAAACTCTGCTTCCAATGCGTGTACGGACCGAAGCTGGTCTCTGGTACTGTGAGGCATATTCTTACGAGCGGAAGGCCGTACGTGTGTATCGTGTTGACCGTTTTCTAGATGTGAAAGTGGCTCCATCGCCTCCACAAATGGAACGTCCTGCTTTCCCCATCGCCCATATCCATTCCTCCTTTCCAGAGATATGTATCCATTTGACAGCCCGTGGCGTACTAAGGCTTGAACGCGAACCACATCTAACACGCCACATCCAGCAACTGAGCGAAGGTGAAGGACTCCTCAAAGTACGGTTGCGACGAGAGGAGTACGATTGGCTGGTGCGTATTTTGTTGAGTCTTGGCACTGACGCAAAGGTGCTTGCACCTGAAGAACTGCGTATACATGTTCAGCAAGTGGCGCAAGAAATTGCGTATCACTACACCTAAATGTGACATAGGGTTGTCGCCATTCTTTTGCTATACTCTCCTGGTACGTAACCCTCGCCTGAGGGAAGCGGAAGGCGCTTTTACTCTCTCATTGAGAAGGATAAAGGCAATACGCCTCTAATGTGGAGCAAAGAGTTCTAAGAAAGGTGGCATATTCATGGCAAAGCATCCAATTTCGCATATTGAGATTCCCGTCACCAACGCCGATTCAGCAAGCACATTCTATCATGATGTGTTTGGCTGGAAGATTGAAACCAATGTGGAACACGACTATACCATATTCCAATCCGAGGGCGGCCTTCGTGGAGGGTTTGCGAAGCCCTCGGAGCCTACCTATAAGCCAGACAGATTGTTGGTCTATCTCGCGACCGACGACATCGACGCCACCCTGGCATCCATAGAGGCGCATGGAGGGAAAACGGTGATTCCCAAAACGGAAATTCCGCACGTTGGCTGGTGGGCGGTTTTCGCTGACCCGGCGGGCAACCACATCGGGCTTTCCATACAGGGCACCACTGGTAGTTAGCTGAAAAGGCAGTTACATAGGCGTCAAGTTACGGTGACGAAAAAAGTGATGGCGCGGCCTGCAGGGCGACCGCGAGGGTCGCCCGTACAAGGACATGCAGCAAAGTCGAACTCCCTCGTCTTCTTATACGGGCGACCCTCGCGGTCGCCCTGTGAGGCGCGCTCCACTATGTGCGGTGGAAGGTGTACGTTGCGCTCCCATTCGTTGTGCTGATATCAACCACCTTCAACTGCTGTGGATTGTTCAGCGAGATGGTAAGACTCTCTAAGCCCCCGGTATTCAAGGTGTAATTGACAATAATTTGGGGACTGGTAAAGGGCGTGGTTTGCGTGCCCCACAGACAGTCGGAGGCTCCGCATTTGCCGAACGCCTGCACGCTAATCGTCGTGCCGTTGTTGGTGATGTTGAGCCGACTGACGCCCTTCGTCTGCCCCGAATCGTCGTTGACCCAGTTGCCGTTGAACTGCGCCAGCGTGGTTGCCGTCGCGGTGGCAGCGGTCGCGGTCGCATTTGAACTGGCGTGGGCAGTCGCTGTAGCATTCGCATTGGCCTGTCCATTGGCCTGCGCGGTGGCGGTCGCGTTCGCGTTGTCGGCCTGCGCGGTAGCCGTGGCGGCATTTTGCGCGCCCTGCGCTGTTGCGGTGGCCGTGGCGTTGCCGGAACTCGCCGTGGCTGTCTGACTATTTACCTGTCCCGTTGCGGTGGCGTTGCTGATCGCGGTCGCGGTAGCTGCGGCGGGTGGGAGCGCGCCCGTGTTGCTGCCGCGCAGGACGGAGAAGAGTATGACACTGCCAATCAGCAGGACGGCCACCAGGGCGATGATGAGTACGATGATGGTGGTATTGGTCGAGCGGCGCTGGGGATCGTTGGGTGGGAAGGTGCTCTGCTGCATGGTTGGTGCGAGCGGCGGGATGTCGTTTTGCTGTGGCGGCAACGGTGGTAGTGGCTGTACCGCTGGTTGCGCGGGCTGCGCGGGTCGGACCACGTTGCCTGCGACGGTCGCGTCATTATAGAATGGGTCGTTGCTGACGTTGTTCGCGAAGGGCAGCACGACCGGAGCCTGTCCAGGCGGTGGCGCGCTGGCCGATGCGGGTAGCACCTGCTGCAGGGCGTTGGCGAAGGCCGTGATGCTGCTGAAGCGCTCGCCGGGACTCTTCGCCAGTGCGCGCAGGAGCACACCGTCGACCTCGTGGGGCAGCGCGGAGTTGAGCGTGCTGGGAGGCGAGGGCCAGAGGTTGTTGTGCGCGTATTTCAACTGCTCCCGACTGCCCTGAAATGGCGATTGGCCCGTCAGCATCTGATAGGCCATCACGGCCAGCGCGTACTGATCGGTCGCAGGCACAGGCTGCCCGGCCCATTGCTCGGGCGCGATATAGGCAGGCGTTCCGCGCACGGCCTGGCTCGCGTCTCCCTCATCGCGCGTGATCTGCCCCAGTCCGAAGTCGCCTACCCATAGATCCGGCACGCCTGCCGTTAAGCTTCGGATGAAGAAGTTCGACGGCTTGACATCCTGGTGGACGATGCCGTAGTTGTGCGCGTACTGTAGCGCCTCGGCCCCTTGCTGGACAATGGCAGCTGCATCTTGAGGCGGCACGATGCCCGCGTTGCTGTTCTGTCGCAGCCAGGCAACAAGCGTCCCATCCGGGCAGAAGGGCGTCACGACGTAGGGAACATGCGCGCCATCAAGCGTCGTCTCGCCGTAGTCGAGCAGTGGGAGGATGTGTGGATGATTGAACTGGCTGATCGTCTTCGCCTCGCCCTCGAAGAAGCGCACCTCCTGCGCCGAGGTAGTCGCGCTGGCCCGCAGGAGCTTCAGGGCATTCTGCCGGTTGTTGCGCGTGTCGGTGACGAGGTAGACTTCGCCCAGGCTGCCGTAGCCGAGCCGTTGCTGGAGACGATAGGGGCCGATCTGTTGCTGCTCTGCTGACATGTTTCCTCTCGCTTTCGTACGTGGAGTAGATACGGACGCCCCGCCTGTGATGGTTGCGTAGTGTCTGTCGTATCTCTTAATATCAGTAGTATACCGCATATGTTGCCCAAAAATAGAGGACCTGTTCAGGCCAGGGTGAGCATCATTGTTTTGCACCATCAGGATCATCGCGCCGTACACCATTCCTACCAATGATTTCTCACCCTGACCGCCGTCCCGTCCCCATATCACAACGCATCCCATCACGTATGAAGCATCCCAAATGAGATAGGGGCGCGATTTATAAGATTTATAAGCCCGTCGTACCCCACGCCGACCCTCGTAACGGGATTGTGACGCGGAACGAATTGCGAGCGGCGGGCTTATAAATCGCGCCCCTATCACATAATGTACGGTGTTGCGTGATGGGTACGGTATTTATGTGTGAACGGGGACGGGCTTGTGAACCGCGCCCCTATCACATAATGTGCGATGTTGCATGATGTGTGTGGCGCGGCGGGCTTGTGAACTGCGCTCCTATATTTCTACACCATCGCTTCCAGCCTCACCAGCTGCTCGCTCTTCTCCCACAACTGTCTCTGTAGCGACTCGTCATAAGTGAGCGGGGCTGAACGCTTGGGAATGCTCTTCACAAAGTACTTGCCGGTAATCCCCTCTGCATCGGGCGACGAGGCCAGGTAGAGCGATGTCTTCGCGCCCTCTTCCGTCGAGATGCCCATGTTGGAGAAGATCAGCTTCATCAATGAGCGCATGACGGGATTTGCGTTCGATTGCCCGAAGTTGGAGGCCACGAAGCCAGGGTGCAGACAATTGGCCGTGACGCCCGTTCCCTGTAGCCTGCGCGCCAGTTCATAGGTGAACAGCACCTCCGCCAGCTTCGCTTGTCCATAGGCGCGCCAGCCGCTGTAGCGTGCCGTTGCCTGCAGATCGTCCATATCGATAAAGTTGTTCCCCTGCGCCGCCGAGCTTACATTGACGATACGGGCGGGCGCGCTGGCCTTGAGCGTATCGAGCAGCAGGTTCGTCAGCAGGAAGGGCGCGAGGTAGTTCACGGCGAACGTCATCTCCAGCCCGCCGTGAGTCTCCCGCCGCTTTGCATAAAAGCCGCCAGCGTTGTTGACCAGCACATGCAACTGTGCGTAGCGCTGCTTGAATTCGTCCGCAAGCTGACGTATCGCTTGCTGCGACGAGAGGTCCGCCAACAAGAGTTCGATGGCGCTGTTGCCACTCTTCTCCCGTAGTTCGTCCCGCGCCGCCGCACCCTTCATCGGGTCTCGACTCACCATAACGACGATCGCGCCCTGCTGTGCCAGGCCCAGCGCCGTTGCCTTGCCGATCCCCGAGTTAGCGCCCGTGACCAGGCAGATCTTTCCTTGCATATATGTCGTTGCCATGATTGGTCCTTTCATTTATGTAAAACGTTAAGCGCCCGACCACAAGTGCTGCGGTCAAAAGAAACGCTGTCCCTTTGATGATACCTTTTCTGCTGCCTCGGTAGCAACTATGTGTAACCCAGGTGATATGCTTATAGAACGAGGCATTTATGAGCGTGGACCGATCCTATCGCACCTGTTCTACATGATAGTACACTGTCGATCTCTGTAGAACCTATCTGGGACTACGTTTACGGCGTCCGCGATGATTGCAACAGGTATACTGCCCGCAAAACAGGACAAAAGGGATACAAGAAAGATGACTCAATCGCAGAGCAGCCAAACCAATCGCTTGTTAGGGTATTCAGACGACGCTCGTTTATTGATTATCAACGCCGATGATTTTGGTAGGTCTCATGCGAGCAATGAGGCGACTCTTCATGCACTCAAGGATGGGGTGGTCAGTTCTACCACCCTGATGGTTCCTTGCCCCTGGGCTTTGCATGCGATGCAACTGCTCTCAGAACATCCTGAGATTTCCTTTGGTGTTCACCTGACTGTTGTTTGCGATGTGTCTCATTATCGGTGTGGACCGCTCACCTCCAGGAATAAGGTGCCCTCCCTGGTCGATGAGACTGGCTTTTTCTATATGGTAGAACGCATCCCCCAATGGCTGGCTCAGGTCAAGCTCTCCGAGCTGGAAGTCGAATTCCGGGCGCAGATTGAGGCTGTTCTGGCAGCTTCGCTCAAGCCAACTCATGTGGATTGGCATTGCTTGTATAATGGTGGCCGGGCAGATATTTTCGAGATGACAGTAAGGTTGGCAAAAGAATATGGCCTGGCTCTGCGTGTCTCTGATCGACCTGTGATCGAAGCCTTGCAGCGGCAGGGCTTGCCCACCAACGACTACGACGTGCTGGACAGCTATAGGCTTGACACAGTCGAGAAATCAACATGTTACGCTCAGTTGTTGCGAGTGGTACCGGGTGGGCTAAGCGAGTGGGCTGTCCATCCAGGTCTAGGCAATGCTGAGTTACAAGCCATAGAACCCGAAAGCTGGCAGGTGCGTCAAACGGATTTTGACTTTTTGGTCTCGCGAGAAGCCCGCTCGATCATCGAGCAGGAAGGGATTGTGCTGCTCTCGTACAAGCCTCTGCAGAAGGTGTGGCAAGAGAGGTGCTCAAGCACCGCTTGATCGCTTCTGTTCCACCTTTCAGTTTAACAATTTACAATGTTCACTGCTGGTATCCCAGATGTGGGGCGGTTTGCCCAGTCACGTTCACACCAGGGCTCACGATTGGGGACAAAAGCGGCTCACATGTCGGGTCATTTACCATTGGGTTGATACAGGATGTTTTGAGGTAGTATAGAAAAGGAGTATTTTTCAATGAACGATCAGCAAACGCAGCAACTGACGAGGCAGGCGTTGGAGCAGGGGGAGGGTATTGTCCGCCTGGCACCGAACTGGGTGCCGCGTGTCTTCTGCGTTCCAGGGCGGCGGCTGCGCCTGGATACACGCGATCTCTACGCGTATGGCGCGCACCGGGGCGGCATTGACGAGCGCTGGCTTGCCTCGACGGTCAAGGCCGAGAATGGTCCGCTGACGAGTGAGGGCGAGGGCTTGAGCGCAATCTTCGTCGCGGGAGAGCGCGTCCTGTTGCGCGATGCTATGGGACTGCTGGGCGAGGACTTTCTGGGCAAAGAGGCCATCGAGCGCTACGGTGGCTGGGTGTTGTTCAGCAAGTTCTTCGACAATATGTATCCGCTACCCCATCACATGCACCCGAACGACGAGTTCGCGGCGCGTGTGGGACGCCTGGGCAAGCCCGAAGCCTACTATTTTTCGCCCCAGTACAACTTCGCCCTCAACACCTATCCCTACACCTTCTTCGGCCTCGAACCCGGCACGACGAGGGAGCAGGTTATCGACTGCCTCAAGCGCTGGGACGAGGGCGACAACGGTATCCTGGCGCTCTCGAAGGCGTATCGCCTGCAACTGGGCACAGGCTGGAACGTGCCGACCGGCCTGCTGCACGCGCCCGGCACGCTCTGCACCTACGAGCCGCAGCGCGCCAGCGATGTCTCGTCGATGTGGCAGTCGCTGATCGCCGACTATGAAGTGTTGGATCGCTCGATGCTGGTCAAGGACGTGCCCGAGGATAAGTGGTACGACTACGACTATCTGGTTAGCATGCTGGACTGGGAGGCCAACGTCGATCCCGCGCTCAAACAAAACTACTTCACCGTACCCGTTCCAGCGGGCGCTGTAGAGAGCATGCAGGCGCAGGGCTACTCCGAGCAGTGGGTTGTCTATAAAAGCGCGTTCTTCAGCGCCAAAGAGTTGACAGTATATCCAGGCCATTCCGTAACGCTGCAGGACCCTGCCGCCTATGGCCTCGTCTGCGTGCAGGGCTACGGTCGCCTGGGCAGCCACCCCATCTCGTCGCCAACCCTGATCCGCTTCGGCGAGATGAGCGAGGACGAGTTCTTCGTCACGGCCCGCGCCGCCACCAACGGCATCACGATTGTCAATAACAGTAGCAGCGAGCCACTGGTCGTGCTCAAACATTTCAATCCAGGCAATGTTGAGGTGCCGAAAATGTAACGGAACGGGTTGTGGGGGACGGGC
>Ga0066793_10000946_pt1 | contig 12481 bp, 6 predicted proteins | sample PersoiDNA2013189_FD_83876 | JGI IMG/M metagenome (GOLD analysis project Ga0066793, IMG submission 83876) | Permafrost soil microbial communities from the Arctic, to analyse light accelerated degradation of dissolved organic matter (DOM) -... | ecosystem: Environmental > Terrestrial > Soil >...
ACCCACGAGACCCAGTGGGCAGAGCTTGGGCGCAAGGCCGAGGCGAGCCTCGACGGGTGAATCTCACCTGCGAACCCGACCACATCATCGCCCACGATCGCGGCGGACCCTGCGCGATATGGACCATGGTCGCCCTGTGCACACCACCACCGCGTCAGATGCAGCGCCCGTCTTCTTCGGCGGGGTTGCGTGCGTGAGTGACCGACTGGCGAGAAGACCGAGTCGGCTCGGCGCTGCCCGCTGAGAACCCGGCAGTGTTTGCCCCGGATGCCGGGTGGGGTGGCGGTGGTGGGCGACCCGAATGGCTGCTCGGGCTGCTGTGTGTTGCCCACAGGCCACCCCGCGGCCAAGAGGCTGTCAGACCCGTCGCAGACAGAGCGGTCCGCATTCTCGGCAAGCATGGTCGGCCTGGGCGAGGTCGTGCGGAGGGCATGCGAGGAAGCCGATTCCGCTTTTCGGCGCGTCAATCTGGGGTTTACTTGACGTCTTCACCGCTTATGCCCACCCAAAATGGATCGCGCCGTCTCGTCCAGCCTGAGGTGCTGACCAGCCGCGGGCGACGGGCCGGTGGTCACCGTCAGTGGCTGAGTGCGGCGGACACGACCTCTCGCGCTTCGGCCTGCACCTGCGCCAAGTGCTCCGCTCCTTTGAAGGACTCGGCATAGATCTTGTAGACGTCCTCGGTGCCGGAGGGTCGAGCGGCGAACCACGAGCTCTGCGTTGTCACCTTGAGCCCGCCGATCTGCGCGCCGTTGCCGGGCGCGGTTGTCAGGCGTCCCGTAATCGGCTCTCCTGCCAGAAAGTCAGCTGTGACGTCGGTGGGAGACAGCGCCTTCAGCTTGGCCTTCTGCTCCCGCGTCGCAGGGGCGTCCACGCGTGCGTAGGCCGGGTCGCCATACCGTGCAGTGAGGTCGTTGTAATGCTGGCTCGGGGACTTGCCCGTGGTGGCCAGGATCTCCGATGCCAGCAGCGCAAGGATGATCCCGTCCTTGTCAGTGGTCCATACCGAGCCGTCCAGGCGCAGGAACGACGCGCCGGCAGACTCCTCACCACCGAACGCGATCGAGCCGTCCAGCAACCCCGGCACGAACCACTTGAAGCCGACTGGCACCTCGGTCAGTGTCCGGCCGAGCGCCGCGGCCACCCGGTCGATCATCGATGACGAGACCAGCGTCTTGCCGATCGCGGCCGCCTCTGGCCAGCCAGGTCTACCCCCGCCATAGAGGTACTGAATTGCCACAGCAAGGTAGTGATTCGGGTTCATCAGGCCGGCGTCCGGAGTGACGATGCCGTGGCGATCGGAGTCTGCGTCGTTGCCGGTGGCGATGTCGTACTCGGACTTACGCGAGATGAGGGAGGCCATGGCCGATGGCGACGAGCAGTCCATCCGGATCTTCCCGTCCCAGTCCAGGGTCATGAATCGCCAGGTGGCGTCGACCAGCGGGTTCACGACAGTGAGGTCGAGACGGTGCCGGTCGGCGATCTCTGCCCAGTACGCCACGCTTGCCCCGCCCAGGGGATCGGCCCCGATGCGGATGCCCGCGTCCCGGATACGAGCAATGTCAACGACATTCGGCAGATCGTCGACATAGGTGCCGAGGAAGTCGTAGGCCGTCGCGGCGGCCCGGGCACGCGCGAACGGGAGGCGTTGCACTCCCTGCAGACCGGACTCGATGTAGGCGTTGGCGGCGTTCGCGATCGCTGTTGTCGCGTCGGAGTCCGCAGGCCCGCCGTCGGGCGGGTTGTACTTGATCCCGCCGTCGCCGGGCGGATTGTGCGACGGGGTGACGACGATGCCGTCGGCCAGCCCGGGACCGTTGAGCGCCTTGGCGCGGTTGGCACGCAGGATCGCGTGTGAGACCGCTGGTGTGGGCGTGAAGCCGTCCCGGTCATCGACCAGCACGGTCACGTTGTTGGCCACCAGCACCTCGAGGGCAGAGACCCAGGCGGGTTCGGACAGCCCGTGGGTGTCTCGTCCCAGGAACAGGGGGCCGTTGTAGCCCTGCGCCTGGCGATAGTCACAGACTGCTTGGGTTATGGCCAGGATGTGCGTCTCGTTGAAAGCGTTCCTCAGACTGCTACCACGGTGTCCGGAGGTCCCGAAGACAACCCGTTGGTCGGGATCGGAGGGGTCCGGCGTGCTCGCGTAGTACGCGGTCACGAGATGGGCGACATCCACGAGGTCCGACGTTGAGGCAACCTGGCCTGCTCGTGGGTCGTTCATCTGGTCCCTTTGCCGTGTTCGGTTGCCGTGCTGGACCTTGCGGAGACCGCCTCGCTGCTGGATTCCGTGAGCATAGTCGGGTCGGTGGGCCCAGCGGCTTCTGTGGGTCCAGCGGCTTCTGTCGGCCCAGCTTCTTCCGCGGGTCCAGTGAGTTCTGCGTGTCCGGCTGGTTCGAGCCATACGGCACCCAGCGGGGGCACAGTGAGCAGAGCGGAGTACGGCTGACCGTGCCATGGGACGTCCTCGGCCATGACCGACCCGAGATTGCCGACTCCCGATCCGCCGTACCGTTCGGCGTCGGTGTTCAGGATCTCGTTCCATCGTCCGGGGTGCGGCAGGCCGAGGCGGTAGTTGTTGTGCGGCCCGCCGCTGAAGTTGACGATGCTCGCCAGCGTCTGACGCCGGCCGTCAGGGCCCGCGGACCCGAAGCGAAGGAACGAGAATGTATTGCCGGCTGCGTCGTTGGCGTCGATCCAGGCGAACCCTGCGGCGACGCTGTCCAGCTCCCACAGCGCGGGATGTGCGCGGTAGACGTTGTTGAGATCTTTGACCAGCGCGTGGATTCCGTAGTGCGCAGGTTGGTCCAACAGCCACCAGTCCAGGCTGCGTGAGTCGGTCCACTCGCTCTCCTGGGCGAACTCCGAACCCATGAAGATGAGCTGTTTGCCTGGATGGGACCACTGATAGGCGAGATAGGCCCGAAGGTTGGCCAGTTGTTGCCACCGGTCACCAGGCATCTTGCGCAGCAGGGACCCCTTGCCGTGAACGACCTCGTCGTGGCTGACCGGCAGAATGAAGTTCTCGCTCCAGGCATAGACCATCGAGAAGGTCACCTGGTGGTGGTGGTACTGGCGGTGCACCGGCTCGTGGGAGATGTAGTCAAGCGAGTCATGCATCCAGCCCATGTTCCACTTCAGCCCAAAGCCCAGGCCGCCCAGGTGCGTTGCCCGGGTGACCCCCGGCCATGAGGTCGACTCCTCGGCGATCGTCACCACTCCCGGGACACGCCTGTAGACCGTCGCGTTGGTCTCCTGCAGGAGCTGGACGGCTTCGAGGTGCTCGCGTCCGCCATAGAGGTTCGGCTCCCAGTCGCCGTCTTCGCGGGAGTAGTCCAGATAGAGCATCGAGGCGACCGCATCAATGCGCAGGCCGTCGACGTGGAACTCCTCGAGCCAGTAGACAGCGTTGGCAACCAGGAAGTTACGCACCTGCGGACGGCCGAAGTCGAAGACGTGCGTGCCCCAGTCGGGCTGGTCGCCGCGTCGCGGGTCCGGATGCTCGTACAAGGCCTGTCCGTCAAAACGGGCGAGCGCAAACGCATCTTTGGGGAAGTGGGCCGGAACCCAGTCGAGCAGAACGCCGATTCCATTGCGGTGCATGGTGTCCACGAAGTACCGGAAGTCATCCGGTGAACCGAAGCGCGATGTCGGCGCGTAGTAGCCGCTGACCTGATAGCCCCAGGATGGACCGTAGGGGTGTTCCATCACCGGCATCAGCTCTATATGGGTGAAGCCGAGGTCCTTGACGTAGTTGACCAGGTGCTCTGCCAGGTCGCGGTAGCTCGACCCCTGCCGCCAGGACGCCAGATGGACCTCATAGACGCTCATGGGTCCGTCGTGCGGGTTGGTTGCCGCACGCGTGGCCATCCAGTCGCCGTCCTGCCACGCATGCGCCGTGGACGTCACCACCGACGCGGTTGCGGGTGGTTTCTCGGCGGCGCGGGCCATCGGGTCCGCCTTGGCCCGTCGAGAGCCGTCGGAGCCCAGGATCTCGAACTTGTAGCGGTTGCCCTCGGCCACGCCCGGGACGAACAGCTCCCAGACACCGGATGAGCCCAGCGAACGCATGGGGTGGACCGAGCCGTCCCACTGGTTGAAGTCCCCCACCAGGCGGATGGTGCGCGCGTTGGGTGCCCACACCGCGAAGGAGGTGCCCCGCACAGGTCCCATCGGTCCGTCGTACTCACGAACGTGCGCGCCCAACGCGTTCCAGAGCTCTTCGTGGCGGCCCTCGCCGATGAGGTGCAGGTCGATCTCGCCCAACGTTGGCAGGAAGCGGTAGGGATCGTCGATAACGTGCTCGATCCCGTCGTCGTAGGTGACCCGGATCCGGTAGTCGGGGACCGTGCGGATCGGCAGGACCCCGGCCCAGACCCCATCGACCTCGTGGGCGAGCTTGACCAGGGTGCCATCAGCCATCTCGACAACCACCTGTTTGGCCAGTGGTTTGAACGTGCGCACGGTCACCGCTGCATCGTGGGGATGAGGTCCCAGGATGGAGTGGGGGTCGTGATGCCTTCCGGCGATCAGGTGCTCGATATCGCGGCGGTTGACCGGTTTGACAGATGATGGCAGGTGGGGGGGCGTATTGGTGGTCACGATTGCAGATCACTCCTTCGTTCAGCGAACAGTCGCGCTATTGCGGTGATCGGGATACTGAGCCAGGTCGGGCGGTTCCGGGCTTCATAGACCACTTCGTACAGGGCCTTGTCCAGCTCGAGAGCCGCCAGCAGAACGCCGTCTTGACGGGGGTCGCGGCCGGCGCCACTCGTGTAACCCTCCAAGAAAGCGGTTCGTGCACGGCTGGCCCAGGCTGCTGCTGAACGGCCGGGGTGTTCCTGCTCCCAGGAGCCGGCGACGTAGTCGAACGAGCGCAGCATCCCGGCCACGTCCCTCAGGGCCAGATCTGGCTGTGTGCGCTCCGCCAGGGGCCGCAGCGGTTCGCCCTCGAAGTCGACCAGGACCCATCCTCTCCCAGGCGCGTCGAGCACCTGTCCGAGATGGTAGTCGCCATGGATTCGTTGCAGCGCCGGCCATCTGGCCAATGACACAGCCTCTATGGACAACGTGACCATTTGGTCGTACTCGGCCAGTGCGGGCACCTCGGACAGGGCTGCGGCATGGCGGGCCCGCATGCTCCGGGTCAGTGCGGCGACGTCGTTCTGCGTCGCCTCACGGGTGCCCATGGTCTGTGCCAGGGTCTGGTGAACCTCAGCAGTGGCCAGACCCAGGCTGCGCGCCCTGTCGCTGAAGTCCGCCTCTGAGGCGACCGCCGCCAGAGCTACCCGCCAGGCGTCCTCGACCCCTGGGAGGAACTCCTGGGCGAACGCCAGGTGACCGGCGGCCACCCCGCCGGTAGCGGCTGCATCCGACCACTGCCCCCAGACGTAGCCGACCGAGCCGGGTACCCGCGTTGATCCTGCGGCCGAAAGTGCCGACTGCACCACGACGTCAGGGTTCTGACCGTGCTGCAAGACGCGAAACAGCTTACAGATCAATGGTTTCGCGGGAAGACCAAGGATGTCTACGAGGTCCAGGATGATCGAGGTGTTGGACTGCTCGCCGACCAGGACGCGCGATGTCAACACCTCACCCGGGTCGGTCGTGGCGAGCCGATGGCCCCCGGCGCTGCCGATGCTCTGCTCGCCGTCGGGTCCCGGTTCCTCGTCGCCCTTCTCCCCGTCGCCCTTCTTCCCGTCGCCCTTCTTCCCGTCAAACGGGGCGGTCCTCTCGTCGAGCATCAGTGCCAGCAGGGCGGTGGCGAAGGCAGGATCGTGCGGCGCGTCGTAGTAGTACAGGGTTCGCTGTGGCCCATCGCCCCCGAGCTCCATGGTCGCCACCAGTGCCTGGTCGCCGTCCGCCAGCGGACTGGTCCGACAGGTCAACGGGACCTGGTAGGTCGTGGGGGTTCGACCGGACTCGTCCAGTAGCAGATGGATGCTGATCTCCACCTTTCCGGCCGGGTCCTGCAGTCGTAGCCCCCCGATGCGCCTCAGCACCGGGACCCGGCCCTTGCCGGCATACCAGCGTTGTCTGGCCACCCACTGCGGCAGGACCGCCATGATGGAGGGGGTCAGCTGCACCTGCATCAGAGCCGCCGGATGTGGATGATGTGGACGGGTTCGCCTTCTGGGCCGAGCCGCACGAAGTTGTCTTCACCCCAGTGCCATGACAAGCCGGTGATGAGGTCATGTGCCACGAAGCTGTCGCCGGGGCGCAGTCCAAGTGCCGCCATGTCCAGGTGGACGTGGGTCTCCCGCGTCGCATGGGGGTCGAGGTTGGCGATCACCAGGATGACGTCGTCTCGGCCGTCGACGTTGCGGCGCTTGGAAAAGGCCATGACGTTCTCGTCGTCGACGTGGTGCAGGTGCAGATTGCGCAGCCAGTGCAGGCACGGGTGCCCGCGGCGAATCTCGTTGATCGCCGTGAGATACGGCGCCAGGGACTGGCCGGCCTTGGGGCCGCCCTCCTCGTAGTCGGACCACCGGCGGTCCTTCAGCTCGTACTTCTCGTTGTCGATCTGTTCCTCGACGCCGGGGCGTGCGACATCTTCCACCAGCTCGTACCCGGCATAGATCCCATACGTTGGCACCAGGGTTGCCGCCAGTGCTGCGCGAACCTTCCATGCCGTTGGCCCGCCGTACTGCAGGTAGGGCGGCAGGATGTCGTGCGTCGTGGGCCAGAACGAGGGACGCATGTAGGTTGCCGCCTCGCCGGCGAGCTCGGTGACGTACTCCTGCAGCTCCCACTTCTGGATGCGCCAGGTGTAGTAGGTGTAGGACTGCTGGAAACCGATCTTGCCCAGCGCGTGCATCATCGCCGGCCTCGTGAACGCCTCGGCCAGCCAGATGATGTCCGGCGCCACCGCTGCCACATCGGCAATCAGCCACTGCCAGAACTGCAGGGGCTTGGTGTGCGGGTTGTCGACCCGAAAGATCGTGACGCCGTGGTCGATCCAGACCTGGACCACGCGCCGGACCTCGGCATAGATGCCGGCCGGGTCGTTGTCGAAGTTGAGGGGGTAGACGTCCTCGTACTTCTTCGGCGGGTTCTCCGCACAGGCGATGGTCCCGTCGGCACGCAACGTGAACCATTCGGGGTGGGCGCTGACCCAGGGATGGTCCGGTGCACAGTTCAGGGCAAGGTCGAGCGCGACCTCCAGACCGAGCCGATCTGCCTCCTCGACAAAGGAGTCGAAGTCGGCGAAGGTCCCCAGCTCGGGCGCGATGGCATCGTGGCCACCGTCGGGCGAACCGATCGCATAAGGCGAGCCGGGGTCGCGCGGTCCGGCCTTGGGGGTGTTGTTGGGGCCCTTGCGGTTGATCTTGCCTATCGGGTGGACCGGGGTCAGATAGACGACGTCGAAACCCATGTCCGCGATGGCGCTCAGACGCCGTGCCGCGCTCACCAGGGTCCCTGAGGTCCACAGCCCGGTGAGGGGGTCCTGGGTCGCTCCCTCCGAGCGCGGGAAGATCTCGTACCACGCGCCATACAGGGCGCGTTCGCGTTCCACCAGCCAGCTGTATTCCGCAGTGGGACTGACCAGGTCGCGCAACGGGCGGCGATCCATCTCGGCGCGCACCTCGGGGGCAACGGCCGCCTGCAGACGCGCCTGCGCGGGGCGGGTCTGGTCCCGCAGTGCCGCGATCGCGTTCCTGATCGGTTTGGCCTGGGCGGGCGTACGTGTGACTTGTGCCAGCGCCCGGTCCAGCACGAGGGCACCCTGCTCGAGCATCAGCTCGGTGTCCACGCCGGCGGCGACCTTGAGGGTGGCGTCGTGCTCCCAGGTGCGGTACGGGTTTGCCCAGCCCTCCACCCGGTAGGACCACTGGCCGGTTGCGTTCGCCCTTATCGTGGCCGACCAGTGGTCAAGTCCGGGGGAGACCAGTGCCATCGGCACGTGCTGCTCGCTGCCGTCCGGCTCGGTCAGGACCACCGTCGCGTCCACGGCGTCATGGCCTTCGCGAAAGACAGTGGCGGTGACCTCGAACGGCTCGTTCAGCACAGACTTGGCAGGGAACGCTCCGTGCTCGATGCAGGGGGTGACCCCCAGGACCGGAATACGCCCGATGGTGCCCGGGGCTGCAGGGTGAGGGGCAGGCTTGGGGGCCGGTTTGGGGGAACCGTGCAGTTGGCTCGCTGTCATCAGCCCGAGGCTACCCGGTGTCCTTCCCGAGACCTCGAGATGGTGGCTTTCGCCCGCTTTGTGGGGACCCGGACGTCCGCCCTGCAAAATGTTGACAGGAACTGCAAGAACTTCCAAATCATCTCACGAACGTCGCCTATGCTTCTCGATCGTGAAGGCTATTCGTCGCTTCAGCGTCCGCACCGTCCTGCCCGAGCCGATCAGTGCGCTGGGAGAGCTCGCCAGCAACCTGCGCTGGTGCTGGCACCCCGCCACGCGGGACCTGTTCTCCGAGATCGACCCCAAGCGCTGGGCCAAGGTTCGCAAGGAACCCGCCAAGATGCTCTCGGCGCTGTCGGCGGACGAGCTTGTGAGCCTTGCCGCCGACGAGGCCTTCGTGCAGAGAGTCCACGGCGCGGCCGAAGATCTCGCGGCCTACCTGAGCCAGCCCCGCTGGTACCAGAGCTGGGCTGCTGAGGTGCAGGGTGGCGCTCCCGCCTCGATCGCCTACTTCAGCCCCGAGTACGGCATCACCGGAGCTCTCCCGCAGTACTCCGGTGGTCTGGGCATCCTGGCCGGGGACCACCTCAAGTCCGCCTCGGATCTGGGTGTGCCCATGGTCGGGGTCGGCCTGTTCTACAAGACCGGCTACTTCAAGCAGTCGCTGAACCGCGACGGCTGGCAGCAGGAGACCTACCCCGTGCTCGACCCGGACGACCTGCCTCTGGCGCTGTTGCGGGAAGCCGATGGAAAGCCCTGCATCATCACGATCGACCTTCCCGGCGGCAGGGTGCTTCATGCCCACGTGTGGAAGGCCCAGGTCGGCCGGGTTCCCCTGCTGCTGCTCGACTCTGATGTCCAGGACAACGATGAGGCGGCCCGCGGGATCACGGACCGGCTCTATGGCGGCACCGGCGAGCTGCGCCTTCAGCAGGAGCTGCTGCTCGGTGTCGGTGGCGTCCGGGCGCTGCGTCTGTGGTCACGCCTGAGCGGCGCACCGGCTCCAGACGTCTTCCACACCAATGAGGGTCACGCCGGCTTCCTTGGCGTGGAGCGGATGCGCGAGATGACCCACCAGGGCGCCATGACCTTCGGCGAGGCCCTCGAGGCGGTCCGGGCGGGCACCGTCTTCACTACGCACACCCCGGTACCTGCCGGGATCGACCGTTTCGGTGTCGACCAGATCGAGCTGTACTTCGGCGGCGACAACGCGATCCCCGGCCTGCCCATCCAAAGCCTGCTGGCCCTGGGTGCCGAGGACTTTCCCGGTGGCCAGGGCGGTGTGTTCAACATGGCGGTCATGGGACTGCGCCTGGCACAGCGCGCCAACGGGGTCTCCAGGCTGCACGGGGTGGTCAGCCGTCAGATGTTTGATGGTCTCTGGCCTGGGTTCGACGACGTCGAGGTACCGATCACGAGTATCACCAACGGTGTTCACGCCCCGACATGGGTCGACCGCAGGGTCTTCGAGCTCGCGCTCAAGCACCTGGGGACCACCGATGTCGCCGAGCACGATGCGTGGGCGGGCATCGCCGACATCCCCGGTGACGAGATCTGGGCTGTCAAGCGGAACATGCGCGAGCAGCTGGTCGGGGAGGCTCGTCGGCGGATGAAGTCGAGCTGGCTGAAGCGTGGCGCCAGCCCGGCCGAGCTCGGCTGGATCCAGGACATCCTGGACCCGGATGTGCTCACCATCGGTTTCGCCCGTCGGGTCCCGACGTACAAACGACTCACACTGATGCTGCGGGACCCGGTACGCCTGAAAAAGATCCTGCTGGATCCCAAGCGTCCCGTTCAGCTCGTCATCGCGGGCAAGAGCCACCCGAACGACGAGACCGGCAAGAGGCTCATCCAGCAGCTCGTGAGGTTCGCGGACGACCCGCAGGTTCGCCACCGCATCGTGTTCCTGCCGAACTACGACATCGCCATGGCGCAGTACCTCTACCCGGGCTGTGACGTCTGGCTGAACAATCCCCTGCGCCCGCTTGAGGCTTGCGGGACCTCCGGCATGAAGGCTGCGCTCAACGGCGGGCTCAACCTCTCGATACTGGACGGGTGGTGGGATGAGTGGTTCGACGGCGAGAACGGCTGGGCCATCCCGACCGCCGATGGTGTCGAGGATCCGGACCGGCGCGACGACCTCGAGGCGGCCGCACTCTATGACCTCATCGAGGGCTCGGTGGCTCCCCGCTTCTACAACGTCGACCAGGACGGGCTGCCTCAGCGCTGGTTGTCGATGATCAGGCATACCCTGTCCACGCTGGGCCCGAAGGTGTTGGCGTCCCGGCAGGTTCGGGACTACACGACCCACCTCTACGGCCCCGCCGCTCGTGCGGGCTGGGCCCTGGGTGGACCCACCTGGGAGGGTGCGCGGGATCTGTCGGCCTACAAGGCCAAGGTCCGGGCCGCCTGGCCGGGGGTGCGGGTTGATCACGTGGAGTCCTCCGGGGTCTCGGACTCCCCGCAGGTCGGCGACATCTTTCACGTGCGCGCCTTCGTGTCCCTGGGTGAGCTGGGCCCTCGCGAGGTCGAGGTGCAGGTGGTCCACGGTCGTGCCTCGGAGTCAGATGAGCTGCGTGACATCGAGACGGCTCCGTTGACCTTCGCTGAGTCGTACGAGGACGGCCAGCACTGCTTCGCGGGTGACCTCGTGCCGACCCGGACCGGCGCCTTCGGCTACACCGTCCGGATCCTGCCCACGCACTCCGCCATGGCCAACGCGGCTGAGCTGGGTCTGGTCGCCAACGCCTGACAGGCAGGCCCCCCTTACGATTTGAGTGAGATGCGTTGTCGGTGGTGACCGGCACTATCGAGGTATGGCCGACACCACGACGACGCGCACGGGCGCTGTCCGCCTACGCCTGGACGTCTCGGACGTCCGGGCCCAGCAGCTGCTCTCGGCAGCAGGTGCGCGGCGCTTCGCCTACAACTGGGCGCTGGCGCGGATCGTGGCGAACCACGCCCAGTGGAAGGCTGAGGAGTCCTATGGCATCGGCAAGTCGGACCGCACCCGCCCGTTCTCGTTCTTCGACCTGGTCAAGCAGTGGGACGCAACCAAGCGGGAGCAGGCACCGTGGTTCGGTGAGCACTCCACGTGGACGTTCCGCTACGCCATCAGGGCTGCCGCCCGGGCACACGCCGACTTCCTGTCGGGGAAGACGAAGTTCCCGAGGTTCAAGTCCCGGCACGGTGACCGCCGCCGGTTCACCGTCACCGATGGACTGCACCTCGAGGCGGGCCGTATCCGGGTCGCGAAGTACGGCTGGTTCCGCATCGCTGCGCCCTGTGCAGCACAGGCCAAGCTGAGACGGCTCCTAACCCGCGGGCGGGCGCGTCTGATGAACGTCACCGTGACCCAACATTGCGACGGACATTGGTACGCGACGCTGTGCTTCGAGCAGCAGGTCCGCAGCCTGCCTGAGCAGCACACAGCGCCGGCTGGGCCCGCCGTCGGTGTGGACGTGGGGTTGAAGACCGCCGCGGTAGTCGCCACCTCCGACGGGACCGTCACGGCCGAGCTCGCGGCTTCCAGAGCGCTGCGCGACTCGCTACGCAAGGTCAAGCACCTGCAGCGAGACTTCTCCCGCGCGGTCAAGGGGTCCGCGAACCGTCGCAGGGCTGCTGGCCGCCTTGCGCGAGCTCACGCTAAGGTCGGTGCCCGCCGCGCCGCCGCGCTAGGCACGTTCACCTCACGCCTGGCCCGGGCGCACGCAGTCGTCGTGGTCGAGGACCTCGCGGTCGCGAACCTGCTGCGCAACCACCACCTGGCCGCTGCCATCTCGGATCAGGGCTGGGGCGAGCTTCGTCGCCAGCTCGAGTACAAAACGGTGCGACATGGCGGCCAGATGGTCGTCGTCGACCGGTTCTACCCATCCACCAAGACGTGCTCGGGCTGCGGGACAGTGAAAGCCAAGCTGCCCCTATCCGTGCGCACCTACCACTGCGACATCTGCGACCTGGTCCTCGACCGGGACGTGAACGCTGCCGTGAACCTCGCCGCCTGGGGCGAACGACACCTGGCAACCTCGGTGTCGCCGAACCAGGTCGGGGACCGCCACCCGGGCGGCCCGTCAGCCGGAGAACTCCGGCATGCCTGTGGAGGGGACAACGAGCCAGCGCATCGCATGCTGGCGGGAGTTCTTGACGAAACAGGAACCAGCCAGCTCGCGCACACCAGCGCAGCGTAAGTACTGGACCGCTCCGGACAGGGGCGCTTACGACCACGGTTCGAGATGCTCGCCCATCTCACTGAAATCGTAAGGGGGGCAGGCAGGTCAGGGCACCAGCGCGTAGACCCGAACCGATGATGCGGTGAGGGTGAGGGGTCCATCGTCAGAGTCCACGGTCGGAGTC
>Ga0066793_10000947_pt1 | contig 12475 bp, 10 predicted proteins | sample PersoiDNA2013189_FD_83876 | JGI IMG/M metagenome (GOLD analysis project Ga0066793, IMG submission 83876) | Permafrost soil microbial communities from the Arctic, to analyse light accelerated degradation of dissolved organic matter (DOM) -... | ecosystem: Environmental > Terrestrial > Soil >...
AGATGTGATTAAAAGCGGGGGGTTTCAGGTATGGCCGAATGAAGTGGAGGCCATCATCAATACCCATCCCCAGGTTTTAGAGTCTGCCGTAGCCGGTGTGATCGATCCATGGCAGGGCGAAGTGGTGAAGGCCTGGATTGTATTAAAAAGTGGAGATTCTCTGTCTGAATGGGAGTTAACGGGGGAAGAGATCCAGGCGTGGTGCCGCAAGGTCCTGGCAGGCTATAAGATCCCCCAAATGGTAGAATTTCGGACATCACTCCCGCGTACCATGGTAGGTAAGATTTTGCGCAGAGAACTGGTGCGTGAACACCAGTTGGCTAATCAATAAAAAAAAAGAGCAAGGGGTCAAGTGGTTAAAATGGAATGTCGTGTGCATCGCACACGACATTCCATTTTAACCAAAATAGGGTTCGTTCTTATAAGCGATTTTAGTTGTTAACTGTAGCCGGGATCAACATGGGTGTCCCGCTGCGTTTGGGTGAAGGAGGAGGGAAGATGCTTTCAAATTCATCCCTCGAGATGGTCTCTACCTCGAGCAGCCGGGTAGCCACCGCATCCAACCGGTCACGGTATTCCACCAGGATCTGTTTGGCTTTTATGTACGATTGGCTGACCAATATACGTACTTCCTGATCGATCTTTTCAGCCACCGATTCAGAATAATCTCTCTGTTCGGAAATTTCGCGACCGAGGAAGATTAATTCTTCTTTTTGGCCGTATACCATCGGGCCAAGCTCATCACTCATCCCCAGGCGGGTGACCATCATGCGGGCCAATTGAGTGACCCGTTCAATGTCATTGGAAGCGCCTGAGGTAATATCATCGAAAACCAGGGACTCCGCGGCGCGACCGCCTAACAGGCCGACGATATCAGCCATCATTTTCTTGCGGGGCATCAAAGTGCGGTCTTCGGCGGGTAAAGACAGGGTGTAACCGGAGGCCATACCGCGAGAAATGATTGACACCTTCTGCACCGGGTCGGCTTCAGGTAAAGAATTCATAACGACCGCGTGACCCGCCTCGTGATAAGCGATAATGCGTTTTTCTTCGGAGCTGATCAGGCGGCTCTTGCGTTCAGGGCCGGCAATGACCCGTTCGATAGCTTCTTCGAAGTCATTCTGGTTGATCACCCGTTGGTTGCCCCGGGCAGCGTGGATGGCGGCTTCATTGACCAAATTCTCCAGATCGGCCCCCACCAGGCCTGGCGTAGCCCGCGCCAGAACATTAAGGTCTACATTCGGGCCCAGGGGTTTTCCTTTGATATGTACCTTGAGAATGGCTTCGCGCCCGCGCATATCCGGCCGGTCGAGCACTACCCGCCGGTCAAAACGACCTGGGCGGAGTAAAGCTGGATCGAGGATGTCTGGCCGGTTCGTGGCGGCCATGATGATAACATTGGTATCGGTATCAAAACCGTCCATCTCGACCAGCATCTGGTTCAATGTCTGCTCGCGTTCATCGTGACTGCCGCCCAGTCCCGCGCCGCGCTGGCGTCCGACCGCATCGATTTCATCGACAAACACGATGCAAGGTGAATGGCGTTTGGCCTGATCAAACAAGTCACGTACGCGGCTGGCGCCTACACCGACGAACATCTCTACAAATTCTGAGCCCGAAATCGAGAAGAAGGGCACCCCGGCTTCCCCCGAGACCGCTTTAGCTAAAAGGGTTTTACCGGTTCCTGGCGGGCCAACCAGCAGGACGCCCTTAGGAATGCGCGCGCCCAGTGAAATAAATTTTTGCGGCTCGCGTAAAAATTCCACGACTTCTTTAAGCTCTTCTTTGGATTCATCGACACCTGCTACGTCTTCGAATGTGACAGTCGGATGGTCGCCGGTAAACATCCGCGCGCGCGACTTCCCAAAGGACATGGCTGCATTATTGCTTCCTTGCGCCTGGCGGAAAATGAACCAGAAGACAGCCGCCAAAATGATAAAGGGCAATATGTAACCGAGCGCAGTGATAATGCCAAGCCATGCGCCGGGTAATTTAACTTCAACTTTTACTTTATCGGCTGAGAGCTGGTCGGTCGTGACGCCCAGCGCAACCAACTGGTCAATTAAATTTGTGTTCGGTTCTTTATTCGCGGTTAGGGTCTTGGACTGGGTCCCATCGTTATAGGTAACGGTGATCCTGTCGCCATCTTCAGTCAGCCGCGCCACAATACCCTTCTTGAGGTCCGCGGCGATCTGGTTGATCGGGATCACATCACTGCTGGATCCTTGTGATCGAAACTGGTAAATCACCAGTGAGATGATGGCGATAAATAGCAGTAAGTAAATGATATAGGATTGGTTCCGTGAATTCACAAAAGCCTCCAAATGGGTAAAACCCTGAATGGGTCTTATGCATCTTTATATAAAATTATTAGTAACAGCTCAGCCATGCGAAGAAATTTGCCGAATTTGAGGTGTTTGCGCTTACCAATTAAGTGCCTACGCCTCAAATCCGGGGCTTTTCACAGCGGTCACGCAGCTACGAAAATTATACCAATCTCTTACCTGAAAAGCTAGATTTTAGATACAAATAATGTAGAAATCTAATACAACGTTAATATCATTAAAGGGTAACTGCTCATCCCCATGTGAAAAAGACCCGAATTTTGAGTGTTTGCGGGTGCGGAGCACCGCCAAACACTCAAAATTCGGCAACTTTTTTACCATGGCTGAGTAGTTACATTAAAGGTTTGTATGACCTGGTTTGGTAAGCTGGTAAGCCTGCTGTAGATGAGAGCGGTCATGGGTAGCGATGAAACTTATCAATTCTCTTAAGGGGGTCGGACCGAAAATGGCATGGCGGGTTTCCCGATCCCAATCGATGGCAGGGAGCTGGTTTAAGTCAACTAAGGTTTGCTTACGAGCCGCGGCAAATTCACACAAAGCGCCTGAGCCATCCTGTAGACTGTACTGGCGTTCGACAGCCCATGGATCGGTCACAATACCGGGAAAAAACGGGTTGTCCTCGACTTTGAATTTTTCCAGGCGGGGTAAGTTCACTTCATTTTCAACATCCCTCAAGTGGCACAACACTTCCGTCAGGCTCCATTCGCCCGGGGTGGGTTGGAGAGTCCAGTCGTCCGGAGATAATGGGTTAGTCATGCTGAATAAGGCAGCGGGCGTGGCGGTCAGGTTCAACTTTACCGCTTCGGGGGTTGAGAAATCGGTGGAAACACTCTCGGTCAAATTCTGGTTAAGCCAGTCGATGAGATCGTCGAGCGAGCCGGCCAGTGTGGTGGGGCTGGTTTGGGAAGAACCGGATTGACCTTGATCTGTGATCCAATAAGTCGCCAGGCCAGCCTGTGCAGCCGGTTTGATGTCATTTTCCAGGTCATCTCCGACCATCATCACAGGTTCATTGGGCCATCCCAATTGGGCCATGATTTCGGCGTAGTAAGCTGGATTGGGTTTGGCAAAATGGAGAGTTTCGTAGCTGGTGATGAGCTCAAAAGCGTATTGCTTGGGGGACAGGTTCCCCCAGATCATACGCTGTTGGATGGCGGTCTTCGGAAAAAGTGGATTGGTCGCGATGACCAGGCGATGACCGTGTTCCAAAGCAGTCTCTACCATACGGATCGCGTCCGGCCGGGGGGAAATGATGGGTTTCAAGCTGGGGTAGACCTGGGCGTAAAATTCGTCCAACGCCGGTCTCAGGTTGGTTTTTGTCTGGCCAAGGGCAGGATAAAAATGCGCGTCAAATACCTCTTCGAGAGTCTGGTCCAAACGGGTGTTATTGACCATCCATTGAGTCGCGGTCAGGAGTTCTTTGATCAGGGTCTCTGGCTTCGCGTAACCGGCCATGTGTTGCCCCAATGCTTTTAGATAAGCCGACAGGAACGTATCGATGTGGTTTGAAATGAGTGTGTCGTCAAGATCAAGCAGCAGGATCATGATAGTTTATTCTCGATGATTTCGGAGATGGGATGGCATTCACCGCATCCGACTTGCGGTTCAGCGACATCCTTATGGCTTTTTGTACAATGGGCATTGATCTTAACCTGCCGGCGCAGCCCCAGGAATGTTTTTGCAACTGACGCATTCAGAATTAAATGCGGGCAGGCATTCGCTCGCGTGATACCGGGGACCGGGCAAGTGCGGCATAAATCCGGTGTCCAATGGTTAGGGGGCGGGGCAACACCAATTAACCTGCACTCTTCCTGGCTCCGGCCCCGGAAATAATTCCCATAAAAATGTGGACATTCTGTTCCAGCAGGTGTTTTCATTTTTTACGTTACTATAACACTAAAAGAGTGTCCCCTTGCGGGGACCCTGTAAGGTTATCACTCTAAAACGCAACAATGGTTGTGATTAAACTCGGGTAACATATTGGCCAGTACGGGTGTCAACCCGGATGGTGTCCCCTTCGATGACAAAGTATGGAACCTGGACTTCGGCGCCAGTTTCGACAGAAACTCGCTTGGTGACACCCGTAGCGGTATCACCACGCACCGCCATCTCAGCTCGCGTGACCTTCAAATCCACCGAGGTCGGCAGTTCAATATCCAGTGGTTCGTTTTGGTAGAAGGTTAACTTAACTTCCAGCGATTCTTTCAGATAGCCGGCAGTTTCTCCAACATTTCTTTTCGAAATGGTGGTCTGTTCAAATGTCTCCAAATCCATAAAATAGAAAAACTCGCCATCTTTGTACAGATATTGAACGTTGTGGAATTCGAGGTGCACATCCTGGATGCGATCGCCAGATTGGAATGTCTTTTCCAATGTGTTGCCTTTACGGATGTCGCGGGCTTTAATCCGAATGGTCGCGTTGCCGCGGCCTGGTTTGTTGTGTGAGTACTCTAATACTTTAAATAAACTGCCATCTAATTCAAAGGTTACACCTTTGCGTAAATCATTCACATCAATCATAAAAGTTGGTCCTCATTCTAACAAAAAATTGCAATGAACAAAGGTAAATTATAGTTCAGGATACCCTGCATGACAAGGTCGGTTTTATGTTTCCATAGAAATTGTCGTGGAATATCCCCGCATTTTGGGGTGTGAACGAGGTTCACACCCCAAAATGGGGCCTATTCTCACGGTAAATCCCAAAGAACCGGTTTTATTGATTCAAACCAGGTATTTGGTGCCCGGCTTCGGCTTTGGGATCGTCTTGCAGTATTTGGACCGCGTGGGGAAGAACGCTCTGGATTGCAAGGAGGTTCTCGAGGGCAGCTTTGGGGCTCCCTGGTAGATTGATCACCAGCGTTCGCTCGCGGATACCAGCGACAGCTCTTGAAAGCATGGCATGCGGGGTTACTTTCAGACTTGCGCTGCGCATGGCTTCTGCCAGACCCGGCACAACCCGCTGGATCACCGCCAGGGTGGCTTCTGGGGTCACATCGCGGGGGGCGACGCCAGTTCCCCCGGTGGTCAGGAGGATGTCTATGTCGCCCCGGTCAACCCATTCAGCCAGCCTGGCCTTTATTTCTTCGAACTCATCCGCCACAAGGCCGGTAACCTGAACAATCCAACCCAGTTGTTGGACGGTTTCAGCCAGCGCCGGTCCAGAGGTATCGGGCCGTAAACCTTTGGAAGAACGGTCTGATATGGTGAGAATTCCTACACGTATATCCATTCAGCTCAACTTCTTTCCATAAGCGTGTAAAGCCATCCGTTCCCAACCATGGCCTTCATAGTAACGGATGGCTTCCAAATTATCATACGTAACCAGTAAATAATATTTTAAACAGCCTTTGGCGCGCAGCCGTGTTTCCAATTCATTCATTAAGGCTGTCGCGATTCCATTGCCCCTGTGTGCCGCTTGGACAGCCAGGTGATAGATCATGCCCCTGCGCCCATCGAAACCGCCCAAAACGCTTCCAATGACCTGTCCTTCCATTTCTGCTAAAAGAAACAGGTCGGGATCGCGTTCGAGTTTCTTTTGGATTTCAACAGGGGTGTCTGAGTCGCCCACATGGATACCAGAACCGGCCGCCTCCCAAAGCTGGTAAACGGCCGGATAATCCTGGGGAAAACTAAATGGTCTAATTGAAAAACGTCCGATCAACCTTCCTCAATCCCCGTCACTGCTTTCCAGGGGCCATAGATACCATCGGGTGTTACCCCAAAATAAAAACGGTAGCCAGAGGGTGTCCGTTGGATCAGATCGTAATGGGTAGTTTTACCCTGTTTATATTGCTTGACCATCCCCAAATCGCCTTGCCATACAATGGTCGCCTGTTCAATATCTTCGGGTAAAGATAAGAAGGTGCTGATGGCATAATGCCATAACCGCCGGGCGGATGCGCGGGTTACATTTTTTACCACATTGCCATTGCGTAAATCGCGCATGCTGTAATAATGCGCGCCTTCGCGTTCTTCGGCTGGTAAAACTTCGACCCCAGTGTGAGGGGAGAAGTCAGTTTCACTTTCTTTTGGTTTCACCATGGGCTCCCGGCTGGGCGCGGGTTCAGCTTTGGCGGTCTCCATCACTTGAGTCGTGACGCCCACATGCTGCACCTGGCTGTTGCGCAGGACCAGGCTGAATATCTCGTCGCGCACTGCCAGGCCGGTTTCAGCTTCATCCCTGACGTAAATTTTGTTATCATCCAGGGCATACGGCGGGTCATCGCCCCGGGGTACCAGCACGCGGATAATTTTCTTCCCGTGGAATTCATGCAGATCAATTGAGCACTGGATGGGTGGGGTGATGCGATTGTTGATCTCTTTTTCCATTTGCGCGAGGGTTTGTTCTGGCTCAGGCACCCCAATGGGGGCCTTCTTGGGTTCTGTGTTCAAGCCAATATACAAAGTACCGCCGTTGGTGTTGCTGAATGCGCAAACATCCGCAAGGATATCGTACAACTTGCCTCCCCGCGCAGTCATACTTTCGTGGAATTCCTGGATAATATTTGAGCCCTCTTCGATGGCTGCTTGAACAAAATCAAAAGCGGGTTCTTCTTTATGCCGGTGTGGGCGGGTGCGTGAAAAATCGTTTGAGCGGAACAGCTCGTAGACCGCATCAAAGCTGACATCCGGCAGGGAAATGTCGATCGCCCGATCTCCAATCCCAAGATTCTTCTTTCGAATAGGATCTGTGGTTAAACGGTGGGCGTCTGAACCCTGGATGCAGTGCATCCGCCGGGGATACTCAGGTTTGGACCCGTTAAAGAAGGTGGCCGTGGAGCGCGAGCTTTTTTGTTCCAGATCGGTCACTTCGAGCGCGTTGAGATTGGGGTCCTGGGTATAGGCAATTTTGGTCTGACCGCCAAAATTATATCCCCGCATCGCCACGCCATTGCTTGAGTTTGCATGAGCGGCAATCACCAACCCACCATCTTCATTAATCTTTTGATAAGCGGTTAAGACGTCCATCGTTGCCCCTACCGTGGCGGAACCGTCATCAATCTGGGAGGTAGGGATATTGAGATTCAATAATAAGTGTTCAATCTCACGTACCGGCTTGGCGGGCGAATACAAGGCCAAAATGTGGAAGCCAAAAGTGGCGGTAAATTCGAAACCAGGCAGCACCAGCACTTTACTCAACAGACGATTGTATTCATTCAACCGGCTGCGTTCATCGGGTAAAAGGCGGCCCAATTTTTCAAGGAATTCCAATTGAGTGATATCTGCTTGCATGGTTGCGTAACCCGCCACCGTGTTGTGATCGGTAAAAGCAATAATATCCAATCCCCGGGCTTCTGCTCTTTGTAAAATTTCCAAATAGCTTGCTTCGGGCTGCTGGTAATCGCTGGAAGCAGGGGTATGGATATGGCAATCAAACATGCACCATTGTAAAACAGCGTGACTATGTTTTTTCCCCACAAAAATTCTCCTTAACCTGGGTGGTGTTCAGGCTATTAATATTTCCCTGGAAGGTTTTGGGAGTCCAAACAGGGAATTCATATCGTTATTCAAATTATCGATAGTTGTTGGTTGATCATTTTGATCAAAGTTTCTGGCATAAATGGCTTCATCAAAAAAGCATTTGCGCCTTCCTTCAGGCACTGATCGTTAACGTCTGAACCAGAGGTCATGATCACCTGAAGATATTGTAAATTTTGTTTCTGACGGAGAGCATGCAGCACGTCGACCCCGTTAAAATGATGTAAGTTGACATCCATTAATAAAACGTCTGGTATTTCATCATCGAGAAAGTCAACGAGATCATTTTGCGTCTTCCCGGCAAATGTTTTAACCTGGAACCCTTCAATTTCCAAAAGGGTTTTTAATAAAACCAGCATAGTCGGATCGTCTTCAGCTAACATGATGGTATGCATGTTGTGTTATTCCATTAATCCTTCACCTGGTTGGCCTTGAACGCTGGGTGGGGCCGATTGGCCTAACGCAACAGCAAGCACTTCATCGATTGTCTCGACCAAATTAAAAGACATCGAATTTCTTACTTCTTCAGGCAGATCCTCGAGATCCAATTCATTCCGCTTGGGAAGGATCACGGTTTTTACACCAAAGCGATGGGCTGCTAAGACTTTTTCTTTGATCCCGCCGACGGGTAAGACCTGACCTCGCAGGGTTATTTCACCGGTCATGGCCAACTCGGCCCGGACAGGCCGGCTGGAAAGCAATGAAACCAGGGAAGTCGCGATGGTTACCCCTGCTGAAGGCCCATCTTTGGGTTGGGCGCCTGCCGGGATGTGCAGGTGAATGTCCGATTTTTCAAAAAAATCCGGCTCAATCCCGAGGTTTTCAGCCTGTGAACGAACGTAGGAAAGGGCTGCCTGGGCAGATTCCTGCATCACGTTTCCCACCGAACCGGTTATTTGAAAGCCTTTACTGCCCGGCATGCGCGTTGATTCGATAAACAACACTTCACCACCGAATGGGGTGACGGCCAGACCGGTTGCCACGCCAGGCACAGCGGTCCGCTTCAATATTTCTTCTGTTCCATAAAACAATGGATGACCGAGGTAAGTATTGATCTGCTCAGTGGTTATCTTTTCAGGGATAGGTTTTACTTCACTGATTTGGGTCACTATTTTTCGGCAGACTGTTCCAATCTGGCGTTCAAGCGAACGTACCCCGGCTTCGCGCGTGTACTGGCGGATGAGAGTGAGAATAGCTTCATCATCCAGTTGAATCTCATCGCTGTGTAGACCGTTTTCCCGGATCTGCCGTGGAATAAGGTAGTTTTTGGCGATCACGGTTTTTTCGTTTTCGGTATAACCTGACAGGTGGATGATTTCCATGCGATCCAGGAGCGGGCCCGGGATGGATTCCAATTGGTTGGCCGTGGTGATGAACATAACCTGTGAAAGGTTATAAGCCACCTCGAGGTAATGGTCGCGGAATTCGTTGTTTTGTTCGGGATCCAGGACCTCGAGCAGGGCTGAGGCCGGATCGCCATGGAAATCGAAGCTCAACTTATCGATTTCATCTAACATAAATACCGGATTGTGCGATTCGATCCGGCGGATGGCCTGGAGAATCCGGCCTGGCATGGCCCCAATGTAGGTTCTGCGATGACCGCGGATTTCAGCTTCATCTCTCACACCACCCAATGAAATCCGGATGAATTTCCTGTCCATGGCACGCGCAATGGACTGGCCTAAAGAGGTTTTACCGACGCCGGGTGGACCGATAAAGCATAAGATAACCCCTTCACGTTCCCGCCGAATCATGTCGGTTGAGGGCTGGTTGGCCATTTCCACTTTTCGTTCAAGGCGCAGCTTTCGAACGGCCAGATATTCAAGGATCCGTTCTTTGATATCCTTAAGCCCGTAGTGATCCTGTTCTAATATCGCGCGCGCATGAGCAACGTCCAGATTGTCCTGGGTGGAAATCGACCAGGGCAGCGATACCAGCCATTCCAGGTAGGTGCGAATGACCCCATATTCAGCCGCGGCTGTGGGCAACCTGGACAACCGGTCGAGTTCACGCCGGGCTTGCTTTTCGGCTTCCTCAGACAACTGGGCGGTATCAATTTTCTTGCGAAATTCTTCTACATCGGCGGCTTGTTCATCTTTTTCGCCCAGTTCTTTTTGAATGGCTTTAAGTTGTTCGCGCAAGAAGTATTCGCGCTGGACTTTTTCAATTTCTGAACGGGCTTCATTTTGAATTTTCTGGCCTAACTCTAAAACTTCGCCCTCTCTGGTCAGAATGGAAACTAACTTGTGAAGTTTGTCCTGGGTATTGTCCACCTCCAGTATGGCTTGCGCCTCATCCATATCCATGCGCTGAAAGTTAGCGATGGTATAAACCGTTTGCAGCGGCTCGACGATGGCAACGACAGAGGCCACCAATTCCCGCGGAATGGATGGTATCATCTCTGCAATATGTTCGAATTGATCGCGCGCATTGCGCGCCAGGGCGTCATTTTCCAGCCCAGTCTCTGTAATTTCAGGCGCTAATTCAATACGCGCCTTCAGATAGGGTTCTTCTTGAATAAACTCTAATACACGGAAGCGAGATATGCCCTGGATGAGCAAGCGAATGGTGCCATCCGGTGCGCGGAACAGGCGATGGACCGTAGCGATGGTGCCGACTGAATACAGATCTTCCGGCCCTGGGTTTTCGATGTCTGTCTTTTTGGAAGCCACCAGGCCGATTAACCTATCTTTGACCATCACATCATCCACCAGGCGGATTGATCGCGGCTGGCCAATGGTCAGAGGTACGGCTGTTTGTGGATAAACGACCACACCCCGCAGAGGCAGGATGGGTATTTCCTCCGGAATATTTTTTATACTTTCCTGATCGGGTCCTTTGGTTGAATCTTCAGAATTTACAATCGGGTTTACTTGTGTCAAAATCGGATTAAGAGACAGGTTGAGCCATTCATCCCGGGCATCTTCGACCCAGTTGAGTATTTCAGAGAATGTGTAGTTCCATCTTGAAGCCGCCATTTGATTGATAATTATGCGCTGATTGTGATTGGCTTAGAGGGTACTTTTAGTAATATGACGGAAAGAAAACCATCTTTATATTCTGCCTCGACTTTATTAGCCTCGATTGGTACCAGGAATTCAACTTCACTGCCGAATTCACCATAATTAATTTCCATCAAGTGGAATGAACGGGGTTCTGGATTATCCAATCGGATGCCACTGATGAGTAAGTGATTTCGATCAAGCCTGACAGTAAAATCAGATTCCTTCATTCCCGCGATTTCCACTCTGACCACAAATCGATCTTCTGTTTCATATACATCGGTGGGTGGTCTCCACGCAAAAGAGGGTACTGACAACTGCCAGCTTACAACGCCAGAGGATTGCGGAATTCCTATTGAATTGTAACCAGAAGATTTATCTGACTTTGGTTCCAGTTTGAGATTACCCATTGTCATGTCTCCATTTTGAATCAAAACCAATATTAACCGAGCCAATCCGTTGTTAAACGCTCATACTTATATGTTTTTTTCTGCGGTTCCCCTTACAGGTAGGCAGATAGTAACTACTCACCTTGAGGTGAAAGGCACCGAATTTGAGGTGTTGCGGGTATTTCGCACCCGCAACACCTCAAATTCGGGTCTTTTCCACACGATCCTGAGCAGTTACAGCAGAAGTTATCAGGCGCCCCTGGTGGGATTTGAACCCACAACAAATGGATTAGAAGTCCAGTGCTCTGTCCAGATTGAGCTACAGGGGCCAGTGTGATGGATTGACCTAATGGTGCGGGCGGATACCTTTGTAAACGGTATAACCTCCCAATGTCTTCAAAATCGTATCGGCCGGGCGGCCAAGCCGTTTGCCCAATTGATTGGGCGAGATTGGGTTATTTCCACTGGCCAATAAGATCTTAAAAACCGCGTCGACCAGGGTGGTATGTTCGGTTAAGAAACCTTCTTGTTGGGCGCAATGGGTGATCAAGATTTGTTGCATCCCATCCACCTGAGTCACTTCGGCCGTTTCCGGATCGACCCAATCAATCGATTCGTTGAGGTCCAATTTGGCCATTTTTTCCTGGTGCTGCGGGCATAGACAGCCAAAAAGGGCCACATGCCAATCCGAATCGTGTTCTTTCCACCACGAAAAGTCGATAAAGAAGGGTGTGTCTAATGTCGGCTTGACCAGGCTGAACCGCTTGGTTTCCATGGGTTAACCCTCCCCTTGTTTTTCTTCCAGCCGATAATGTGAGTCGCCCACGTGATTATATTTTGGCTGGGTTGCCAAAATATTGAAAATTGGGCCAGGTGGACATCTCTTCAACACATTGACTGAAGCATATAATTCCTGAGCATGGACGTGCCCTTGGGTGTTCAACTTGGATAATTCGCGCATCATGTTGAAGACAATCGTGTCGAGTGAAGTCCTTTGTTTGGTGTTTTGCTCCCAAATGGCATCAATGGCGTCCACATTCGGAATAGCGATGGCCAATCGTTCGTCAAAGGCGGCGTTAACCACTTGTTTAAGCATGGCAAACACGACACCACCATCTGCACCAACTAAAACGGTACGAATCCATTCACGGTTTGACCGGCGTTTTTCAACCTGAATAAGCACTTCGTCGGGAGTTTTCGCGGGGCGAATATGGACAATACTCCCCGGAATAAGCCCTTGAGAAACATACCAATCTCTCAG